>Ga0307509_10001919_pt1 | contig 34324 bp, 38 predicted proteins | sample 10_EM_MG_FD_202245 | JGI IMG/M metagenome (GOLD analysis project Ga0307509, IMG submission 202245) | Populus trichocarpa ectomycorrhiza microbial communities from riparian zone in the Pacific Northwest, United States - 10_EM | ecosystem: Host-associated > Plants > Roots > Unclassified | place...
AAGAACTCGAATAATCGGACCATGTGCTATGTAGTCCGAAATTTCCTCCTCCGGAAAAGGGGCGAAAAACACACCAAAAATCTGCCCCCTGAGAGAGAAGAAAAAAGAAAAAAACACCGGACCATACCAAGAGAGGCAACTCCAACGTCCTAGCACATGGTCCGATTATTCGAGTTCCTACGGTATGTCGCGAGAGTTGGCAGGAACTTGATCGAAAATAGAGCTGTAGGGGATACGGAGCTCTCGGGAGTTCAGGGTGGAGCTTACTGCTCCGGTATGATCGATCTCAAAATCAGTGTTCCCAACCGTCCCGGGCGGACTGCAGGGCCCTGGCGTCCAATAGTCCCGCCCGTCCCGGGCAGGGTTGGTATGGACGGCCGGGTAAGGCGTCAGTCCTCGATATTCACTGTAGGACTGTACTCGAGTACGGTAGGCTGACGGCAGGGCCCTGCGGTCTTACTGGAAATGGTAACTCTTGGTAGGGCCCGGCCGTCTTTTGAATTGACGGTCACCTGTATATTAGAATCAAAATGTTTCGCTTCTTTATAGTAACACAGACCTCATGCTAATGAGATTTAAAAATGAAACATAAACTAAGACACCTATAGGGCCCGGCCGTCCGTCCCGGGAATGGATCAGGACGGACTATAATTTGGCGTCCGTCCCGGGCAAAGGCCTCAAACTTGGCGCCCTTCCCGTCCTAGGCCAAAGACGGACGGACTGGACGCTTGGGAACACTGCTCAAAATCCTGGACAGATCTGGGGATCAGGGGGTGTGAATTCCTGGTTGTATGGGAGGGCAGAGCCATCATCCAGCATTCCATTTTCCTCTTGAAATGGGCTCCTTCCGATTTTTATTATTATAATGAAACGAGTCCGGCTCCCCGAGTTCGTGAGCCACCACACGGCGTCTCTTCGGAGCTGGTTCCATCCCTGAGAGAATCCAACTTCTATGACCAGCGAGGGCCATGCATCACGTCCGACCCGTGTCACTGGCCCAAGGCTCTCATCACCTTCTTTGCCCCGAACGCCTGGGACCTGAACCCTCGTTGAACAAAACGGCTCAATTGACCTGTGGGTGGGGCCCGGAATGGATGTAATCTTCTGAACAATCTCTTGATAGAAGGAACCACCGACCCTCTCATGCTCTGCCCCAACCGTAATGGACAAGGGTGTCGCGTCCACAAGTTTCGTTATTTATTAGTTCGCCCCCGGGCAACCACTCGGACGAAGCTTTTGTTTCGAAACTTTTTGTTCTCTCCGTGAGCTAACTTGGTTGGTTGGAGTGTTCGGGGTATTGGCTGCAGCGGCGACTATGTGTGGTCGAATTTTCGACGGCAAGTAGGTAGGCAGCAGGTAGGGATCTAGTGGGATTGGTGGGTTCCTTGGCGGACGGATCAATGTGCTGGATTGAGTAGGATGGGATTATGGAGAAACTCGATTGGCGGATGATAGAAATTTCACTATTTTGCGGAGAGGGTAGACTGGGGACTCCTTAGGTTCAGAGATTGAAAACGTACTAGTGTAGACATTAGCTGAACTGCTTGTAATTGGTTATCAATCACCAGAAACTTACTGTTCCTTACCGGCGGTTGTCTGGGATGATCGGCCAAATGTGATTTGATTTTGGCTATTTACTGGGTTCGAGGCCAAGGTCCGATAGCCTGATAGCTGGTGGGCCAATGGCGAATATTCTTTCAGCTCCTTGACATATGGCCCGGGCGAAAGGAGAATAGGGGCCTTGTTTGATCGGCCTCAAGGGGAAAGTGCCTGGGTTGGTTCAAGGGATCCAGTGATGTAAAACTTACTATAAACATTATCGGATCTGCTTGTAACCAGTTATGCACTACCGGGTACTGACTGTCTTTTCCCGAGATCCTTGGTGTGGATTTGATTTCCACTATTGACTATTTTGTGAAGGTTTGCTAGCTGATCGGTGGGGGATCTAATGCCTCTAGATACCCGAAATATCGCTCTGCCGGGAGGAGAGGGGGTAGTGACTGATGGCAAGAGCTTTAGCCAAGCAAATTGAACGGCTTGGGTGAAGAGAGGAAGTTTTAATAAAGCGGAGATGCTGATGACGCTTTATCGTGAAGAGTTGATCGAGAGGGAATAACTTGGGAAAGTTGGGAAGAGGAAGAAAAGAGTCAAGAAAGACAAGGCGGGAGGGAAAGAAAGATAGGGGTGTGAAAACCGTTTCCCGGCTTGCGTGTCATGCCACAGGATTTCCCTATAATATCTTGTATTCTGGTGCAGCCGCACTAGTATACGAGTATGATACTTTACCTTATCTGAAAATCAAGCCTTTCGTTACGCAACCACTTAGCCGGTTGCAAAAAATATGTCCCAATCCAGGAATGAGTATAGTGCTCGGGGATAACCATAAGTCGGGCCCATCCACAACGTGTACGGAATCCGTCTGGAAACTTTCACAAATTAGGACACCTGAGTGATTTCTCATGATTCCAGAGGGCGAAAGACAAGCGCCAAGCTCACTCCATAACGTCTCCCTTCTAGAGCGTCTAGAGGCAGACATCAGCTCTCTCTGATACAAAAGCAAACTTCTAAGGACTTGCGTCGAGCTGTTGAGTGAAAAGGACTTGGTGGCAGCACTATGGAGGAATCTAAGCTTTGGCCACACCTGGAGTTGGTAAAAAAGATAAGATCTAAAGGTTTGTTTTACCTTCTCTTCTTTTCTCTCCCCCTGATAATTATATTTTACTTCCAAATTTTGTACCGTATTGTTCATGCTTAACCCTAGAGCTTTCAGTTCCTCCTCTCGGTTTTTCTCTTCCTGTTTGTGCTCACCCTAGCTTTGCTCGGGCTGGCCGCTCAATGCCAATTTTTGCAAAGCCAAGCGAATACATGAAGATGATGATAGAAGGAGATAATGAAAAAACCCTGAGAAGAAATAGAGAAATCTGAAACCGAATACATGTCTGAACCTAGCTATACCCTCCCTCTCTGATACTTCGTTCGTAAGTCCACTGTCGGAGGCGTTGGGGGAATGTCGCTGCCCTTGTAGCTTGGGATCGTTGCCACCAATATATCCCAAGGTGACAATGAGGGCGCCATATAAGTCTCAGGGGTGGTGGGTGGGAAAACAAAGAACGCGAGCTGTAGCGAGCTTGGAGACGAGAATGCGGGTTGTAGCGAGCTTGGAGGTCTCCAACTCCCGGGAGTGCGGTGGCCCTATATGGGCTGGAGCTATGGCCCCCGGGGAAGGACGCGTCGACTTAGACTAAACTGTTTTCTACCACCCCCGAGTAAGACTCGCGCTTTGCCCCATTGGCAATGGGTTGTTCCAACCCGACATATAACTCTTACTGAGTTCTAACGCATCGTGTCTTATCTTTTGGTTCAGTGCCAAATCTCACATCTTCCCGATATGCAAACCATTACCAAAAAAAAAAAGATCACGGATTGGTGGTTGTTGTAGAGGTTATAAATGGAAGGCCGACTGAAGGGGATATTGTGGAATTCCTTGAGGAGGGGTTGGATAACGACATCGATCGAGGTGTAATGTATCTCAATCTCAAGAAGGATACCGTGCGATGCGCCTCGGAAGATACTTCAGATACGTAAGTAGAGCTAACAGCGCTGTCCAACCTTGTATCTCATTCGTTCACAGACAAAACAACAATGCATTACTGACTCCACCTAGTTTCCTTGAAGACCCCTGTGATCCTAGGAGAAAATACTATTCTATCGATAATGAGACATGTCCAAAGAGAGAGCCGACCGTCGGAGCATAGAAGGTGTACATAATGGAACGTTGGGGCGGATAAAGCACCAGAATGAGACTCAGTCAAGACTTGGAACCCTGCTGAGCCATAATACAGCTTTCCCGTGCGCACAGGATCCACAAATATCAATCCTAATAATGTTTCTTCCTGGAAAAACTGCTATTCTGTTGCCTTGGACTCATTGCAGTGGATTATCGACCATCCTCTCTCGGTCCGGTGCACTTTACCTATAGGAATATCTTGATAACTATTCGGGGCTCTTCCGGAGGCCTCACCTGAGGGCTGCAGAACATGCCTTAGATATCTGGATTTCGAGCGAATCAATAAGCTTCGGCTTAGCTACAATAACGCCCAACTCCGAATGCCTTTTCTGGAATGCGCTCCAAGTTTCCGGGAACCTCATCACCTGAAGGAGGCTGGGAAACCTGTGAAGGCACTCGAGCATCAATTTCTCGCTCGATGCGACAATTATATACGCGCAAAACATGTTCTTTTGTATTTTGGCACTGTTCATACGGTGTCTCGAAGCAAACTGTGATTTTAGTTCTTAGTGGTAAGGCTGGTTCGGATCTGAAAGTGGGCAGAGTAGTTGCAGTGGGAGATGTGGCAGCTACGTAGCAGGTACAAAGACCCTAGGAGTGATCTGCTACAATACTGCTTCGAGCTGTGTGTAGTCGTGGATTTCTCTTATACACCAACGGTATAACCAATGGATAGTACTGCAAATGGTCGAGCTTCATATACCCTACTTAGCACATGTATCAATTGAGTCAGTGGAAGGGAGAACTCCAGATCTCAGTGATAAAATTCCAGGAATATTTCTGGATGCGATAGTGCTCTGGAGCTATAGGAAAGAATTCTTCGGTGCGGAGTGATCGTCGGTGATTTTCAACATGAAGGACGGGCTCTCGCGGAGCGCCGAGTATATCTGCTAAAATATGGAGCACTACTACTGCGCTGGACACTCCCGCAGGGTCTTGAACGAAGGGAGTTAGAGTTACAGTTCGTGTATGATGCTCTGGTCGGAAAGTGTGGCTGTAGTTGTGTGCTGAAACAATAAAAGAGGGAGAAAGGTTGAGTTACTCTCCGGTTTCGAATAAATGGGGGGAGAAGAAGCAAGGCTGTAGTGCATCCGGTAGCTCATATGAAATGTGAGATGGCTCCACCACTGCAGGAACCCTTGACATCCCCTGTTTTTTTAGAACAAGTGATTACATATAGGTTCCACGAACAACCGCGCTGTCTCTGGAAGGTATAAGGGAGCCGGGGGTGGGGTTGCGGAATTTTTATTAACATGTTCTGTGGATGATGTTATTAAAAGGCTGCCATCATTGATATTATACATTACAGGTAGCAGAGTACTAAAGGAGCTAAAGGAGAAGGTAAAATATATTCTTATGATAGGGTATTCTAAAAAAGAAAAGAAGAAAAAAAAGCAAGATGGTCCGCGGAGGAAGATAGAAAAAATGAGTCTGTAATTAATAAAAGGAGATAGTGCCATATTATATAAATGAGAGACGGGGAAAAAGAATGTTAAATGGTAGAAATCAAAATGAAGCAAAAGAGGAAAGTGAAAATCATGCGCTATATCCTCCCACAGGACCCGCTGGGGTAATTCCTACCTAGGCTTGCGTATCAGCTGAGATTTATCTATCTATCGGACAAAGTCTGGCAGAGTTTTTCCCCGTCTATTCTGTAAGTATAGCGATCATCTATAGAATGGTAGTAGTGAAGTGGGTGCTGGGGAAGGTTTGATAAGAGTGAGAAAATAGAAAAGAAAGATTAAGGAGGAAATAACGACGAAGGAAGGAACGGCCATTCCGAAGAGGGGCTGGGTCTGGTGGTGAAGGGACTTATGCTGTGGAGGGCATGTCGGCGGGATGGGCAGGTGGGGGTTTCGAAGTAAGTTAGATGACTTAGTTGGCGGACGTTTTGGGGCTTGGGGAATGTCCGATGGGACGGGGGGGCGGGGTTTGGGCCGGGAGAGTAACTCAACAATTCCTGTGCCCCAGAGCGAAGTTAATTCAAGGGCAGTTCCGCCGCTGAGGCTTCGTATGTCGGTACCGATATCCTCTCGTTCCGATAGCAACTTCGCCACTCCTTCGTGTCCACCCCCCGCAGCCCAGAGGAGTGGTGTTCGACCATATAAAGCTTCTATGGTGTACGGATTGATATCCTTTCGCTCCAATAGCAGCTTCACTACTCGCTCATGCCAACCCCTCGCAGCCCACGAGAGGGGTGTTTGGCCAGATCCAATATCTGCAATGCTGGGATTGATATCCTCTCGTTCCAACAGGAACTTGACTGCTTCCTCATGCCCGCCCTCCGTAGCCCACGAGAGCGGTGTTTGGCCATACTCGATATCTGCAGTATTGGGGTTGATATCCTCTCGTTCCAATAGCAACTTTACTACTCCCGCCCCCCGCAGCGCACCTGAGGGGTGTTTGGCCATATTTTATATCGGCAGTGTCGGGATGGATATCCTCCCGGCCCAATAGCAACTTTACTACTCCCTCATACCCGCCCGCGGCAGCATACCAAAGCGGTGATCGATTGTGCCAGATGTCCGCAGTGTTGGGGCTGGTGTCCTTTCGTTTTAGTAGCAACTTTACAATTCCCTCATACCCGTCCTCCGCGGCCCACGAGAGTGGTGTTCGGTTATCCTGGGTGTCTGTAGTGTTAGGATCGATATCCCATCGCTCCAATAACAACCTTACTACTCCCTGGTGCCCACGCTCCACAGCCCACAGGAGCGGGGTTCGACCATATCTGGTGTCTGCAGTGTTGGGATTGATATCCTGTCATTCCAATAGAAGCTTCACTACAGCCCCATGCCCGCGCTCCGCAGCCCATAGGAGTGGCGCTCGATCATATCGGGTATCTGGAGTGTTGGGATTGATATCCTTCCGCTGTAATAATATCCTTACGACCCTCTTATGACCTCCCACAGCTGCCCATGCAAGTGCCGTTCGGCCCGAGGTATCGGCCGCGTTAATATCCCATTCCTTCATCACTAACAGGGCGGTAACTATCTCTGCGTTCCCAAGAAACGCCGCTCCATGGAGCTCCGTAAGGCCGTTAGGGCCATCCTGCTCATAACGCCACTCCCGCCAGGGTCCGTTGTCATGATAATGTAGTAAGGCTAGATGGGAGGAGATATGATGTTCGAATCCGATTAAAAGCTTTAGTGCAAGCGGAATCACACACTCGGTTTTATCTCTTCTGATGTGCTTTTCCCAATAGAGAGACGCATATTCAACAAGGGGGACGGACTATCAGTGGAGCGGAATCAAGAGTTGGAGAAATTTCCCGGACACACCGGAAATTGAGGTATGTCAAGCACGCCTCTGCTATCATCGTGTGTGGGCTTCGGAACAGACTTGGATTATAGGATAAATGCTCTTGCAAAGTGAAGTGGACAAGCCGGACGGTGGAAGAGGATGCCTCGATCGTGATGAGCCCTGAAGAGCACCTCAAGATAGTTCGAATTTCGGGAATGTTCTCGCTATCAAGCTCAGCGGATCCTTTCTTTACTCCTAAGGCATGGCGTAACTCGCTAGTGTGTAGCGGTCGCTCCGCATTTAATACCCACATCAAGGCTTCCATTCCGAGTGCGGATCTACCTTCCTTCTGCCCCCTCATTCGTTCTAGGGTTGCCTCATACGCATCTCTTAAATGCTGGCCCTTGGCCATCTTCAACTTTCGTCTTCTCTCAGAGATTGTAACCTCTCCCAGGATGGCCTTGATATTTAGCGAGACAAGGAGGAATCTGAAGGCCATGGGTAGTCAATATAAGATCATTCATGGAATGGGGACTGTAGATGTTCCCACACACATTTTCGAGACTCTTTCTGGAATAATTCTCACGATATCCGCACGCCATCAGAAATTGCCATAGGCTCAGGGTCCATCTCCAACTTATTCTACAAATATCTCTTTATATCATGCGTTTTCGGAATGACTGGCACCGTAAGCCTGGTGGTGAAATATCGTGTAATTTCTGCCTCAACCTGGGGTCTCCTAGTGAGAAATATTCGTATCCTTGGCCACTCCTTAAGGACTTCCTTCATTGAGCCAAGAAGCTCTAGTAGATGCTTAGGAGGGCACTCGTCCAAGGCATCAATACAAATGAAAATCTTCGGTAATATGGAAACAGCCTGCCTCAGCATCTGTACCATATCCGGAAGCCGCAGACCTCGACCACCGACTTCCATCTTCGCCTTTTGAAACACCTGTCGCACGTACTCCAGCGCTTTCCTTCAAACCAAGAGCTGCTTAAGGATAGCCCCCACGATATTGGTACCCGTCTGCTCCTGTTGGTCGCGGAAGTCGCAGCAGAACATTGCGATTGCGGTCTCTTTCTCACCGGGCCCATCGCATAGGTCATCGATTACTAATGAACTAATATTCCTTGCCGTCGGCGATAATTCTTGCGTCTTCTAGATGAGTTAGGGACTTACCTTAGATATGTTTTCCCCACTCCAGGATCCCCGTAGCAAAATAAAACACTCTTATCTGCTCCACCTTCACTGCGCCTCCGCCCCTGAAACTCTCTTGTTTCTAAAAGCCAATTCCCCACACCATCGCACCATCGAGCCTGTCGGTCCGTACATCCTGATGCCTTCTCCTAGGGTCGAGTGGCGAGAGCCACTGAATAATATCTGGGTTCTCATCGGCTATGACATTGTCAATATGGACGGTATTGTTGTGACTATTCGTTACGTTGTAGCAGTTGACATTACCGGTATTAATCGGGTGCGGGTATTCTGTATGGTCCATTGTATGCCTAAAGAGTTGGTCTAGCGTAGATATGCGATGATAACTATGGTAGCGGCATTGGGGGGTTTATGGAATTTGAGTCTACCGGGCTGGGAAAAAGGGGGTGACCTCTAAGGCTCCAAGTGTTGAAGTTAAATTTACTATCCAATCACTTGCCGTTAAGTAAACCCGACACATCGATGACTGTGAGATATGAGCTCAACATCTCAGAATACAATGTCGACACTGGCTGGTACTCGGGTGGAGGGGCAATCCATCCTTCGAGTGCTCCATGAAATGTATCCTAGGAATCTATATCCTATTGCGCGGTATTATTAATGTTCAATCATTGCCTACTTTTCAGAGAGAACTTGAGATTGTCTTATCGGAAGCTACTCGTATGTTAACCCTTTAGTTTAAGTATTGCAAGGCGCCCAGCCTCCTCCAAAATTAGTGAGCTATCCCAATCTTGAAGCAAGCTGTTTGAGCCGCCTGATTCTGCTTGGGGGGTGGAGCAACTTTTATACATGAACTATCACTTATTCTGACCGATTGGTTGGCATTTGCTCTCACGGTCTGATATCCCGATCGGCAATTTCCCGAATGGTCTGTGAGACACTCCTTGGGCACAAGCATCTTGGAGTGGCTAGTATGGAACATATCTAATAATACTAATATTTCTAGTTGAGTAGTAAGTGGGGCAGCTCTGCCGGTATCTGGTCTGGATGTGATGCCTCTGGTGGCGTAGAAAGATGAATGCCTACGAGAACCATCATATGTCAACCAACCATCTTGCAGTGATTTCTTTTCACCTTGACTTGAAAAGAAAGCATAAATTTCTGAGGAAAACCCTAGCAGCACATAGAAACTCACAATACAAGGGTTGATTTCACAGCCATCCACTATACCACAATTTACCAACGCTTTATGACAGGATAATACGTATTTGTCAGCTTTCACCCAACCTGTGTGTCCGGTTGGTTTCTCGAACTCTTGAATGTTCCTTGCTATTAGCTGAGTTAGCTTCCGAATTCTACCAAATCAGTGGTAACAACGCACAAGCATTACCTACGGTGCCAGTGGGGATACATGAAAACTGGTATTGGTTGTGTTATGTACACACCCGCTATTATACAGACCCATACTCGTATCCTGAATACCTCTGCAGGGCATTTAGTGAAGGGAACTTGTATCTACTTTGAGTTTGGCCCTGTGGCGGAAAAGAATGAGAGCAAGCTAAATAAAAAATAAAAATGCACAAGACAGTGGTTTGTGCTGTACTTGAGTACTGGTGGTGCGGCGACTTCGGTAGAAATAAACTAAAAGGAAAAGGTTGACAATTGAAAATTTGATGGTGGAGTGGTTGGTATTCTGGGTACGGGTTACTTCTGGACAGTAACAAACGACAGATTGATAAGAAAGGGGGGGGCTGCTGGTAACTTTCTCTCCTGTTTCGTAAGCTGAAATGCTAAATGGGAAGAAGGATGAATAATGGGCATGGAGTATATCCGGTATGATACCTCCTATGAAATGTAAGGTGAGTTTCTTGCTGGAGGAATTTATGACGTTCCCCTCTCTGTACTATACAGTATCATATAGCATAGCGAAAAACGGGAGAGAAGGGTATGGGCCGGCCAATAGCTAATCAATTTCCCATCACAATCCCTATGTTTGAATGATTTACGCACCTTGTGGTTATCCGTTCATTTGGAGTGTGATTGTTTCTCCTTGGGGTTTCGGGGGGTTGCATGGGGCGACTCCCGGTAAAGGCGTCATGGCCAAGCACTCGTTCCTGTTGTAGGTTAGAAGGGTATGTGCTTTGGGGGATCTGGGAGGCGGGTGCGTGTTATCAGAGTGAGAGACTTGAGTATAGGTGGTGGAAATTCCCTGCCTCTCACCCGTAGCTTTCATAGACCAAGCAGCGATGGTATTTTCAATCAGGCTGTTCGATAAATCATGTCAAATATCACAATCTTTGATAAGGTACATTGTGAGTGGTAGAATACTGAGGAACCTAGAGGGGAAGGCACGGTGCATTCCTATGATAGAGTGTCTAAAGAAGGAATCTAAGCGGGAAAGCGGGGGAAATTGGTCTGCAGGTAATTAAAGGAGATAGATGGTGTTGTTCTGTACAAGTAGGAGATGGAAGAAGGAATTAAGAAGAAAAGTAAAGGAAGGAAAAGAGGAGGGTAGAGATTGTGCGCTATATTCCGCCTTATGTGTCGAACAAGGAGTAGTAGCGTTTTCCCATACACGCTCTGCATGTGTAATATAGCAATCGCGATGAAAATTTAATGATAGTAATAAAGTGGGTAAGAAGGAGGGACTAATAAGGGGATATAGGAGAAGAATTGAGCAGGAAATAATCGCGAAGGGAAAAATTCGCTGTTGCAGGGAGGATCGGGTATTGGGGGGAAAGGACCTGGAATAGTGAAAGATAGGTGGACGGGAAAGGCTGAAAGGGGCATTGAAGTATCGTAAGTCCTACGACTTAGGCGGGGACGCTCGGTGCTTCTTTCTCGGGTTTCCTTCATCGCCGGAATGGAATGTTCTTTTGTTGTTGCTGTCCGAGCTGTCCCCTTGAGGCGGGGTCTTCCATCCCATACTTCGGGCTTGTTTGGCATCGATGGGGATGGGAAGGGAGGGTTTAGGTTGGGAGAGTAATCGCACAAGCCCTGCATGCCCCAAGGACGTAGCAAACTCAAGGGCAGTTTTGCGGCTATGGTCTCGTATGTTGGGATTAAGATCATTTCGTTCTAATAGCAACTTTACAATCTCTTCGTGCCCGCGCCCCACAGCCCACGTGAGAGGTGTTCGGCCAAGTGAGCTATCCGGAGTGTTGGGATTGATATCCTCTCGCTCTAATAGCAACCTTACTATTCCCTCATGCCCACCGCTCGCAGCATGCGAGAGGGGTGTTTTGTTGAATTGGAGATCTGCAGTGTTGGGGTTGATATCTACTCGCTCCAGTAGCAACCTCACTATCCCCTCATGTCTACCACTCGCAGCCCACCAGAGTGGTGTTCGGTTGGTTGAGATGTCGGCAGTGTTGGGATTAATATCCTCTCGTTGCAATAACAATCTTATTATTCTCTCATGTCCACCACTCGCAGCCCACCAGAGTGGTGTTCGGTTGTCTGGGATGTCGGCGGTGTTGGGGTTGGTATCCTCTCGTTCCGATAGAAACCTCACTATCCCCTCATGCCCGCCCCTCGCAGCCCACCAGAGTGGTGTTCGGTTGTTTGGGATGTCTGCAGTGTTGGGATTAATATCCTCTTGTTCCAGTAGCAAGCGCACTATCCCCTCATGTCCACCACTCGCAGCCCACCAGAGTGGTGTTCGGTTGTTTGGGACGTCTGCAGTGTTGGGATTAATATCCTCTTGTTCTAGTAGCAAGCTCACTATCCCCTCATGCCCACCACTCGCAGCCCACCAGAGTGGTGTTCGATAATACTCAGAATCTGCAGTGTCGGGATTGGTATCCACTCGTTCTAATAGCAAATTCGCTACTCCCTCATACCCACCCTCTGCGGACCACGAGAGTGGTGTTCGATTTTCCCGGGTGTCTGGAGTGTTGGGATCAATATCCCCTCGTTCCAATAGCAACTTCACTACTCCCTGATGCCCACGCGCTGCAGCCCACAGGAGCGGTGTTCGACCATATCCGGTATCCATGGTGTTAGGATTGATATCCTCTCGTTCCAATAGCAGCTTTACGACTCGCTCATGGCCGCGCTCCGCAGCCCACAGGAGTGGCGTTCGATCATATTGGGTATCTGGAGTGTTGGGATTGATATCCTCCTGCTGCAAAAGTATACTTACAACCTCCTCATGGCCTCCTACCGCTGCCCATGCAAGCGCCGTTCGGCCCAAGGTATCCACCGCGTTAATGTCCCACCCCTTCATCCCTAGCAGGGCGGCAACTATGCCCGCAATCCCAAGAAATGACGCTCCATGGAGCCCCGTAAAGCCATTAGGCCCATCTCCCCCGTAAACCCCCCCGTAAATACACCAGTCCCACCAAGGCCCACTGTCATGATACTGTAGCAAGAGCAACTGAGAGGATATATGCTGCTCGAATCCAATCAAAAGTTCCAGCGCAAGTGGGCTTACAAACTCAGTCTTCTCCATTCTAATGTGCTTTCCCCAATAACGAGACGCATATTCGACAAGCGGGACTGTCGATGGAGCGGAATCAAGAGTTGACGAAAGTTCCCGGACACACCGAAAATTGAGGTACGTCAAGCAACCCTCCGCTATCATGGTGTGTGGGCTTTGGCACACACCTGGATTATTGGATAAATACTCATGCAAAGTGAAGTGGACAAGCCGGACCGTGGAGGAGGATGCCTCGATCGCGATGAGCCCTAAAGAACACCTCAGGATAGTTCGAATTTCAGGAACATTCTCATGATCTAGATCGGTGGATCCTTTCTTTACTCCTAAGGCATGGCATAGCTCGCTGGTGTGCAGTGGTCGCTCCGCATTCGATACCCACATCAAGGCTTCCATCCCGAGTGCGGATCTACCTTCCTTCTGCGCCTTCATTCGGTCTATGGTTGCCGCATACGCATCTCTTAAATGCTTGCCCTTAGCCATCTCCTCCAACTTTCGTCTTCTCCCGGAGATTGTGACCTCGCCCAGGATGGCGTCGATGTTTAGCGAAACAAGTAGGAATCTGAAGGCCATGGCTAGTCAGGTCATGCTTGGAATGGGGGTTGTGGATGCTCCTACGCACATTTCAGAGACTTTTTCTGGAATAATTCTCAGAATATCCGCATGCAAGCCATCGGACATTGCCATAGGCTCTGGATCCATCTCCAACTTGTTCTCCAAATATCTCTTTATATCCTGCGTTTTCGGGATGACCGGAACTGTAAGCCTAGTGGGGAAATATCTTGCAATTTCTGCCTCAACCTGGGGCCTCCCGGTGAGAAATATTCGTATCCTAGGTGACTCGACAAGGACTTCCTTCATTGAGCCTAGAAGCTCTAGTAGATGCTTCGGAGGGCACTCATCCAAGGCATCAATACAAATGTAAACCTGTGGTAATATGGAAACAGCCTGCTTCAGCATCTGCACCATATCTGGAAGTCGCAGACCCCGACCGCCGACTTCCATCTTCGCCTTTTGAAACACCTGTCGCACGTGCTCCAGCACTTCCCTTCTTACCAACAGCTGCTTGAGGATGGCTCCTACGATATTTGTAGCCGTCTGCTCCTGTTGGTCGCGGAAGTCGCAGTAGAACATTGCGATCGCGATATCTCCCTCACAAGGTCCATCGCACAGGTCATCGATCACTAATGAACTAATATTCTTTGCCGTCGGCGATAATTCGTGCTTCTTCCAGGTGAATCAGGAACTTACCTTAGATATGTTTTCCCTACCCCGGGATCCCCGTAGCAAAATAAAACACTTTTATCTTCTCCACCTTCGTTACTCCTCCACTCCCGAAACTCCTTTGTATCCAACATCCAACTACCCACACCATCAAGCCTGTCGGTACGTACATCCTGATGCCTCCTCCTGGGGTCCAGTGGCGAGAGCCACTGCATAATATCTGGGTTCTCATCGGCTATGACGTTGTTCACATTGACGATATTGCTATTTGTTACGTTGTAGGAGTTGACATTACCGGTATTAATCGAGTGCGGATATGCTGTGCGGTCCATGGTAAGGTATATCCAAAGTGTTGGTCAAGTGTACTGTAGATATGCTATCGCGAGAACTATTATGGCAAGGTTGAGCTTAATGGAATTTGCACCAGCCGGGCTGAGAAAAGAGTTGTGCGGCTCCAACAGCTGGGATTACTATCCAATCACTTCCGGCTGAGTAAACCTGAGAGCTTTAATACCTACTAGATACCGGTCTAAGTTCGCCATCACAGAACACAGCAGACAATAATACTCGAGCGGAGGGGCAATCCATGCTTGAAGCGCTCGAAGAATCTAGTATGCAGATTATGTATCCTAGTGCCCGTTACTGTATTTATTGAAATTGAAGCATTGCCTTCTTATAAGTTATGATACGGGAAAACTTGCTGACTTGTCCGAAACTAGAATAACTTATGGTGGGGAAACCCTGTTGCCGAAGTGCTCTGCCAAGAAAATATTGTTTATCTTCCTTCACCAAAGGATTTTCAACCAACAAGTCTAATGAGAATTATAGCTCTATTACGCGGTAGAGTGGGTGATGCTCTACACACTAATAGAGATATCATAAGATAAAAATATCCCTAGTTTTCGTTGAGATATTGGGGTTTAAAATTTTGGTCCGCGTAGGGGAATGTCCAGGGTAGGTTGATTACTGTTAGATACCTTGGCAAGGACTGTTAATTGATATTTGCCCATATTATAACCTGGAAAATGCCCAGTCTTGGTAGATTAACCTATGTTAATTTGTTGGAATGTCCTTTTTTTGCGGCTAGCAAGGCGCCTAACGTCCCTCCACAATAGATATAGTAAGCGATCCCAATTGTGGGGCCGCCGGATCCCAGCCCAGAGGGATTCGGCGGCGGTCCCTGGGATTCGGAACTCAGGACCAATTTGCCCAACCATCTGGTTCTGAAATTTGTGGAATAAAACTAGACGGGGGGGATCTCAACCGGCATCGTTATTCGAGGAACGGCGCAAAAATGTTACCTAATTTTCTACTACGATATCCTAAATTCTGGCAAGACTGTCAAAACGTGGCGTTGCTTCGGGGGTGAGGTTGTAAATTCCACCCAACACTACCGGCATTATTATAATGGTAGGAAAATAGGTAAACACCGTCTACGTGCCCGCAGCCGTCCACACCCCTCCAACCGTCAAGCCCCCCTTAGCGGTCGGTACTGTCGGGTGCCTGGGGTTGAAGTGGTAAACGTATTACTATCCAATCTTGCGTTGTTTCTGTGGATTGGATAAGTCGCTGTTTATGGCTAGATTTAGTGTATAAAGTGGGTCATGGAAGACCCACGGTGGAAAGGGAAGAGTGAGGCGAGAGTTATCCGGGAACCATTGATCTTCCTTCACCATTCTCTTGTTTTCAGAGCCACCGTGACCCCCGATCAACTCCCGTGCCATGCCCCCCAAAAAACGGGAACCCAGATTCCCGGAAACCCCCCCGAAGGTACCGTCCCGTGTTGCTGGACGGCGCTCCGTAAGTAAACGGGCCCTTGGTCTGTCTGATATGTCGATATTTGCTCTCCCGTTCTGACATCCCAATCCGCCATCGACCAAATCGTGAATGGGGGTCCCTTGGGCGGGGGGAGCTTGCAGTGGCTAAGGTTGAACATTTCCTTCTCTCTTTCTTTGCTAGCTTGCATACGGTCCTTACCGGTAGCTCAATATTCTTATTGGGGGGGGGGTGTCAAATAAGCACATCTAATATTACAAATGTTTCTAGTCAAATACCGGTAATATAAGACGGACAGCTCTATTCGTTCTAGGATACGGCACCTCCACAGCTCTAGAGAGATGACTCTACATGTACGGTAACTATGATACCATATGTCAACCACCCGTATTTCGCAGTAATTCATTTTCAGCTTGACCCAAAAGGAGAGCAACAATCTCGTGGGAAAACCCCAGCACACAGAAACCCATAGCTTAAGGGTGCATATTACCGTCGTTGACTACCCCACTATACCGAAACTTTATGACTGGGTGATAGGTATTTGTCGGCTTTCATATGCGAATTTGGCTGATTACTTGAATACTTGAATATTATAAAATTTGAATAAGATAGCCCAAAAATACACCAATTTCACCAAATCGGTGGTGACACACAAGCATTACCTACGGCAGTAGTACCCGGAAAGCTGCTACCCGCGCGGCGGGGTAACGCGCATACCTGCTATAATATAGAGATTTTCTCTTGCTCAGGGTACTCACGCGGGGTGCTTAGTGAAGGGAGCTTACAGGTCGAGCGTCGTGCTATAAACGGAAAGATGGGTCGTAAATACAGTACGGTACAGTAATCAGCTAGAAAAAAAACAAAAAGTAGGTTAAGGTTGGTTAATTGGGCTATTCTTATGATACAATAACTTCCCTTGAACAAATAAAAAGTAAAGGATTGAAAATTCAAAATCTGATGGCAGGAAGCCTGGTTCTCCGGCTCTGGTCCGGAACACTTGCGGATACCAGAGGACTATAGAGTTCTGAAAAAACAAAAAAAAACAATGAGAGAGGGACAGCGAGATAAGCTACTCTCTAGTTTTGCGAGCCGAAATGCTAAATGAGAAGAAGGAGCAAAATGGGTAAAGTGTGCTCGGTGCTCCACGTGAAACATACGTGGGCGTCTCACTGGAGGAATTCATGACGCCCCCGCTCGGTACAATACTAGTACTACCTCGCTTTACTAAGAAAAAAAGCTATGTATACGAGGCAATAAATACCGTAGGGAGAGGCGCAACAGCTTCCTTCCAAAGGTAAAAAAAAGCAATTTTTTATTTTCTATTCTTACATTTATATGTTTTTTTTAAATGTTTTATATTTTATATTTTATGATATATTTTAGGCCCTGTTCGGCATGTCACTTTTATAGCATAAAAATGACTTTTATAGCATAAATTATGGCATATTAAAGTTTTTATATCGGGGTGTGCTCGGCATGTACAAAAATATCATGATATATTTTTATTATGTGTATAAATTTTTATTTTATATATTTATTGTAGGGCTAGGTATCACATCACAAGATATGATTCATATTTCCATATGCTAAACTTGTAATAAAAAATAGCCTCATATTGTTTCAAAAAGAACTTATAATGCTCACATTTTCATATGAATTGTCCTTTATTGTTAAAATATCAATATAATACATTTTCAACTATTTTCAGTGAACCATACTCTTAGCATTAATAATTATCATATCATTTAGTTGAAGCTAGCTTGTTTCAACTTGTATTTTCAATCTACTATTAGAGAATAATATTCTGCCTAATTATTTTTTATTCATATTATTTTTTTGACTTTTGTCCTAATATATCTTGGAGGGTAATGGTTATTTATTTTTTATTGAAATTATAAAAGTGTTGCCGAACACCCGTATATTTTTTCAACTCTGAATATTTTTATTGGCATATATGCCATTTTCAACTTTTATCACGATATATTTTTATTGGTACATGCCGAACAGGGCCTTATTTTATTTTTATTTTTTCATATTTCTTTCTTTACCAACCCCCCTCCCATTCGCTTCTGCTACCCGCCGATCGCCAACCTTTAAGGTCTAGAGTCGGATTCTACCTCCTCGTAGCAGGATTGTTAAACCCCACAGCCCTATTGATGAAGGCTAAGTTCTTCAATCTCCCAGTCCCCATAGGGCAGGATTTTTTAATTCTCCTGCCCTACATGACGGATCGTTCAATAATAACTGATTGTCAGCATGGATTGAACTCCTGGGCTCCCGCTAATTGCACAGGAGTGTTAACCACTGCGCCAGCTAGGTATTTCATGAAATGTGAACTTGGGAACTAATATTTATCCTACTGGAAGCCTGATTTTGGGATTTTAATGGGTGGGTAGTGTGTCTCTTCGCGAGTTGCTGGCTGGGTGTTTAATGAGAGATTCTCAGTGGTTTAAAACAGAATCAGTGCTTTGTTCGCTTGTTACTCTTGTATGATACGACTAGGAAAGCCCCACTCGAGATCTCGAGCCTCCCTGCTTGCTCCCATGTGTATTATCTCACTATAGCCTTCTGCTTGTCTAGTGTTTTGTGAAGGCTTTTTTATTTTCTGTTCTTTTTATTTTCTTTCTTTCTTTCTTTCTTTCTTTCTTGCATTCCGCCCGGCTTTCTAGGGATGCCTCATTTTTGCGGGGCGGAGGGGGGGGGTCCTCTCCCAGAGCATCGTGGTGGGTAGTTCAGGTTGAAAATATTTATTGTCCGTTTATTAGATCAGAGACCTCGTCCACTTATCTGACCGTACACTTAAAGAAAAACAAAAGATTATCTGCGTGGAAGGGGGAGATATAATGGAGGAGAAAAACTTGATCTTGATTCTATCGTCGCACTCAGGAGGAAAGCTAATGTCCTTGAATACATAACTCAGAAAACTTTTACATTCCAACTTCTTCCTTTCTTAGACCGTCTTTCTTTACGATAACATTCGCTGCATCTTTTCTCCCTCTCTCCAACCTCCCCTGACCGCTTCACGTCCATTCTCTCCATTTCCTCCGCTTCATCTCTCTTTCCATTCCTACCGCTTCTTCCTCCCTTCCCTTCTCTTCTTACACACTTCTTCAATACGCACCCAGCTCCTACTTGGTTCTCCGTTTTCCAGATTATTCGTGTTTGTCCTTTATGCGAGAAGTGATGAATTCCAGAGATGTAGTCGTGGTTCTTGAGATATCCAGATTTGGCTATCAGTCAAAGCGCCGGTGATTCACAATAACGCTGAGATCGAATTTTGACAATGACGGACAGTACATATAAAGACTGTATCTAAAACGCGGAGGAAGAGGTTGAGGAAGGTCAATCAGCCGGCCATTTCCCATTCTGATTCCTATTATTGTTGGCTTATGCGCCATGGGGGTTAAACGGGCTTTCTGGGAGGAGATCTTGTGCTCCCTGGGGTCGCGCGAAGTTGTGTCGTGATACTTGTGGTGAGCGCCATCATGGCTGAGCACTCGTAATTGCACGGGAGATGGTGTTGGAGCGTCCTTCGATATCTGGTATGGTTGACTGCGGGGTGTTATGTAGGCCGGGGATATGGCGGCGGCGGCGATGCGGCGGCGAGTGAGGCTCTATGAACTAGGGAAATCGTGACTACGTCTTTTCTTGTTACATAGCCGGGGTCACCCCCCACCTTTCTCTCTCTCTCAATAAATACAACAACAGTCGTTTCAACAGATGGAGGGGTGGGAGCTGGCATGGGCGGCCGGGATGTATGCCCGCGATGAGAGCGAGGGACTCGTGATACATAGCAAGTATACAGGTGATTGAAAATAGGCCGGACCATTGCAACTTTGTTCACGGAGGTGATGGGTGGGAGGGAACGGGGTTTCGGGATTTCTATAGGATTATTCCATAATTGATGTCAAAAGCCGTAGTCTAGATGCGAGAACTGCGGGGTGTAACATGAATCGTGCTGTAGCCTGGGTTTCATAATAGAAACTTAGGTATACGACACCCTATCATATAGTGACAAATATCGTAAAAACTCGTGTTACCCAATATCTCCGCCCAGACTCTAATCTCCCTCGAGCCCTGCCTGAGGCTGCCCTGCCCACTGTGGGTTTAGCTTGACAAGCTATTGGAATTACGAATGCTATTAATGAGATCCAACCTAGTCAGGACACACTTGACCGTGTGAGGGAAACGCAAATACTTGCCAGAGGTTTTATCTCTGAACACGGAGATTAGAGAGTTGACAGAGATCGTAGATAGAATGTTCTTGTGGTAGCCAGAAGAGTAAAATTGGCTGCGCGTGGTTGAACTAGAACGTTCTATGGCACCGAAAAATAGCTGGGCCTGTGACGCTGCTTTCGCGGACCTCCGCTTTTCTGTCACTGAACTAGACCCGCTTTTCTTCTCTTTGACACCGTATATTGCTAGTGGTAGAATACCGAAGAACATAGGGGAGAAGGCACAAGAGGTTCCTAGGATAGTGTATGCTAAAGGAGAAAAGGGGGGAAGTTTAGGCAAGAAAGCGGAGAAAACGAGCCTATGGGTAACAAAAGGAGATGGATGGTGTTGTATAGTATGAGTGAGAGAGAAAGAAAAAGGAAGAAAGTAAGGGGAAGAAACACAAAGAAGTAGAAGAGGGAAGTAGAAATTATAGGCCATGTTTCACCTTATGTATCCAACAAAGAGTAATCACCTTTTGCCCAATCTACTCCTGATGTAAAACATAGCGAGCACTTATGAAATGATAATAAAATTAACTTAGAGAAAGAGAAATAGATGAGAGCGGGGAAATAGAAGATAAGAATTGAGGAGGAGGATATGAGGACGGAGGGGAGAATAGATATAAGGAGAGGGGGCTAGGTATCAGGGGAAGGGGGTTTGGTGGTGAAAAGCAGGCCGGCGAGAAAGGTTGAAAGGGAAATTGAAGCAAGTCCGGGGGCTTAGGTGAGGGATGCTGCGTGCTTCTTTCGGGGCCTTCCTTCATCGCTAGGAGATTTTTTTCTTTTGTTGTTATTGTGCAAGATGGTGCCATGTGACAGAGTCTTGCGCCCTATGCTTTCAGCTTGGTTGGTGTCTATGGGGCTGGGAAGGGAGAGTTTAGGTTCGGAGAGTAATCGCATAACTCCTGCATATCTCCTGGACGTAGCTATGTCAAGGGCTGTGTTGCCACCGAGGTCTAGTATGTTGGGATTGAGGTCCTCTCGTTCTAATAGTAACTTTACGATTCCCTCATGTCCACCAATCGCAGCGCGCGAGAGCGGCGTTAGGCCACCTTTGGTGTTGGTGTCTGGAGTATTGGGATTGGTATCCTCTCGTTCCAATAGCAACCTTACTATTCCGTCATTCCCGCACCCCGCAGCCCGCGAGAGCGGCGTTCGACCATATTCAGTATCTGGAGTGTTGGGGTTGGTATCCTTCCGTTGTAATAGCATCTGTACGATTTCCTCATGCCCACCAATTGCAGCGCAGAAGAGTGGCGTTCGGTTGTTTTTGGTGTCTGGAGTATTGGGATTGGTATCCTCTCGTTCCAACAGCAACCTTACTATTCCGCCATGCCCGCACTCCGCAGCCCACCAGAGCGGTGTTCGACCATGTTTGGTGTGCGGGGTGTTGGAATTGAGATCCTTCCGTTGTAATAGCATCTTTACGATTTCCTCATGCCCACCAATTGCAGCGCAGAAGAGTGGTGTTCGGTTATTTTCGGTGTCTGGAATATTGGGATTAGTATCCTCTCGGTCCAGTAGCAACCTTACTATTCCGTCATGCCCGCGCTCCGCAGCCCACGAGATCGGTGTTCCACCATATCCGGTGTCTGGGGTGTTGGGATTGGTATCCTTCCGTTGTAATAGCAACCCCACTACTCCTTCATGCCCATTAATCGCAGCACGCAAGAGTGGCGTTCGGTTACTATTGGTGATGGTGTCGGGGGTGTTGGGATTGGTATCTTCTCGTCCCAATAGTAACCTTACTATTCCGTCATATCCGCGCCCCGCAGCCTGCGAGAGCGGTGTTCGACTACATTCGGTGTCTGGAGTGTTGGGATTAAGTTCTTTCCGTTGTAATAGCATCTTTACGATTTCCTCATGCCCACCAATTGCAGCGCAGAAGAGTGGTGTTCGGTTATTTTCGGTGTCTGGAATATTGGGATTAGTATCCTCTCGGTCCAATAGCAACTTTACTATTCCTTCATACCCGCTCCCCGCAGCCCACGAGATCGGTGTTCTGCCATATATGGTGTCTGGGGTGTTGGGATCGGTATCATCTCGTCCCAATAGCAACCTTACTATTCTCCCATGCCCGTGCTCCACAGCCCACGAGAGCGGCGTTCGACCATATTCAGTATCTGGAGTGTTGGGATTGGTATCCTTCCGTTGTAATAGCAACCTCACTACTCCCTCATGCCCAGTAATTGCAGCACGCAAGAGTGGCGTTCGGTTACTTTTGGTGTTGGTATCGGGAGTGTTGGGATTGGTATCTTCTCGTTCCAATAGCAACCTTGCTATCCACTCATACCCAGATTCAGCTGCCCATGAGAGCGGCGTTCGACCATATTCGGTGTCTGGAGTGTTAGGATCGATATCCTCTCGTTCCAATAGCAACTTTATGATTCCCTCATGCCCTCGCTCCGCAGCCCACCAGAGCAGTGTTCGATTGTTTTGGATGTCTGTGGTGTTGGGATCGATATCTATTCGTTCCAATAGCAACCTTACTACTCCCTCATACCCTCCCTCTACAGCCCACGAGAGCGGTGTTCGATTGTTTTGGGTGTCTGGGGTGTTGGGATCGATATCCCGTCGTTCTAATAGCAACTTGACTACTCCCGGATGCCCACGCGCCACTGCCCACAGCAGCGGTGTTCGACCATATCCGGTGTCCGGAGTGTTAGGATTGATATCCTCTCGTTCCAATAGCAGCTTTACTACTCGCTCATGCCCGCGCTCCGCAGCCCACAATAGTGGTGTTCGATCATATTGTGTATCCGGAGTGTTGGGGTTGATATCCTTCTGCTGTAATAGCATCCTTACAACCTCCTGATGACCTTCCACAGCTCCCCATGCAAGCGCCGTTCAACCCAAGGTATCGACCGCATTAATATCCCATTCCTTCGTCCCCAAAAGGGCAGCAACTGCATCCGCAATCCCTAGAAATGCCGCCCCATGGAGCCCCGTAAAGCCATTAGGGCCATCCCTCTCATAAAAACACCAGTCCCACCAAGGTCCGTCGTCATGATAATGTAACAAGAGCAGCTGAGAGGATATATGCTCTTCAAATCTACTCAAAAGCTTCAGTGCAAGCTGACTGACACACTCAGCCTTCTCCTTCCTCATGTGGTTTCCCCAATAATAAGAAGCATATTCCACAAGGGGAACTCGGGCTTTAAACTGGGCCGAACAAAGAGTTGGTGAAAGTTCCTGGATACGCGGAAAATTGAGGTACGTCAGGCAGACCTCGGCTATTAGGGAATGTGGGCTCTGGAATAGGCTCGGACTATTAGATAAATACTCCTGCAAAGTGAGGTGGACAAGCCGGACGGTGGAGGAGGATGCCTCGATCGTGATGAGCCCTAAACAGCACCTCAGGATAGTTCGAATTTCAAGAACACTCTCATAATCCAGATCAGCAGATCCTTTCTTTACTCCCAAGGCATGGCATAGCTCGCTAGTGTCTAGTGGTCGCTCCGCATTTGATACCCACATCAAGGCTTTCATCCCGAGTGCTGATCTGCCTTCCTTCTGCGCCTTCATTCGGTCAAGGGTTACCGCGTACGCATCTCTTAGGTGCTGGCCCTTGGTCATCTCCTCCAACTTTTGTCTTCTCCCAGAGATTGTAACCTCGCCCAGGATGGCCTCGATGTTTAGTGAAACGAGAAGAAATCTAAAAGCCATGGCTAGTCAATATAAGATCATGCATGGAATTGGGACTATGGATGCCCCTACGCACATTTCAGAGACCCTTTCTGGAATAATTCTCAGGATATCAGCACGCAAGCCATCGGACATTGCAATAGGCTCGGGGTCCATCTCCAACTTATTCTCCAAATATCTCTTTATATCATGCGTTTTCGGAATGACCGGGACTGTAAGCCTGGTGGTGAAATATCTTGTAATTTCTGCTTCAACCTGAGGCCTCCCCGTGAGAATTATTCGTGTCCTTGGTGACTCCTCAACTACTTCCTTCATTGAGCCAAGAAGCCCCAGTAGATGCTTAGGAGGGCACTCATCCAAGGCATCAATACAAATGTAAACCTGTGGTAACATGGCAACAGCCTGCTTTAGCAACTGCGCCATATCTGGAAGTCGCAGACCTCGACCGCCGACTTCTCTCTTCGCCTTTTGAAACACCTGTCGCACATGCTCCAGCACTTCCCTTCTTACCAAGAGCTGCTTAAGGATGGCCCCTACGATATTGGTAGCCGTCTGGTCCTGTTGATCGCGGAAGTCGCAGTAGAACATTGCGATCGCAGTTTCTTCCTCACAAAGCCCATCGCACAGATCATCGATCACTAATGAACTAATATTCTTTGCCGTCGGCGATAATTCGTGCTTCTTCCAGATGAATCGGGCGCTTACCTTAGATATGTTTTCCCCACTCCAGGATCCCCGTAGCAAAATAAAACACTCTTATCTACTCCACTTTCATTACTCCTCCACTGCTGAAACTCCTTTGTATCTAATAGCCAACCCCCCACACCATCGAGCCTGTCGGTACGTACATCCTGATGCCTTCTCCTAGGATCCAGTGGCGAGAGCCACTGCATGATTTCTGGGTTCTCATCGGCTATGCCGTTGTTCACATTGACGATGTTGTTGCTATTCGTCACGTTACCGCAGTTGACATTGCTGTTACCGATCGAGATCGAGCGCGCATATGATGTGCTGCCCATAGTGTGTCGAAAGTGTCTGTTGAGGGCAGATACGCTACAGCAATACCTGCAGTAGCGATACGGGCGGTTGGTGAAATTTTAATTGACTGGGCTGAAAGAAAGAGGTGTGCGGCTCCAAAAGGCCAAAATTATTATCCAATCATATCCAGCTGGGTCAGCGGTGGAACGTCGATGGCTGAGAGACACAACACCGTCACTGATGCTCTGGCGGAGCCGTAATTCACGCTTCAAACTCTCCAGGAAATGTACCCTTATTCCAAGAGTCGAGGTTTTAAGCGCTGTATTCTCAGCTCACCTCACAGTATTTATTGAAATTCAATCTTTGCCTATCTGTCCATGGGATGTCTTATTATCAAAGACTACAATGACTAACTAAATTTAGCTTGAGTACCGGTATGTTGCGACGCGTCTGACCTCCCTCGGCTACGATCTCGATAAGCTATCTAATCGTAAAGTTAGCTGTCTGTTACAGTAGAGCGGCGGGATTTTAGTTGTCTTCTCATTAACAAAGCAGGAGGGTCAGTTGTAATCTATAAGGGCGCGTCTGGTCGTCCCGAGTTTTTCAAACCTTGATAATCACAAAACGAGAGTTTCGGCTAGCAACCAGAATAATCGCTAGTTGTCATAATCCAACATTTTCAACTTCCAATAGGTGTGTCTGGCTGGTCACCACAAAAATCAATTTAACAAAAGTCACTCAAAAAACCCCAAATAATTATTATGGGGGGTACAGTGGCACTTGTATTGCAATGCTTATTTTTTATTTTTTTATTTTGTTCAAAAAGTTGATTCTGGTGGGTTATTGTAGCTTGTGTACACTCTTCCAAAATGAGAGTTTGTGAAATACTGGTCGGATCAGTATTTCAGAAACCTCCATTTTGGCATGATTGTTGGGTTTTGATTATTGAGTTTTTGTGGCAACCAGACATGCCACTCAGAAGCAAAATAGCATTTTGTGGCAAACCTCCATAACCGGGGTCAAAACGAAGGTTTGAGGTGGCAACCAGACGCGCCCTGAAACAATGCAAAAAAATTGAAAAAAATGGGGGAAAATAAAAAGTTACTTCAAACCTTCTAGTATTTTTCTAGCTCCTTACAATTATTATTTTAGCCATTTTCTAGGGAATCTTGGTTTAAAAAACTATCCCACAGAAAGCCATTCTGAAGGTGGAAAAATAAATATAAGACATTGGCCGCATTTACCCCTTCTTCACTTTATTTGTTAATTTTTCTTTGCCATTTAATTTAATGGTGGCCAAAGAGATTGATGGTTCCGTGCAATGGTTTCACTTTTTCGATGCCATATTTCTCGGTCAATGGTATCCGGGATGGTTTCTCGCTAAGAGCATGGTATTGAAAAGGTTCACTCCCATTACGCAGAACAAATAGGATACTGAGGAGGAAGTACCGACAATTTCCACCAAGGACGGGAGAGTGTTATTCCATTCCACTACCGGTCTGGAATCTCTAGATTCTCCAAATTTGATTGGTTTCCTTGGAGGTATCGTAATAATGGCTATTGTAGGCGGATAAACTAAAAGCGCGACAGTCAAAACACACGAACACGAGGACTAGACCAGGGCTGGACTAAAGGGTAGGTAAATCTGAAACTTCGTTCGCTCTCACTCGCACTAAACAAACTAAACAAAAACATAAGAACAAGGAAACCATCTTAACTATTCCATCGTTCCCCACACTCATCCATTTCACTCCAACGCTCCATCCATAACTCTATGACCATTATAAAGGAAAGACAAGCCCACAATCCATCTCTGTTGATCCTTTCAACCTCAGAACAAATGAAATCACTAAAGACATTCTATCGTTTTTCATCGTAGCTTTCCTTCACACCTCTTTGTTCATCCACTATCTGCTTCCGTCAACTCTAACAGGAGGAAGGTCTATTGGCATTCCTGGCAGAGTGAAAGACTTTGACACGATCGCCCTCAAGGGCAATTTCCACCTCATCACTGGCGGAACCGACGGGGTAGTGCGTATCTGGGATCCCAGCAAGGACTCGGAAAAGGACACACATGAGGTGAAGAAGGTCCGGATCCATGGTGGGGAGGGAAGGTAGATTGGTTGTTTGGTCGGGACCTATGAGACGGAGAGACGGATTACTTGTAAAGATATTGAATTGATTTAGTGTCAGCAATGCTACCGGCGATAACAGTCGCATCAATTTTCCTTCAAAAAAATATTACAGGTAATCACTCCTTCTTCTCCTTCCTTTCCTTCTCTTCCTCCTTCCCCTCCTTCTCCTTCTTCTCCTCCCTCCATGCCGGCGGGCGGGGCCACCCACCCTGTATCTCCATGATCGCCACGAGTCCGGCACGCTCATTGTCTGGGTGGATTGAGTCCTTCAGAACAATGCAGCCGTTATTCCCGTGCGCATATCGGGAGAGTACAGGGTAGAGGGTGGCCATGTTCTGCCTAACCTCCTTCTCCTTGACACCACGGGCATCGGCCACCTTCCATATAATCTCCCGGGACTCGTCGAGTCGGACGATACTATTGAGCCCTTTTTGGACTCCATCGGTCCGCTTCAAGTTTATCTTTCCCAATTGGGCCGCCCAGCTAACGATTTGTTCTATACAATATTAGCGCAACTCAACGGAGGCATGTAGAAGATTACCATCGGCTTTCTTTGCAACGAGTGATGGTACATGATGCCGCTGCTGCCGGTTGGTAAGGAAGTGGTCGATGCAGAACTGATGAGAGAAAGATTTGTGTGTTGAGTATAGTAGGGTATGGGCAACCACCCTAGTTGTGTTGTGGAGAGCATAGGACGGCGTTGAGGGTAAATTGTTGCGAGTTCTTTCTGAAGAAGCGTTGTTGTATTAAGAGAGAAAAGAAAAAAGAAAGAAAGAAAGAAAGCCACGAACTATGTAGAGAGGCAAACAGCGAGAGCGCATACACAGCACCCGGGAACTTCTGGGAACAAGAGGGGACAACATCGCACAGCCCAAGGTTCAAGCACAGTGTTCACAACGGGGCAGTCCGTCCGTCCAGAAGGCGGACGGCGGTGGACGGCGTTAAGCGGTCCGGTACTGAAGAAAAGAAAACCTGGTCCAGAGTATTTACTTTCCTGAACGGTGGAAGAACTGACGAATCTCTATCACTTTCTAGAACTGTCAAGAAGACAACCAAACAACACAAGTTGCAATCGGTTCAAGCTAACTAAACTAACTAAAGACAGGCCCAGTTCCTTTTCTCAACCCACAGACAAAACGGTTCCTCCGTTGTTCTGCTCTCACAATCCACTTCGTTGTTGTCGACCTCGCTGGTGGTGAGAAAGAAGGAAGGAAAAATTGTGTGAGAGAAAAAACCTAACTAACACAACAACCCTATCCGCCAAGCCTATCAACAGTCACACTTCAGCAATACAACAACCCTCTACCCTAAGCTTGTGATTGTGACTAGCTATTTATGAAGCAGAATTTATTCGTGAATAAGCAAGAAAAGTATAATTTAGGAAAGCTCAATTTTAACCGTGACAGTACCGTCTTTTCCGAAACTTGCCCGGCGCCCCGACGCAACGGACTATAGTACCCCCGCCGTCCCCCGTGAAAAATGTTTCATAGATCTGCGGTTTTAAACATGGGTTAGGGGATCAACGGTGACGACAGCCAAGCGAAACACCAAGAGCTCACACAACGAAAACACTCTCGCACAGCACAGGAGTGAGGAATTCAATAGTTTCATTTAAACTATCCCATGGACGGATGAGACATGCAGATTCCCGACCAGCCATTAAAGGAGGGTGGAATACTTCTTCAGGGCAACACTCATTGTGAATCCTCTAATTACGTCGAGGTGAGATTGAATTCTGCTGATTAATCGCTGTAGTGGCAGTGGGTGCAGATACTGGATTCGGGAGGTCGAGAATCTGCGTGTGTCATCTCATCCGTCCATGGGATAGTTTAAAGGTAGGGAACGGCTGCTCGAGTACCGTGCCCGTCGGGGCCTGCGCAACCCTACAGCATTGCGATCCAGCCAACTCAAATCGCCTATCCCGCAGGACTCGTACCTCTGGAAGTTCTCTCCTACTACTAACTGCAACGAACGAACGGTGGAGACTGAGGTACTCTATCTGTGAGCCATAACAGCATCGGTTTAAACTTCAACGGCTGAACGCGGACAACGCGAGACCTGATGATGAGGCTCCGGCTAGGAAACAAGACGCCAAGGGTTAAGGTCACACAGATCGCCAACGCCCAAGGGAGCGGGGAACTTTTCATTCAACTTCTCGGTTACGCTCCCGACTCACAACACTCGCGGCTTTCTAACTGACTAACTAGCAGTAAAGACAGGAGTCTATATGAGCCACGAATCGTCTTCCCAACCTTCCGGTGATCGCTACGCAGCTCCCTACCTTTCCACAAATGCCCCTCTTTCTCTTCCGCAGACTCCCATGCTGACAAACCGAAGCCGGGGAACTCTCACAGCTCGCAGCCTTCACACATCCGACTGAACATGCGACTCTTTCAGAGTCGCATTTCTTCCGGTGCTGCGTTTATCCCAGGTGCATATCCGGACGCTTAGTCTGAATGATGGAGAGATAGACTGCACGTACACTCAGTATGCCGGGCATCATCAAAGACTTCCGACACACTCCGCCGTATTGCTTCCGCGCTTCTACTGTTCTGCCGTATCGATCCAGAGCGCATGTCTGAAGTCTTTGTTTTGATCGATAAAAAGATAAGCCGCGCGCGCAAAGGCCAAGTACGACGAACAGCATCAATGAATTCCAACACATTGTCCTCCTATCCTTCCATAGACCACTACACATACCCAGTGCCTTTCACTGTGCGTCTCCCTTTCCCCCTTTTTTACTCTCATGCTAACAAAGGAAAGAGAAAGACTCCTGCCGCTCATAGCCTCCGAGAATCGTCCAACACCCGCGCATCCGACCCCTTTGTTTCAATCACAGCCTTCCCGCATTCCTTCCGGCAGATGCATCGATCCAAAACCCAAGCGCATTCCTGCAGCTGAAATGCTTGCCGAAAGCCAAAGTGCGCGTTCCCGGAAACTACTCAAACAACAAAGCGACCATCGTGAGAGCATGCCGAACAGCGTCTCGCGACTTCCAACATGCCGGAGGGGAAGCAGGAGAGCTGGATGCTCGGAGGCTGCGAACAGTGGGAGTCTTTGTCCTTCCTTTGTTAGCGTGTGAGCATGGAAAAGGGGAACGGGAGATGTACGCCCGGAGTAGGTGGATGTCTATGGTGATCCATGGAAGGATAGGAGGACTTGTGGCTGTCTTTACCGTTACTGGTCCCTTAGAATGTTAGATAACTTTGAAGAAGAAAACGGGAGAGCTCCCCCACTTCTAAGGTGCGCGCTAGCGATCGTATCTTTTGTGAACTCTTGGTGTTTCGTTTGGTTGTTGTCGATCCGTCGATTAGTTTCCCTGCTCGATGGGAGAGCCTATTGATCTATTACGCTACTTGGCAACCGAGATTGCCAGCCAGGAAGAATCAAAAACCCAAGGAATTCATCAGCTAATTCACACAAAGCCTAAGCTGGGATTCTCCCTTTGAGACCTTGACGGCCCATCCCACTAGTCAAGAATACTTAAACCTGGGGTAGCTAGAAAAATGTAGTGGCGGGTTAGGCGCGAATTTATTTTCCATGACGATGGCAGCCACCTCAACTATCTGCCACTGCGGTTGCTCGCCCATCCTGTATATTTTTACTGTTCCCGTGGTTCGGGGAGGCTGTGTGGAGCCACTTATGGGCAACCCTATCATTGCCGAGTGCTCGTCTATGAGCTCAAGTAGGGTAAGCAGACACCGGTAGATGCTGTCTGTTAGCGAAGTAAGGGCAATCTAGTACATAGCGGATGTAGGTGATTGAAAACAAGCCCTATGATCGGTACTCCTACTGTTCAAATTATGAGAGAACGGTAGTAGGTGAGATTGCCCAATCTCTATCAAAAATTCATCTTTTATAACTATTCATTGCGAAGGGTGGATACCAAAGGGCATGGTGCATCCCTATGATAGAGAATTCTAACTAAAATATTGGAAACAGTACAGCGGGGAAATGAGCCTACAAGTGATGAAAGGAGAGCAACAGTGTTACGCTGCGGGGATGAAAGACGAAAGGAAAAATAGTGGGGGAAAGAACAGCAAGGGCAAGTGGGGAGTGGATAGATAGTACAATATAGATCACCACATAGCTCCTTGGGCCAGTTCTCATTCAAACTGGTCCATGGGCTCGCGTTGATGGATCAAATAAAGAGCAGATGCGTTTTAGTCCACACCCACTCAGCATGAATAATATAGGAATCATCTATAAAGAGATAGGAATGCAATGGTTAATAAGGCGGAACCGGTAAGAAGGAGAAAATAGAAGAGACAAATTAATGAAGAAGCGGTGGCGATGGGGGGGAGCGGCTGTTAAGGGGAGATTTCGGTGAGGAGGAGGAAGGGGCTCCGATACTGAAAAGCAGGTCGGCGGGGGGGGGGGTGAGCAGAGGTGGGAAGCAGCTCTGGCGGTTTAGACGAGGGCCCGGTGTTTCCCCCGCTGAGTTCCCCCACCGCCTAGATGCATTGCTCTGGTTTTTACTGTTGCTGTTGAAGCTGTCTCTCTCTGGTTGAGTCTCCCACCCGATGATTGCCGCTCCCTCTAAATCTATTGGAGAGTGAGGAAGGGTTTAGGCCTGGAGAGTAATTGTAGAACTCCTATGTGTCCCCGGGGTACAGCTAACTCAAAGGCAGCTTCACCGCTGGAGCCTGGTGTGTCGGGATTGAGATCAACTTGTTCTATATCAACCCTAATATTCCCGCATGGCCGCCCTGCGCAGCCCACAAGCATGGTGTTAGGCCATATCTGGAGTCCACAGTTTTGGGATTGATATCCTCTCGTTCCAATAATATCCCCTTTACTCCCCACCCCGCGCCGTGGAGCACCCGAGCCACGCTCGGCCATACCTGGTATCCACTATGTTAGGTTTAACATCCTCTCGGGTAAATAGAGACTTTAGTATTCCCTCACGTCTACCCATCGCAGCCAACAAGAGTGGTGTTCGCTTGTGTCGGGTATCTATAGTGTTTGGACCAATATCCTGTTGTTCAAGCAACATATTTACTACTCTCCATACCCACCCATCACGACCAACCAGAGCTGCATTTGACCATATTCGGAATCTGCAGCGTTGGGATTGATATCTGGTTGTTCCAATCAGTTTCCCTAGCCTTCCAGTCGATCCGTCTTAGGGGGTAGGACGGGACTGACAACAGCTCATAAGTTAGTATTGTGAGCCAAAATACTGAGCAAGAAGGAAGAACAAAGATGTGAAGTATATTTGATATCTCATATAGAGTGCAAGGTGAATTCCTCACTGGAGGAATTCATGATGGCCCCGTTCTGTACAGTATACTATATCGAAAAAAGGGAGAAGGGGTAGAAGCAGGTCAAATAGCTGGCCGCCCCCCACTATGATTCCTATTTTTATTGGTTTATGCACAATTACGGTTAAATGTTCATTCGGAGGAATATTTCCGCCCCCCCCGGGGTCGGGGTAAGTTGTGTTGGGATACTTGTCGCATGTGGCGTCATGACTGAGCACTCGTACTTGTTCCAGGGTTGGCTATGGAAAATGTGATAGCAGTTTAATCGCCGCACTTGGTGTGGGAGATGCCTGCACTCTACGGCCGCAGAGGTACGCGTAGGCATCGAAGCGACGCGCAATCCTTGAGAATGTTTTCGCACCCCCGTTTATCTTTCCCTCTCACTTTCTCTCGCTTCGCATCTCTCTTCCTGTACACAACTTTCCTTAAGGCTTTCCTTTCCACCAACTTATCGCGATCAATCATGACTTTCGCCTCCATTCAGCGGTCCCCCTCTGCTATGTGAAACTCTCCTCGTCAATCATTACTTCAGCGCTGATCATTTTCAGCAATGGTGGTGGGGTGGGGTGGGAGCTGGCAGGGACAGCTGGAGTGTGTGCCCGTTATCAGAGAGAGGGACTCGTGATACATGGTGAGTATGGGTGATTGAAAATAGGCCCCACAAGCAGTATTCCCAACGGGCCCGCCTATTAGCCGCATAGGCTTAGTACCGGCTCCCTGGTAGGCCGGCCTTGCCTATCTGACCTAGGCTAGTCCGCTCTTAGCGAGGGGCGATGTAGTCTGTATGGCGAATATTCCTAGCAAATGTCCCACTAACTTACCAAAAAACGTTAAAAATGAAAGAACTATTTTGATTTATTAGCAAAAAATACTAGAGATAGTAAGCCAATTAAGTAAATTAATTGTAGAAAAAACAGCTGCTGTTGTGGGGCATCAACTGTGCAGTACTGTATACAGGTAAGGCGAAGACCGAATATTATGAAGCATCGATATAATGGTGGCTAACTATAGATGTTTTCCAATTACAAAATAACATACAAAATACACGAAAAATTTCCCTCTATTATCTTAGGGATTTAATGTAATTATTGCTGAAGAACCATGTTGGAACCTGTAACCAGAACCGTTGATTCATATTCCTGTTGGAAAAGCTGCTCGGCATGTTGATTTCTTTTGTTTCATCAAAGAACGGAGATTAAGAAAGATGTTTTCATTGACAGATGGATAGGATAGGTGGAAAGCATCAAGGCTACGGGAATGAAGGAAGTTTTCTTTTGTCATACATTTCTTTTGTTCAGGGATAACAGAGTGTTTATTTCATTTGTTTCTTTGAAGGATAGACAAGGCGATAAGGAGGCATTTGCGGAACGAAGTGGAAATGTGTGGTGATGGTTGGAAGACAGAGAATGGTGTTTTGCTTTTCATATATACTTCTGTCATTACCGTCAGTTTAGCAAGTAACTCATCGACGAAAATACTTCAAGTTGCTCGCTATCATTATCCTCTCTCCCACTGTTGCTCTTTTGGTGCCGTATTTGCGCTTATTTTGTTTAGCTCGCTGACTAGAAAGCCAACCTAATTAATAGAGGGATCCAGCAGAAAATATAATCCCTGCGGAAAATGTCGTAACCACAGCAACAGCGATAAATTAGGAAAGGCGAAATACCAAGCTCTTGCAGTTGTAGGGATTGTGAACACCCCTACAACCCACTGGTGGGTGGTAGGGGTCGTGGTTATCCTTGAAAGAAATACCAAGATGTAAACAATGGCCAAGGCAAAACCTGAACTCTGATAAGTATGGCAGCTTCTATTTCTACCTACAATCCTCCAGCGCTATGACAACTTGGGCAAGGTGAGGTCTCAAGCGCGTGGAGTCCGGAAGCCATAGCTCGTCACAGTACGGTAAAAACCCCTTCGAATCGCTATCTCCATCAGCCCACAATAGGTTTAGTATGACAGGTTAATAGAATTGGGTGTGTCGGTTAATGAGATCTAACAGCGTCCTGATGGCTGATCTTATCCCGCATAGGAAAGCACTAACCCTTTTCAAGACTTCTTGGCTGTAGGTTCGGAGACACAGCCTCCTGCGGAGATAGCGAACGACAAGAGTTTTTACGGTACCGTATCGGTGTGGGGATAAACGAACGACTTCCCTTAGATGGATGGTGTCCGGTCTGGGCTATCCTTTGGTGTAAATATTTGCTCTGAGGTTGACTTGATAAACCGGAGAAAAGAGGAAGTGAAATCAAATGTACTCGAGATCAGGTGTAATGTGCGAGTAGAAGACAAGAGAACAAAAGGGGGTGAGGCCAAACCAAATTTAGCTATCTCCTTGACTGGTGCGACAGTGGAAAATGTTGTACCGCCCCTGTTACATGATTTTCGCTTTTTGATTTTTGTGGTTTGATCCAATCATATTTTGCCACGCTGGTTGCGATAGTTTACAACGGTGCATTTTGTTTATT
>Ga0307509_10001920_pt1 | contig 34319 bp, 34 predicted proteins | sample 10_EM_MG_FD_202245 | JGI IMG/M metagenome (GOLD analysis project Ga0307509, IMG submission 202245) | Populus trichocarpa ectomycorrhiza microbial communities from riparian zone in the Pacific Northwest, United States - 10_EM | ecosystem: Host-associated > Plants > Roots > Unclassified | place...
GGCTGTTAATATTACCTCCCCCCCCCCCCCCCCCCATCTGTGCTCTAGAGCTTGGAAACCAACTGCCCTCAGGGATATAAATCAATCAGCACCTGTTGAGTGCTATCGGGTGCGAAAGAGGGGAAGTGAGTAGTTCCGCAGGTTCAAAGGGAAAGTGGTCACCGGAGAAAGCAAAAGACTTGTTTTACTTATTGAACAAGAAGACAATTAAGAGGGGAAAAGAAGAAGAGAAGAAACAAGAAGGAAGAGAGAAGAGGTGCGAGGATTTGAGAGGGGACAGGGGGGTGACATAAGTGGTCACGAGGTATCACTCGTAACCACAGCAACAGATAAGAGGAGAGTGCACCCATAACTACAGTTTCCAACAGCACCTATTCACAATCATAGAGACTAAGTCCGTCATTACTATTATCACTATTACTGGGAGGGGGACGGCGGAGGACGGAGGACGGAGCTTAATTTGACCCCCAAGTTTTCAGTAAAACAGAGTAATTCTTTGATGCCCGAGTTTCCAGTATTATACGTCGCTATGTGTGCAATCCTTTCATTGAGCTGTATCTCTGTACTGTAGCTTACGAATTTGAGCCTGACGATGCTTGACAATAGTAGATTACATCGCATTATAGGCACGCAAGCCGACTTTGTCTATTTCTTACAATATAATACGAACACCACCCTGAGCACTATATTGTCCGGCGACCACATACATCACCTCCAGCCACCACCGCCACCCAGGAATACAGACCCCCCCTTTAACTGACCCACGCCCTCCTATATTATGACATTCATTCCCCAGACACGTTTTCACTAGGAAGGGCAGTCCGTATGCCCCGAACATATAAAGTACCGCAGCATACAAGTGAAATATCCCCCATACATCGCCCTCACGGAAGGAGCAAAAAGTCCTGGCTTACCAGATAGGTAATACTCCACTATTTTCCACGTCGCCGCCGTCCAAGGACTCCCCTTAATGAGGGCGTCCGGGGCACTTCAGTGTGGATAGTTAGCTCAGACTGCCAGTCAGTCCCCCGACTATACCATATTCATAATATATACCAAGACCATTTTTCGCCCCTTCTTCTTATCGCTCACCACTACCATCCCACCCGATGGGCTTTTGGCCGAGCAACTACATCCGCCCACTCTGGTCTGCTGCCATTATTTCCGCTATTAACGGGCTATCCTGTATTGGTACAGGATAGGAGTGTGAGAGATCGAGTGATTGGTGGTGAATACCCATTCCACTTATGCTATGATACATGCAAACATCTCGCTCTTATCATAAATACGTTTGCGAAACGAGTGTCTGGCGAGTCGCCTCGAGCGGCTCACACGCGGAGATGTTAGAATGAGAGTATGGTCGATATCCCAGAGCCACCACCAAAGCTAGAGTCAACTTAAAATCGACCTCTGAGGGGAGCAGGAACAGGATACGCGGTAGACTCGATGAATCTCTAGGATACATTGTACCAACAAAAGCAACGCATAATTCCACCAGTAGAATGAAACTATTTATGCACAACAGCCAAACACCACTCTAAAGCACAATGGAATTCCTCGGACATAATGCCACACCTAACCTTCCAAGGCGAACTCCTCATATCGTCCCAATACGCACGTTAACGCCCACCTCCCGCAACATCACTCCCATTCCTGTACTCTCACACACACCCCATTTGTTAGCACGAATAGTACCTATTTTAGATTACTGCAACACAGCAGTCCAGCTCCCACCGATCAAACACATATGAGCTAGCCAACAGAAAACGGGAAAGAAAGGAACCCCAACACCATTCCGAGAGCAACACTTATCAAAGCGGCTCAACGCAGGACCTCTTCCACCAATTTATCGTAGAAATCTATTTAAACCTCCCCGCTTTCGGATCACGGGTTACATAGCTTATACTAGTACAGAAAAAAAAAAAAAAAAACTTTAGACGAAAGCGGAAAAAGAAGAAAACAAAACTCTTTGCGATAGGGCTGATTTAAGGGACGTAGGTGCCATTGATATCGGTGTGAGGAATATGGATCCTTTTCGCCTTGTTGTTATAACTCTCGGGGAGAATCTTGAGGAGTTAGTTTTGATCCATGAGAGGGAGTGGTATAGGGGCTCACTTCAACAATTTCGTTCCTAGGAAACTTCAAACTAGGAATATCAGAGGTCGAACAGGCCATTAGATACCCGTACAAGACTCTCAAGACACTCTCGTGAGCGATGATCAAGAGGTCGTTCTTCTCCCTCTCGAGTTCGAGAATGATAGGTTCCATTCTGACGGCAAGATCATGATAGCTCTGTGGCTTCAATTAGCCAGTGGGTCCCAATGGTAGCATCTCCCCACATACCTCGCCTCTCGGGAACCTATGATGATAAGGGTCAAGTTGATGTTTGTCCCAGTCAGCTGGGTAATGCGCCTTAATCTCCTCTTCGGTCATCTCAGAATTCCCAGGATTTAATTGACTCATTTGGGGCCTCTGCTTGACCTTGAAGCCCCTCTCCTGGAGGTGGGCGGCGGTCTGGACCGTCCTACGTCTAGTGCTAGTCCACACAGTCAAAGGCTTCAATTCCTCATCACTTCCGCCCTGCCTGATAAACTCTTCTCTCTCCTTCCTGCGATGCTCAAGAAGGGCATTACACAAACGCTGAGAGTAACTCTCCCCTTCATCGCAAAGTAAGCCGTCAGCCTTATAGGAGTCTTCCCCGGTAGCAACACCAGCGCGGGCAAAGTAAGTCTGGCGAGATTTAATATGAAGATTCATCAAATAAAATACGATACGGTTAGGTAGATACCCAAAACGACAGTTGTTAACAATAATACGCTCGCCAGCATTAATCATCTAATATCACTCGCCGTTAATTGTCTATAGGCTATATCTAACCAGGGAGTGCCCACCTTTATGTAATTAAGTTCGTGCTCATCCATGGTCTCGAAGTGGGGGATTTTAGCCCCCATCCGGCGGATATAATCCTGGACCGCATCATTCGGGTTCCACCCTTGGTACTAAACAATTTACGTTTATTAGCAGCAAGCCTCCAGTCATATATATCAACTGATAGCTCACATCAGGAGAAGAAATCTTGACACTCCTAACGTTCTGCTCAATAATCTTTGGATCGTCCACATAGGATTCGATGAATATAGTCTGCAAGCACCGGGGATCTCAACAAACTGCCACTATGGACCAGGTAGAATGCGAACCATATACCTGAATCTCATGCTTTAAAAACTCCTTTGAAAGCTGTTTACGGCCTTCAGCCGTAGGATTGACTGCGTCGTAAATGGCCACCTGGCCCATTTCATGATCTAGGAAATGGTATAGGTCGAATCTACATTTCTGGAGGATAGTTTGTCGCAACTTCACAGAAGATGGAGATGCTATAGACTCGCAATAGTTAGTAAGTACAGTGCGTTATTAATCTACCCCCGGCCTCGGCAGTTGATAAACGAGGGCAAGGGAATACGAAGCAGAGGTGCCATGTAGCGAGATTAGTACATGAAAAAAAGTGACGACATCTGATATCGCCCAAGTTGGAGCCCGGCCAGCCTTGGCGAGGGAACAACGAAATGAGGATCAGGGATCCTGCAGAATGAGGGGAGCCTCACCGTCAACGAAGAAGTAGTCATGTGGGACATCATTCCCCGGGCCCATGTGCGCACGCCGATAGTCCCCCAGATGGAAAGCACGGGTTTTCACTCCCAACCTGTATGCGGACCATTTGAGCACAGTGCATATAACAAGCAGCCAGAAGCGCAGGCCAGGAGTAGTCCAGGAGAGAATTATCGGACTTACCAGCGCAGATACCTAGAGAGAGCCACAGAAACGTGCCTAAATATCTCCGACCAGCAGAATCAGTTTCTCCGAAAGTTTGTTTGTCCAGACAGCAAAGCAGGCACAGGAGTCGCATAAACAGATTCATTTATTTTCCAAAAAGAAACGTACGTTTTGCCCCTAGCCGGCAACCCAACAGTTACGATTGCGATCTTTCCCGAATGGAACAGCCTACCAGACTCTGTGGAATACAACTGAGCCGGGGCCATTTCACTATCGACAGGAAAGTCATGGATCGCATCGACGTTGACATTGGATCTCCGACGAAGACGACGAGAGACGTGGATATCATCATCATCGGTGCTATACTCGTAATCAGCATGGAAATCATACCAATCCACAACAGCGCGTGCCATGATAAGGACGAAGGAGAAGCTCAAGGTGACAATGCAGTAGCAAGAAGGCTACAAAGTGATGTATGGAGGAAGAAAAGAATATGTGGCTGATTCCGGGAAGCAATGGAAGAATGCGAGGGGTTTGAATGGGTTAAGAGAGAAGGGTATCTTGGAACGGGAAGAAAGAGGGTATGAAGTGGAGCGGAGAATAAAAAGTTGGGGGGGGGGGGGGAACAATTACCGTAAAGTATTCATGGTAAGAGTCGTGTACTTATTTATTTTTCCGAGAGATGGACGAATGATGCTGTGGCCCTGAGACACGCGGGGGTGTATGAAAAGAAACTGTGGGAAAAGAAACTGTTGGGGGGCAGAAGTGAAGCGGACAAACCTGCGGGAGGTTCGCGATAATGACGAGAAACGGTGACAGACGGGAACCCTACGATAAAGCAACGAAGATACACTAAAGTACGAAACGTGGTGGGCAATTCCGCTGCGTAGCAACGTACCTGTATGATACTGGTACCCCGCGATTGCTGTGTTGCTGCTGCTGGTCAGGTCTTACTGGGCCCTCCGTACCAAAATCCCAGGTGAAAAAGGGCAAAGATGGAAAAGGACTCAAAGTGAAAAGGAAAAGAAAAGAATCTCACGAACTTAGATGAATTCAGACTCAATCAAAACACCCGCTATTATTTTTTTTATTTTCTTTCTACAGGACGGAGGCAGGTGATGTTGTTAATTTGGTGGAGAGCTTTCGTCCTTACCTTCTGGTTGTTGCCATTTACATAGCCGGCTCGGCCAGTCAGCGCCAGTGAGGGATGGTCTTGGCAATTTTTAAGGAAAAATTGTGAATAATGAGTTCTGATAAAACTAATTACTCGCATCATCTTCTACACCGCATACCAGCGGAGCAAATATGACTTCGCAGAAGGGAAGATAAGGAAAAAAAAAAGGAAAGGGATCCTGTCAAATTCTTGACTTGTGCGCCGAATTCTTGTATCTCAGGGTCTGCAGTGTTACCCTACAGTACACCACCACGAATTTTAGATATAGTAGCAAGCATCCCATGATATACACTCCTCCTCTTTTTCACCCGGGTTAGCGGGCTTCGCATTGAGAATGCTATCACTCATACGACTCAGGGTCCCACCGTGGGCCAATAGTAAAAGAGATGTGAACCCTTAGTCTCCCACACGAAATTAAATTAAATTTTTGCCTTTGCTGCCCCTAGATATCTTATGATCCCACCTATAGGATGCATAGTCTAATGACTCAGCACCGGTAGTTATGATAAGGTTTGTTGTGGCGGGGGAGAATAGGTAGGCTACAGATGATAGAAAACGGTAAACTTAAAATCTCCGAGCCACAGTGATGCCGGTGCTGCAGCTTCCTGATAGTGACATAATAAACCAGTAGAACGTTGATTAGATATATGCCAATCCAGCCAGCGCAGTGGCCCACGCTCGCGCATCTGCCGCAAGCTGCAAATTCCCGAGTCTTTTGGATTCAATGCTAACCGCTCAAGCGTGTTGCTAGTACCGGCAGCACAAAGCGAAGATCCCGCGAACAGGTATGCCCAAAACATATAGAAGCCCGCGGTGCTGCCGTTACTCGTCGAGGTCCCCCGATGCAAATAATTTAGACTTTCTAGCATAATGCTAAAGGATCGTCCGGATTCGTGATTGAAAACCCATAGTACCTCTTCCTAAGGCATTCAATCACCTGCGTCGAAGTACCTTATGCCTTTCACCTGCGCCCTTTCATCAGAAGCCATCATCTACCCCGCGTGACCATGATTCTGCACGGGTAGAAACCTACTCATTCCAATACCCGGAGAATAATTTTTTAGAAGAACGAAAACCTACTGCCCAGCGAACTGCCTATACCACCGTGTATACACCAAAACCTCATGGCACGAGTGAGAATCTGTGAGGTACTCTCGCCACGAGGCCAGGTTGTTCGCACACAGCCTTGTGTGGCTAGAAAGAAAAATGTCGAATACCCTTCGCGTATCCTTCAGCTAGAAGCGCAAGCCTCACTAATCAAACCTCCCACATCCAATGGCCTGGTGGGGTCCCTCGCCCGTTCCTCATGCCAAAATAATCCTTAATCTCAAGAGAGGCAAAAGAAAGTCACTTAAGGTACTCGGCACTACTATTACCAACAGCGTAACCCTGTCGGAATTGTAGGAACTGTTGTCATGTGCCTTTGGTGATATTAACCCTCCGTTGCACCTGAAGGGCGATGGATGAAGCGGATACAAGCAGGTGCTCGACTAGGTATATTAGCCTTCATCTGTTGATGGAAGCTGTAAGCGCTGCGCAAGCTGGTTTGGAGAGGGTTGGCCGGAGGTCTCGGACTTACACACGGGTTCGTCCGTTGGCTGAGGAATAAATAAATAAAAATAAGTGACAACGGTCCCCGCCAAGGGTTCAGGGCACGGATTTTCGATGTTCAGGGGGATGGATGTTGGAAACACTAGAAATTCCAACGGTGGTGTGTGGATCGCTCTAAGGCGCCGTTTGTCTGGTTCTCGGGTTGGGACTGTTGCTTTTTCCTACCGGGTCCTGGACATGTCTCAGTTTGCACTTCGACTACCGGTTATACCCTTGTTCCTCTACATTCTCTAAAAGAGCCGGTTGTCCCTTCCTCTTGTGGAGGGCGAATATGGTCAGTTGTGGTTGGATGTTTGTTGGGTTGACGTCTTTTTCAGCGCGAGCACCTTGACGAGACCCACCCTTAGAGTCTCCCGGAACCCGCCAATCCCTAGAAAGAAGCAAATCAGCAACACCAAATATATTTAACACTTGACTCAAGCAAATCACCGGCATGCTGAGAACTTCTCCATACCCAAGCCGAGTGGGGCACAGCTATTATGATGCGACAACGGCTACCGGAATGACGATAGCTATGAGTGAGAAGGAAGCAGCTAGCCTAAAGCTCAGGATTTGCGAGTCCCATGAAAATGAGGTGATCCCGCGCTCGAGCACTATCTGTCATGCCACGATGGTACCATAACACATGCCCAATTGAATCTGTGATATCCTGAAGATAACTCACAAACCACCAGTCACAATAGAGGAAAAAACAAAAAGGACAAAACAAAAAGGACAAAACACAAAGAAGAGAGGAGAATAAAGTGCCAGGTAATGATCGTAAGAGAAAAGCTTGGGTTTTGGCCGCTTTACGGCCTTTCACTTCCGCCCTCTACCAAGTTTGGTGGAAAGCCACCGACGTTAGTTCATGCTGCTACTCGCCCGAACCCGAAACGGCCCCCAACAACCAGATCTGGCAGCTGCAATGTCAGATCTTCGTCCAGAGTCGCTAGAGTCCCCGGATTTGGTAAGTCTATTTTATCGCTTGCTTTGAATACCGGTACACTTCCATCATACGGCGCAGCCCGTTCATCGGCCAAGTGTCTCGTTGCGCTTTGTTTTACATGCCGTTGGTAGTCTAACCTGCTAAAACAATATCAGCTGTCTGGTCAATGAATTTTTAGGAAAAATGAAAAATGAAAAACAGAGCATCTGTTTTCACCCACTTGGATACCATCAGCAGCTTTATGGGCTAGGCCCTACCGATAGTCTTATTCATCCATCCACCAAGTAGATCTCTCGACCCCTCCTTCCGGCCTTGCAGAACGGCACGGCGGTAGCGGACCCGCCTGGATCAGCAGCCCTTTCTTCAATATTGGGAGGCAATCAGAGCACATGATAATTTACGTTCAACTTTCCCCCCAGAGTTGAACTATTCCCAGCGTTTCCCCAATCCTGTTAGTATAGTAAACAATTCCAACACGACCGCCCGCCCAAAAAGGCAGGGCTTGAGGTGGGGGTGGAAAGGGAGGGAGACTCTACCTTTTGCCCTGCACCATCATCGAGTGTTCTCTCACTCAGGGCCTAGATGGGAGATATAGCATGTAAGGGATTTCTAACAAGTTAGCTAGACCCTTTGTCTTGTTTTCTTTTTCACTGATATGAACGTCATTCCTCGAGCACACCTTACCACCTTACCATAGCCGGATGATAACAGCCTTAGACATGCAGAAGGGTGTGGAATTGGGAAGGAGAAATTCCCTCACCCTGAGGGCCGTGTACAGTAAGAGTAGATCTTTCAAATGAATGCGCATAGAACGATTGGACGAGAAGTAAGGGGTGTTATCTCGAAGGGTTTCCACGGACCCTATCGATGTGCACCGTATGAATGATATGCACGTCTGGTACGCCCCACCGGACGGCACCCAAGTCCGGAGCTCTCAACAGAACTATCTCCAACCCTCCGTTTCCCGCGACTGCCTTCGTCCGCGGGAAGGAGAAGAAATGGAAATGGAATAGGTAAAAAGTGAAAAAGTAAAATAAGCCCCCACCTACGTAATCCGGATCCTTCCACTGAATCCTAGTAAATACATTCACCAAATGACCGGCTGCGTTATCAGCACTCACGAATTGCACGACCTCTGGGGCCCTTCTCTCTTTGCCCATTCCTCCCTCCCTCTCTGCCTCGCTTCCCTCTCGGAGCAGGCTCGTGGCCAGATGGCCCGGGTCAGCAATTGATTAATCGGGCTATTCAACTCGGACCTTTTCGATCTTGTGATACATGATCGCGGGAGCGGGACTGGCCTAGACCTTAAATTCTGCGCTGGTGGTGGATCTGCATGCACCTTTTAGCTCTTTGGCCTTCAGCCTTTGGTTCGGGGAACAGCAGCAGCAGCAGGAGAAGAAGAAAAAAAAAAAGAGTCGGCTGAGCACTCACAGGCAGACTAGTCATTTTCCGTATATTAGCTAAGTCATCGTACATGTTAGGCTGTAAATTTGAATGCAACTTCTAGCGAATTGCCCAACCATAGGTCGATCCAGCTCTCCCCTCGTCAAGCTTGTGGTGAGCTCATTCACGCATCACCAAGTTTTTGGTTGTACCTCAATCATGATATATCACTCTGTTTTGTTTGCCAAGCCCTCGCGGTGGTGGTGGGAACGTAAAAGGCTTCGCTTACCATAAGGTGGTCTGGCTGGCCAGCTCAGTGCGATGGTTTGGCCCTCAGATCCAGAAACAAGGCCTGAGGTTTCTGACAGTTATCTAGGTAGCCAATTGCATGTTTAGTGGGAGTCCACGGCAGGGGATGGGGGATTTGGCTTCGTACAAGGGTTTGCCGTCTCCTTCCACCACCCCCTGGTTTCCTCAGCTTTCCCAGGTCAAGTGATTTAAATGCGGCGCTATGACCACTGATCCAGGGAAATCGGGCACTCGTCGAAACACCAGCATGAAGGAGAAGAAGGCAGAAGAAAAGTAATTCAGCTTCTGAATTCCGCAACGCCAAGCGAGAGAGCCCAATCAACAAAAGCAACAATATCGGCAGTAAGGAATGCTACGACACGATACGATTCCCCCATCGTCATCTTTAAAGCTATCGGCAATTCACTTAATTTCATTATTGTTATAATATTATTTACTTTTAAATATACTGTAAGTAACATAATCAAGAAGGAAGTTTGATCCGGTTTTACATATTCTACCTTACTGTTGTGTTGCTGTTGTTGCTGTTGTTGTTGCGAGTTAGTTGTTGGATAACATTGTCATTGTTAAGATGGGCCCTTATTATATTATCGATAAGGCGCATCATATCTTGCTTCCCACAATGGCGTACCGTACCCAGATAGTCTGCCGCACCGGGTTGCGAAGAGGCCTTGTGCACATGCTCAGTCCACGGCATTGTGCCGACGACGACGACGGAAACGGACAGATGGAGACGGAGAGAATCCTTTTTAGTGGTGGTGGTGGCGGGCCGATTCGAATCTCCCATTTTCCTAGCGGCCAGGTGGACGGGCGCACGAACAGAAGTGAGGGGGAAAGGAGGCGAGGCATGATACGAGATGATACCGGCATGATATTGTTATCGTACTATACAAGAGAAACCAGGCTTCTTAAAACATTATCATGCATTCCAACCAAACAAGCCCTCGGTACGAGATGTGTGGCTTAGAACGAAACGAATGCAAGAGGTAAACAGGAGATAGAGAAACAAAGGGGGAAAGGAGGAGGATAGATCCACCAAGCCGTGTATTCCTCCACATATCTCAGTTCATCAATCCACTCATCCATCGATAGTAGTATCATAACCTGGCCACCAATGCTGTAAGAAAAAAAAGAAGAGAGAGAGGCATTCTCTCTTTCGGTAGGTTTCAGAGGAGCGACAGGCCCACTCACTAGGACAGTTTTTCTTACAGAGGAAGTTTTCCCCCTCTTCCTCATATCCGAGATTTCCTTCCAAGGTGATACAATGAACTTACGATCGCCTTCTCGGTGAAGGAATACACACACACGCCTGACCCCGACTTGAAACAGTGTTTCTCTTCTTTCTTTATTTCTAATTCTTCGTACTTATTCACTTATGCTATTATAATAATATAATAACGTTTTTGGAGTGACAAGTTGCAATGAAGAGGAGGAAAGGGAGGGGGGCGGTGGTAATAACACCCTCCTCCCATACCAGATTATACCTGCAGCCGGTCAATCAGCCAGTCAGTCGGTGCCATGACAAGTAATAGCACTGTAGCTAGCTAGAGGGGAGCGACCGATTGCACTATGTTTCACGTCATTAGATGCGGATTTTTCCTCTTCTGGCGGGCGGTTACGATGCTCTGGCGGACGCGGCATGTGCGAACCACCCACATATATCGCTCGTTTAATGTCTTGTATTTTCTTCTTTTTCTTTTCCCTTTCACTCCTCCGCGCATATTGTGGGCCTCGACCGCCGCCCGTGCGGGACTGGCTTCTTCCTCTACAATCAGCGGTCAAGGTCGACCGAAGCGATGTCAAGTAAAGTCTCAACTTAGCTATATTCTGTGAATAGAGGGGCTTCTTCAGTACTTTTTTTAATTTAATTTTTTTCAATTTTTAATAGATGTCGTCGTTGATTATATTAAGACATATATATGCGATACGATATGATAGGATAGAGTTGATGGTCTTCTAGAGCTCTTCTTCTCCTGCTGTGCTGGTGTGCCTAACCCCTGTTACGCGGTATCACCTTCGGTACCGGTAAGTAAGAAGTTAGTTTTTTTTTTTTTTTTTTCAAAACAAAAACAGTGTTTCTCATTTTTCTGCTTCAGCCCTGGAGGGTCTTCGCTGAAAACAAAAGAATGCGGTTCGTCTTAATTTTTTCATTCGTCTGTTCGTTCATTTCCTCATCTACGGTGCACACACACAATCAGAGCATCCTGGCCCTGAGAAGGATGGGGGGATAGATGTAAGGGAGGGGTTGTTTCGGGGAAGTGGTGATTGAAAGTTGATTCATAAAGGTTGTTCCGGTGCTTGCACTTTTTTTTCTTTCTTTCTTTGTGCGGGATCAAAATCAGAATTTGCGATGCAGAGCCGGTAGTGCCGTAGTAAAGCGGGCAGGCAGCCAAGAAAGCACCTCACCTCACCACCACCATCGATGGGCCCCCTCCCCCCCTCCCCCCCCTTAAGGATTGGGCAACGAGACAGCTCTACCGCGGTCTCATTGGTCACCTGCTTGGGCAGGTGATCATGATCACCCACTTCGCAATCTGCCCTCTCTGTACTCGAGAGCAAGTATCATAAGGTATTAGCGGAAATTTTATCACTAGTACTGTGCACTTACACCACCCACCAGCAGTGGACTAGGGTGTAGTGGCACGAATAAAAAGAAAGGCTATGGCCCAAATTCGAATAGTTAAGATACGCTTGGTGCAGATTATGCACACTCGCAAGCTCCGACATAAACACTCTTTCCTTCCTTTTCCGTCCATGTATACTCGGATTTGCCTTATTTAACGTTTTTTTCCTTCTCGTTCTCGCAGGAATGCCTTTTTTGAGCTGAATTGAATGTTGTTGTTACTGTATGGTATGCTATCACATAGCGCTCACAAGGTCAAGCGGGACGGGACGGGGGGAGTGGAGGAGGTTCTGGATGAGTGGGAAGTGTCTCAATTCTCTAATCAGCACTTAACGCCGCCGCATGAAGCTCCTCCTACCGATTTCATTTTTTATATGAGCTCTCTCGTCTTCCTTATCATTATGGTATCCCCATTCTCAACTTTGGCATTCTGGCGCAAAAGCCTACGGTACATTTGTTGGTGGCGTTTTTTTCTGCACCGCTAGATTTTAGTGCATACATACGGTAGCGCTACAGCTGCAAGATTTCTCATGGTCCCTTGAAAGGAGAAAAAAAATAAGATAATAATCCACCCGAGCTATTTGGAAACTTGAGCTTTTGGTGTGGCTGCTCTCAGGCAGGGGTCCAGCAGACAGCTGCATTAGCTCAGCTCTTTGGCATTCCTGTGGTCCCCTGTTATTTTGTCCACAGTGATTCGTTGTTTATACCTCGTGGGGTAATGATAGCATTCCTCAGAAGATTTGGGAGAGAGATGCCCTTACCATGAAGTTCTTCCCACCTCACCTTGGCATTACCGGAAGTGGGCACTGCTTCAACCTAGACGGGAAGCAACCGCGATTAGCGAACAAGAAAGAGTGGTGTTGAGCAGCCCGTTAGGCGATAGAAGTTGATCATCACGCCTGGGTTTGGCTCGGAATCGAGGCAGAGCGGGAAAGATGCTGATTTCCTTCGCCCTTCTTCTCGCCAGGATAGACTGCAGTGTTTCTTAATTTTTACTTTCCTTTTTCCTGCCTTCTTCCATCCTTTCTTGTCTTGAACAAAAAGGCCTCTGCCCGCAAGAAATCCTCTTAGGGCCCTCGAAGAGAGATTGGAGAGAGGGAAGGGGGAGGGAAGGCGGCGGGGGGGGGAGTGGAGTGGTGATCTGCAACTAGATACGCCGATGTGCAAAACGAAAAAAATAAAAATAATAATAATTACTTTTGCCGATGGTAACGTACCACTCAGGACCATCGTTCTGAGACAGGGATTCATTCGATAGCAATTTGAGTCTTTTTGACGTGCAGCTTCACTACTGTCTGTGGTTGGTGCTTGAGAAACGGGGGTGAAGGCACGCAAGAATAACACGCAGTAACACGCAAGTAAATAGCCGGGGGAAATGTGTGGATGATTTTCCTCGATAATATGAGATGAACCTGTACTTAGTTGTTCCTTACTGGCTACTCATTTCAGACCCAACAAACTGTCCCCGGAACCTCAACCGGCGGAGACGGAACGATACACCAGTCCCAAGTTAGGGTAAACATCCCTTGTGTGGTGAGGAATGGCTGTATCATATCATGACTGGAGTACCTTGCCAAGAAAGAATTGTCCATCTTCAACCATCAAAGGAGTTTCAACCATCACTCAATTGAGAATTATGGCCCTACTAGGTGATAGACACATGTGTGGGGAGAAGGTATGATAGGAATATGATGTTATCATGGAAATGCCGTATTGGGGTCCGGAAGGAGGTCTAGATTTTTGTGGAAGTAGGGGGATGTCCGGGACATGTTGATTACTGTTAATTTCCTTATCAAACCATTGATAGACATTTACTAGGGTGTTAACCTATGGAAATACCACGCTTGGCAAATTAACATACTATTACCAAGCTTTGTCAGAATAAATGTCCCCCTGTTCCAACTACAGAGGTCCCTCACCATAACACCGGGAGAGACTGGTGATATGTAGTGATGGAATATGTTCGCTTTGGGCTCTAGGTGTTGGTCTAGGATCCAAAAGTAGCAGTAGAAGGCGAGCCTAACTTGCAGCCCACGGCGTGTTCCTACTCGAGTATCTTGCTTCGATATCTAACTAGCTACAGTTGCACCTGGCTATAATGAACTTTGTTATAATGAATCCCTGGCCATAAGGAACAGTGCCCCATGGCCATGCTAGGGAATTTACTGCAGAATACGGTTTGCTATAGTGAACGCCCATAGTAAAACTTAGAATTTCTGGCGTTCATTATAGCCAGGTACGACTGTAACTAACGAAAGACATAACACGGGAACATATTCTCAATGGGGGTCCCGCACGCCATTCAAAGTTGACTTGTTATTGAGAGTTGAATAGTTAGTAGCGAGGATATATGGCTTTAATTAGTATATGACACGGAATTCTGATTGTAGGGCGAAAGTTCGGTACGGTACCGCAAGAACGCAGCTAAATTTACATGCTCTCTACACCGGCTGTTGCTGTCTATGCGAGTTGTTCATGCATTTGAACGTACTGTACGGTACAGTACTTCGCACAAAAGAGACTTTTGTTAGTGAGCTAGGAATCACTTTGCACCTTGCATCGGCGGCCCAGCCATGATCGCTGCCGAGCGCTTGACTGACTGGCTCGCCAAGTCAGAATTTCGGGGTATTTAATCCTATCTTATTTGGCGTTGTAGCTTCTGCCAGCGCTCACACTGCAACTCAGGCTGGGTCCGTGGCAGATGGCCTAGATATTCTGTTTGAAAGTGAAAAAGAAAAAAAAGAAAAAAGCCCGTCATAGCGTATCGAGGTCCCCGTGCAAGGGTCCGGCGTTGTGTTAACTCTGATCCCCGTCTGTGTCGTCATGGTTAGAGGTCTTGGGATCCTTCGAAAGGGCTAGCGTTCAGAAACCGAATTAACGGGAGGAGCACGAGGACTCGGCGGGCGAATTCTTTTCTTAAAGGAAGGACTTCTGAAGGCCCGCCGGTGCGCAGGGCAGGGGTTTGTCCAGCCACATAGTCAAGAGTGAGATTTGGATGACTGTGGCATCACGCTCTCTAGTTATCGACGTCCCAATTACTGCATTAGATACCGGCACAGTACGAGTACCGTACTGGAGCCGGCGACATGAGAGGGAGAGAGGGTGTAGTCCGTTTCAAAGTTGTGTGCTATGAACCTTATCTGGGTTGAACAAGCAATCTGTTAAATAGGGATCCACGCTCTAAGGCTTCGCAACAGCATCAGTGGCCGTTTTTGTTTAGCTAGTTGACGCCGGTTAGGTATATTTAGGATAAATTTATGGAATTAAGATCAAATTGCCCAACTTAGATATCCAGGTAGCCAGAGGGACCCGCCATTTTGTGCGAGGAAGCAGCAGTAACAAGGCCACACAAGAATGGGGGGGGGGGGGGGCTGGCAATGTTTTCTGTACTCTATGTGCTGTGTTCTGTAAAGGTTGCCGTACTCGACTGACTGGTAGAGAGACGGCTTAGTGCATCCAAGGATGTAGTACCCTATTTCACTTTACGCACAGGGGAGGTTTCACGACACCCATGGCTGCATAACCAATACGGTAATCACCAAGCTTCAACTCCATCTCGAGAAGCAAAGCTTAGGGTAAGTTAGTTCTGCGACCGAAATGGGTTATGTCCCTGGTTTTTTGGTCTCTTCGACTTTGCTGCTTTAAACAGAGCTTCGAGTCCACTTAGCTCGTGTTGATCCTTCTACGGCTGTGCTGTAGACAGTGAGTTCCTGATTTGATGACGGAATTGAGGCTGGGTGGTTGCTCTGGACGTTCGATTCATGATGGATGGGTACGCTAAAACGGGCGCGTGACACACCCAACTTCTGCCCGTGAACCGTCCCCCAAAAACAGCGTCAGAAGATTAATAGGAATGACGGGGGAGCAGATGAAGGAAAATTCCCTGTTCGGTGATCTCTGTTATGAATGGTTTGCAGTCTGCAGTCTCTTTCCTTTGCCCTGAGCTTGACTTTTTATTCTTTTCTTTTTCCCCCTCTTTCCTCGCTGCTTTCTGTTTATGTAGACGCTTTTGGATGCTTCTGCTTGTCCTTCTGAAGCCCTGTCTTGTTCGGTGATCTTCACTTTCTATGTCGAGTATTTTTTTTCTTTTTTCCTTATTTCTTCCTGGTATTTCTTTTTGACACGCCTGTTTCCCGATCCCTTTTCTGGTCTTCTTGATTGAGGTGAGGTGCAGTAAATTCCAATAGGCTGGACAAATCACTGGGTCATCATCATAACCCAATCCATTAATATTTTGCCTCTTGGTAACCTTTTTTCGCGTTTATCTCCTTAAAATTTCTCAGGTTTTGCACCACACCTGGGTTTGATTTCTTAGCCTCCCGGTTTCCCCTGCAAAAGCTTCTTCCTTTTCACTCACTCACTCATTTTTTTAATTTTTTTTTACCCCCTCAGAATATTACTTTTGCAGATTTACACCAACGTTCGTGAGATTTCTTCTTTGTGAATAAAAAAATAAGAAAAACCCTTGCAGTCGAGTCCAAGTTCGCTCCGCAGCAAGCTGACCCCTCTCCCTCTACGCTGGCCTACCAATACGCCTTAACCATATCCGGCGCCCAAGCAGGAGCCAAAAACACCTAAGATTCTAAGAGACTTCGCTACAACAAAATCCGAGCGCTTCCCACCCCCCCCTCATTCACCCTCTTCTCGTCTCCTACAATACTACGTCTATCTTAACTACACCCCCTCACCCCCTCCCCCCCTCCCCTCTTCCCTTTCTGCTTAAATCGCTGCTGTCAATCCATCAAAGGCGTCGTTCTTTCTTGTGGAAAAAGACCCTTTCCAACACCCCCCCTTCTCCCCGAACGCAATCCAGTCAACCCCACCAAACAGGATTGCTCCTCACCCCACCACGGACAACCATAGACCCCGTCGCGAACATTGTTGACAAACCTCCGCTCTCTCTCTCGCTTGCACGTTCCTGTCGCTGCTGCCAACCCGAAGAAGATTCCATCCTTCGCTTTGCCCCATCTCGCTACTTGGACGTGCCGCGTAACCCTCGCCCTGGTCTTTAGGCTTCTTCCTTTTGAATTTCTTCCCCGCCCTCTGCACAATTTCAGGGTCCGTCAATCACCATCGTCATACAACCCCCCCGCCCCCCTAACAGAATAATATTTTCCAACCCACTTCCACTAAAGAGCCAGCACACTCCTTTGCGCCACTCTTTTCATTCTATCGTCACTTTTCTGTGTCGAAAGCAAAGTTACGATTTATTACCTTTCTTCTAACTGTAACGAGTTTCATCACCCACAAACGCCCCTTCTCCCTCTCTCACGACCACCCCCAATCCGCCTCCTAGACTTTCAGGAAGTGTCCTTCTTCGTTTGCAAGGCTGGAGCTGCTGGGTGCCGCTGCTTGGTCTACAGTTACACTTGCTGGAACACACTCACGTTAACCAGCCCTAAGCGTATATTTTCTTTAGTGGCTCTTTCGGTACCCTATTTCCTTGCATAGCCTCGCCTGTTTCACTCGTCACCATTCCAGACTTCCTTCATCATCACGGCCACCCTCTCAATTAACACTCCCTCCCTTGTCCAACCTCGTCATTGCAACAATCATCACAATAGCTTACCCCTTTACCGATAGCATTTGTGGTCAGTGGGCTTCTAACAATGTCACAAAATAGACCCGCTGCCTTCTCTGGCCTGCGGATGGGAGGTAAATATTATTTGCCTTGTTCCCTCTTTAATGGTAATACTAATATTTCACTCCTAGAGATTATTCGAGAGAAGGTTCAGGATGGGTTGACCGGCGAAATTCGGGAGATGCAGTATACCCAATGCAAGATCGTAGGGAATGGTTCTTTTGGCGTCGTTTTCCAGACAAAGCTATCTCCCAACGGCGACGATGCTGCTATTAAACGTGTATTACAGGATAAGCGGTTCAAGGTATTGATTTCGTTTCCCACAGGTTGCGGTTTGGACGGTCGACTAACCTTCTCGGTCCCTAGAATCGTGAACTTCAAATCATGCGTATTGTGCGGCACCCGAATATCGTGGAACTGAAAGCTTTCTATTACTCTAATGGAGAGAGAGTGAGTACTGTACTGTCCAACAATCTGTGTTAATTTTTTTACACTAACAGTTTGCAGAAGGATGAAGTTTACCTTAATCTTGTCTTGGAATTCGTTCCCGAGACTGTTTATAGGGCCTCCCGATATTTCAACAAGCTGAAGACTACCATGCCGATATTGGAGGTGAAGCTTTATATTTACCAATTATTCCGGTCCCTTGCATACATTCATTCGCAAGGCATATGCCACCGAGATATCAAGCCTCAGAACCTTCTTTTGGACCCTGCGTCTGGGGTTCTCAAATTGTGCGATTTCGGTAGCGCCAAGATATTAGTTGAGAACGAGCCCAACGTCTCGTATATCTGCTCACGGTATTACCGTGCTCCCGAGCTTATCTTCGGAGCCACAAATTACACTCCCAAAATTGGTATGCCCTTGAATTAATTCCGGGGAACAGATTCTCTGACCGATCCCATAGATGTCTGGTCGACAGGATGTGTCATGGCGGAACTTATGCTTGGACAACCTCTATTCCCCGGAGAATCAGGTATTGACCAACTGGTGGAGATCATCAAGGTTCTTGGTACCCCTACACGAGATCAGATCAGAACCATGAACCCCAATTACATGGAGCATAAGTTTCCCCAGATCAAGCCGCATCCCTTCTCCAAGGTACGTGATTTTTTTGGTTTTTGAGGATTTCCTAACGTGCAGAGCTGATTTTTCGTCGCAATACCAGGTATTCCGCAAAGCTTCTCCTGAAGCTATTGATCTGATATCGAGATTGCTTGAGTATACTCCCACTCAACGTCTCTCGGCTATCGAGGCCATGTGCCATCCGTTCTTCGACGAGCTGCGTGACCCAAACACTAAGCTGCCGGATTCCCGTGGCGGCCAAGGTCTTCGGGATCTCCCCCGCCTCTTCGACTTTAGCAGGCATGGTAAGTTTATTTCTCTCGGGTTCGGCTAGGGAGGGGCGGTTTTTTTTTTGCAAAAACGTGCTGATAGTTTTATTCCGCAGAACTCTCAATCATGCCTGAGCTTAACGAGCGGCTGGTACCGCATCACGCTCGCCCTGCCCTATTATCCCGAGGTATAGATTTGAATAACTTTGTCCCCATGTCCAAAGAGGAGATGATGGCAAAACTGGATTAAAAATTCCCTTCTATCAAATGCAAATTTCACCGTTCCCTTTCCCTCTCTTTTTTCTTTTCAGTTCTCATTCATATGGCATGGCGACACCGGATGCAGGGCACAGAGATTGTTTGTTTTTTCTTCTTTCAAAACGGCACGTGGCGAACTGAGAAAACCTCTATTCCCATTAGATGGATTTGCTGGCAAGGGAAGGGAGGAGTCGGTGAGGCCTTGTGTTTGCTCCAGGGTGTTGTCGTGAGGGTCGACATAGGCGTGTCAGGTGATGCTTACTTTTTTTTGTACACGGTTTCTCTTCTCTTCTCAAGTGGGCTTTATGGCTCTTTAAAATTATTTGAAGGTTCCGTCTCGGGACCTTCGCTTTCTGAGCTGCTGGATGGGTAGATGGATGGTGGTGATTGTCTTGATGTTGAGAGGGTCTGTCGTCAACAAAAAAAAAGCCATCTGGGCCTATGTGCACTGACAAAAATGAAAACCGGTTTCTTGCTCTGTTTTTTCTTCCTTTTATTCTTATTCCTTTTCTCCAAAATGGGTCTGGGTTATCGAACGGGGGAAACCATCGGGAAACAACAAGTTCGACGACGTCGTTCCTTTCGGTCATGAGGCACCAGGCCCATTTTAACATGCAGCTTTCATCTGAAGTATCGGGTCCGGATTGTTTTAAATTAAATGGCTTCTAGGTTTCGTGGTCGCTTGTTGCTTTCTTCTTCCTGTTGGCCGCTCCGCCGTGCTTCGATACGAGTTTCCCGTGTCACCGTTTTTTTCTCGTTCATGGTATTTCATCTTGCTTCTGGTGTTATTGTTTATTTGCTACGAAAAGTTGCGAGATTATGAACCACTTGTCTATGATAAACGGGCTTTAGCTATATTTCTTGTTTTACTGCAGCATATCAATTTAACTCTAGTGGAATATCTTTTTCAACCATATCAAATTGCTTCCTCATACCCCTTCTCCCCCCCCCCCCCTTCGAACTACTTCGCAAGCTAGTAGGGAGGAGCTGCATCTTAAAGATGCTGGAAAACGAAGGATTGGAGGCCATACTATTATGGTGTTGGCTTGCTTATATATATTTATATTTATATCTATATATAATATTATGTGAACGTCAGCTCTGATGGTACTCACCTGAACCCGTCCCACTAGCAAATCAGGGCCTCTAAATCTCCTACTTATGGTCTTTGTATCCCCACCCCTTCCATCCCCCTTCTACCCACCCTCCTTCACAACTATAATAGTATTACGGACCTAGATTGCCCTCAGGGCTTTTTTTTCTTTTGTACGATACAGGTACCAGACTTAGAGAGCCCGTCTATTAGCACTTGCTCTCACCCAATACCGGTACTATTTATCTACTGTATGTACATCATAGCACTTGTAATCCACCCAAATCTCTTGTCTGTGGATCCCCTCTCTTCATCCTCCGTCCGAATGTCACATCACATTCAGCTAGTTTTTGAAAAATCGATACATCCCGTTCTGCGGGTCAGGGGGTGAACTGCAGCGTTGTAACGATCATTCATTGATTCCTATTCGCTTTTTCCTCCCCCCCCCTCTTACAGTAGCTGCATGGGATCAAGTGCGAGGTAAGAGTAAACTTCTTTTTTGTTTTTTCCACCTCCGTCTTCCTTTGCTTGCTCATTCATTACCGATTTGGTCACGCTACTGTGAAGATTAGGTACGGTAGACGTTATAGGAGGTAGGTAACTTATGTGAGTAGTGGGTGTGGTGTATGTGTGTGATCGGTGTGGGTGGGTTCTGCAGTTAGCCATAAGTCAGTGGCATTGCTTGCTAGTCTACCATACTAACTTAGCTGCTCTTCTGCTGATAGTGGTCACCCTTCGTCTTCTTCATCTTCCTCCTCCTCCACTCCTACACCGCTACCGTACTTTTCTCATTGTTACCTATCTCCAGGCCTTACGTCAGAAGAGTTGTTATGGTTGCGCGCGGGGAGCCCGAAGGCTAGCCGGCTCATTCCCGTGGAGGTATCATTTTCGAGAATGATACGTACTATGCTATACGAGCACGAGAGAACGTACGCTAGTGTATAGGTTTCGATACAAATATCATACCGAGGCCCGGCGGAGGAGCGGCAAAGCACTCACTGTAGCCAGCTTGCCTGTTACAGTACAGTAGGCTGGTATCATATCACAGGTTGGGTTGAAAGAAGACCTATTCTTACTGTACGGTAAGGTATGATAGGCACAGCACGGTACAGTACCGGTACTGTAATACTCGTGCTGCTGCTGCTGCCAGCACCTGGCATGTATCGTACTCGTAGAGTGCCGCAATCGGCCTAACCTCTGCCGTTTGTCATAGCTCGGCGCGGCGTGCCCTGAGCCCTGACCGAACCCCGAAGTGTCTGATCTATGATACCGGCATGATTCTCTACGGTGTCTATCCTGCACAGGTAACATATCCCTTCGGCCGTCTGAAAACAGATATTGCAACTTCGTGGCCAGCTAGTCCCCGCTAAACCCGTTTCGGAACGACTTGAGGGGGGGAGGAAATATTTAAAGTTGAACTCCCCAAACTTGCTGAGTGAGCCATTTGAGCAAAACCCCAAAAAAAGAAAACTGAAAAGTCCAATTTCCTGACCATACGGCTCGTTGCTGCCCGATCTGGCCTTAGCGCGCCTGGCTATCATATGAATTTGATCGTCTCAGACGGCCCAAGGGAGGATAATAAAGTTAAACCTAGCTGCCGGGTAAACTTGGAATCTTACAGTACGTTACGACGATCTTCCCCCCCCTTGCTTGCTTGCTTGCTTGTTTGCTTGGTGGGGGGGAAAGGGGGGGGGGCTTGGCTTGCTTCACTTACCTGCCCATCAACGGCGCGGCCTATCTGTCCGAGTAAGTTCTATCAGTTGGTTCGGGATACCATTCGGTTATGGCATGTCGTCACTCGGGGAGGATGAGCAGGAGGAGATCGCGAATTCCTTGTGAAAAAGACCCTTTTTGTGAACTTGTAATGCTTGCTTGGTGGCGAGACGGTAGGGTTGCTGGGCATTGATGGATTGATATATCGCTACGTTAGAACTCGTTTGTGAGTGGTATGAATGATTCGCTAGAGATTGAATGCATGTCATTGTTGCCCTAGTGGAGCTGGTAGCGTAGGTTATTCACGTGTAGTGTCGGGAGCCAAGTGATTACCAGAGATCAAGTTATTAGTGGTATTGTTTTTTTTTGTCAGGATGATAATAATAATAACAGCAATATGCTTATTGAAGATTCTGCCAGTTACCTCTTTCCTTCCTCCTCCTCCTCCTCCTCTTCTTCCTCCCCCTCCCCCTCTAGCTAAGGATACGTTAAACCTCTTGTATAATCATTTCTCCGTGGTTTCAATGTTGTGTATATCACACTTATCATTCATTACACAGACATTGAGGAATACACATTTATCAATTGAAACAATTGAGAGTTTCAGACACCACGGACCCAGTCAATTAACTTGGTTGCGTATATAACACAAAACCCGGTGCGCCGGTCTACCACCTATTATGCAAGTTCCACGAAATCACGTAACAACGGGAGAAACTGGAACATACCGGGAAGGAAGAGAGAGAGCAAGTGAGTGACAGAGCTGCAGGATGCGTCTGGGGGATAGTCACGGCTATTTACGATAATACGTGTCCACGTTGGGGGGTTGGAAGGGAGGGAGGGATTGGGGAGATTAATTTTCTCTCCCTTCCCCATGTCCACATATGCATAATTTTCTCCTCTCCCTGCCCTCGTGCCATATCGGAGGGTACGTTATGGAGGCCTCAATACGTTTTAAAAAGGATTTCTGTAGAATAAATGAATGAATAAAAAGGTTAATAAAGCTATCACACAATTGTCCCCCCCCCTCTTTCCTGGTCAACATGGAAATGCGGTTTTGTTTCGCCGCGCTAGGGGCTTATAGGATCTCGATCTCGATCTCGGTACATATCTTGAGCAACCCAGGATCAGAACCTGATAGCAGTGGTGAGGTTGTCTAGTTAGTGACCTTTTTTTTCCTTTTTCAAAAAAGGCTCAACGGAATCACCGCTGTTGAATCCTGCAGCATGAGTTTATGCCTGTCTGGTGATCACGGGAGAGGCGCCAATGCCTGAGCACATTAGGTCGATGATAAAACAGACCATTCCTGTGGTGGTGGCCGCTCGTACCGATAAGCTTGTGCTGCTGCTGCGAGGCATATGTAGCTTGTTTAGAATGTATGCTCGTGATTACAACGGCCTTGAGTGGTGTACATGTATGGTTAGCACTCTCTCTGGCCGGGTCTCCATTTCATTTGGAGGATTTCTTGCAGCCAGAGTTTCGGTAATTCCCTTGTTGCCCTTTTGGCCCCATCATAGTGACCTGAACGCGGTACATGAGCTAGTACTCGTACCTCCACTGTATAGGCACAGTACTTTCCCCCGCTTCACGTTTCATTTTAGCGCACACTCGAAAGAGAAAAAAACACCTCGTGACCCCCGGAAAATATAGGCAGCCCCTAGCATCTGCTATGCACTAGTAGCACATATTTCAGTGCGAGAAATGTTGTAAATTAGGAAAGTATTTAGTTTATCCCAGCTTCAGACACAAGAGTCGTTGCTTGGTATTAGCCTAGGCTTGGCTTCAATTCAACCTCCATGCAGGGTAGACACAAACAATATTGTGTCGCCATCTTGTATTAGGTATTCCTCTTCCCCTTCTAACTCCCAGTCGGCATCGTTGATCAGGACCAATATACCGGGGCGGCTTTTGCAAGCAATGTTAGCTATGTAGATATGTGCGGTCGTTGTCACGACGACGCCGGAAGGAGCCCCACATCCTGTCTTCCAAAACGAAGAGATCCTTTCTTTTGTCCTTCATTAGGTTCTCACACAGGTGGCGTACTAGAAACCCTACGTTTGCTGGTTTTTCGGAGGAGTCTTTCGCCGGTATTTGTATTCGGTGAGACCGCTGATTAGAGAATAGCATCTCAAGACCACCTCTAGAGAAGAACCCTCACCGTAGTTAGCTATTCATATGGCCTCCCGAGGCATATGTGTTTCTAGTGCTTACGAAAATTCAATATTAAGAGAGATCGGCTTACAACGAAGCTCGTTTGTGGAGGGGTCCTGTTGTTCGCCCATATTGTTTTATCGTGTGCGTGTGTGTATGTAGTTGTCACTTGTTGCAGGTACTGTGGTTATCGATATGGCGGGGGCGTGTGTGGTTGCGGGCTCAGGGCTCGGGAGATATATGAGACGAAAAGACCCCCACTCTTCCCCTGATGCTTAGTCATCCAGAAACGGTGCCAAGAAATTAAAGGTTCCGGGAGCGCGCTCCAAACATGACATGGGAGGGAGCTTGCCCGAGAAGACACCAACGCTCCCCTGCCATCCCACGTCGACCACGAAGAAAAAATTACTACAAAGGACAAGGAATATTGTCAACGAATAATGGGCGATTACTATCGTGGAAGAGAAGAAGGCCGCGGAGGGGGTAGGGGAGGGCCGAGACGCCCCCAGAAGAGACGCTATAGAGGTTCGTTACTCCGTGGCCGCGCCTTGATTCGGACACTAACAGATGCTAACATACCTGCGAAGACGATGACGATGACGATAAAGAATATCGACGCTCACGTCCGTATGAGAGGGAGGATCTAGCCTCTAGGTTGAGAAGGGACACCATTTCAATCGCAGAATCGGTTTGTCCTTTGGTTACAATTTCCATCTCAATTGCTGACCAGATTTGTAGCCTCTGACCAAGATTGAAGACACCATCAACCTCATCGCAAATACTTTCGCCTCAAATTACGATAATGAAGAGCTCCGTAATACTTTTCTCAATACCTTGCTCTCTCTGTATGTCTTCCTAGGGGAATTGTTATTATTCCGCTGACGCGTTGTAGGGTTGTTGAACAACCTTTCAAAATTCCTTTCCTCGCGGCCGCCGTTCTTGTCATCAATTCTCAGAATGCTGAGGCCGGGAAGTTGATCCTCGATGAGTTTGGAAAGGCTGCACAGGCGTATCTTACTGAAGGGTTCCTCACTAGTGCGAAGCTTGTCTTGCGCTTCCTCGCTGGGCTTCAGGGAATGGTAGAAGGCCACGGATTATACTCTGTGTTGGGCGGTATAGTGGATCAGGCTGCCAGTTATCTTACTGCGGGAGAAGCGGTTAGTTGCTTGATGCTTCCCTCTCTCCCTCTCCCATACTGCGATCCTAACTCCGAATAGGGACTGGCCTTGGATCTGGTGTGGATTGCACTGATAACGGTTCCATACATTCTTGCCTCGTCAGGATCCGATAACAGCTTAGCCAGTGAGCTTTTGAAAAAGACAAACCCTATCACTGAGGCTAAGCACATAATGCAGTCGCTGCTCAGTCCGTTTACAGGAGGATACGCTCCGTACGATGCAAGGGCCCAAGGGACTCATGTGAGCTGTGGCTATGCGCCTCCTATTCCACCACAAGCTAACGTTTGACAGAATGCCCGAATACTTCAATTAAATTTGGAAGCATCCTTGGGGAGCGAGCCAAGTAGGCCCTTCCATGGTGTAGGCTGCTTGCCAAGGCCATATGAATCTTTTCTCCCGGAGCTGGAGGGGGCTACCAAACATCCCATGCCTGAAATCACGTTACCCTCCGATTATCCAGTCGACAAGAGTTCTATCATGCCCAATGTCTACTTCTCTGTGTTTGCGGACCCAACTGTCGAGGTATATACCAACTTCTATTCAAGCTATGATCATGACTAACAATTACAAGACCGTCCCCCCGCCCCTAGAGCTTGCTTCAACGCTGTTCCGTGATGCGATTGTTGACACGATCGATACGTTAGACTGTAATCGTCTTGTGGTATCCCGGTTTTTAATTGAAATTGATTGCTACTTCTCGCCTAATGCCTTTATAAAACGGGCCGTTCCGTTCGATAGAGTTATTGAGACGGCAGGCCCAGAAGGATCCACATGGAAGCCGGAGGACGTGGCTGTGGATGCCATTTTTAGCCAACTTTACAAGCTCCCCGGACCAAATCACAAGTTGGTTTATTATCACTCTATCCTCACAGAGCTTTGTAAGCTTGCGCCTGCAGCAGTGGCACCCTCTTTGGGTAGAGCGATCAGATTCATGTATAAGAACCTAGAGTCTATGGATACCGAACTAATCTATCGGTTCGTTGACTGGTTCTCCCACCATCTTAGCAACTTTGGGTTCACTTGGAAATGGGCTGAGTGGTTTGTATTCAATTGAGCCACACCTCGGGATTTGCCATAACTAATTAGGGTTCTAGGAATGAGAATCTCACTTTGCCAGATGTCCACCCCAAGAAAGCATTCATCCTTGGGGCACTTGAAAAGGAAATCCGACTTAGTTTTGCGACTCGAATTAAGGGCACAATCCCAGATCCATATAAAGAACTTATCTCAGAAGCTAAGGAAAAAGAACAACCACACTTTAAATATGATTCTGAAGGTATATAAGTTATCTCCAGCTCCCCCCCCCCGTGCCTAGTCTGCAGAAGCTATAAGCAGTTTACTAACAGTCCCCCAGACGAACCGTTCTGCAATGAGGCAAAAGAAGTACTCCACGCGGTAGCAGACAAGAAGGAAGATGCAGAAGTTGATGCCATTCTTGCCAAAATTATCGAACTAGCCAAGGAGAGCGGTGTTGCAGACCCTCTATTTGTCGCACGTGATGCATATGTTACCGCGATCTGCCATATTGGTGCAAAGTCACTATCCCACGTATTGAGTTGTATCGAGCGCTGCAAGGAAAAGCTCCTGGCCATAGGAAACGAATCTCCGGATGCCAGGCGTCAGATCGTCGGCTCGGTGCTAAGCTATTGGGAAGATCAGCCAGGTATTGGCGCAAATGTGGTCGACAAGCTTCTTAATTACTCCATTGTAACTCCCTTGTCAGTCGTCGAATGGGTTCTCCACGACGCTGGAAATAAGGCTCTATCACACACCCATGCCTGGGAAATGGTTTCGACCACAATAAACAAGGTCAATACTAGAGTCCGACAGATGATCGCAGCAAAGCAGGTGATGTCTATCAATGATTACACAGAGGAGCAGCTAGCAGTCTATGCTCAGACCCTGAATGCCGCGGAGATTGAACAGGGAGTGCTCCTGAATGCTGTTACAGACGCTCTGACGGCCATGTCCGACAGCTCGGATGAGATGAATGGTGGCATAGACGTGGAGAGCAAGGCTTGGATGCAATGGTGGGCCAAGGGCTGGCTGCGGGCATTCAGCAGGAAGTTTGGCGTCGCAGAAGGGACGGTAGTAGAACAGCCGGTTTCTCATGGCGGACCATCTGCCAGGCTGGATCCAGAGGATATGGATACCATGTGAACCTGATCGGGGTTCCTTGGCTTTACGGGTGTATTGGGTTTCTGTATGATATACTGGTGGTACCATTCGAGTCTTTTGTAATCGCCTGCCTGGTCGAAATTTGCTTGGGTCATTTATGGGTGATAACGTTTGAATTTGTTTCACTAGTCATCTCTTCTGAGGGAAAAAAAAATCGAAATTAAAATTAGGCGAGTGATTACTTGTGCCTGCTTTCGAGGTGTATAATTTATTCCATTTTTTGGCTTGGCCGCTGGTTGCTGAATCTAAGGTATCTACTACTATTGATACAAACTGGGCCACTGAATTACGGAGAAACAAGCGTATTACTATGGCGCGTGATCAGAAACCGATGCTAAAGAGAAAAATGAATGGAAAAAATGAAAGTTTTGGCAGAAGAACTAAATATGTGCCGCTGCCTGGGGTCTCCGTCTAAGGCCATCAGCACCTCCACCAGAGAGATCTCCGTCATCCGCCGCCTCGCCAGGTCTCGATTGCTCCCTCGTTGTCCGCTTTCTCGGCCACAGCGATGGCAGCACAATTTGCTGAAACTTGGGCTCCACACACCTCTCGTCAATCCAGCTATGCAAACGGCTCTCGACAAGCTGAGCTATCTTCGGAACATCCTGCAGCCTAGATCTAGACCCCACAAGACTCCTCACGGCAATTTCAAGCCTGTAATCATCCAGAAAGCTAAACGCAAGGGTAGTGCTCCCAGCCGAATTCTCCGGCGAAGGAATGAATGAGATAGACAACGTTCCCGAAAATCGAACAATGGAAACGGCCAGAGCAACCGGCAATACCGCAACCAAAGGTTTCGGCCAATTCAGCAGCAGCTTTGTTTCGACCCCCAGAGTGATCAAATCGCTGAGATCAACGTCCATCCTGGCCTGCAGCTTCCCGGGCTCATCATCACTAGGCGAGATCCTGCAATTGGAGAAGATGGGAAAGTCCTCCCCGAGTGAGACCTCCGTCACCCGGATCGAGTCCAGGAAGTCCGGCTTCTGCGGGCCGTTCAGGAACTTATCCAGCGACTTCAGGATCGCGTCATCGGTGCGAGCGTCCTCGCGGAACTGAGCTAGCGTCTGGGCGATGAGCACGTTGAACCAGTCAAGTGATTCGGGCTGGTGGGAGCGCACATCGTAGTACGTCTTTGACAGGATCGTCTCCGTGGTTTGCGGCGGGGGGTCGCGGAGGACTGAAGAGCGCTTTCTTCGCAGGTTGGATTGGCTCCGAGGATACTTTTTGGAGGCGGTGTGCGTGAAGGACTTTGAGTAGATGCTTTTCGAGCTGGAGTCGGGCGAGTCGCCGAAGATGAAGAATTTTATGAAGAAACCGAGGGTTAGGATTACAAAGAGTTGGCCTAAGAGGAGGCCTTGGGTGAAGGACCAGCTTGTTGGATGATAATTGTTAGCTTGGATTCAAGAGTTATAGGGCAATAAGAGTTATGTGTCGTAGAGAGGAGGGGGTACCTAGAACATTGCTTCGTTGTCAGAGCAAGGTATTCCGATAACGGAAGTTGTATGTGGCTTTCTAATCACAAACATTGTTAACGATCGGTTTATTTGCACCTGCACTCGAGACTAAAGAGAAAAGAGGGGGGGGAGGAAAGGACGGGAGAGTCTGTACCCTGCTGCATGTGTCTAGTTGTGTGGTGAGAATAACTTTAGAGAACGACAAGGGGTACAGACCGGAGAATGGGGATGGAGGAGGAGGGGTGAATTGACTGGCGGAGGGGTTAGTTCTACTTGTAACGTCGGCGGAAGAAATGTGAAACCCGGAGGGCAACCGTATCATTGAGCCGCAGAACCACAGTATCAAATGTACCAAGCGAAGGGGTAGGATGATGATGCCAATAGTGCGGGCAATGTCCTCTGTGCATTTAGCAATGCTTACCAGTTGCTTTCCATATGTATGCAGGCCATATGAAGTCTAACATAGCTTTGATATTCCTATTAGAAGCCTCATAACGGCTATGGTCACAGGCCGGGAGTGGCCCGTCATAAACCGTCACTCAGATCCTCTGTGCCACAATCAGCCGGAAAGACAACGCCAAGCCCGATTAGTCACCAATGGAAATTTATCCTGTTCTTTGTTTCTCTCTTTTTCTCCCTATCGTAATACTTGTCATCATCACCGGACCTCAATCAAAAAAATCAATCGAGTCTCAAAACAGGCTTGTTTTCCCTTAGTATCACACCCCCCAGCCCCATCACCTCCCCACCACCTCCCATCTAACCCCCAATTCACCAAGCTATTCACTCCCCATCTGCAACCATCTTGGTTTCCCACTCTCCGATTCGGTAATCACCACACTCTCCGCTCAACCTACTGACAGTAATGGACGATAGTCGAGCAAGCAAGACCCGTTCTCATCGGTCGGTTTACCACATTATGCAACTCTCTGAAGAATCCAAGGCACGAAAACTTTTCCTTCTTGCCTCCCCTCCCCCTCTACAATCCGCTTTTGTTTCACACCCGGGAGAAGTAGTAACCATCTGATGCGATTGTAATAGGAGCGAATCTCCAAGGTTCTCGAAATCTCTCGAGTGGCATTGCATTAGTTCGTCCCCCCCCCCGTCCCCCGCCGTGTTGCTGCGGTGGCATTTTTGAAAGTCGGGTTGCTGCTTATACTCGATTTTTTGCACGATAGTGGTTACCTACCGTTTGTGCTCTACCTTGGTATGACTACCCGTCTGCTGGCTTGATGTGGAATAAATGACGCCTATCGATTTGACGACTGCCTAGAAATCGGGATTGCTGACTCTGGATCTTATGTTTGGGCATATAGGCTACTCATGCAGCACGCCGAAACCTTCTTTGATCCGGTAAGCGTCTCTGGTTTTTGGCGGACAATAGTTGCGCTGATACGTCGGATTGCTCAGCTTGATATCTCCTCTGGCATAGAAGGGTGCGAAATCGGGAATGATGGTGGGAGCCAGCAATCATGAGGGTGGGCGGTTGATGTTATTAAAACTAACGCCAGGTTTCGCGCTGTACGATAGTAATGATTGAATCTCCCAGTTATTCCAACTTACCCCACTTTGCTTAGACGCGGTAGCCAATAGTGATTTCCCTGTATCCTGCCATAATGTGATTATTATTATTGTCAATATATTACACAGGTGATGTTTTTATTTTATTTTTATTTTTAATTGTTTTTCTACCTTTCCGCTCGAAAAACAAAACACCAAAGTCAGACACAGGATGCGGTACATAACTATACAAAGTACAAATCATGACACATGTTGCGGCACTACTGTAATACGGTAACGCTGGGTACATCTTGTACCAAAGGCGTTAACAATACTTCTTCCAGTGAGGGCTTGATTATTTCTTTTTCTTTCCCGCCCTTTTTTTTTTCTCCCTGCGGGGATCTCCCTTACACATCCCACGTGTGAGGCTCTAAACTAAAAAACGTTCATCAAGCAAACAATTCATTCATCAAGGAACAAAATTCCCCCACGTCCTCTTTATTTCTATCCTGCTATTCTCCCCTTCTTGCACCTCCCCACTTTCTTGTTGCCCTATTATTCTCCATGAAGGAACGCCAGAATGGGTTACCCTCCGTTCTGGTGGAGACAATCGCCGGTTTCACAGCTGGCTTCCTATCGACGCTTGTTGCTCACCCATTAGATCTTGTCAAAGTTAGATTACAAGGTAAGTGTTGTTGTTGCTCGCTGTCCTACCTTCTTCCCCGCTGCAGAATTTTACCAAACACTCGAACTGGCCCGTTCTAATTGATGGAACCTCTCGGAGCAGTCGACAGGGAAAGCAGAACACCAAAACTCGGAGCAACCTGGAGGATAGCTCGTAGTGTCATTGCGAACGAGGGGAGGGGTGCGCTTTATCGGGGCTTCTCACCAAACCTGGCGGGTAACATGACGAGCTGGGGCTTGTTTTTCATGCTGTATGTCTTGTCTTGCCACAAGGTCCTGTCACTGGTGCGAAATCAAATATGCGCCTTTCTCCATAACCGGTGACCTTGATTTTAGCTCCTCCTTTTCTATTTTTGAAAGTTTGGTTCCTGATTGTGACTCAAATGCGGTTGGGTGATGTGATGAGCGACAAAGGTATGGCGAGATCAAATCGAGAGTAACAAATCATAAACAAGGAGGCCTGTCCTCAATCGATTACCTACTATCTTCCGGGACTGCCGGTGTCCTAACAGCAATTTGCACGAATCCGCTCTGGGTGGTCAAGACGCGGATGCTCTCTTCGGGTCGGTCGGTTCCTGGGGCTTACTTAGGTCTTACAGACGGCTTACGAACCATCCTCCGCGATGAGGGTGCACGAGGATTATTCCGTGGTCTGGTGCCCGCGCTCTTCGGAGTTGGCCAGGGAGCGTTGCAATTCATGTTCTACGAAGAGCTGAAGTTGTGGAGGAGGCGCCTTCGTGAGCGCAATGATAACCCTCATGACGGAGGCAGAGATGGAAGCAGCGAGAAGGCTGGAGGAGGAGGACTGAGTAACATCGACTTTCTGACCTTGTCGGCTGCATCAAAGATACTTTCAGGGTCGATAATATATCCCTACAGAGTTGTGCAGACTAGGATGCAGACATATGATGCCGATGCTGTATACTCATCCGCTCGGGACGCTGTCATAAAGATTTGGAGGAGGGAGGGGCTCACTGGCTTTTACAAAGGGTAGGTTTCTCATTGTCTCTCATGCCACTATTTCCCGATTGCGTTCCCAACTGCTCAAACAGCATTTTCAGAGCACCCCATTCTGCATGAAAAAAGAACATACGACCGGGAACATCCCGGGCTTTCTCTGGATCCCAGTGCCCTTGTTGCTTTTTTCTTGCTTGTTTTTTTCTCATCACTTATCCCAAGCCTCATTCTCCCCCCCGCCCTAAATCGAACGAAACCCGGTCAAGGACTTTGATGGTCTAAAAGGGTGGTGAAAAAGCAATTTTGTCTTTGCTGTGTGCGATAGCACATTTCAATGTCTTGGTTTGACCTGAGACTTGAATAAGCTTGGCGCGTTTTTGATGTGAGCTTTTTCTGACTAAAATCTTTTGTTCTTTTACTCTGTTAGGTTGGCGCCGAACCTAGCACGGGTATTGCCGTCCACTTGCATTACCTTCCTCGTGTATGAGAATACCCGGTATTATCTCCAATGAGGCAAGACAAACAGCAGCAAGAGGAAAGCAAGAAAACAGGGCCGCCCGCCTTGTGCGTACTTCTTCCGTAGTAGTGCGCACAGTGCCGCAGGAGCAGCAGACAAAAAAAAGGAAAGAAGGAAAAATAATAATAATGATATTTCGGCCAGGGCTGGACTGGAGAGGATTATGGGGAAGAGTTGCATGGATGGAGTTTTGGAACCACAGACGTGTCACCTTGCTGGGATGCTGATGATCTACCTCGCTCACGGGGGAAGCCGGGAAGGAGTGGATTCAATCATTTCATTCGTAACAACTACAGGTGTGGAGAGTTTAGGTGAAAGATGGATGGTGAGGCCGCGTGAGGGGGGGATTACTAGTAGAGCTCACATGAAAGGTTCCTACGATACCATTGAATTTCAAATAATTGAACCGCGTGTTGTGTCGTCCAAGCTACCTCCTCTGCTAAGGACTGGTGTTATTTTTTGTCCCTCAGAGAGGCTGAACAACTCATCTTCTGCTGTGTTTTTTGCCCCTTTTCAGAGAGGGGAATTTCGGGCCCCCTGCGCGTGGCTCAGTGACTCGAGTATTCCAGGGTATGCGGTTAGACTGGGCGAATCATCCAGCACCCCCGCTCGCTGGGGGCCGGGGAAGCGGAGACGAGATAAAGCAAAGTAAAAAATGCCTAGGAAAAAGCACGAATTATCGCCTTTTCAGGGGTCGCCAGTTTGCCTGTTCTTCGACTTTCGCAATCTTTCGCTCTCTCGACGCCACGGCAGGGCTTAGATTGGCCCCCTAACTGAGAGATGAGAGGGGCGCAATTGCAAGTATCCGGAGAGATGTTGCACGGAACGGAAGTTATTTCGCAGGTTAAGCTGAATTAACTGTCCACCACCTTTCTGGTGAGCATCCGTCAGGTAGTTTCTTAGCTAAAAGCTGACCTTTTCGAAATCGATAAGATAAAATAGGAAATCGGGAGAGGCCACCAGAATTAAAACCTGTGATCCAGGTGAATGGCAATATCGGTGTGCCCGAGCTCCGGTAGATGGGAAAAGGCTGGCTGTGAAATTGACTTTTTTCCTAGGGATTAACCTAGCTTACAATACGGTACAAGATGGTGTCACAAATGATTCTTCCACTTCCTCTCTGGTTAGATGGGGTATAGTGCAATCGTACTTTGCTGCACGCACAATTCGCAGGCACAAGACTGGCCCGATTCATGGGCCTTTTTTTATTTCCTTTTTTTATTTCCTTTTTTTAATTTCACTATCTTCTCTTGACCCGCCGCAACCGTGACATCCATCCATTCATTCATTCCACCCCGCCTCCGACCCACGAGCAAGGCAGACAAGATCTCTGATATCGATATTACAGGAGTCACTTTTCGCTAATTTAGAGTGGAGGGAGGGAGGGAGGATTTTTTCCTTTTTTTTGCTTCCTTTTTTCCCCAAAAATCCAGTATCAAGATACCGGTATCTCATCTATCCTGTCCTGTTTTGTCCTATCCTGTCCTGCCCACCTATCCTAACCCCCCTCCAAGTCCCTGTCGGCATCAATGTATTGCATAGTGCCATCTAATCGATCGATCAACCAATCAACCTCCCCGCAACACTGCAGATGGTATCGAAGTATCGCACCGCGCCGTACACTTAATACTACTGCATGGCATGGCACGACATAGCATAGCATAGCATACAGTAGCATACCATCCACGCATTGCAAACCGTGCGAGCCAGAGTATCGTATTCTCATTTCCTCCCATCCATGCATCACATCATCCGTCAGATCACATCACCTCACATTACTCAACCCTCGTACAGTACTGGTACTAGGGTATATCATGAAAACATGGTACAGAGCCGGGGTGGTCACTCTTCGTTGTAAAGGCAACTTTGGAACACTGAGGGAAGAATGTGTTGAGGCAATATTACACTATAAATGGCCACTTATT
>Ga0307509_10001921_pt1 | contig 34318 bp, 31 predicted proteins | sample 10_EM_MG_FD_202245 | JGI IMG/M metagenome (GOLD analysis project Ga0307509, IMG submission 202245) | Populus trichocarpa ectomycorrhiza microbial communities from riparian zone in the Pacific Northwest, United States - 10_EM | ecosystem: Host-associated > Plants > Roots > Unclassified | place...
CTGTGGCCCCCGAGTCTATCATCGCATTGATAGTTGTGCTGTTGTTCATACCATGTAGTCTTATTTTTACCATGGTATGGTCGTTTTCGTTTTCCAATGTTTCCGTATTGTTGAGTACCGCGTATAGGTTTCTGATAATAATGGGTTTTCGTTCAGGTCTGTCCCTCAGACCACTCTTTACTGGGGACAGCCTTCGTTTCCCGCCGGTTGAGGGGTTGTTCCTTCTTCGTCTATATCCATAGCTTTGATTTTGGCGTCTTGTCTCCAGTTCTTGACTCCTCCGGCCGTAAGATTGTTTCGTCGGGGACTCCATCTTGGTTGTTGAGTAATTCCCCTCTTTCCTTCGTTGCAGTTTTGTATCCTGTGTCCGGATTTTCCGCATCGTAGGCATAGTCCTTGTGTCATCCTTCTTTGGTATTCGTTTCGTGGTATGTTTAGCCTTGGAACTCTATTGGTGGCATCAAGATCCATAGGTTCGTATGTCGTGTTGCTTTTGAAGGTTCCGTTTTGGTTCCTTACTGTCTTGTCTATTTTCGTGGATTCCTCTCCACTGTTCTTGTTATATTTCAAGGTTTCCATCCTTGCTTCCTTTTTGATAGCCCATAGTGCTATGGCTTCGACGTCGTCTTGATCTAGTTCGGCAAGTATCCATGCTTGTTGTAATTCTCTTCTCATTCCTGCTATGAGGAACTCCGACATGGTAGCGCCGTCCATCTGGGCCGTGCTTGCTATTAGTCGGAATTCGTTCCAGTAGTCCGTCATCGATGATTGGCCTTGTTTTAGCTTTCTTATCTTGGCCCTTGCTTCGTCTCTTGCATTGACTGGTCCAAATTGTCGCCTTAGCTCATTTTGATATTCTTCCCACGTTGTCCAGCTTTTGGCCTGAGCTTTTTCGGCGTATGGTGTATACCATTTCATGGCATCTCCTCTTAACAGACATGTGGTGTATTTGATCCTATCGTCGTTATGGTTTTCTTCCCATCCCAAGATCTCGAAATATACAGCTAGCTGGGCTAGCCATCCTCTTAGGTTGTCTCTGTCTCCGTCGAATGTACTTGGTTCTCGAATCTTGGGTTTTCGTGTCCCTATCGATAAGCCCGTTCCTTCTTCCCCTTTGGATGTCTCTCCTTCCTTCTGTTTGGAAGTCATGATGGTGTTTCTTCTGGTTCTTCTTGGGGTGTCGTCTTCCGAGCTTTGGGGTTCGTGCTCCGAGTTCGATGATACTGGACTTGCGGTTGATGATTGTTGAGCAGCTTCGGCTAGGGCTTCTTCTAGGGATGTGACGTTGAATCCTCCCTCTGCGCTGTTGTCTTCAGAGGGTTCGTTTTGCGGGTGTTCCTCCGTGGTTTGTTAGGTGTTGCTTTTGTAGACGCTACCAAATGTAACGATCCTACCCGAGTAGAGATTAATTATGCAACAGGTAGCAAACGACTTACCTATTCTTTGTCTTCTTAAAGACGAAAGAGTATTCTTCTTTCCGAGATTAACTTATAATCTCGTTTTCTTGTTTAGACTATCTTATAGTCTTCGTATCTCACACCAATGTCTTATTGGGGAGAGGTGTAGAGGGAACTTCTTCGTAATTAGACTAACTTATAGTCTTCGTATCTTGATAAGGTCTTGATTGCTCGTACGCTAAGAGCTCGATGTTTCGCACATAAGCGAGAGGTAAAGGTAAAGTTGTATTGTAAGAAAGTACTTAGATGGTAGCGTGAAGATCCTATATCTACGGCCCGTCGTGATCCTTTATATAGGCCTCTTCCCGCTATAACCCTGACCCTGGTGACTCATACCTATGAGTCACACGATCATGACTCATAATGAGTCATACCCGAAATCCATCAGATGACTCCTATTAGTCACTGCGCAACATACCGTAAACCAATCATAAAACATAAAACATATCAGGTGCGCAAATCGCGTCACCTGCGTGGAACTCGTGACTCATAATGTGAGTCACGCGCGAAAGTCATTACATCATTATGACTCACAATCGTGAGTCATAGAAACATCAACCAATCATAACATAACGATGACATGCAAGTGCCTGCCATGTGAGAACTATGAGTCAACTGACAGCATAGCGTGAAACATAATTATGACTCACGATCGTGAGTCATAGAAACATACCTTATGACTAATAACTATTAGTCATGTGAAATCTTCCTTGCTTAGTCACGATTCGTGACAGCACCTCACGCTCTGCCGATGAGCTCTATTATTTCCACCTTTGGTTCAGTCTTCTTAGCAATACAAACTAATTATTAAAATATCTTACTCTACAAACAGACCATTTCCTATGTACTCACTCATATGGTTGCCCTATTTCCCGCCTTCTCCGTTCCCGGGTCACTATGCACTGTTTTCTCAAGTTCTAGTTTCAAGATCTCAAGGCTTTGAGATAGCTTACACAACAGAGTTGGGCTTACTGTGGCGTCCAAGGTTAGCCCTACGGTGTCCTCTGGTGAAGCATCAGGACTCAGAGGATCTGAATCTAGATATCTGAGAAGGCCTGCTGCTCACGCACCGCCAAAATTGAAAGACGCTTCAGCCGTCCGGGAACTGTTTTGGCTCTCCGGCAGAGGCCCAACATGCAGGTTATTTCCAGTTTGACTCCATGGAGCTTTCTATCGGTGAAGGTTAGTCCAACTTTGACCCACTAGTTCTGCTGCCACAGCATCCCAAACGTCAGTGAAGCCTTCGAAGCGATCTTGTCGGACACCATGCTCCCGCCCCATCGTTCCACCGATGGTCCCACAAACTATGTCCAGAATCAGAGTTTGAACTGAGTTGGGGCATGATGCCAACGTTTGCCTTCGGCACAAAAAAAGTGCTTAAATGGTTGCCGTTAGGTTTGTCTTCTTGGGAAAGAGAAAGGTCAGGGTTCTGGCTCACCTCTGGCGCCTTCAGGCTTGAAGTCGCCCTGATCCTTATATACTCCTATCTGCCATGCCTACAGTGTATGGCAGATTAGGCCACATATTAGGCAAATTATGGTACCGTTCATGCGCACAAGAAATACAGGTTCTATAATCCCCTGCATTCTTCTACACTGGAAGTACTTTCCCCATATGGCCTCGGGAATCTGTGGCATCAGGAATCGATTTCTTATTATTCTGCCTCAAGTTCACTCTAATTAGTTGGAAGAGGATAGGTCAAATCATTAATAAGTGCAAAAACATACCTCATATCCTCACGGGGAGCACATGAATCTATGCTTGTCCAGCAGGTAGGCCACCCAGCACGCAATTGCCGTTGGGTCTTCAGGGAGATCGTACAATTTTAGGATCTCATGGTTTACATGGTAGGCAAACTGGGATCTTACCCGCAAGGGCTTTTGGCGTATCTGGAACCCTTAGTACAAGTCCAGATATCTAAAAGCTTCGTCTAAAATTGGTTGATGTCTACTTATCAATTGTACGCTTTTCTGAGATGCTTTTATATTCCCTACATCGGATATGGAATTGTATGCCTGAAGCCAAACACGGTGCACCTGACTGGTCAATGCAACTGGGCTCCGGAGTGGTTCATCAAAAAGGGTTTATGGAAGAATAAGTCGGTTGGCTCCGTCTGCTCCCATTGCTGTATAGCGCCGTGAGTAAGTCTCTGGCCATATGTCCTCAAGGCCCAGCATGCCCTGTTGGCCCTGTGGACATGAGCATCAGACAGCTAATGTTGTGGCTCTATGTGTAGCAATTGCTGAATGACGCGATATACCGGATATCGAGATTCTCAGTGGAGGGTCTTCACTACTTCGTATTGTAAGTGCTCGTGCAGGAGGGGTACAGCTGATGATTGCGACTTCCTGCGATGCAGAGCTTGTCGAAATGGGCAGTCGATACCATGTTGTTGGTTTGTTTCTCCTCTGCTCGTGATTGATGTGGTGTTATTGAACTAGTGCCATCAGGATTATCATTCTCATCTGTGTCTGGCTCTGTGTCTAATTCAGTTTGATAAAATATATTGGAGTTTTGGTACTCATCGCTGCTATCAACAGGGAGATGAAAGCGTTCTGTCATTTGTTGCCCATCCTCATCCTGATCGGCCTCGTGATTGTTATACGCCACTATCTGTATAGTGTCTCTTCGGGGGCGCTTGGCTGGTCGTGCCAGAAGACCGCTTACGATCCTTGGTGGGCAAGATTTCGGTGCCCCCGAATGTTCACGGTGAATGCTGCCTTATTCAGTTGCCTGGTTTCCTGATCTCCGTTCCTGATCGGCAGGTACGCCGTCGCGCCAACATCATTTCTGATGGGCTACCTGTGCCGTGGGTTGGCTGGGTGAATTGGCTTGTAGTAGTTTATGCATGTTTGAATGCCCGAGGTTTGATAAACCCATAGGATAGGAATTAGGACGTATGAAAAAGAGATATATTGTGTGGTAAAGATAAAGGATTTGTTGTTTTGTTCAGTAGAACACGTCTGGTCTTATACCTAAGGACTAAGAGTGTGGGTCGGAGGGTTCAGAATCACATACTATTATTTATTAATAAAAAACACTATTTGGCTGCAAAACGGGTTTTTTTCTGCTTGTTCATCATTAAGTTAATACTCTGGACAAGCTCATGTATGATGTTCATCTAGACTCTGGTATGAACCAGTTCAGTAGAATGTGGGTGTCGCAAATGGATAAGGCATCGTGGATGTTGGGGCCTAATTGAAAAACTAGCAACAACGAGTATCAATTAGCGACACCAATTTTAGCAAGACACACGCCCTGCTAAAAGCAGTTTAGAATTATCAATCTTAATCTCGGGACGTTGATTCAATACCATAGAACTTCGAGATATTAGTTTTCACGTCATGCATCCTCACAAATAGTGTAGTGCTATTGGCCATCACCTGCCGCGTTATGGACAAACTATGCCAGTCGTGCCCAATTAGAAAAAATATATTAGATCTTAGCTTAAAGGGATGTAAGGTCAAGAAGCTGAAGCAAGGGCGTGGACAGGTATCATGAATTGTATTCTATCTGATACTAGCTACGAATAAAAAGAAGAAAAGGAATTCAATGACACCAAAGAGAAAACAACATCAAGTAAAGGGTAAGGTTGCTTGGGTAAAAATGAAAACAACATTACTCAAAAAAGTATAGAATCGCATTTTATTTGCTGCCAGTGCTGCGTCATGCTGAACTGGACACCAGAGGAGTAGATCGGGTGTTGTTTGGGGCTAGCGGAGACCTATGGTTTTGAGATCCGTGTGCCGCGTGTGTCACTGGAGCTCCTGGCTGGGTTTGGGACTCATTGATTGTGGCTGGCAGGTGTTCAGGTTTGGGAGAGGAATGTTCAATTGGTCTGTCCAGAGTCTTGAGATTGAGCCCAGCATGTGGGGCTACCGGAGGCCAGAGTGGAAGTTCGTCACAAACCATAGATAGACTGGCAGGAGGTGTATCCTCGGCGCGATTGTGTCCTTGATGCCTCACAGATACAGCTCCAGGGTTTGCCAGCCAATCAAGCATCCACAGGTACTCCTTCGCCATTTCCCGAGGCTCTACAGGTTTCTCCATCTCTTTAGGCCCCGAAGGGCCTGAAGGGTGCAATTCCGATGCCGTCTCAATTGGATTAGAGCTTGCTGGTACTCTGATTTGCCATGGAATATTCCGCCAGCATGTTGAGGGGCCCGGATCTCCAAGTGCCGGGAGCTCCTGCTCTAAATTGCTATTTGATTTTAATGTGAAGGATAAAGATAGATCAATGATTCTGCCAATTAGATACTTACATCACTGTCGTCCACATAGATTACTCCAGTGCCATGAGCTGTCAATGTTTCCCCTTCTGGCTCAGCCTCTCGCGATTCCTCGTCCTCAACAAACTCTTCATCTTGCATTTCCCTCACATAGTCTTCTCCTCCTGCCAATACATCCCAGATGTCGTGGTCAAAAAATAGTTACCTCCACTTCCCAGGCTCAAGTGTTTCGTCCTCGTCCTCTCAATCATCGCGACATGATTCAAGCACCATTAGGTCTAGAGGATGGTGGCCTTTGTTAGCGAGGAATCAGGTACTCTTGTCCTCATTTGTATTGAAATATATGAGCTGGTATACGGGGAGTGCATCATCTGGCTTCTGACGTATCATGGTGGCATATTCTCCTCTCGTACCAATTAGATCGCAGGGGCATCTAATTTCCTCCTCCATGTCTTGCCCTCTTTCTACCGGGAGCAAATCCATGATGCTCTGTGTAGTCAGAACCCCCCAGCCTATTCCCCTGTGGGAGTCTTTTACAACCCAAGAGTGGCAATGGAATGGATGCAAGGTAGGCCGCGCCCCAGTACTGCGAATGTTATGCATTCTCAAAGCATGCAGGGCAAATGTGGAGTGCAAATCCAAGTAGGGCACTGGGATCTGCTGTCATTCGGGGGCTAACGGAATAAAGATTGGTAGTACTTACTTGGAGGTTCCGCAACGTCGGCCAGAAGATCTCGCTCAGCTTTTTCGCGTTCATTCGACCTCCGCAGTTTCTTGACGGAATCTTTGACCAGAATTTTCAGAGTACGGATGAACTCTCCAACATCATCCAAGGGGTGCTGGCTTTTGATCAGCTCAATATGCTCCTTGATTGGCCAAACACTGAGAGCAAACAAAATAATTGAGTCAACTGGCGATTCAATCAGGCGACCACGGTCCAGTAGGCGAGCTATAATATATGCCTGATTTGCTCACACCATCTAGCATGGACGGAAGAAGCGCCACCCGGATCCTTGAATCCAGACCACGATTTGACATACACAATGACGCGATATACAGTCCGGGCTTGAGTGACACAGTCTTTATAACCAATTTTGACTATTTGATCCGTTCAATCTTAATTCCTCGAATCCCCGATGGCTGACGGGAAGTCTGCCCGCTCCTTAGGCTCTGGTTCTCTGGTCATTTGAAAAAATGAAACCTTTGTCAGTTCGCTATTCCATTCATGCATAGCAGGGAAACAATGATTGCGAACAATGCACCTTCCCCAAGGCGACAGCCTGCACAACATTTGAGAATTCTTCTTCTTATTCCGCTCTGAACTTCTCGCGTGCAAGGCTGATCCGCGGCTGGTCCCAGAAGCAGAGAGTTAACGTTGATCTCTAAAGTTAGGTGTGGATGTTTGCTTACTTTCCCTTGCGTAATTGACGTCTGGCACTGCCTGGGGGCGCCATTTGTGCGTAGATGAATGAATTGCATCAAGCCGCAAGGGCAAACAAAATGGTTGGCAGACTAAGGCTATCAATACAACGTCAAGTAAGGCTTGGAGGGTAGGGATTGTAGTTGACGGAAATATCTCTCCAGACGATTGTCATCAGGGCACTTTTGATTGGGGCAATTGTAAGTATGGTCTGTTTGGAGGTAACAGGAAGTTGTAGATGGGGCCCATGAGAGGACCTCTTATAGGTGTCAAGAGCAAGAGCATTGGGTCTGCTCTTGCTCTTCCTTGTTTGTTGCCCTGAGGGTCTGGTGTGTACTGTAGGTACCCAGGGTAGGGTTGGGTGTAGAAGAAACTTTCGTCGTAAAGTATCATGTGCGTGACCAACAATGATTGTCGATAGAAGAACAAATTGCAAAGGGAGCATATACAGAACTTAGAGCATCGATTGATGGCTTAGTCTCCCCTCACGTATTGTCAAACGCCTTGAAAACTCTCATCTGAGTTTGATGCCACGAGGCGTCGCTTACTGCGAGGCAGCTTGGCGTCCCTTGGCGTCCACAAAGGGCTAAGGGTGGGAATGAGACGTCAACCCAACCCTTCTGTGTATCACACACCGCACATAACCACAGGGCATCATGACCTTGTTGTTGGTTCGTTTCTCCCCGGCTGGTGATTGATGACGTGTTATTGATCTAGTGTCATCCGCATTATGTTTCTCATCTGTGTCTAGCTCTGTGTCCAATTCGGTTTGATCAGATGTGTGGGAGTTTTGGTACTCATCGCTGCTATCATTGCTGAGATGAAAGATATCTGTTATTTGTTGTCCATCCGCATCCTGATCGGCCTCGTGATCGTTATACGCCACAGTGTGTAAAGTGTCCCTTCGGGGGCGCTTGGCTTGTCCTGCAAGAAGACGTCTTACAGTCCGTGGTGGGGAAGATTTCCGAGCCCCCAAATGTGCACCCTGAGTGCTGCCTGATTCGGTCAGCTGCTTTCCTGATCTGGCTGCCTTATCGACTGGTACGACGTCGCGTCTACGTCGGTTGTGATTGGCTACCCGTGCGGTGGGTTCGCTGAGTGAAATGGCTTGTGGTTGTTTATGCATGTTTGAATGCCAGACGTTTGATAAAGGTATAGGATAGGAATTAGGATGTATGAAAAAGCGATATATTGTGTGGTAAAGATGAAGAGTGTGTTGTTTTGTTGAGTAGGACACGTCTGGTCTTATAAGCTAGGACTTAGCGGGCGGGTGCGGGGGGTTGAGCATCACATACTATCACTCGATAATGAAAAAGACTATTTGGCTGCTAAAAGGGGTTTTTCTGCTTGTTCATCATTAAGTTAATACTCTGGACGAGCTCATGTATGATGTTCGTCTAGATTCTGGTATGAACCAGGTCGACGGAATGCGGGCGTCGCTAATGTACGAGACGTCGTCAATGTCTGAGCCTAAGGAAAAACTAGCCACAACGAGTATCGCTTAGCGACACCAATTCTGGAAAGACACACGCCACGCTATAACCAGTTTAGATTTATCGATCTTAATCTCCGGACGTTGATTCAACACCATTGAACTTCGAGATATCAGTTTTCACGTCATTCATCCTCGCTAATTGTCTAGTTCTATTGGCCATCGCCTGCCGCGTTATGGACACACTATGCGAGGCGTGCCCAATCAGGAAAAACATAATAGACGTTAGCTCAAGGGGAAGTAAGGTCATGAAACTGATGCAAGGGCGTGCACAGCTATCATTAATTGTGTTCTATCTGATACTAGCTACGAACAAGAAGCAGAAAAGAAATTCAATGACACCAAAGGGAAAACAACATCTAGTAAACGGTAAGGGTGTTTGGGTAAAAATGAAAAAAAGATTACTCAAAAAAGTAGTGAATCTTTTTTTATTTGCTGCCCGTGCAGCCTCTTGCTGAACGGCGCACCTGAGCAGTAGATAGGGTGTTGTTTGGGGCTAGCGGAGCACTGCGGTTTTGAGATCCGTGTGCCGGGTGTGTCACTGGAGCTGGTGGCTGGGTCGGGGACTCATTGATTGTGGCTGGCGGGTGTTCAGGTGGTGGAGAGGGATGTTCTATTGGTCTCTCCAGAGTGGCGAGATTGAGCCCAACATGTGATGCTGCGGGAGGCGCGAGTGGAAGTGCGTCGCAAATCATAGATAGACTGGCAGGAGGTGTGTCATCGGCGCCATAGTGTCCTTGATGCCTCACAGATACAGCTCCAGGGTTTGCCAGCCAATCAATGATCCACGGGTGCTCCTTCGCCATTTCGCAAAGCGCTCGAAGTTTCTGCACCTCTTCAGGCCCAGTAGGTCCTGAAGAGTGCAACCCCGACGCAGTCGCAATTGGATTAGAGCTTACCAGTACTTCGCTTTGCGATGGAATATTCTGCCGGCGTGTTGAGGGGCCCGGATCTCCAAGTGCCTGGCGATCCTTCTGTAATTCGCTATTCTATTTTAATGTGAAGGATCAAGATAGATGAATGATGCTGCGGATTAGATACTTACATCGCCGTCGTCCACATACATCACCCCAGCGCCATGATGCAGCCCGAGTTTCCCCCTCTGGCTCAGCCTCTAGCCATTCCTCGTCGTCAACAGACTCTTCATCCCGCATTTCCCTCACAGAGTCTTCTCCTCCAGCCGACTCATCCCAGACATCGCGGTCAAAAAATGGATACCTCCCATTGGGAGGCTCGGGGGTTTCGTCCAGGTCCTGTCCATCTTCGCGATGTGACTCGAGAACCATTAGGTCCAGGGGATCGTGGCCTTTGTTACCCAGAAACCACGCACAAATGTCGTCATGTCTATTGAGAAATATGAGCTGACGTAGGGGGAGTGGATCATCTAGCTTCTGACGAAGCATGGTGGCACATTCTCCTGTCGCACCAATTAGATAGCGGTGGCATCAAATTTCCTCTTCCACGTCTTGCGCTCTTACTACCCGGAGCAAATCCATGATGCTCTGTGTAGTCAGAACCCCCCAGGCGATTCCCCTGTGGGAGTCTTTTACAAACCATGGGTGGCCGAGGAACGGATGCACTGTAGGCAGCGCACCAGTCCTTCGAATAATATGCATTCTCAAAGCATGCGGGAAAATGGGGAGTGCCAATCCGTGTAAGGCCCTAGGATCTGCTGTCAGTCAAGGGCTAACAGAATAAATATTGGTAATACTTGCCTGGACGTTCCGCAACGTCGCCACGAAGATCCCGCCCAGCTTTTTGGCCCTCATTCGACCTGTGCAGTTTCTTGGCCGAATCTGTGACCAGAATTTTCAGATGACGGATGAACTCTCCAACATCATCCAGGTGGTGCTGGCTTTTGATGAGCTCAATACGCTCCTTGACTGGCGAAAGGCTGCGAGCAAACGAAACGATTGAGTCAATTGCTATTCTGTTAGCAGACCGGGGTCAAGAAGGCGAGCTATAATGTAGGCCTTGATTTGCACGCGCCATGTAGCATAGACAGAAGATGCGCCACGCGGAGGCTTGAATCCACACCACGATTTCGCTTACGCAATGTCGCCATATACAGTCCTTGCTTGAGTTAGACAGTCAGTATAACCAATTCAGACGACTAGATACTTTATATCTAAATAACGCGAATCCCCGACGGCTGGCTGGAAGGGTGCACGCTCAACAGGCTCTGGTTCTCGGTTCATTTGAAAAAATGAAAGATTTGTGAGTTCGCTATTCTATTCATGCACAGCAGGGGGGACAATGATTGCTCACAATGCGTCTTCCGCGGGGCGACGGCCTGCCGAACATGTGAGAGTTCTTCTTCGTATTCCGCTCTGAACCTCTGGCGTGCGAGGCTGATCGGCGGGACCTCTGAGAAGCAGAGAGTTAATGTTGATCTCAAAAGGTAGGTGTGGATGTTTTGCTTACTTTCCCTTTCGTAATTGACGTCTCGCTCTGCCTGGGGGTGCTATTTGTGTGTGCATGAATGAATTTGATCAAGCCGCCAGGACAAACAAAATGGTTGGCCGACTAAGGCTATTGCTACGAGGTCAAGTAAGGCTTAGAGGGTATGGATTGTAGTTGACATAAATATCTCTCCCAATGAAGGCCGTCAGGGTGCTTTCGAAAAGCGGAATGGTAAGTGTGGTGTGTCTGGAGGTAACAGGAAGTTGTGGATGGGGCCCATGAGAGGACCTCGTATAGGCGTCAAGAGCAAGAGCGTTGGCTCTGCTCTTGCTCTTCCTTGTTTGTCGCCCTTAGGGTCCGGCGTGTACTGTAGGTGCCTGAGGTAGGGTTGGGTGTAGATGACACTTTCGTAGTAAAGTATCACGGGCGTGACTAACAATAATTGTCGATAGAAGAACGAATTGCAAAGGGAGCATATACTCACGTAGAGAATAGATCGATGGCTTAGTCTCCCATCGCGTGTCATCAAACACATTTCTAAGCCTCATGTGAGTTTGACGCCACAAGACGTCGCGTACTGTGATGCATCTTGGCGTCCCTTGGCGTCCACAAAGGGCTAAGGCTGGGAATTAGACGTCAACCCAACCCTGCTGCGCATCACACACCGAACACAACCGCAGGGTATCATGACTTGCGGCTGACAAAGATGAACACCTCCGACTTGATTGACGTGCTATGAGAAATTGAATCTATTCTAAGTCTAATTATGATACTCTATTGAAACTATCAATATCAAATGCTAATACACTCGGCGTCTCTGTAGACGCAGCCTCAATCCACGCGCCATAATATGGATTCCACTGTCCAGGGCAAACATTGTCTCTTAACCTGAAGCTCGTCCTTACTATCGTATTCGAAAACTATTCGGCGCTTGAGAAGCTGGTCCTCTTTCAAAAATTCTTTAGCAGAAGCAACAAGACACTGCATTTTGGACCTGCCCTCATCCCAATTATCAACGTCAAACTGAGCCTTACGCTTCTGCCCCATATCGTCATGTGTGGGACTCCATAGATGTTGCATGATGCGATGTGTGCTCCACATTCCCTGTGGTTTAATTGAGAGAGGTGTCTGACGTCCTGTGGAATCGCCGCCCTGGTCAACAGGAGATGTCATACCAACAACCCTACTACGGTGCGAATCAAAGTTGTCTGAAACATCTGATGATGAGCTAGACCATCCCAGAAGAAAAAGAGGAGAAGCTGGTGGGTTTTGTGATCGACTAGCCTTAGTACTGTTCAAGGGAATAGCTTCGTTCTTCGGTTGACCTGCCGCGTTGACATTACGTCCGCCTAAGGCGTTTGCCCAATTAGAGACAGCATTTGGTGCGAGGTATCTGTGGCTCGGCTCCGGTGGTGTAGCTGGTCTAGCTGGCCTTGATGGGCGATGACAATAAACCAGCACGTCAAGCGGGTCCTCATTAGGTTGATTCGACAAGAGCCAGGTACGTATGTCCTCATTAATCTGGATGAAAATATAATTAGAATAATGTAATCCGTGTGTAGGGTCTGCACGAAGCTCGCGCCGGCCTTCGCCTCTGGTGCCGAATATGTAGCGAATTCTGTCCGAGGGTACACATCCGAAAATTGCCGATGACAAGCACGCAATATCATAGGAATTTAACTCTGCAAAATCCACACCATTGATATGAGGATAGCGGCACGAGAGGATGCGATAATTGGGTGGCGGTGCGTCGCCATCAACCGGATGTCGTTGCCAAACAATGCGCAGGGCCCGTGGGCGACCAAGTAGAGCCCTCCAGTGTGTATCGCATTTGTTAGTAAGTCACCACACAAATCATTGGCGTAATTTCGAAAAACACTCACTTATTTGCCTTACATCACATAGATCTGGCGCGTTTTGCCTTAGATTAGGCTGATTTAGGGCATGGCGAATTATCTGGGCCTCATAATTGGCCGGCGCAGGCCTACCAACGATAGTTAAGGGGGCAGCTGGTTGGATTTGCGGAGGGTTATTCACGAGGGGAGCACCCATTTTGTGCATTCTGACTCCTGACGAGCGCAATCTTAATATCGCAGGGGCAATCACCGGGAGAGGATTATTTTGCGTCGCGCTTCCTGACGGAACAGGACCGGCAGACATCATAGAGGGAGGTTGGTGTACACCCTCGGGATTTGCCGGGAGAGGCTGGATTTGGTTTGCTGACGGACCATCATTTGCCGACGCTGTTGAGGGAGGTTGGTTGGGCCCTTGGGGATTCCGCGGGGGAGCCTGGATTGGGTTTTCTGACGGACCAGCATTTGCAGACGCTGTCGAGGGAGGTTGTTTTGGCACTTGGGGATTCGGCGGGAGAGGCTGGATTTGCTTTCCTGACGGACCACCATTTGCAGAAGCTGTCGAGGGAGGTTGGTTTAGCCCTTGGGAATTTGGCGGTTGAGCCTGCATTTGGTTTCCTGACGGACCAGCATTTGCAGACGCTGACGAGGGAGGTTGGTTTGGGAGTTGGGGATTCGGGGAGAGAGGCTGGATTTGGTTTCCGGACAGACCAGCATTTGCAGACGCTGTCGAGGGAGGTTGGTTTGGCCCTTGGAGATTCGGCGGGGGAGCCGGGATTTGGTTTGCACCACCGGCTGTCTCAGGAGGATTGTTTAGTGGCTGGTTATTCACCACAACCTGAGGAAACATTTGTTGTGGGTTATTCCCTGATGCAGCACCTGATATTTTGTGTGTGCTAGCAGACGAGCACAACCGCAATTTGAGAAGGCGTACCGCCGGGGAGGCATATTCTGTCCAGCACTTCCTGACGGACCAGGATTTAGGACGCTGGCAAAGGAAGTTGTATTGGCCGTTGGGGATTCGGCGGGGGAGGAGGGATTTGGTATTCACGAGCAGCCTGGGCAGGTTGGAATTGAGCTGGCCCGGGTGCATTGGCTGTGGGACCATTTGATGCGCCAGCGCCTGCATTCTGTACAGCTGTTGCAAGACCCCACTGACTGCCTGAGGGGGCATTCGCAGGGAGTAATATGTTCGGGACGATCACCTGCGCCAGAGGGACTCCGGCACGTGCGGAAACCGCTTATTTTCCAAGTTGATTGTATTAGTCAAGTTCTTCCCACAGTCCTTAACTACTTGGACCACTGCCTCGTCCATCTCCTGCATACCAGGTATGTCGTTCGCTGGAGATGCAGTGGCGAGTTCATCGTAGGCGGGTCCCAATGGCCGGAAGCCGGCGAGAATTTGCAGGAATTCGGCGTCAGGGGTGTGGTGAAGATCCATCTAATAACCCGTGGCTAACATTTGATCCTTAATAGCGTCCCGCCATGCACCGTATATGGCGTCACCTTGGAGACGAACCGCGATGCCCATTGACCTCTTATGCTCAGTGATTTTTCTTTTGTCCGAGCGTCGAAACGAGATTTCTCCAATGAGAGCATTAGCTGGAAGCTGATATGTCTGACCTTCTGGTGCCAGCTGCGGCCCGCCGGGTGGCATCCGTGCGTATTGAATAATGTTGATATTCTGCGCCATATCAAATATGTTTTCGAGTATATTGATTTGATCAATATGCGAGGCTAGAGATGTGCGTCTTGTGGATCTGGTGGAAGTTCTGAATGGCAGATGATTCTTGGTATGAGGTTCTCCTGTGTTGATCGGTTCCCATTATATATAAAACACTATGATCTTTTAGGCCGGTTGAAAGATTCAAGTATTGTTAACAATTGATGAGGGAACCAGGATCTGACGCTCTACCACAGGGCACCCCCATAATCTGATTCAACTTGAACAAATGAAACGGAATAAAGACTCTTGCGTTCAAACAGGAACGATTCTCGGTCTACTATTAAGATCCTGAAACAAACAATCCAAGGCTACGCCACGTGACCTTTACCCTAAGCAATTCAAAATACTTGATACAGTTTAGATCATTCGGGCCGCTTGACCCTAGGTGAAATCCACACACGGTGTTGATATCACCCCGATAGCCTTAGACTCCAAACTACACAAGGCCGAGATAATGTGAGAAATCTCGCCCCAGGCCTAACAAATGTCCATTCTGCCGAAGGAAATACAGCCGGTCTGTTGGATATGAGAAGCACCTGCGAAATGCGCATGCAAATCTGGATATCGTCTTAGCGTCTACAATACAATATGCATCCTCACCGACTACTAACAATAACAAAGGAAGCAACATATTGCGCCACGAGGGGTATCTCCCCCTGGATTCCGACTATGAATCGGATCCAGATCCCACCGGACATGCGTACGGCGGATTCGATGACATCAGTCACGAGTCTGATACAGAGATACTCAACGAAACTGCGAGTCCATTACCCAGTAAACCGATGCTTTATGAAGGGGGTGGCAAAGCTATAGGAGATGTCAAGGGTTTTGAGCAAGAACAAAGCAATATGTGTCAGCACCCATGGTCCCCATTTAGTAGCGGACACGGGTTCAAGCTAGCGTCTTGGTTCATGGAGGGTAATGTACGTAAGTCACGAATCAATGAATACTTCACGAGTGGTCTCGGTAATGCTTCATCGGCCGGGTATAGTTCCATGCATACGCTTGAGAACCTCCTCCTGGCATTGGATCCTCACAGTGCATATCTGCAATGGAACGAAGGATACGTTGATGATGGCAAGCGAACATTGCCATTCTTCTATCGCAACGTTCTAGATTGCGTCAGATATCTCCTGCGCCAGATCGCCTACAGAGATGACTTCGTCTAAGCGCCGCGCAGGGAATACGACACCAATGGACAATGGATATACGCAGAAATGCACACGGGGGACTGGTGGTGGGATCTTCAAGTACAGCCTCATAACCCTTTTTTAAGTAAACAATCGCTTAATGAAACCAGGAGACACTTCTGCCAGGTGCGACGGTTGTTCCGATCATAGGGATGTCTGATTAGACGCATCTCACACACTTCTCCGGCGATAAGAAAGCATGTCCTGTCTATATCACGCTTGGAAATCTTCCGTCCGCCCGGCGCAACAGCCCCACATCCATGGCAGTTCTGCTTCTTGCATTATTGCCCATTCCCCCAAAACTATGAAAGTTCTCCAAAGCAGATCAACACCAGAGACAAATCAACGCGGACACCCTATGGGACCTATTCGAACTCAGCTTTGCGCCTCTACAAGATCCGGCGCATGACGGCCTACCAATTGACTGCGGCGATGGGAAGATTTGGAGGTTCTTCCCAATCTTGGCCGCGTGGATTGCAGACCACATGGAAAACGTTGGGTTACATGGAATCAAATCCAACGTCTGTTTTAGATGCGAGGTGCCTGCAGTCCAATTAGGCACCAACATGAAAGTCTATCCGGTTAGAGATTACGCAATATATCACCACTACGACAATGAAAATTGGACCAGAGAAACCGACCACGCCGACATCACGCCTGAGAGTTTTGGTATTAGATTAGGTCAAAATGTTTTTTACGGGATCAACCGGGTTTCGCTGTCAGATTTACACAAACCAGACATGCTCAATACAGTTTATCTTGTGTTATTCAAGCACATGATGGACTGGATCCAGGGCTTTCTGAAAAGGCACGGACGACTTGAGGCATTTGACGAAGTTTGGAAGGCATCACCGCCTTACCCAGGATTCCTTGTACCCAAAAAAGCCTACCGCGAGGTCACGCAGTGGCAAGGGAAACAGATGCGGAACCTTAGGCGGTGTGTTCTCGGCGTTCTGGCTACGGCACTGCGTCAGCTTGGGAGTGCCCAACTCATACCGATCAAGCGTGCTCTCGGATGCGTCAGGCAGCTGGTCAATTTCAATATCATGGTGCAATACCGAAGTCACACAGCGGAAACAATCACCTATATGGAACACTATCTGGACACATTTCACAAGATGAAGGATATCTTTTTCGAGTTTGGAGTAACTAAACGCATACGCGCCAAGATCGATGAGGAACGAAGAGAGCTGCGACATGATAGACCTAAGACAAGGGAGCGCATTGCACCCTCGAAACGGCGCCGGAAGGGCGACGCAGAAAGGGAAGAAGAAACTGAGCGACCTATGGACTTGATCTTTTGTCAATCGCATTTCAACTTCATCAAGATGCATTTGCTCAGTCACCTTTGTGATCATATACGCCAGTTTGGCAATATTCCGATGTATTCAACCGAGTTCGGAGAGCTAGGGAATAAGACCCAAATCAAGGCTGGATGGCGGCAATGGAATAAAAACGATGCCTCACGGCAAATTGTCCAGAGCTATAGTCGACAGCATGGCACCCGAATGAGACTATTGAACCTGGAATCTCTGCAACGTTGCGGCGCAGATCTCTCTCCCGACATGGTGGAACAGTTGGACACAACTAGCACCACAACAGTGCCTAGCATTCGTAGGAGGATGCTGAAGGGAGGCCGGGACAATGTTTCCAATATGCCCGATTTTAGTCGGGTTTTGGGGGTTTCCATTCAAATTATATGTCGTGGATTGTTCCGATACAGCTGGCATAATCTGCCGTCAGAGCACCGTCTTCCGGAAGACCCTGAGGTACTCGAATCACTTCCAGTTCTTGCGTTCCAATAAACGGAAAAATACGACATCCACTATGCGCAATGCACGGGGGCTCTCAACGTTTGGAACCACGGGAGTCGCAATGATTGGGTTTGGGTGCGGGCCGGAACCGAAGACCTATATGGTGCGCTCCGGGGCTGTCTGGCAGCCAAGCCCGTTGCACTCTTCAAAATCCGAGACTACAGATGGGATAATCGAGTGCGCCACCTCGCTGGCGTTCAGCCTGTCAGCGCAGTGAACTCAGGGCGGATATCAGACGGACATAGCTTTGTTACCATCCAAATGAAGGAGGATGCTCGGGAGTTTACTGTAGTTGACATGGGGAGAATTCTCGGCCTAGCGCACCCTATCCCCGAGGGGGATCGGCGCTGGATTGTCAATAGCCGTAGCGATTTGAGAACATTTAACAAGCTATATTAAGGGATCCGGATATCAGAAGGCATCTGCGATGCTATTTTGCGTCGGGGATTGATTGAGGGAGGAACCTAGTGCTAGTATAGTAGTATAAAATCTACCGATGAATAAATAAGCTATAGAGTAGAATCACCAGATCCATAAACTACAAGGGGGAATGATCAGTAGTATATGACCTGCGTGCGGAAGACATGATTTAAAAAAAAAAAGTGCTACTACTCCCGATGCCAGCCGACGCAACAAAGACGTGATAATAGGCTGCATCCATTAGCAGATCGAAGTAACTTGAACGGGCGGGCGCCTGGAGGTATTCAGGACGCTGCTATGAGGCAACCTCCCATGCTGACACAAAGAAGCTCGCAGCGCGGCCCGGGTGGCCTAGAATGTGAGCCGGCGTTGCGAGGAAACTCAGGACGCATGGAATTTGAGCGGGCGTTGCCAGGCAACTCAGGATGCACAGGACACAGGGGACGCAACTCAGGACGCACTGGGCGCAGGGGAGGCAGAGGAGGCAACTCAGGACGCCCAGGACGCAGGGGACGCAACTCAGGACGCACAGGACGCAGGGGACGCAGATTCAACACTACGTGTGTCAGGACGCAACGGCGCCGTATCTGACGCAGGGTAATCTTTTGCTGATGCGGGATAGGAGTAGCATTTGTTAGCTGAGAAATGGCCTAGGCCTTCATGAACCGATTGGAGGCAGAAATCTCGAAGGGATAATCCCTCATCAACAGGTCCCATTGGTATGTAAAGATTTTGGTAGCCGTTGGTGTTCTGTGCCAGTAGAAGGCCATCGGACATTAAATGGTGTAATTTGTTGCCAGTTTCTTTAACTCTGGGCAAGAGGGGGTCAACCTCAAAGGCCTGCCTGATTCGATGGCAGCAAATATCATGTAGGCGGGCATTTAAGGTATCGAGAATGAGTTGGGCTTGACTAGATTCATACTGATTATTGTCAGGGTAATTGTAGCGGGGTCTGAAGGCCGGCGAGGCCATAGCAGGGGTATCGAGAAGAGAGTCTTTCATTCAAACAGGATGGGCCCGTTGAGAGAGGTATGAAGATTGGAGGGTGAGTAAGTGAGTTCTTTCTGAGCCGCGATAGGTCCTTGGATGGCTGCTCGCATTCCTTTGCCCTTTTGTCTCTGCTTTCGTTTCCTTGGATCCTTAGGCTAGTAGCTGGCCTCTGCTTTTTCTTCGCTGTGTACTTCACAGTCATCATTAGTGCAGCTCCGCCGGTTCGTCTCTGAGGGAAACTTTTGTTGTTCGCTGGGAGAAGGAGATAAAACCGAGTCTTCCCATTAGCTATCGGCGCTATTGGTTGGTGAGGTGCTTTTTGAGCTTCGTGGTGGGTCCTTACATTTATTAGAGGGGTTTTGGGAGATTTGGGAGCGGGTAAGAGTATAGCTTGCTGCCTCCTTCATTAGGTATTCCAGGCTGGAGAGAAGAATAGAGTTATAAGAGGTAAGGGTAGGAGTTGGCTTCTCATCGCAAGCGTAGTACATGGGGTCCTCTGAATCAGTGGGGTAGTCAAGCAAAGAGGGGTAGTGTGTGTCAATAGAAAGTATTGGGGCATCAGACAAGGTGTCTATCTTAGAGCCTTGTGATGTGGTGTCTCTTAGCATTATATCTATAGAATTCGAATTCCCTTCATGAATTCTCGATGGGTAATCTGCTAAGAAGTTCTCTGTTGTTGGTTGGTATTCAATCTCGAAATCGAATTGGCTAAGGAATGTTAGCCATCTCTGCTGTCTTTCTGAGAGACATTTCTGGGTCATCCATTTTGTAAGGCTTTCATGGTCCGTTACTACTGTAAAGCATCTGTCCCTTAACAGGTATACAAATGAAGGTATATCCGCAATGATTGTGAGCGCTTCCTGATGGTAGGTGGGGTAAGCGTTTTGCGATGGTGTGAGCTTTCTGCTGTGGAACGCTGCAGGTCTGGTTGCATCTCTGGTTGGTCGTTGGCCAGCCCATGCACCGGAGCCTGTTGGCGATGCAACAGTGAACAACCACAACATATCTGAGATTGTGTAGTCGATCGGCTTTAAGCCCTGGTGCTTCTCTGCTGCTCCCTTTACAGCCTCAAATGCTGCATATTGACGGTCCGTCCATAGCCATTCAGCTTTTCTAGTGAGTTCAGTAAGCGGGGCTGTGATTCTTGCAGCATGGTGAAGAAATTGCGATATATAGTTAACCATTCCATTGAAGTGCCCCAGTTCTTTCTGGTTCTTTGGTTTTGTCCAGTCAATTATTGAACCAATTTTCTCTGGCGCAGGGTGAAGGCCATCTTGATCTATCATATAGCCTACGATCTTGAGTTCTTCTGCAAAGAACATGCTCTTCTTTGGGTTCGCATACAATCCCGCATTTCTTAACTTGTCGCACACAGCTGTGACATGCTCTATGTGATCTTTAATGGTATTGGTGAAGATAAAAATATTGTCAATATAGACACAGACATATTCTCCAAGTTCTTGGTGGAAGAGATCTTCCATGACTCTGACAAAGGTGGCTGGCACATTCATGTCTCCTTGCATCATGACTTCGCTAGTGAATAAGCCAAATTGGGTCTTTATGGTGTTATATTTGACATTGTCAGGGTGTACTCTGGTCTGAAAATAGGTATCGCTGAGATCTATCTTGCTTCAGACTTTTCCTCTTGCTACTGCTATGAGGATAGTCTGCTGAGTGGAGATTTGCCTGTGGTCTGCTTGTGTATTCTGGTTTCTGGATCGAAAATCTACCAGTGGTCTAATTCTTCCAACGGATTTTGCTTGAACAAACATGCTCGCACCACCTGGCGCTCTTTCTCTTTTTACTATGCCAGCGGCCATCTGCTTATCGATCCATTCCTTGAATTGGCCCAGTAGGGCGTCAGTGCATTTGAAGACTGGTGTCTTGATAAGTTTGGTTAGGTCCTTTAGGACAATTCTGTGTAGTATGGGGAATAGTGGAGGCATCTCTTCAGGTATTTCCTTCATGAAAACATAAGGGAAAAGGGAAGGAAAATCGGGTTTTCCTTGGGGTTTGGTCATGCCTGATCTGTGCTTTGTCGATTTTGCATCACAGTATATCATGACTTTGTAGTCAGGAAAGGAGATAGTACTTTTTCCGCAGTTTATCTCCACTCAAAACCTGGCGAGATCGTCCATGCTGATTAGCACATCATATTGTAAGACTGGAGTGACAATCATGTCTACATTAGGAATCGTTATTCTTCCTATCTGAATTTCGACATTGCAGCTATAGTTGCTGGTAGATTAGGATCCTTTGACTGCCATTTTGAGGACGGCGGGTTTATTCTTAGCTGTGTAGGGTATGTTGCTTGTAGTAACAAATTTGTTACTTATTAGAGTTCTGCCGATTGTTCCTGTGTCTGCTAGGGCTCTGGCTGACTTCCCAGTGATGATGATAGTAAATTCGACCGCTTTAAAGGGTTAGGTGTTGAGAGGTATGCCCACAGTGGTCTTGAATGACAGGACTGAGCCATCTTCATTCAGTTCTTCTGTACAGACAGATTCTGCTTCGGATTCTTCATCCTCTGTATCCTCTGATACGCGAACATAATTAGTTTTGACTTCCTTCCTTGGGCATTCATTTGCCATATGTCCGCTTTCGCCACATTAGAAATGTTGAAGCATGCGGTTGACGCAGTACTTTCTCCTTTTATGATTCTCTACTGGTCATAGTTGCGAGAGTCTTTCTACCTGTCACAATTGCGTCATTTCTACTCTCATGTCGCTTATTCTCTAGTTATGCTTTCTGCTTATGAGTTCTTTATCAATAACAGTGATGTAGATAATAGTCCTTGATTGCTTGTATGTATCACAGTTGTGTCACTGTTTTCACATCTTTCAGTCATCACTATTTTCCCGTTTTCTGTCTATATAAACTCCAAGATATCGCATGTAACTATCAGAGTGTACTCTTCATAGGAACAAATCACTCTCCTTACCAAACGGTAATCGTCTTAACGTTATTCCCTCGACGAGTCTAACAACTCCTGCTGTACTTCCATATCGAACAAGAAACACGCTCCTTCAGCCTTCCTGCGGTCCATCTCCGCTTTACTGGGCTTCTGATTGTTGGTATAGGTCTTCTTCTTTGTTGGGGTTATTCCTTTGTATTCGGATTTGATATCGGCCGGTTTTCAACAGGCAGAGGTATTCTTTGGTTTGTTTGGCTTACTGCTGGAGCTTGAGCTTCGTCTAGTACTTTCATATGCTCTGGTTTGGTACATGGTAGCATCAAATCATTCTGCTAGGGCTATTATATCATTCATGGTATCTGTGGGTCTGATCTGTGGTTCAACATTTCCGTGGAGCCTTATATCCATAGCATCGAGAAATTGCTGTTTATAAGCAAATTCTGTGATAGGTTCAGGAGGTAGGGCTGCCCTGATGTCTTCTTGATTGCCAATGACTCTTGTAATGCGTCCTGGCTTTCTGCCTGAGTTCTGGTGTACTTTGTGCCATTTCTGGTATAGGTCATCTGTGTTGGTGGAGGATTCGAAAAGCGGCTTGAATTTGGTTATGAATTCTTCAAGCGTTGGGGGTTGTTCTCTCTCCTTCATAAATGGGAGGAAGGCTCCTTCTGCTCTGCCTTCTGTAAGACTGCCAGACCAATCCACTATGTCTCGTGTATTGGCTTGTGTCATATGATGTCTAGATAGGTATTGTTCAACTGATAGGAGCCATCGCTTCAGTTTGTGTGGTTTGAGCTCATCGCCCTCACCACTCAACTTAGCGGGTGCAGGTATATTAGGTGGCGGTATTCTGGGTGGAGGAGGGTCTTCCATTGTGGCTGTCGCTGGTTCTGGAGGAGGTGGAGGTGGCGGTCCTGGTCTTTCAGGTTGTTGCCTGGCTCAATGTCTTTCTGCTGTTTCTGGTGTATCTGGGAATGCTCCAGGAGTCGTCTGGTCTCTGGAGGCTTGAAATGCCGAAGTCAGTGATCGAAATTGTAACCGCTTCCCGTAGGGGTAGCGGTCTTGCAAAGGGATATAGGTATTGACTCTAACCAAACCGGTGGTATAAACGAGGTCAAGTACCGGAGACGCCAACAAGTAATTGAATAGGCTCTATTACTTTTATCGAAACTACTAAGAGAAGGCCAAGTACTTTAGGCCTGTGCGAAACTCAAAGATTCTCGAATCGAACTGAATAGAAGATAACTGTTCAACCAAGTATATTGAAAACTCTGTCTGCTGAAGTCTGATCTCTCTAAGTCCGGAGAGATACTGGTCTTTAAATACACTTGCCATAATCCATCTCGCATCAATCATATCCAAATCCTAAGGCATCAAACGATACCTAACCCATAAACAATCAAACAATAAACAAGGCTTACGAACTTCCGGAGTTCGTATCCTAAAACAATACAAGTATCAAATAACAACGCTTACGAGTCTCCTGAGCTCGTATCCTAAAACAAAACATAAAACAAACTAACAAGGCATACAAGTCTCCTGAACTCGTATCCTGAAACAAATACATAAAACAAATCCATACCTAAAGTGGTAACCTGTACCTGTTACACAAATGCTGTTCCTAAGTAACTCTGGCTTCTTGATATTGCTGGGCGAGGTGGGGATTGTTGAATAGGCAGTGTAGCTGCTGCGCTTGTAACGGTTTCTGCTAGGTCTTCTGCTTCGCGTTCCTGGTGCTGGGCAGCTCTTTCAAGGACTTGTTGTGTGGCTCTTTCTTCTTCTGAGTCTGTATCGAGATCTCCTGGAAGGAGGCCACTGTCTGATAGTGGGCTTTCGGTTTCTGAATGTTGTGGTGGTGGCTCTGATAGGCCTGGCGTAGCCTCTTGTGTCTGTGGTGTGTGTGTAGAGCGTCCGTAGGTCCTGCCGGACCTTGGGGTACTTCGGCTCCTTTCTGCAATTGTGAATGTAGCACCTGAGCCAGGAACTCTGTCCCTGCTGCTCCTGCTTCTAGCTGGTTATCAAGATAAAGGAAGGGTGATCAATCCAACCTGGAAGTCCTCTGTCCTGAAGACCTTTGAATTCACCTGCTGAGGGGAATAGAATATAACAGGTTTACTCCTGTCTAACCCAAAGGTACAATAGAGGGCTAGCAGTTGACTGGCAAGCTCTAGGGCTAAGTGAGGCTTCAAGAGACACAGAGATAGAGGTATAATAGTTAAAGGGCAAGTAGGGACTGCAGGATCGCCGTTCAACCCGTATATTCGTTAATCAAGAGTCGGCTGAAGTCTGCCGTTCTCCTGCTAGCCAGGAGATGAGTTTAAATACAAGATTTCCCCCATGGCGATATCAATCAGACATCCTGCAACCACGATCCTTACCGGGCAGTGCATCTTGCCCTGCATGTCCTGTGATCCCACATGAAACCGAAGCGTCATAACACTGCCTCAATGCTATTGTCAGCTTTCATGACAGTTCCTTCACTTGTGTTCCTAAATAAAACAATAAACACATAAAACTAAACTTAACACAAGCTACCAGGTCTTAATATAGCTCCAGGGCTGTAAAACATTCAAACTCGTCAAAGTAAGCAAAGTAATCAAACCAAACACACGAAATCCTGCACTCTGCTCCTGAATACAGTTACCGGAACACGTATACATGTTACAGTAAGCGGATATGTTAGGCTGATCATTGCCTGTACAATGTGGGAAGGGCCAGATATCGGGTCCACTCATGCGGTGATGCATCTCGGGCTGGTAACCTTTCTATTCCACTCTTTTTTAATCTCAGTCTTCTGTGATCAGTGGCAAGTTTCTAAATTAATAAACATTGATTAGCATTGGACCTGAGACCCTCTTTTAGAGATTTGAAACAAAAGGCATCTGATTCTGACTTGACATACCATAAGGTCTTGATGACCTTGAATAAGATATTAATGGTTATTGGGGAGAAGCAGGTGGAGGAACGGGTAAGCACTGCTTTGTTAGACTAATAAGCAAACAATAATACCGAGATAGAATCAGTAATACACAGATCTGAAATCAACCTACCAGAGCCACAACAAACGTTTAAAGCAAATTTTAATAAGTAAAGAACAGTTCCAACCGGATTCTGGGAAAGGAGAGTGGAATGACTGAGGGAATGGTATTTTTCTGTAAGGAACCACCTGTCTAACGAGGTTGTGGTAGGCTTGGCGTTCAGGACGGCTCATCTGGATGCCTGAGTCAAGAACAACCCAAAACTATATGAACCATTATCCACATGCAATCTATGGTATTACAAACCACCAAACGTTCCACATTCCCAACAGCCCAACTTTCACACAATCCAGCACGGGCCCCCAAATGTCAAACCAATGTACTCGAGTACTTCTGAATCTCCCCTCTATCCCTCCTCCCTACTCTCTCTTCAAACCGTTTCGCATACCGGATGGCTCAGCCTTCCATTATTCAATAAAGACAAATAGTTGCCCTACCTTAAGTTCTGAGTTCAGAGGTGACAGCCGACACCCCCCTCCCCCACCAGGGTTGGGACCATGCTACAAAGGCAGACAAAGCCGTTGTTGCGTCCCCTCACCAAAGACATAGTCTTTGAACACCTTCTCATAATTCCATAGATGTTGCTGCTGTCTGTCTGAGCGGATCCCGTTTGCAGGATATAGGAGGGAAGACCTTTAACAAGCTTAGGCAAGAGCTTAGAGCCAAATGAGTGGACTGCGCCTAAGGCTACTGAGCACTAAAGAGGGACCTCGTGAAGGTGGTTACCAAGTAACGGGACGTGTTACAGTCAATTGTTAAACAGCATCATTCTATGTTCCATGCCCTCGTGATGAAAGTCTCAGAAGTGAATGATGTATTTGGACCAAGTAGTTTGGGAAATCAAACATACTCGCAGTCAGATATGTCACTAGTAGTCTTCAGATACTGACGGAACTAGATGATAGTGATAGCACTATGGAGAGGAAATTGCCATTAGTGCAATTATCAGAACAAGTGTATGTTATGCCTCGGAGCAGTCAAGTGTAGGATACACCTGCAATGCTCAGTGGATCGAGAACAAAGCTAGCCGGTTTGTTGGTTTAATCATGGAGACTATTCTGCGTATGTAGTAGGAAGAATCACTGCATGTTGACGAAGAAGGCTCGTAATAAATCGACTGATAGGTTGGAGCACCATCAGGAATCACCATGGTGTTGCGATTCCCAAGTCAGGGGAGATAACAGTATTCGCAGGACCAAATGGTGTTCGTAATTTTTGAAGCAGTGGGAAATTGTTAGTAGATACTTAGTTAGTATCAGAGCTAGATGTAGCCCACAACCACCGCGACGGGGCATAAAACTATTGTCGTGCATCCCGAGCTATTTGAACATGATCAAGGACTGGAGAAGACATCTTATCAATAGAAAACCTTTACACTAGAAAATCTTTTCTCACTCTACCTATCTCTACTTTAATCACTTGAGCTTTCCTAGACAATCTCCATTCACGATAATGATGATCAGCCTGAGTTATCTCGCAAATCTTTAAGCTAGGTTCCAACCTAACACACACCCAGAAACTATGCCTCGACCATCACACAAATCATCATCATATAAATGACCTCCCCACACTCAAGGCTTCTTTAAAATTCACCTGTAACCTGAATAGATCACTGCCTATTGGTGCTGCTGCCTAAACCTGTGATTAGTATTGCCTTATCTTCCTCTCCACAGATATTTATGAGTTGCAATGCCCTGTTTTATAAAGTGCCACTTGAGGGAGTTCTTGTGGTGTTGCTGGGACCAAAGCACACCTATCGGTTAACCAAGTTATGTACTAATATATGTCTTTTTTCTTCTTTTTCAGCCATCTGAGTAGTCACTAATGTTTGCTATCTTGAGACGGACTATGTACTAGGTGCACAAGGCACTCCAGCTATCACCTGAAAAGGAAAGTTTTTAGATGGTCCCAATAGGGAGCATTTCGGCCGGAATTAGAATACGGTGGAGGTTGCGGGCCATCAGCCAAATGTGGTTTATCAGAATGCTAGTATCGAGCTTGGGACCGGAAGTGTCGGGTACAGCTATAGCACCCAGCCAGTTAAGCTTATTTTTATTGATTATTTGTACAGTGCCCTTTTGAAGATTATACTCAGGTGGTCATGGTTTCATATATTATCATTTGGTTGCCTATAGGGTTCGAACAGTAATGTAGAGTAAGTTACTATATAATATGATACAGTAATGTACTGTAAAAATCGTAGCCGGTGGTGGTTATTTATGCAACAGGTAACAGATTGCTTTCGTGCGAATCTTGAACTATCTTATAGTTCCTGTTTGTACTTAGACTATCTTATAGTCTTCATTCGTATTTAGACTATCTGAGTGTCCTCGTATGTTAATCTTCTCTCACCTGAGAGAGATGTGTGACTTTCCTTGTCTTACAAGGTCTTGGTTGCTCGGATGCTAAGAGCTAGGCTGCTTGCATATAAGCGAAAGATAGAGGTAAAGGTTTAGAGTAAAAGTATATTGGAAGCAAGTTCTTAGATGGTTGCGTGAAGAGCTCTAACTACTGAGACCTTTGTGTCTTTTTTCTTTTTTTTAAATCATATGCATTTGTTTACAGTGCAAAGACTGTGGGCAGCTTATCGCTATGGCCAACAACAACCTTATCCTCCTCACCCCAGGAAACATCCAAACCCCCAAGTACCTCGGCTTTGAGACCAACCGCACATCTCGCCTATCGCCCAACTAAATCCTACGCAGGTACTCATCACAGGGAGAAAATAGAAAGGAAAGAAGCAAGCAGGGAGGAGAGGACAACCCTTAGCGACATCAACAAAACCATAAGGTGAACAAATGAAAGTATAGACCGGTGACAAAGGAAATGTACGTCTGATGAGTCACGTAGATCAGGCAAAGCTTAGGAAAAGAAAGTATGGGCCGGCTCGACAAAGCGGTGCAGAGGAATCAAGCGGTGCCCGGGGGCAGGTCGGGAACGGAGAGTGCAGAGGACATCAAAGAGGGGTCACCGGTGGGAGTGCCAAATGGGATTAGTGGCGGCCAAGAAGACGGGCGTAACCAAGACGTGTTTTTGTATAGGGACAGAGGGTCGACCGCTCGGAGAGGGGTAGCAGTAGGATGCCAGCCAGGAGTGCAAGGGGCAGTAGGATGCGAGCAGGAGGGGGGGGCAGTAAGGTGCCAGCTGGGGAGGGGCAGGGTAGCTGTAAGTGAACAATGGGGCGAAAGCCAGAGGGGGTGGATGTAGGCAGGACTAGCGCAAACACTTGAGACTACCAACTAGAGTGACCGCTGCTGATGCTTGTCCGAAGGCGAAACGAAGATGAGGTCCTGAAGTTAGTAACCGAAGTGTGCTGTGACAGGAGACAAGTAATCGCAACAGAAAGGTACTGCACTACGCAAAGGGCTTGGAAGGCTCAACACCGACGGTGAACGAAGAGGATGGAATGCCGAGCGTGCAAAACCTGAGAGAAGTGCAAAGGAAGGGCGGGGTAAGGGGGGAGCACTGGACTTCATGAGCGGGAGTCAATGATGAACAGGAACAAGAACCCCGTGGAGGAGGGGGTAGACCCCTAAGGGAGAGGAGGGGTGGTAGCATTATTCCCCTAGGCAAGAGCCATCAAGGGGGAGGAGAGGGGGTCATGGTGGATCCCAAGATGATTTCCCTGGTCTTGAGATTTCAATCGCTGGAGGGGTAGGGGAGATGGTTCGTGTCTAACTACTGTTACCTTTTTTTTCTATTTTTTTTTTTTTTGGAATCATATGCACTGGTTTAAGGTACAAAGACAGCCATCCTCTGTGTCCTCTACACACCCGGCGATTGAAATCTCAACACCACGAGATTATCACCACTTTTCTCAACTCTACCCCCCGTCATGAGTTCGCTCTAGGAGGTGGAGTGCATCTCGCCTTATCTTCTCCTGCCCTTAGGTTTATCCCTTTGGGCTTTCTTCACTCTGGGTGGATGGATTTTGTCTTCTTTTGATGATGTTTCCTCTTCCTACCCCGCTTTTGCTCTGCCTCGCTTAGAGCATGAGCACGGTCGGCAACACTCTCCTCACCACCCATGTTACAGACGGCTGGGTACAGGGTTTGCAGTAAGAGAAAACCTTTCAACAGGCCACAGGCGATTTCTCTACTCTCTTTATCTTTAAGAGGCTGCCTAGTCAAGACACAAACGCGATTACCGATAGTTGCTTCGGCACAGAGTTGGGTCTACCCCGCTTTCTCCTCTTCTCCTCACGGTCGGATCGGCTGGCACCCTACTGCTTCTTTTCCTTTCTGGCTGCTACACCCAACTACCTGGCTGGTATCCATAACTACTTCTTCACCAATCGGGCTAAGACCAAGGTCCATCACGGCGTGCCTCTGGGAGGATGGTATTACACTATCTCCTTCTTCTTTTTGGGGTTTGCCAATATAGCGAGTTCAGTCCTCGTGGCTAAGCGCCCCCCCATGTTTCGCTTTAGGCGCGCCTGGTAACCCTCGTGCCGATTGTGCGGGAACCTTTTCGCTGGTCTTCGCTTTGTTTGATTTTTAGCGTTTCCTTCTGTCTGGATGAATGTGCCATGGGTGTTCCTGACTCTTCCTGCTTGTTCTTTGATTTGATTCCTTTCGTCTATCCTTTTAGCTAGTCAAGGGTTTCTTCTTGGGGGTGCGATGTGGGGTTGGTTCCACACAAGAGGGACTTGGGGGGTTGGCCTTTTCCCAGTGGTATTGGAGGTTTTTTTATGCCATAGCGCGAGCTGCATGAAAGATTTTGTACCTTAAACAATAATCATATGATTCCAAAAAAAAATAAAAAAATAAAAAAAAAAGGTACAAAGACAGCCATCCTCCGTCTCCTCTACACACCCGGCGATTGAAATCTCAACACCACGAGATTATCACCACTTTTCTCAACTCCACCGCCGGTCATGAGCTCACTCGAGGGGGTGGAGGCATATCTCCTCTACACTCCCCTCCCCTTAGGTTTATCCCTTTGGGCTTTCTTCCCTTTGGGTGATGGATTTCGTCTTTTTGATGATGTTTTCTCTCCCTACCCTGCTTTTGCTCTGCCTCGCTTAGGGCATTTGCACGGTCAGCAACACTCTTCTCAACGCCCATGTTACAGACGGCCGGGAACACGCTTTGCAGTAAGGGAAAACATTTCAATAAGACACGTTCGATTTCCCTGTTCTCTCTTTTCTGGAGAGGCTGCCTAGTCAAGACACGAATGCGATTACCGATAGTTTCTACGGCCCAGAGTTGGGTCTACCCCTCTTTCTCCTCTTCTCCTCCCGGTCGGATCGGCTGGCACCTTACTGCTACTTTACCTTTTGGGCTGGTACCCACAACTACCGGGCTGGTATCCATAACTACTTCCTCCCCTTTTGGACAATGACCACGGTCTAGCACGGCCTGCGTCTGGGAGGATGGTATTGCACTATCTCCTTCCGCTTTTTTGAGTGTGCGTCCAAAATAGATGGCATCTTCGGCCTCCCCATGACTTCAATCATGCCGAGCATGGCCCCTCCCACGCTGACTGTGCGGAATTTTCAAGTAGTCTCCCCTACATTTGCTGTTTGTTTTTCCTTTGTTCAGATCGTCGTGCCATGGGTTTTCCTAACTCTTCCTGCTTGTTCTGTGATTTGATTCCTTTCCTCTATCTTCTTTGCTAGTCCAGGGTTTCTTGTTGGGGGGGAGATCTGTGGTTGGTTGTACACCATAGGGACTTGGGGGGTTGACCTTTTCCCAGCGGTAGTTGGGGTTTTTTTTATGCCATAGCATAAGCTGCATGCAAGATTTTGTACTCTAAAACAATAATCATATTATTCAAAAAATGAAAGAAAAAAAAAAAAGAAGGTACAAAGACAGCATTCAGCTTTAACGCTATGGCCAACAAAAACCGTACCCGCCTCACCCCAGGAAACATCCAAACCTCCAACTCCCTCTTGTATGAGACCAACCCCACATCTCGCCTATCGCGCAACCAAATCCTACAAACATATGCGTACATCCGAAGGAAGTAGAAAGGAAAGATGCAACGAGGAAAGAAACCAGAACCCTGGGTGACATCTACTACGAAAATATCAAAACATAAAAGATGATTGAAGCCCTGACAAATTAAATTTTTATCTGATAAGTGACGTGTATCAGCCTGAGCTAGGAAGTGAGAGTATGTACCTGCACACCAGAGCGGTGCCGGGGGACGAAGCAGTGCCCGATGGCAGGATGAAAAGGTGGAGGGAGGTGACCCTGGTGAGGAGTCGCTGGAGTGTGTGCCAAAACGGCATTAGTGACGGCCAGGAGGATGGGAGTAACCGAGGCGGGTCTTTGTATAGTGACCGAAGATCGACCACGGGGGGGTGAGCAGTAAGGTGCCAGCTGAGGGAGTGGGAAGAGGGTGGATGGGGGCAGCTGTAACCGAGCAACAGGACGAAGACCAAGAGGGTAGAGGAAGGAAGGAGGGAGGAGGAAGGACTAGTCCAAACACTGCAGACGACTGACTAGAGTAGCCGTGGCCGAAGGTTTTCCGAATGCGAAACGAAGATGAAGTGCTGAAGTAACTAACCGATATGTTCCCCGACAGGACGACATAACTGTGATGGAAAGGTACTTCGCAATGGGGTTGGAAAGCTTAGCGCCGACTGTGAGCGAAGAGAACGGAATGCAGACCAGGCAAAAGCCAAGCGAGGTGCAAAGGAAGTGTGGGGTAAGGGGGAGAACGGAACATCATGAGCGGGAGTCAACGATGAACAGGAATGAGAACCCCGTAGAGGAGGGGGAAGACCCCAAAGTGCGAGGGGGGGTTATGGCATCACTCCCCAGGGGAGAGGCCATCAAGGGGGAGGAGAGGGGCTTGTGGTGGATCTCACGATAATTTCCCTGGTGTTGAGATTTCCATCACCGGAGGTCTAGGGGAGATGGTACGTATCTAACTACAGTGATCTTTGTTTTATCTTTTTTATCTTTTTTTCTTTTTTTAATCTCGATTATTAATTGTTTCTATCGGGGCCACCGCACAACTGTGCTAAATCCCACAGTCCTAGGTGCAACAGACTTTGAACCAAGCATGGGCCCGGTAGTCCAAAACCTCGTACTACTGTCCATCCCGCGACCCCCAAGCTCAAACACTCTGACCCTGCCCAACAGAGAAACCCCTGCCCGGTACTATGGGTACAAACTACAAGGTGATGAGAAAGTGGGCCTGACAGCCACAAACCAATAACCCCCGCGAACGCCAAGCCTAAAAGAACAACATGCCCAACCGACAGTAGCAACACCCAACAAAGGAAAACAAACCCACTCCCTGAAGTCAAACTACCTATAAGCTAAACTGTAGTAAAACCCCACCGGCCCCAGCTCCCTAAGGAATCGGGACTCCTCAACGATGGGTCTCGGGGACACACAAAGGGGAGGTAACTCCCGGGGGCATATAGCCCCTCCGGCCAAGGCGCAGGAAGAGCAACCCAGTTCGAGAGGATGCCGCCAGACGAATGAAGGCTCGGGGTAGTCGGAGGAAGATCACATCGGCTATTTCGGGAAACAGGAGCCGGAAAGAAGGTTTAAACATGCTCCCCTAGTCGAAGGACATCAGAAGGGAGCAGAGGTCGGAAGGTGGCGGTAGAGCCCCGAGCAGTAGGGTGCCAGCCGATCAAAACGTCGAGGAGGGGGAAGTGCGGACGCCTAACCGACATGAGAAGTACGAGGAAGGCTGACGGAAACGGTGTCACAATGTTTCGAAAAGTCAGAGCGTACCAGCAGAGCTCAAAGGAGCCAGTGCAATCCCAGAGAGTAGTGCCACCGGGGACACCTACTTTACCGATTGACCGAGACTAAAAACTGACTGTTGACGGGTGAGGGGTTGCCGACCATGGGGCTACCTAAGCGAGCCTGGAGAAGAGGGGGTGACGGCAGACTCAACCAAGGCCATAGGAACAAGCTCGCCAGGCCTGACCATCAGAAGGGAAAGGAAGAGGGAGGGGAGATGGCTTCACTCAGACAGAGGCAATGTGGCGTGACTGAGGAGACGGGGTTGGATGGAAGCGACAATGATTTCTCGTGGTGTTGAGATTTCAATTGCCGGTGGTGTAGCCGCGACGGAGGATGTCTAACTACTGTGATCTTTTTTTTTTTCTTTTTTAAATCATATGTTCATTGTTTCTACGGTACAAGAAATGACATGCATCTTTAACGATATGGCCAAAACAAAACCGAAAATCAAATCAACCATCAACAAAAGAAACAAACATAACCAGTTCCCCCAACGCGATCAATAATCGTCGCAGAGCAGCCATAGCTAAAGTTAAGGAAAGTATAAACTACTAACTAGTCTCGAGGGCCAGGGGCAGGTAGGGCGATAGATTGAAAGAGGGGGTTTGGAGGGGGAGTGTGGAGGGAGGAAGCAAGCGGAGGCATCCCAGGAGGGAAACCACTGGTGGTGGTGCGGATGAACTCAGCTAGCGCAATGAGCAGCTGTTGGTCGGACCAGATCGGGGCCTCGGGGGCGAAGTCCGAGACCTCTTGGAGGAGGCAGGAACTCTGACGGCTGGAGGAGTTGCAGGACAGGATGGCATGTTCGAAGGTCTGAGGGGCCTCACAGCACAAGGGACAGGACGTGTCGGCATCAGGATTGTCCCACGAGGGGTGAGCCGCGAGGTAGCTTTTCCCAGAGCGCATCTGGTGTATCCTTCCCGCAACAAACTTGCCCAGGCCCATGAAGAGATGGGGACGCGTTGAGGGCGGATAGGGGTCGTATGGGGGGGATGGGGTGGAAGACCATTCGGAAAGGAGGAGTTGTTTAGCCCTTAGCTTGAGGCGGGTATAAGATAGAACAATCCCCGGAATTGGGGGTAGGAAGTCTGTCAAGTGGAGGGAGATGGGAGGCAATGTAGATACGTCATGTACGAGAGGGGCGGCCATACTAGCCCGGGCTGTGATGGCGTGGTGTGGGTACCTCGGGTTCTTGGTCTTGTCCGGAGCAGAACGCCAGTCGAGGTTGAAGAAGAGATAAGGTTGGGAGGTAATCTTGCCCCGCGCCATCAAAGGGGCACGGTGGGGCGAGAAGGTGGTGACGGAATTATTGAGGCGTGCCGTGGCTGGGTTTATCTCCGGTGTGTATCAGCAAAAAATTACCCTGCGTCAGATACGGCGCAGTTGCGTCCTGACACAGGCGACGTTGAATCTGCGTCCCCTGCGTCCTGTGTGTCCTGAGTTGCGTCCTTTGTTTCCCCTGCGTCCTGTGCTTCCTGAGTTGCGTCCCCTGCGTCCTGTGCGTCCTGAGCTGCGTCCTTTGCGTCCCCTGCATCCTGTGCTTCCTGAGTTGCGCCCCCTGCGTCCTGTGCATCCAGACTCATCCCTCAACACCATTGCTCATCATGATTTACCACCGAGAGATGCTCACCTCAGGGGTACCCCTGAGTATTTCTTGGCA
>Ga0307509_10001922_pt1 | contig 34309 bp, 26 predicted proteins | sample 10_EM_MG_FD_202245 | JGI IMG/M metagenome (GOLD analysis project Ga0307509, IMG submission 202245) | Populus trichocarpa ectomycorrhiza microbial communities from riparian zone in the Pacific Northwest, United States - 10_EM | ecosystem: Host-associated > Plants > Roots > Unclassified | place...
GCGACCGACGCAGGCGCCGTCTACATCTTCACCCACGCCACGACGTGGTCGCAGCAGGCCTATCTCAAGGCCGCCAACACCGAGGCCAACGATCGCTTCGGTATCAGCCTCGCGCTCGCCGCCGACGGCAACACGCTCGCCGTCGGGGCCGACGGTGACGACAGCTCCTCCGCGACCGCGCCCGACGACAACACCGCGACCGACAGCGGCGCCGTCCACCTGTTCGCGCGCGCCGGCACCTCGTGGTCCGAGTCCGCCTTCGTCAAGGCCGTCGCGCCCGCCGCCATGGACAGCTTCGGCGCCGCCGTCGCGCTCTCGCCGACCAACCTCGTCGTCGGTGCGCCGAACGAACAATCCTCGACCGGCTCGCTCGCGCTCTTCGATCTCGCCGGCGCGTCGCTCGCGCATCTCACCGCGACCAACGCCGGCACCGGCGACAAGCTCGGCATCTCGGTCGCCGCCTCGACCGACACGTTCGCCGCCGGTGCGCTCGCCGAGGACAGCTCCGCGTCCGGCATCGATGGTGATGGCGCGCTCGACGATGCGACCGATTCCGGTGCCGCCTACCTCTTCTAAAGGGGACGGTCTACAACTACGCAAGTTCGCGCGGCCAACACCGCACGATCGCTCGCCGTGAAATGGGGACGGTCTACAACTACGCAAGTTCTCCCATCCATGCCGTTCACTTCTGTCGATTCGCTCGAGCTGGCTGGCAAGCGATGCGTTCGGCGCGACGAACTTGCGTAGTTGTAGACCGTCCCCTTTCGGGCACGCGTGAGATCAACGCGTTGCACGATCGAACTTGCGTAGTTGTAGACCGTCCCTATTCGGAGCAGGGCTTGGTGCGTTCGGGGAGGCGCTTACCGGGGTTGAGCAGGCCGGACGGATCCCACAGGGACTTCCAGCGGTGCTGCCACTCGATCAGTTGGGGCGATTGCTCGAGCGCGACGTACGGGCGCTTGGTCAGGCCGATGCCGTGCTCGCCGGAGAGCGTGCCGCCGAGCTCGATCGTGTGGACGAAGATCTGTTTGGCAGCGGCCCACAGGTTGGCCCGGACGGCGGGGTCGGCGGGGTCGTCTTGCGAGAGGAGGTTGGTGTGGAGGTTGCCATCGCCGGCGTGGCCGAACACGGCGATCGGGATGCCGGTCTCGGCGGAGATCCGGTCGACGCGCGCGAGCATCTCGACGATCTTGCCGCGGGGGACGCAGATGTCCTCGTTGACCTTGATCCGGTAGGCCTCTTTTAACGACGACGAGATCAGGCGGCGCGCTTCCCACACGTTGCGGCGCTCCGCGGGCTCGGTCGCGGCGAGGACGTCGAGCGCGCCGAGCTCCTCGAACTTGAGGCCGATGCGCTCCATCATGGGCTCCATCGCGTCGGCCTCGCCATCGACCTCGCAGAGCACGATCGCGCCGGCGTTGGCCGGGAATCGGTAGCGACTCTTGGAGCGGATCGCGTCGATCGAAGCGCGGTCGGCGATCTCGAGGACGGTGGGGCGCGTGCCGTGGCGGAGCAGCGCTTCGATCGCGACGCCGGCACCGGCGACGTCGGCGAACACGCCGAGGACCGTCGCGGCGGCAGGAGGTTTCGGCACGAGCTTCACGCACAGCTCGGTGATCACGCCGAACGTGCCCTCGGTGCCGACGAAGCCGGCGACGAGGTCATAGCTGGTCACGCCCTTCGCAGTGCGGCGACCGCAGCGCAGGACCTCACCACCCATCAGCGCGACCTCGAGCCCGAGGACGTAGTCGCGCGTGACGCCGTATTTGAATGCGCGGGGCCCACCGGCGTTGGTCGCCGCGTTGCCCCCGATCGAGCAGTAGTCGAGCGAGGCGGGGTCCGGTGGATAGAACACGCCGGCAGCCTCGACCGCTTCTTGAAACCGCCCGGTGACGACGCCGGGCTCGACGATGGCGATCAGATCGTCCGGATCGATCTCCTTGATCGCCTGCATCTTCTCCGTCGACAGGACGACGCCGCCGCGGACCGGCAGTGCACCGCCGACCATGCCGGAGCCGGCGCCGCGCGGCGTGACCGGGATCTTCTGCTCGAGGCAGATCCGCAGCACCGCTGCGACCTGTTCGGTCGTCTCGCACAGCACCGCGCACTCCGGGACGTACGTCTCGGGCAGCGGACTCTCGTCGCGGCTGTAGTCCTCGAGGCGCTCGTGGCCGGGACCGACGATGCGATCCTTGCCGAGCTCGCGCTCGAGCACCTGGACGATGGACACGAGCTAGACGCTAAACGACGAACCGCAGCCGCAGGTGGACTTCACGTTCGGATTATTGAACTTGAAGCCGGCACCCTGCAGACCCTCGACGTAGTCGATCTCCGTACCGACGAGGTACATGAGGCTCATCTCGTCGACGACACACCGCACGCCGGCGGTCTCGAATTGACGATCGACCTCGCTCGCTTCGTCGAAGTAGAGATCGTACGAGAATCCGGCGCAGCCGCCACCGACGACGCGCAGGCGCAGCGCCATGGCCGGCTCGATCGCCTCGGCATCGCGGATCTCGTTGACCTTGGTCGCGGCGACCGGGGTGATCAACAGCATCGACTCCGGGCCGGGAGCAGCCTCGGGAGCATTCGTGAAGGACTCAGCAGTGACCGACATCGTGAGGACCTTACCCTCACGTGAGGGTTACGGCAAGAGCCGTGGTAGGTTCGCGACGTGGCTGATTACGATAGTTTGGTGAAGGAGCTCCGCACCTCCATCCCGGAGATCGATATTGCCGGTCTCACCTCCCTCACGACGCGCCCCGTCATCATCGACTGCCGCGAGGCGGACGAGTACGCGGAAGGCGCGCTCGTCGGCGCGGTCTGGATCCCGCGCGGCTTCCTCGAGTCGAAGATCGAGAAGGAGGTCGGCGACCGCGCCGCGCCGATCGTCGTCTATTGCCGGAGCGGCGTACGCTCGCTGTTCGCGACCCGGACCCTGAACGAGCTCGGCTACACGAACGTGAAGTCGCTCGCCGGGGGCTTCACCGGCTGGAAGAAATCCGGCCAGCCGTGGGTCACGCCGCACTCCTTGCGCCCCGATCAGGAGAACCGGTACTCGCGCCACATCCTCCTGCCCGAGGTCGGCCTCGCCGGGCAGCAGAAGCTGCTCGCCGCGAAGATCGTCTGCATCGGCGCGGGCGGGCTCGGCTCGCCGTCGTCGATGTACCTCGCCGCCGCCGGCGTCGGCACGCTCGGGCTGATCGACGACGATGTCGTCGACGCATCGAACCTCCAGCGCCAGATCCTGCACGGCACCGATCGCCTCAACACGCCGAAGGTCGACAGCGCCGAGAAGACCCTCAAGAACCTCAACCCCGACGTCAACGTCGCGAAGCACCGCACGCGCCTGACCTCGGCGAACGCGCTCGAGCTGCTCGGCGGCTACGACGTGATCATCGACGGTGCCGACAACTTTGCGACCCGCTACCTCGTCAACGACGTCGCGCTGAAGCTCGGCAAGCCGGTGATCCACGCGTCGATCTTCCGGTTCGAGGGCCAGCTCACCGTGTTCCCGGCGAACGGCTCGCCCTGCTACCGCTGCCTCTATCCCCAGCCGCCACCCCCCGAGGACGCGCCATCGTGCGCCGAGGGCGGCGTGCTCGGCGTCCTGCCGGGCACGATGGGTGCCCTCCAGGCAACCGAGGCGATCAAGCTCGTGCTCGGCATCGGCACGGGCCTCGCCGGCCGCCTCCTGATCTACGACGCACTGGCGGCGCGGTTCCGCGAGCTGAAGCTCCGGCGCGATCCCAGCTGTCCTACCTGCGGCGACGGTGTCGATCGCTCCAAGATCGAGCTCGTCGATTACGAGCAGTTCTGTGCGGCGCCGCGCCGGCACGGATGAGCTAAAATCGCGCGTCTGATCGCGCCCGGCCAAACCATCGGGAACTACCGCATCCTGAACAAGATCGGGACGGGCGGTATGGGTGCGGTCTATCTCGCGGAGCATCCGCAGATCGGCAAGAAGGTCGCGCTCAAGGTGATCCACCGCGAGCTCGCGTCGAACCGCGAGGTCGTCCAGCGGTTCTTCCAGGAAGCGAAGGCCGTCAACAAGATCGGCAACGAGCACATCGTCGAGATCCACGACTTCGGCGTGACGCCCGAGGGCGACCACTACTACATCATGGAGTACCTCGAGGGGCACAACCTCGCCTCGGTGCTCGGTCACGAGTCGGTGCTCGAAGTTCGCCGCGCGCTGCACATCGGCGCGCAGGTCGCGAGCGCCCTCGCCGCGGCGCACGCGGCGGGTGTGATCCATCGCGATCTCAAGCCCGATAACGTGATGCTGACGACCCGGCTCGGCGATCCGGACTTCGTCAAGCTCCTCGATTTCGGGCTCGCGAAGATGTTCGCGGCGGGCGCGCAGTCCGCGGTGAAGACCGCCGCGGGCGTGTTGCTCGGCACGCCCCAGTACATGTCGCCCGAGGCCTGCGAGAGCCGCGCGACACTCGATCATCGCACCGACATCTACGCCCTGGGCGTGCTGCTGTTCCAGATGACGACCGGCGTCCTGCCGTTCGACGGCGAGACGATGGGCGAGGTCCTCGTCAAGCAGGTCACCCAGCTGCCGCCGCCGCCGCGCCAGTACAACCCGAACCTCCCGCCGAGCGTCGAGCAGATCCTGCTGCGCTGCCTGATGAAGCAACCCGACGCGCGGTTCCCGACGATGGTCGGGCTCCGCGAGGCGCTCCTCGATCCCGAGGGCTATCTCCGCAACTCGCCGCCGATGGCACCGGCGCGCTCGCTCGCGCCCGGCGAGATCAAGGTCGACGCGAAGACCATCATGGCGTACGCGGCGCAGCAGCAGAACACGCGGATCGGGGTCGCCTCCGAGCTGCCGCTCGTGTCGCCGCCGTCGCTGCCGGGCGCACCGTCGGCCGCGTCGCAGGCGACGATGATCAGCGACGGCAGCTTGATGCCACCGCGCCGCGGCCCGGATCTCGCCGTGCCGGCGATGCTGAAGACGAACACGATGCGGATCGCCACGCCGCTCGGCTACTCGTCGACGCCGACCCGCCGGGTCTGGCCGATCGTGCTCGTCGTGGCTCTACTGCTCGGCTTGGGCGGCGGCGCGTTCGCGGTCGCGTGGTTCGGCAAGAAGAGCGAGCCGGTCGCGACGGGCGAGCCGGGAAGCGCCGCGGGCTCGGCGACGATCCAGGCGCGCGGATCAGCGGCGACCGGCTCCGCGGTTGCGAACGGCTCGGCAGCGATCGCCACGGGCTCCGGAACGCCGAGCGGATCGGCGGCGCCCGCGATCGCGAGTGGGTCCGGGACGACAAGCGCGCACACCGGCTCCGCGACGACCGGCACGGGCTCCGGTTCGGTCACGGTCACGAGCCACCCGATCGCGATGGCCACCGTCGACATCGACTCCATGCCCTCGGGCGCAGAGATCTTCGGACCCGACAACACGCTCCTCGGCAAGACCCCGACCAAGCTCTCGCTGCCGGTCGGCACCACACCGCTCGTCGTCGAGCTGCGCCTCGCGGGTTACCGCAAGAAGGCGAAGCAGATCGTCGTCAGCGGCAACCTCGCGATCCAGGTCCCACTCGAGCGAGCTCCGATCATCCACCACGTCCCCACGGGTAGCGGTGGCAAGCGCGGCAGCTCCGACGACCTCGAGCGTCCCTAGCAGGCTATAGTGGCGTCATGATCGTCGCTATCGTGCTGGGCCTGTTCGCGTTGATCGCGACCGGCGCGCTCGCGGCAAAGGCGTCCGCCGCCGAAGCCGCGCGCGTGCGCGATCGCGCGGTGATCGATGCGAAGGCCGAGGCCGCCGCGCTGACCCGCGCCGCCAAGCTCGAGGCCGCGGCGATCAAGCAAGCGCTCGAGACCGCGGCGCGCGCCGAGGCGCTCGACGAGAGCGCCGCGGCGGACACCAAGCTCGCCGACGCCGAGCGCGCGCTCACCACGCGCGAAGACGCCCTCGCGACCCGGGCCGCCGAGGTCGACCAGCAGTGGGATGCCGTCGAGCTGCGCGAGGCCGCGCTCGATCAGATCCACAAGGACGTCCAGTCCCGCCGCGATCGGGCGAACGGCCTCGAACAGGACATCCGCAAGAAGCGCGACGCCGTCCGCGGCGAGCTCGAGACCCGCGCCGGCGTCCCGGTGCAGCAGCTGATCGAGCAGATGTCGCGCGCGTGGCTCGAGGACGCTCGCGCGAAGGCGGCCGCCGCCGTTCGCAACGTCGATCAGACCGCCGCCGATCCCAGCCACGATCGCGAGGCCAAGCGCGTGATGGAGATCGCCGCGGCGCGCTGCTCGATGCACTTCCTGACCGAGCGCAACGTGTCGAACCTCCGCTGTGGTTCCGACATCGTGTCGATCGTGCTCGACAACAACTCCGCGATCCACGGCGCGCTCGAGAAGATCGCCGGCGTCCAGCTCCAGATCAACGACGACAAGGACGCGATCCGGCTCGAGGGTCTCGACGGCGTGGGCAAGGAGATCGTGCGCCGCGCGCTCCATCGCTTCGTCAAGAAGCCCGAGTCGGTCGACGACGCGCGCCGCGACCCCGAAGCATGGGCGACGAAGGCGAAGGATCATCTCCACCAGGAGATCCGCGCGCTCGGCAAGAAGGCGTTCCAGGTGCTCGGCGTGCCGAAGGCGCATCCCGAGATCGTCGAGCTCGTCGGCGCGCTCAACTTCCGCACCAGCTACACCCAGAACCAGTGGCTGCACGCCGTCGAGGCGAGCTTCCTCGCCGGGATGATGGCCTCCGAGCTCGGCCTCGACGCCGGGCTCGCTCGCCGCGCGACGCTGATGCACGACATCGGCAAGGCGCTCACCCACAAGATCGAGGGTAGCCACGCGGTGATCGGCGCCGACATCGCGCGCCGGCTCGGCGAGCCCGAGCTCGTCGCGAACGCGATCGGCGCGCATCACGCCGACGAGCCGTGCAACTCGGTCTACGCGTACCTGGTCGCCGCATCCGACGCGATGAGCGGTGCGCGGCCCGGTGCGCGCCGCGAGCAGACCGAGGGCTTCAACACCAAGGTCGAGGACCTCGAGCGGATCGGCCTCGATCGCCGCGGCGTCACCCACGCGCACGCGGTCCACGGTGGCCGCGAGCTGCGCGTCTACGTTCGCGAGAACGAGGTCGACGACCTCGCCGTCGTCGAGATGTCGAGCGAGATCGCGACGCGGGTCTCCGACGAGATGACGTTCCCCGGCCAGATCAAGGTCACCGTGATCCGCTCGTTCGAAGCGACCGCGACCGCGAACTAGTAGACGTCGACGAGCAACACCGGCGGCGTCGCACTCGTGTGGTTCTCGTAGATCGCGAGATTCGTCGACATCGATTGCACGGCGAGGCACACCGGCGCGCCCGGCGTGACGATCAGATCCGACACGTCCCAGTCGACCGATGCGTGCGTCGCGATGGCTCCCGGATCCCCGGCGATCATCGCGCCGATCGTGCCGGGCGAGATCGTGTCGAGCGAGCTCTGCGTGAACACGTTCGCGCGCCACACCGCACCACTCGCATCGCTCGCCGCCATCGCGGTGTCCTGCGCGGTCAGCTCGAGCGTCACCGCCGCGACCGTCTTGCCGACAAACGCGCCATCGAGATCGAAGCGGAGGTAGGCAGCGAGAGGCATCATCGTGAAGTCGTCGGCCGAGGTCACGACGAGCCCGTCGCCGCCGTAGAGATCGAGGCACAGCTCCTGTCCGTACATCTCGGAGACGCAGCCGGACGCGGTCGCCTCGTAGCGCAGCCGTTGCGTCCCGGGTGGGCCATCGTGGCCGCCGCCACCGCCCGCATCCGCCGGCGCCATGCTCTCGCACTGGAACGCGCCATCGACCCGGATGCAGTTCTGCCCCTCCGGACAGGTCGGTGCTGCGACCGAGCAGGGCGACCCCGTCGGGAGCTCGCGCGGCGCGTAACATCCGAGCAAGATGAGGTAGATCCAGACCCGCGACACCTCCGGCTGGTATCTCACGTAAAGGTGAGGGTTTGCCATTGACACCCTTCAACATCCCGATCATAGTCCGCCCACGAACCCACAACCTTACGTCAACGTAAGGGTTCGCAAGTAGTGTAAATGATGGACGGAACCGAATCCAAGCTGATGCGCGTCGGAGAGCTGGCGAAGGCGGTCGGGAAGACCGTCCGGGCCATGCACCTCTACGAGGAGCTCGGCTTGCTCGAGCCCCGCGCCCGGTCCGAGGGTGGGTTCCGGCTCTACGGTCCCGAGGCGGTCGACCGCATCCACTGGATCACCAAGCTCCAGGCGATCGGGTTCACGCTCGCCGAGATCCAGGGGTTCGTGAAGGACTTCCAGGGTGCGCGTTCGGCTCCCGAGGCGAGCGCCCGGGTTCGCGCGCTGTTCCACGAGAAGCGCCAGCAGATCCGCGATCAGATCATCCAGCTCCAGGTGATCGAGAACGATCTGGACGAGGCGCTCGGCTATCTCGATTCGTGTCAGCCGTGCTCGACCGAGCATGCACCCAGCGAGTGCGGTGCGTGCGATCACCACGGCCATCGTAAGGGCGAGGCACCGCCGCTGTTCGCCGGACTGTCGAAGCGCCCGCGTCCCGAAGATGGGCACAAGGATTACGACGTCCCGGTCACCGTGCTCACTCGTGAAGGAAGCAACTGAGATGAAGCTCCCGCTGTTCATGGACAATCAGTCGACCACGCCGGTCGATCCGCGCGTCGTCGAGGCCATGCTCCCGTACTTCACGGAGCACTTCGGCAACGCCGCGAGCCGCAACCACGTGTTCGGCTGGACCGCCGAGGCCGCGGTCGAGAACGCGCGGGCACAGGTCGCCGCGCTGATCGGTGGCGACGCGAAGGAGATCGTGTGGACCTCGGGCGCGACCGAGTCCAACAACCTCGCGCTCAAGGGCGCCGCGAGCTTCTACAAGAAGCAGGGCAACCACATCATCACCGTCGAGACCGAGCACAAGTGCGTGCTCGACACGTGCAAGCGCCTCCAGCGCGAGGGCTACGAGGTCACGTACCTGCGTCCGATGAAGGACGGCACGGTCACGCCGCAGATGGTCACCGACGCGATGACCGACAAGACGATCATCGTCAGCGTGATGGCGGCGAACAACGAGATCGGGATCGTCCAGGACTCGAACGCGATCGGCGCGGCGATCAAGGCGAAGAACCCGAAGACGCTGTTCCACATCGACGCCGCGCAGGCGGCCGGTAAGGTCCCGTTCGACGTCGAGGCGGCGAAGGCCGACCTCGTCTCGGTCACCGCGCACAAGATCTACGGCCCCAAGGGCATCGGCGCCCTGTGGGTGCGCCGCAAGCCGCGCGTCCGCATCGATCCGATGCTCGACGGCGGCGGGCACGAGCGCGGCATGCGCTCCGGCACGCTACCGGTGCCGATGATCGTCGGGTTCGGCAAGGCGGCGGAGCTCTCCAAGGACGAGATGGGCGCGGAAGCGATCCGGCTGACCGCGCTGCGCGACCGGCTGTATCGCGGCATCACGTCGAAGCTCCCCGAGGTCTACGTCAACGGCACGATGGAGCACCGGCTCCCCGGCAACCTCAACATCTCGTTCGCGTTCGTCGAGGGCGAGTCGCTCCTGATGGCGCTCAAGGATGTCGCGGTGTCGTCGGGTTCCGCGTGTACGTCGGCATCGCTCGAGCCGAGCTACGTGCTTCGCGCGCTCGGCGCGGGTGACGACCTCGCACACTCGTCGATCCGGTTTGGCATCGGCCGGTTCAACACCGAGGAGGAGATCGATTTCGTGATCGATCTCGTCGTCAAGTCGGTCGAGAAGCTCCGCGCTCTCTCGCCGCTCTGGGAAATGCATCAAGAAGGGATCGATATCAATTCGATCCAGTGGACCCCGCACTGAGAGATCAATTATGGCGTACTCAGACAAAGTTCTCGACCACTACGACAACCCCCGCAACGTCGGCACGTTCGCCAAGGACGAGGGCGATGATGTCGGCACCGGTCTCGTCGGCGCGCCCGCGTGCGGCGACGTGATGCGTCTCCAGATCAAGGTGAAGGACGGCCGGATCGCCGACGCGAAGTTCAAGACCTTCGGCTGCGGCTCGGCGATCGCGTCGAGCTCGCTCGCGACCGAGATGATCAAGGGCATGACCCTCGATCAGGCCGCCGAGATCAAGAACACCCAGATCGTCGAGGAGCTCAACCTCCCGCCGGTCAAGATTCACTGCTCGGTCCTCGCCGAAGATGCGATCAAGGCGGCGATCGAGGACTACAAGAAGAAGCACGCAGGGAAGTAACCATGGCAGCAGCAGCATCCCAGACCGAGTCTGCGAAGCCGGCGCCGGCGACGACCTCGAAGCGCGAGGTCGTCGTGACGGAGGCGGCCGCGCAGGAGATCGCGAAGCAGCGCGCGAAGCGCGGCACGCCGAACGCGCGGATCCGGGTGGGTGTGCGCGGCGGCGGCTGCACGGGCTTCACGTACGTGTTCGAGTGGGCCGAGGAGCCCAGGCCGACCGACAGCATCTTCAGCGCGACCACGCCCGAGGGTGAGAGCGTCGGTATCGTCGTCGACCCGAAGTCGCTGGTCTATCTCGGCGGCATGACGCTCGACTTCGTCCGCGGCATGATGGGCCACGGCTTCAAGTTCAATAACCCCAACGCCAAGGGCGCGTGCGGCTGTGGAGAGTCGGTCCAGTTCTGATGCGTTCGAGCTGCTCGGCTTGCCCGCGCGGTTCGACCTCGATCCTCAGGTGATCGAGAGCGCCTACTTCGATCGGTCGAAGACGCTCCACCCCGACCGGTTCGCGACCGCGCCGGCAGCGGAGCGGGTCGCCGCGCTGTCGAAGGCGCGCGCGCTCAACGACGCCTACCTGATCCTGAAGAAGCCGGTGGGCCGCGCCGAGTATCTGTTGCAGCGTGCCGGCGTCATGATCGGCGAGAACGAGCGGATCGAGCCTTCTCAGATCATGGAAGTGCTCGAGGCGCGCGAGGAGCTCGCCGAGGCGCGTCACGGGAAAGACCTCGCGAAGGTTGCAGCGCTGCAGACCCAGATGCAGCAGCGCCGCCAGCAGGAGCTCGACGCACTCGAGCGCGCGTTCGCCGCCGACGATCCGGCCGCCGCGAAGGGAATCTTGATCGCGTTGCGCTACATCGATCGCTACCTCGAAGAGTGCGACGCGGCGCTGGACGAGGACTGAAGATGTTGTTGCAGATCTCTGAGCCGGGTGAGTCGACGATCAAGGAGGCTTGCAAGCAGCGAGTCGTCGGGATCGATCTCGGCACGACGAACAGCCTCGTCGCGTACGTCACCGACGGTTCGCCCGTCGTGATCGGCGACGATCCGATCGTCCCGTCGGTCGTCCACTACGGCGAGTCGATCGTCGTCGGCCGCGAGGCGGTCAAGCAGGCCGGTTCGCTCGCGTCGGTCAAGCGGCTGATCGGCCGTGGCCTGAAGGATGTCGAGGACGTCCGCGCACTCTTGCCGTACGACCTCGTCGGTGACGACCGCGCGGTCCGCCTCGTGGTCGCCGGCAAGGAGGTCTCGCCGGTCGAGGTCTCCGCCGAGATCTTGAAGGCGCTCAAGCTCCGGGCCGAGGCCGCGCTCGGTGGCCCGATCGAGGGCGCGGTGATCACCGTGCCCGCCTACTTCGACGACGCCCAGCGCCAGGCCACCCGCGACGCGGGCCGGCTCGCCGGGCTCGAGGTCATGCGCCTGATGGCCGAGCCGACCGCGGCCGCCGTCGCGTACGGCCTCGACCGCGGCTCGAAAGGGATGTACGCCGTGTTCGATCTCGGCGGCGGCACGTTCGACATCTCGATCCTGAAGCTCGTCGACGGCGTGTTCGAGGTGCGTGCGACCGGTGGCGACAGCGCCCTCGGCGGCGACGATCTCGATCGCGTGATCACGACCGCGATCCTGGGCGAGGTGCCGCGCGCCCAGGTCCACGCCGCGCTGGCCGAGGCGCGCCGCGTGAAGGAAGCGCTGACCTCGCGCGAGTCCGTCGAGTTCCGCGCGAACGGCGTGGCGCGCACGGTGACCCGCGCGGATCTCCAGGCGTGGGCGAAGCCACTGATCGACCGCTGCCTGCGCGCGTGCCGCCGCGTGCTCAAGGATGCAGAGCTGACCAAGGATCAGCTCGACGGCGTGATCCTCGTCGGCGGATCGACCCGGTCGCCGATCGTCCGCGACGCCGTCGGCGAGTTCTTCGCGAAGCAGCCGCTCGCCGATCTCGATCCCGATCAGGTCGTCGCGCTCGGTGCCGCGGTCCAGGCCGACGCGCTCGCCGGCGGCGACCAGCAGGTCGTGCTGCTCGATGTGGTGCCGCTGTCGCTCGGCGTCGAGATGATGGGCGGCGTCGTCGAGAAGCTGATCCATCGCAACACGACGATCCCGACCGGCGCGACCCAGACGTTCGCGACGTACGCCGACAACCAGACCGGGTTCGCGATCCACGTGGTCCAGGGCGAGCGCGAGACCGCCGAGGCGTGTCGCTCGCTCGCACGGTTCACGCTGCGTGGCGTGCCGCCGATGATCGCGGGCATGGCGCGGGTCGAGATCACGTTCCTCGTCGACGCCGACGGTCTGCTGAAGGTGATGGCGAAGGAGCTGACGACCGGCAAGGAGGCCTCGATCGAGGTCAAACCGTCGTACGGCCTCTCCGACGAGGAGGTCGAGCGCATGCTGATCGAGTCGTTCGAGTTCGCCGAGTCCGACCTCGCGATCCGGAATCTGTTGACGGAGCGCGTCGAGGCCGAGCGAATCCTCGCGGCGACCCGCGGCGCGTTCGTGTCGGACGCGGCGGCGAGCGAGCACCTGCTCGATCCCGAGGTCCGCACCGCCGGCGATGCCGCGATGGTCGAGCTCGAGCGCGCGATGGCGGGCGAGGATCACCTGAAGATCCGCGCGGCGATCGAGGCGCTCGATCTCGCGACCAAGCCGTTCGCACAAGCCCGCATGAATCGCGCGGTCGAGGCCCAGCTTCGCGGCCTCACGCTCGACGAGGCCGAGTCCCAGGTGAGTCACTGATGCCGCGCATACGCTTTCTCAATCCCCACGGGATCAAGTCCACCGGTCCGCTCGACATCGAGGTCAAGCGCGGCGAATCGATCCTCGAAGCTGCCGAGGAGTGTCACGCGCGCGTCGGTCACGCATGCGGTGGCAACCTCGCGTGCTCGACCTGTCATGTCTACGTCCACGAGGGCCTCGACTCGCTCCCCGAGATCCATGACAAGGAGAACGACATCATGGACAAGGCGTTCGACGTCCGTCCCGAGTCGCGCCTCGGTTGTCAGGCGAAGGTCGGCGACGAGGATCTCGTGATCGAGATCTCCGAGGAGTCGCTCCGCGCGTGGCTCGACGAGAATCCCGACGAGCGCAAGCGCGAGGCCGCGGAAGCGCAGGCCCGGCGCGCGGCGGCAGCAGCGAACGCGGGCTAGCGGTCCTCGATCGCGGGCGGTAGCACCTGGGGCTCGATCCCGGTGGTCATCGCCTGTTGCATGCACTTGCCCATCTTCTCGGCGACCGCGGTGAGCTCCTTGGTCTCGGCGTCGCTGAGCTTCGGCGTTCGCATCTGATGCTTCGCCTCGGCCTCGCTCCACCTCGTCATCTCGTCGTTCACGCGCGTCGCGCACGCGGTGTCGTGGCACCGGCACATCTCGTCGGAGAACCGGTGGAGGGCGGCGAGCGACTCGGCTAGCTTGGTCGCGTGGTCCGAGACGTTCGCGGTGCACGCCTCGACGGCGTCCACGGTCTTCGCGGCCGCGATGCAGCTGCGAGTATTGCCACTCCAGTCGCGCAGCTCGCACGTGCCGATCATCATCGAGACCTCGTCGTCGGTGAGGTCGAGGCCGGTCCGGGCCTTCAGGATCGCGTCCTTGCAGGTCAACTTGCCCGCGTCACATGCGGGCAGGATCGCGACCAGGACCCACAGAATGCGGCTGCGCATCCGAGCTAGCGTAGCAATCGATCGGCGCGAGTCACGGCCATTCGGTCGTGCCCGACAACCCCGCGAGTGGGCGCTTGGCCCTGATGATGCAGAATCGCTGGCCGGTCGGCGCTTCCATCACCCACCAGCGCTTCACGAATTCGAGCTTCTTCGCACCCAGCGCCTCGAGCCGCGCGGCCTCGGCGTCGAGGTCGTCGCTCTCGATGTCGAGGTGGACGCGGCTCGGATGCTCGACGATCTGGACCTCGATCGCGAGATCGCGCGGGCCGGCGGCGAGCTCGACGTAGGCCTCGTTCGCCTCGCCGGTTGGCATGCCGAGCGCCCGGCTCCAGAACGCGGCGGCCGCGTCGCGATCGGGCGAGTGACAGTCGATGATGAACCCGGCGAGGCGAGAGCGATGCATGCCGATAGCCTACCAAAACACCGGCGGTCATCCTCGCGCGCGGCGCCGGCTCGCGCCGAGGACGAGCGGAAGGCGCTGCGCCTGGATCATCGCGATCGTGGCACCGTGGACGAGCCCGTCGATCCGCCCGGGCGCTCTCGGCTCGTGACGCACTCGTTGCGTGACCCGCTCGACGAAGCCGCGCGTGCGACCCCCAGCGGGGAGCGCGAGCAAGTCGGCGAGCTCGTCGCCCGCCGTATGGCGGATCATGTCGATCGGCCAGTCTGCGAGCGCGCGCAGCGGCGCGTACGCACGCACGCAGCTCACGAGCTCGCGAGCGAGCATCTCGCCGGCGGGACTCGGGCCGTGGAGGTGGCCGGACAGGATGGCCTCCTGCGCGCACGCTTCGCCGAGCGAGCGTGGAAGAAGAGAGGGCATCACGCCGAGCAGCTCGCCGACCGCGCTCCAGGCGTGCATCAGATCGTCGGCCTCTCGCTCCGGGAGCAGCACGCCGAGCCGTTCGAGCCCGCGCACGGTGGTCGCCGACAGGACGAGGATCGTCCCGAGCATGGCGGCCTGATCGATCGGATCGCCATCGAGCCATCCACCGTCACGCAGCGCACGGCGGACTCGCGCGTGAACGAGGCGGATGCGCAGGATCGCGCGGAGACCGCGGCCACCCTCGACGAGCGCGCCCGGGGTCATCACCGCCCACATGAAGTGCCCGGTCTCGAGCAGCCGGCGGCGTGCGTCGCGGGCGAGCGAGCCACTACGTGCGAGCACCTCGGCTCCCTTGGGAACCGCGTAGCTTGCAGGCATCGCCGCGAAGAAGAACGCGTTGCCCATCGCCCAGCTGTGGCGCGCGAAGCAGCGCTGACCGGCGAGCACGCGCGCCGGATCGACGGCCGCGGGTAGCCGCGAGGTGGCCTCGACCAGCGCACGGACCGGCGCGGCAAACGCGGCGTCGCGACCGCGAAAGATCGCGCCCCACTGGCGATCCCGGTCGAGCGCCTCCGCCGCGGCGTCGGCAAGCGGATCGCCGATCTGTGCCAGCTCGGAGAGCCGTGCGGCGAGCCCCCGCGGTGATCGTTCGGTGCTCGGGCGCCGCGCGCGTTCGCCGCGGTAGCGCGCGAGTGCACCTAGCGGCGCGTAGTCGTTCGCACCTGGATACTCGTAGAACGCGTCGGGCGGCGCGAACACGGCGAGATAGTCGGTGTTCGCCCAGCCGCCGGTCGCGAGCTGGCGGTCGAGGAGAAATCGCGCGGCGCGTTCGCTCGCGAGATCGGTCGCACGTCCTGCATCGACGAGCGCGGCGAGCACGAGGCCGGTCAGCGGAGCCGTGCTCGGCGCGCGGCCGGCGCGTGAGGGATCCGCGTAGCTGTCGATCCATTCGCCCCAGCCGCCGTCGGGATTCTGAACGGAGAGCAGCCACGCGATCGCCCGATCGATCCAGGGCGCGGTGATCCCGAGTGCCGCGCACGCAGTGACCACGTACGCGGTGGAGGGCACGTAGTTGACCACCCATCGTCCCCACCAGCATCCCTCGGGCCGCTGGAACCGGCGCAGGAACGCGAGCGCGGCGATGATGGCGGGCTCGTCGCGGCGAGCTCCCGTGCGCGCGAGCCCGAGAAGCACGCGCGCCGTGACATCCTCGGTCGACGGGTCGCCGAGCCCGGCCGGTGGATCGGTCAGCCAGCGCAGCGACGGAGCACCGGCGGGCCGTTGCATGATCGGTCCCGGGCGACGGCGCGGTAGATCGCAGACGAACGCGCTCCACCCACCATCCGCGTTCTGCATCGATCGAACGAAGGCCTGCCCGCGCATGACAGCGCGCGCGACGCGAGCGTGCAGCGCATCGCCCGTGGCGTCGTGCGCGAGCCACTCGCCGAGCAACGCGAGGACCATGCCCGTGTCGTCGTTGTCGACCATCGTGAGGTTGGCACGCTGGAACGCCCAGCCACCGGTGCGCACCGCATCGCGGCGCCGGTTATTGATCCGGGGCTGCGGCACGTCGCTCTGACAGCGCACGAGGTATTCGATTGCCGCCACCAGCCGTGGATCGCGCGCCTCGGTCTGCGCCGCCAGGAGGGCACTCGCGTCGAGCGCGGTGGTCCACACGTCGCTCTCGAACGTGGCGAACCACGAACCATCCGCGTCGACGCGGACGAGCGTGCGCAGGGATGCCACGGCGCTGGCGAACTGCGGCTCGGCGGGACCGTCGCCGAGCGCGCGCAGCGCGACGAGCGTGACCGCGGTCTGCAGCGCGTTTCCGTTGATACTGCCGTCGGCGTTCTGCCAGGTCGCGACCTGCGCGCGCAGCACCTCGGCCACCCGCGGCGGGACGACGTCGCCGTTCAGCACGCGCGCGATCGCCCCGAGCTGGAGCGCCCCGAACGTGACGCCGCCATGGACGACGTGCTCGAGCCCATCCACCAGCCACGGGACGAGCGCCCAGCGCAGCGGTAGCCTCGGCAAGCGGTTCGGTGGGGCGAGACCGGCAAGCACGAGGTACAGGATCGCGAGGTCACCGCCGAGCAATGCATCGCGAAGGGGTTCCAGGCCCCCGTGGGTCACGATCCACGCGCGCGCCGCGACGATCGCGGGCTCGTCGGGCCCACAGCCGCACATCGCGAGCGCCGCCCACGCGCACGCCGTCGCGCCGAGGCCGCCTTGGCGCGCGTACGGATACGGGAGAAACGAGCCGTCGGGTTGCTGGCGCGCGCGCAACCAGCGCGCGATCGATGCGGCCTCTCCGGCGCCGAGCACTCCGGCCCACGCGAGCGCGACGGTGACCTGCGCCGTGCATGCGGGCCCCATGTCGGCGGAGACGTTCCACGCGCCATCCGCGCGCTGCTGCTCCCACAGGCGCTCGGCCGCCCGCGCGATGCTGTTCTCGATGGTCATCCATCGGGTAGTCGGTGCACCGAGTGCAGCGTTACAGGCTAATTCGCGCGAGCTACCAGGCGACGACGTGCAGCTGATCGCTCGGCTCCCAGCACGTGTCGGTGCCTCGGTACGAGAGCTGGACCACGACGACGCTGAGCGCGGCGGCGTGATAGACGGCGCGCAGGAACGCGGGGTTCTGGCACATCCCACAGCCCTTGCACGGCGCGTGCTCCTTGACGAGCCACGCGCGCGCGTCGCGCACGAACACCGGTCGATCGGAGTTGTGGCGGAAGATGTGGACGTGATCGACGTTGAAGTCGACGTCGAGGCCGTCGCCGATCGCGAGGTGCGGATCGTCGGCCTTCTGGATCTCGAGCCCGTGCATCGAGACCAGATCGTGCAGATCGTGGAGGTGAACGAGCTCGCGGTTCGCCGCCGCGATCCGGCGCGTCAGCTCGGCGTTCGGCGTGCCGTCGGGCGCGAGCGCCTCGTAGTCGTTCGAATTCAGCACCGCGATCGTCTGGATCGGCTTGTCGGCGCGATCGCGGACCTCGAGGCGGAGGTTCGGAAACCCGCGCCCGCCGTCGCTCTCGCGGATCGCGACGACCACGACCTCGCCGGCGACGGCGACCGCGGGCAGCGTGGTGGTCTCGAACGCGTTGTCGCGCCACGCGATCTGCGGCGCGGGCGACGCCCGGTGCGCGACGTCACCTGCATTCGCGATGACGATCGGGCCGCCACCGCTGCATGCGGCGAGCGCGAGCAGGGCCGCGCGCATGGCTACTCGACGAGCTTGAGGTGCGTGGTGCGCTTGGCGCGCGGCGCGGCGTCGGCGGCGGCCGCCTGGGCATCGACCGTCGGGATCGTGGTCGTCGCGGGCTGGTCGCCCGAACCGGTCAGGACGTCCTCGGGGACATCCTCGGGCCACACCGTCCCGCGCTGCTCGCCCTCGACCATCGCGGCGTAGACCGCGGTCCACGGCAGGACGACGTGAAACGGCGAACCGCCGAACGTCAGCGTGCCGGCGATCGCGACGTCGTCGACGGTGAGATCGCGGATCGCGGGCTGGAGCGAGTAGCCGAAGCGGAGGACGAGCGATGCGTCGGCGCGGAACCGCGGCGGCACCGCGACCTCGCTGCGCCGCGCGTCGACGTGGACCAGCACCGGGCCGCGCGCGAGCAGTTGCTCGAGGGTCCGGCGCTTGTCGGGGGCGCTCGCGTCGTCGTCGTCGCGGAGCGCGCCGATCGTCTCGATCTGATCGTGCGGCTTGCCGACCAGCTCGACGAACTCCTCCGCGGTCATCAAGCCGGCATCGACCGCGTCGCGCAGGATGCCTTCGGGCCGATCGCCGGCGGCCGCGGTCACCCGCTCCACGGTCCGCTCGCAGCGCGCCGCGTGACGCAGCACCGCGCCGTGCGCGGCCAGCGCCGAGTGGGCCCCGGAGCGCCAGCGCGCCAGCGCCCGCTCGACGTCGACGAGCGAGGTCGACACGCGATGCTCGATCAGCGCCGTCACCACGGTCTGGAGCCGGGCCAGGGTTTTCGGGTCGCGCTCGATCATGGCGGGGGGTTACCTCGGTTACGGCGTGTGCTCAAGAGGGAACTACCACAACGCGTAACATCTGGATGGAGCGTGCCCGTGCGCACGGTGATCGTGTTCGTGATCTCACGCGAGCTTCGCGGGCAGATGCAGCCGCACGCCACACGCCGCGGGGACACCGGGGCAGGGCGGTGCGAGCTTCTCGAGCTCGATCGCGACCGCGGCGCGCGGATACAGCTCCTGGATCTTTGCGGCCATCGCACCGGCGAGCGCCTCCAGCAAACGATACGTCGACTTGGTTCCGAGCGCGATCACGATCTCGCTGACCTTGAAGTAGTCGACCGTGTCGGCGATCCGATCCGAGGCGGCCGCGGCGCCGAGCGCGAGCTCGAGCGAGAGGTTGACGCGAAACCGCCGCGTGCCGCGCCGCTCGGCCGCGGAGTAGCCGTGGTTGCCCTCGAACTCGAGGCCACGGACGAAGACGCTATCCGCCATGCGCGAAAGCTACACCGAGTTATCCTTCGCGGATGAGGTTCGTGCCGATCCTGCTCGCCGGATGCTGGTCGGGAACGCCGGTGGCGCCGCCGTCCGCACCGGTCGCGCCCGCGCCGAGCCCGCTCGTGATCCGCCAGAACGGCGTGGGCCCCATCGACGCGGCGACCGTGACGACGCTCGTCGGCCTCCGCAAGCTCCTGCCCCGGTTCCGCGTCGTTCCACTCAACGATCCGCAGCTCGAGTACGACATCTTCGAGAGAGGCCCGGAAGGGCGCAAGGAGAAGCTCGCGTTCATCGTCCTGACCGAGGGCGGCAAGGGCGTGTTCAACATCCACGCGACGAGTGGCAAGGTCTCCGTCGCCGATCGCCCGTGGCGGGTCGGCAAGGTGTTCACCGACGCCAAGGAGCTCACCCACTGCGAGTGCTGGGGGAGCAACCCGACCTGCTACAAGGCCGGCGATCACATCGCGGTCAACTTCGACCGGGCGTGCCTCGACAGCGATAGCGAGATCGAGGAGCTCGACGGGCTCGCGCTGCAGCGGATGATCTGGAGCCCGGATCCGTTCGGCGCGCCGAGCACGCCGGAGCCAGAGGCGCCTTAGGGACTCAGGCTTCCGCGTCGTCGGATTCGAGCTCTTTGACCTTCTGGAGCTTCTTCTTGATCATCTGGCGCTTCAGCGGGCCGACGAAGTCGACGAGCAGCTTGCCGGTCAGATGATCGTTCTCGTGCAGGAGGCAGCGCGCGAGCAGGCCCTCGCCCTCGAGCTCGAACGTCTTCCCGTCGATGCCCATCGCCCGGACCTTGGTCCGCATCGGGCGCTTCACCTTGATGTAGATGTCGGGGAACGACAGGCAGCCCTCTTCGCTGTCCTGGATCTCGTCGCTCGACTCGAGCACCTCGGGGTTGATGAACGCGATCGGGAAGTCCGACTCGTTCAACCCGGCGAGCTTGGGCTCGACGATGAACATCTTGCGGTTGTCGCCGATCTGGAGCGACGCCATGCCGAGCCCGTTCTCCGCGTACATCGAGTCGCACAGGTCGCGATACAGCTCGCGCACGGAGTCGTCGATCGCGGAGACCTCGACGGTCGGCTCGCGCAGCCGGGCATCGGGCCAGATGACGGTCGGACGCACTGCCATGACGGGTCACTTTACCATGAGGGCGCGCGATTTCTCGTCGCTGTCGCGGGATTGACAAGGCTCCGGCCGGGGGCCATACACGCCCCCAGCAGATGCTTGAGAGGTACTCCGAGGCCCGGCTTCCCACCCCGTTCGGCGAGTTCCGTGTCGTCGTGTACCGGACCGGTCGGCCGGGGGGGCTCGGCGCCACCGCCGTCGGTCTCGCCGACGAGGAGCACGTCGCGATGGTGCTCGGCGAGGTCCGCGGCGACGACGTCCTCGCGCGCGTCCACTCGTCGTGCTTCACCGGCGAGGTCCTCGGCAGCCTGCGCTGCGACTGCCGCGCCCAGCTCGACGCGGCGCTCGAGAAGATCGGCCGCGCCGGTCGCGGGGTCGTGGTCTACATGGTCCAGGAGGGCCGCGGGATCGGCCTCGGCAACAAGGTGCGCGCGTACGAGCTCCAGGATCAGGGCAAGGACACGGTCGAGGCGAACCTCGAGCTCGGCTTCGAGGCCGACGCGCGCTCGTACGATCTCGCCGCGCAGATCCTGCGCGACCTCGGCGTGACGTCGGTTCGCCTGATGACGAACAACCCGGCGAAGCGGCGCGGACTCGAGGAGCACGGCATGAAGGTCATCGCGCTCGAGCCGCACCACGCCGGGATCACCGAGCACAACGCGCACTACCTCGAAGCCAAGCGCGAGAAGATGGGCCACCTCAAGTGATCACCGAAGACCAAGTCAGGACCGCCCTCGGGACGGTCGTCGATCCGTTGCTCGAGCACGACATCGTCAGCTACCGGATCCTCCGCGGGTTCGAGCTCTCGGGGGAGGACGTGCTCGTTCGCCTCGACATTCCGACCCACGCGTATCCGGTGCCGTCGCGGCGCGAGCTCCAGCAGCGGATCGAGACCGCGCTGAAGCCGCTCGGTGCGAAACGCGTGACCGTGATCGCGGACGTCAGCACGGCGTTCACGCCGGCACCGAGCGACAAGGCGGTCCTGAAGGGGCCCAAGAACGTGCTCGCGGTCGCGGCCGGCAAGGGCGGCGTCGGCAAGTCGACGGTCGCGGTGAACCTCGCGCTCGCCCTCGCGAAGCACGGGGCGCGCGTTGGCCTCCTCGATGCCGATGTGTTCGGTCCGTCGATCCCGACGATGCTCGGCTCGCCGGAAGTGCCGGCGCAGGCGTCGAAGGATTCGAAGATCATCCCGGCGAAGATGCACGGCCTGTCGGTCGTGTCGGTCGGGTTCTTCGTCGACAAGGACGAGGCGGTGGTGTGGCGCGGCCCGATGGTCCATCGCCTGCTCCAGCAATTCCTCGGCGACGTCGAGTGGGGCGACCTCGACTACCTCGTGTGCGACCTGCCGCCCGGTACCGGCGACGTCCAGCTCTCGCTCAGCCAGCTGATCCCGATCGCGGGCGCGGTCATGGTGACGACCCCGCAGGAGGTCTCGATCGTCGATGTCGTCAAGGGCATCGCGATGTTCGAGAAGGTCGAGATCCCGATCCTCGGGATCGTCGAGAACATGAGCTACTACAAGTGTCCCGCGTGCGGGCACACCGACGAGATCTTCAGCCACGGCGGCGGCAAGCGGCTGGCGCAAGAGGTCGGCACGAAGTTCTTCGGCGAGATTCCGATCGACACCCGGATCCGGTTCGGCGGCGACGCCGGCGTGCCGGTGATCGTGGCGAGCCCGGACTCGGAGAACGCGCGGCTGTTCATGGACCTCGCGACCAAGGCGGCGCTCGAGATCGCGCGCCTCGTGCTCAGCAAGCCGAAGCGAACGCCGCGGCTCGCCGTCATCAAATAGCCACGCACTCCGGAAGATCCGGTCACCCGCTTTCGCTAGGCTGGTTTGGCTTTGGGGGGAAGCACGCGTCTCGCGTTCGGCGATCTCGAACGAGCGATCGCGGCCGGCGATCCGCAGCTCGGCGAGCTGATCGTCCGCTACCTCGAGCAGAGCGACCCCGAGCCGGGCCAGCCCGAGATCGATCAGGGCGAGCTCGCGGCGGACGCCGTGCCCGTGGACGTCCCGACCGGCGCGGTCACGTTCGCGACGCTGAAGAGCGAGCTCTCGACCTACGGGATGCGCGGCAAGAACGCGACCGAGAAGAAGCTCGCGCGCGGCGAGGCGTTCGCCGCCGCCGAGGGCTCGCTGTTCGCGCCGCCGCGGTTGCGGCTCGGCAAGCTCCTCCTCGCCGTCTACGAGGACGGTACGCCCGCGGGCCGGGCCGCACTGCTGCACGTGGTCGCGCACGCGCCGATCAAGTGGGGCGTGTGGCAGGCGCTGAAGGCGATCTACAAGTGCGCCGAGGAGCGCCACGACGCCGCGATGTTCGGCGCGCTCGCGTGCCGGTTCGATCGTCAGAACACCGGGTCCGGCGAGGTCTCGGTAGGGACCTTCATCTACCTCAAGCGACGCGCGTGGCGCTACCTGCGCCAGCTCGGGCGCGCGTTACCCGACGCGTACGCGACGTTCTGTGTCGAGGTCCTCCGCCATTACCCGGCCGACCACGACCCCAACCATTACACCGCGTCGATCGTCGCCGCCCACATCTGGAACCACGCGAACCTCGATTGGGTCCGCGTCCACGCGAGCTTCGCGCCGCCGAGCGCCGGGGTGATGCTGACCGCCCGCGCGTACCCCTTGGCGTGGACGCTGTCGCCGGCACCGCTCCTCCGCCTGCTCGAGAGCGCGCAGAACGATATCGTGTGCGGCTGGGCGATCGAGTGCCTGCGCGGCGATCATCCGCTCGCGTTGCGCGCGGTCGATCCGGCGTGGCTGGTCCGGCTCGGGCGCCGGCCGCTCGTGTCGGTCCACGCGTTCGTGGTGCGCCTGCTGAAGGACAGCCCGGAGTTCCACCAGTCGAAGCTGCGCGGGCTCGGCCTCCACGACATGGTCGTGGGCTTCCTGCGCTCCCCGTCGCCGGAGGCCCAGACCTACGCGATCGAGTATGCCGCGGCACACGCGCCGGAGCTCCCGGTCCCGGATCTGGTCGAGCTCGTCGAGACCGGCGGCGACGCGGTGAAGAGGTTCGCGGCGGCGCGCCTCGAGCAGCTGCCGCCGCAGCAGCTCGGCATCGCGGTCCTCGCGCGGCTGCTCGTCAACGGTGCGACGCCGTGGGCGGCGGCGAAGCTCGCGCAGGGCTTCTCGCCGAAGGACATGCCGGTCGAGATCTTCGTCGACACCGCGGCGCGTGGCTCGACCGCATACAACGCGCTGATCAAGTTCTGGAACGACAAGCACGCGACGATCCCGGCGAATTACTTCACGGCCGCGCTCGACGATCGCCGGTTCACCGACGACTACTCGCTGCGCCAGCTGTCGTCGTACTTCTACACCGAGCTCGGGAAGCGGACCGCGCGCGAGATCGGCGTCGCGTGGATCAAGGCGTCGCTCGAACATCCGCAGCGGACCGGGTTCGTCGCGAGCTGGCTCGCCGCGGGCATGCTGACGGGCGCGGATCTCGACATCGACTGGCTGAAGGCGCTCGTCGCCAAGCCGCGGCTACGCGCGATCGCGCTGAAGACGCTCGCCGACCGGCGGTTCGTCGAGCCCGCGAGCATCGGCCTCGGCTGGCTGCTCGAGCTCGCACGGTCGAGCGAGCCGGACCTCGCGCAGTTCGCGCAGCGGATGCTGCTCGAGAGCTTCGAGCCGCGCGACTTCGGCGGTGTCGACATGCTGTGGGAGATGGCGACCGGGAAGAAGCAGCCGGAGGCGGTGCGCACGTTCGCGGCGACCTACCTCAAGGCGCACCACCCGGATCTCGGCCCGCGCCTCGCCGAGGCCAAGGCGCTCGGGATCAAGCCGCGACTCGGTCACGACGCGTACGCGCTCGCGCGCATCCGGCCGATGCTCGCCGACGAGCGCGCCGACGTCCGCCGGCTCGCGGTCGCGATCACCGGCGAGGAGCTCGTGCGGTGGGACGACAAGGATCTCGCGTACGAGCTCGCGGGCTCGCCGCATCGCGAGCCGCGCGCGCTCGGCTCCGAGCTCTTGCTCGGCGTGCTCGTGGAGGGCGACAACGTGCGCCGCGTGCCGGCCGCGTGGATCGACGGCCGCCGCCTGTTCCAGCTCGCCGAGAGCCCGCAGAAGGCGGCGCGCGAGGTCGCGTTGACCCTGATCCGCCGGCTCTACGATCGGGTCGGCGGCGCCGAGCGGCTCGCGTGGTTGATGGACGCGCCGGAGCGCGACGTCCGGCTGTTCGCAGTCCGGCTGTTCTGGGATCGTCACCGGCCGCGCACGCTGCCCGCGGACTTCGCGCCGCGGAAGAACGTCGGCGCGAGCGTCGGGACCCAACGGTTCGCGGACCTCGCGGCGCTGCGTCAGTTCGCGCGCGTCGTGCTGTTCGGCCTGCCGCCCGGTCGGGTCGGCGAGCGCGACGCGCCGTTGCCCGGTGCCCCGGTGCCCGAGCGCGCGCTCGCGGCGAGTGTCGCGAAGCGCCGGTTGATCGAGTCGCTCCGCGATGCCGCACTCGAGGATGTCGAGCTCGCGCGGGCGATCACGCCGGTGCTCGAGGAGATGTCATCGTCGATCGCGAAGGGCGAGTGGCAGGCGAGCATCCAGGCGCTGACCCAGTTGCGCGCGCATCACGCGGACCTCGAGGCCGGGCCGTGACGCTGTTCGGACCCTGGGTCGAACGGCTCGAGACGATCGCCGTCTCGACCAACCTCGTCGCGACCGCGGGGTTTCGCGATGCGCCGGGGATCACCGGCTCGCGCGCGCACGTGTTCCCGCTCGCGGTCCTCGACGGCAAGGGTACAGGCTGGTCGCTCGACTGCGGTGCGGCGGTTCGCGCGCTGGTGTTTGCCGGCGAGGAGCTCCTGCTGTCGGGCGGCGACGATGGCCGGTTGATCGCGTGGGATGTCACCGGCCAGAAGCAGCTCGGCGGGCTGCACTTCCCGGCGGCGATTCGCGCGATCGCCGTCGACGCCAACGTCGCGAAGGCGCTCGCGGGGATCATCGCGATCGGCACGGCCGACGGGATGCTCCACGTGCTGCCGTTCACGATCGCGAATGGCACGCCGCAGTTCGCCGCTCCGGTCGGGCGCAAGCTGTCGCAGGGCTCGGTCGCGAGTGTCTGCTTCGATCCCGCGGGCCTGGTGCTCGCGGGCACCGCCGAAGGTCAGCTGTGGATCGCGCCGGCGGGTGATCCGACGGCGCACGCGCGGCCGGTCGCGCCGGGCGGCGACGGCGGCATCCGCGCGATCGTCGCGATCGGCGATGGCCGCGCCGCGGTCGGTTGCGGCGATGGCTCGCTGCGCACGTGCTTCGTCGTCGGCGATGTCGAGGCAACGGATCGCTCCGGCGATCACGGTCATCAAGGTGCCCTGCGCGGGCTCGCGCTGGGGCCCGTCGTCGTCGATCCGAACGGCCGCGAGCTGCCGCGCCGGATCTTCTCCTCGGGCGAAGACGGCACGATCAAGTCGTGGCTGCTCGACGGTCGCCAGCGCCCCCGCACGCTCGAGCCGAAGCTCGGACCGCTCACCGCGCTCGCGTTCCAGCAGGTCGCGGTCGCGGGCGCGAAGCCCGGGCTCGGTCGGATGTGGTTCCCGTCGAGCGAGCGCGATGTCGGAGCGCTCGTCCTCGATGCGCAAGGCGAGCCGGGCGACGTCACGAAGCTCGGCTCGGATCTGGATCGGCTTGCCGCCGAGCTCGACGATGCGCGCGCGGCGGTGAAGGTCAAGCTCGCCGCGATCGACACGCTCGCGACGCTCGACGAGGACGAGGCGCGCGTGCTGCTCGATCGCGTGCTCGTGTCGTCGGCGGCAACCGAGGTCCGGATCGGCGCGGTGCGCGGGATCGTGCGGTCGCATCGCCGTGCGAGCCGGCCGGCGCTGCGCGCTGCACTCGCCGCGTCGGTGCCGGAGCTCCGCCTCGCCGCGTTCGATGCGCTGCGCGAGCTCGAGCGCGACCAGCCCCTCGCCGCGATCCGGATCGGCCTGAGCGCGAGCGCCGAGGACGTGCGGATCGCCGCGGTCGGTCACCTCGTGCCGCTCGCGCGGAGCTCGGTGATCGCCGCCGGCATGGTCGCCGACGCGCTGCGCGATGGCTCGCCGAACGTCCGGCGCGCCGCATTCCGCGCGCTGCGCCAGATCGCGTCGCCACTCGATGCGGTGCGCACCGCGTTGACCCGCGGCACAGCGGACATCCGCGCCGAGGCGCTGCTCGTGCTCGGCTTCGCGATCCGCGCAAGCGACGAACCGGCGCGCGCGCTCGCGCTCGGCGCACTCGACGACGCGGATCCCGGCGTGCGCACCGCGGCGTTCCTCACGGCGGTCGCCCAGCAGCCGCGGCTCGCGCCGGCGATCTACGCGGCGGTGCCGAGCATTCACCAGTCGTTCGATCAGGTCGCGCAGCAGCTGGCTGAACCCCTGCGCCTCGGCCCGGCCCCCGGCGAGCACGAGCTGACAGACACGGAGCTCGAGCCGCTGTTCGCGTCGCTCGCGTGCCGCTCGGCCGATGCCGCGATCCGCGGTGCGGGGTGCTTGCTCGCGCTCGGCGATCCGCGCGCGGTCGGCGCGGTGCTCCAGCTCACGCGCGAGCCCGATCCGGCGCTGCGCCGCGGCGCGACGTCGAACCTGGTGCTCGCGATCGCGACGTGGCCCGACGACGATCGGCTGACCGCACGCCTGATCTGGCTGCTCGACGATGCCGATGGTGAGGTCCGCGCTTTCGCGTTCGACGCGCTCGCGAAGACCGCCGCCGCGCGCGGCGCAGGTGCCGAGCTCGATCTCGCGGAGCTCGCGCTGCGTTGTAGCCAGGAGGACATCCGGGTCCGCGCGCTCCAGATCCTGGTCCGCGCCGGCGCGCCCGGTGCCGCCGGCGGCGCACACGAGCGAGCCGACAAGTTGCTCGGAGACGCGCTCGACGACGAGGCCGCGAAGGTCCGCAGCGAGGCGTTCCGCACGCTGTGGGCGTGGCACACCGCGGATCCGCAGACGCCGATCGCGCGCGGTGCGGCGAGCCGGCACGGCGACCTGCGCGGTCAGGTGGTCAGCGAGATCGCGCGGCGGCGTCAGGTGAAGCAGTCGACGCCGGAGCTCGATCGCCAGCTCGTCGCGCTCGTCAGGGATCCGGTCGGCGGCGTCGGGCTCGCGGCGTACGCCGTCCTGACCCAGCAGGCCGACGAGGCCGCGCCGGTCGTGATCGCACCCGAGGTTCACCTCGCGGCGATGGCGTCACCGGTCGCGGCGGTGCGCGCCGCCGGTGCGACCGGCGCGAAACAATCGCCGCCGGGTGCGGTGCGGGCCCGGCTCGTCGAGCTGATCAAGGACGATCACCCCGAGGTCCACATCGCGGCGATCGAGGCGCTCGATGCGGTCGCGCCGAACGACGCCGAGGGGTTCGCGCTCGCGTTCGGATCGCTGTTCTGGAACCTCCAGGTCCGCGCCGGCGAGCTGTGCGGTGCCCGCCGCGACGCGCGTGCGGTCGCGCCGATGGAGCGGATCCTGTCGATCCCGAAGACCGACGTGAACCGCCCACCCGACGGGATTCGCCAGCGCGCCGCTCGGGCACTCGCGGATGCGGGCGATCCGACGGCGATCCCGTTCCTCCAGGGGCTCGTCGACGACGACGATCTGATCGTCCGCGAGATGGGCGCGCGCGGCGTGACCACCGCAGCGCGACCGGGCAGCGAGCCCGCGCTGATGGCACTCCTCGGCCATGCCGACCTCGCGGTGCGGTCGTGGGCGGGCGAGGGACTCGCGAAGCTCGGTGATCTGCGCGCGCTGCCGGTGCTCGCGGGAACCCAGCGTCACGACCACCGGCCGCTGCGGATCGGGGCGATCGCCGGGTTCGTCGCGCTCGGCCCCGACGGCGTGCGAGGCTTGCGCCAGGGCCTCGAGGATCCGGATCGCGAGATCCAGGACCTCGCGTTCGCGGTGATCGTCGCGCGCGACGCGGCGCTCGCGGAGGCGGGCATCGCACCGGATCTCCTCGTCGATGCGATGGCGTCGCCGAGCCCCGAGATCCGGTTCGCGGCGGCGCGGTTGTTCGAGCGGCGCGCCGCGGGCGAGTCGATCTCCGGCGACGTCAGCGCGGAGCTCGTCGGGCCGCGCAAGCCCGATCGCGCGGCCGACATGAAGGACTGGCCGCCGGTCGCGCGCCGCGCCGCGATCCAGGCCGTGCTCGCCGATGCGATCGCGAGCGCCGATCCGATGCAGCGCTACGCCGCGGCGCAGGTGCTCGCGGTGCGGATCCAGCCGCTCACGTACTGGCGCGAGGCGCAGCGGCTCGCCGGTCCCGCACGGGGCGCGCCGCGGACGAACTGGTCCGAGGAGGGCAGGGTCGAGCGCCGGTCGGGCTGGATGCGCCGGCTCGTCGGCGAGCGTCGCGATCCGGACGCGAGCGAGCTCGAGCGGGCGGCCGCGATGTTCCTCCGCGCGGGTGCGAGCGCCGCCGATCCGGCCCAGCTCGCGGCGGCGCAGCGCCTCGTGTTCGGCGTGTACGCGGGCCTGATCCGCCAGGCGCCGACGGCAGCGGCGCAGACCGACGAGACCCACCGGGTCCGGCGCGACGCGGTCGGCCGGCTGGTCGAGCTCGCGCGCGAAGATGCGGTCGGCGCCGAGGCGGTGATGCCGGTGCTCGATCACGCGATCGGCGATCCGCATCACCTCGTCCGCCAGGCCGCGATGGCTGCGCTCCGCTCGCTGTACCCGACCGGCGCGCTCGCGCCGCTGCAGATGGCGATCGCCGCCGCGGCGGATCTCGGTAAGGCCGCGATCGACGAGCTCGTGCCGCTCGCGGTCGAGGGCGACGCCCGTGCCGCCGCGATCATCCGCGGCGCGCTCGACGCCGACAACGCCGACGTCCGCGCCCACGCCGCGCTTCGCCTCCCGCGGCTGTATCCGGCCGGGAGCGCCGAGCCGCAGCTGCTCGCGGCGCGCAGCGTGCACGGCGACGTCCGGCTCGCCGCGATCACCCAGCTCGCGTCGGCCGCGCAGCCGACCCAGGCGATCACCGACGCGCTGGTCGCGGCGCTCGGTAGCGAGCACGCCGATCTGCGCCTGCGCGCGGCGGTCGCGCTCGCGAAGCAGAACAATCCGCTCGGGCCCGGAATGGAGGGGCGCGAACCTGCGTCGCGCCTCGGGACAGACGTGCTCGGCGCGTTCCTGCGCTCCGACGAGCACGCACGCGCGGCGCTCACCGCCTTGCTCGCGCTGGCGCACGACGCGATGACCGCCGGCAACGCGGCCGAGGTGATCGGCGCGCGGCTCGACGAGGTCGACGGTACCGCCGAGGTGACGCTCTCTCCCAACGATCTGATTGGTGGGCTCGCGACGCTGCGCCATCCGATCGGAGCGCCGGCCCTGGTCCGGCTCGCGACCGCGGTGTGGCCCGGCAAGCAGGCCGAGAGCGACGCGCTCGCCGAGAGCGCCTCCCAGGCGCTGCTCGAGATCCTGATCGATCGCGGCGTGCGGCCGCAGAACCTGCCCGATGGCCGCGAGCGCGCGCGCTATCGCGAGGCGCTCGCCGTGCCCCACCTCGCGACGATCGCGCGGAGCTCGACCGCGAGCGTGCGCGTGCGCGCCGCCCAGGCGCTCGGCAACGTCGACGATCGCGCCGCCGAGCCGGTGCTCGAGCGCCTGCTCTCCGATCGCGATCCCGAGGTCCGCACCGCCGCGGCCGAGGCGCTCGCGCTGCGCGCCGAGTACGTCCCCGACGCGACGCTCGCCGCGCTAGAGGCCGCGCTGCGCGGTGGCCGGCGCGAGCTCGTGTTGCCGGCCGCGCTCGGCCTCGCCGCGAAGAAGCGCGCCGAGGCGTTCCAGCCGCTCCTCCTCGTGATCAAGGCCGGCGAGCCGGCGGAGCGCGAACGCGCGGTGCTCGCGCTCGGCGCGCTCGGCGACAAGCGCGCGCTCGCCGAGCTCTTGCCGCTCGCAGAACCGACGGTCGAGGCCGACGACGCGACCCGCGCCCTCGCCCCGACCGCGATCGAGGCGCTCGGTCGGCTGTTGCCTGCGCTCGAAGGCGACGAGGCGGTCGATGTCCGCGGTCGGCTCGAGCGGCTCGCCGTCGGTGGCGCCGGCGAGCCGCGCAAACGCGCGCTCAGCGGCCTGCGCTACGCCGGCCAGCTCGGGATCGTCGAGTCGGTGGCCGGTGATCGCGAGGCGCGCAGCGATATCCGGGTCCACGCGATCCAGCAGCTCGCGCTGGGCGTCGCATCGGGCGTCACGACCACGACCGCCGAGACCGTGCTCGCCGATCTGCTCTCGGATCCCGACTACAGCGTGCGCGACGCGGCCGTCGCCGCGCTGACGAAGGTGCTCGCCGGCGATCGCACGCGCGTTAGCATGTACGCGCTCGGTTCGCCGTTCGACAACGTCAGCGCCCCCGCCGCGAAGTACCTCGCCGCCGCCGGCGACGCGGCCACGCTCGTCGATCGGCTCGGCACCGTGAAGAGCGGCGAGCTCCGTCAGATGTTGCGCGAAGGCCTGATCCGGCGCGGCGAGCTCCCGATCCCGGCGCTCGAGCGCGCCCTGCGCGGCGCCGATCCTCGCCCCCGCGCCGAGGCCGCGTGGATCGCCGGCTACGGCGGTGACCTCGCAAAGGCCCTCGCCGACGCGGTGACCGCCGCCGTCGCCCGCGGCGAGACCGCCTGGCGCGACGCCTCGACCACCGCGCGCGCGAACCCCGACAAACTCTCCGACGAGACCCACGCGTGGCGCGCCTCGCTGTGGGCCGCGCGCCGGCTCGGTGCCGCCAAGGCCAAACCCGTCGAGGCCGCGAGCACCGCTGCACTCGCGAACGACAAGGCCCCCGACGCGGTCCGCCGCGAAGGTGCCGCGCTGCTCGCCGTCTCCGGTTCGATCGCGCCGCTCCAGGCCGCGGCCGGCGATCGCGATCGCGCGGTCCGCGCGCTCGCCTCGACCGCCGTTGCCGCCGCGCAACCCCAGCAGGCCGCCGCCACCGTCCAGGCGATCGGCGCGCGCGCCGACGCGACGACGATCGCGCCGCTCGCCGCCGCCGGCTGGGCCTCGCTCGCGAAGCCGATGCTGGCGGATCCGAACACCCGCGCGTGGGCGACCGCCGTCGCGATCGCGCTGCCTGCTCAGGTCGAGCGCTTGATCGCGATCGCCGAGGCCCCCGGCGAGGATCCGAGCCGGCTCGTCGCGATCGCGGCGCTCGGCCGGATCGGCGGCGACGCCGCAAAGATCTCGCTCGAGAAGATCCACGCCGATGACACCCAGCCCGACGCGATCAAGCTCGCCGCCTGGAAGGCGTTGAAGCGCCTGCTCCGCAAGACGGCGAAGACCTACGGCGAGAACGAGGACAAGGGCATGCCGCGCGAGGGCGCCGCCGGTGGTGGTGACGACGACAGCGATGGCGATGACGACTCCGACGGCGCCGATGACTCCGATGACGACGACGGCGGCGCCGACGACAGCGATGACGATGACGACGACGATGATGACGACGACGGCGATGACGACGGCGGGGACGAGGACGATGATGACTGATCGAGCGAACCCCGTCGATGGCGCCGAGCGTCCGCCGACGAAGAGCGCTGACGCGTCGTTCGCTCGCGGCAGCATGCCGGCGATCCAGACGGTGGCACGCGGGTTCTCGCACGAGGACGTCGACGAGCGGGACGCGGGCCGGGACGCGGGTTCACGCCAAGGGGCCAAGAAGCCAAGTGGCCAAGAGAAAGTTTCGGGCGGAACGCTTGGCGTGGATCGGGCGTCGATGGAGCTTTCGGTTGATTCGAAATACCGCGTGACCGGCGAGCCGAGCGCTGATCCGGATGGAACGAAGAACGTGGAGCGCTCGTCGGCAGACCTTATCCACGCCCGGCCCGCGCCCGAACCTCCGGCCCCCCTTTTCCTTGGCCACCTGGCTGCTTGGCCCCTTGGCGAGAAATCCGCGCCCTGGCCCGCGTCCAAACCTCAGATCGACGAGCTCCGCGGCGCGCCCAGAACGCAGCTGCGGATGACGATGCTGCGCGCACGACCCGACGCGCAGCCGGCACCGACGCGACTTCCCCAGCGGAGGAGCGATGGCTGATCGCGTCGACATTCCGATCAGCTTCGCGCCCCCGAGGGTGACGGTCGCGGCCGATGGCGCGATGCGGATCGCGATCGCGACCGACGGCAATCGCAAGGATGCCGCGCTCGCGGCGCGCCTGCATCGGCCGGGCGTCGCGCGCGACGCGCTGATGGCGATCGGCGACGTGCTCGGCAGCGACCTGCGTCGCAAGGCGAACGATCGCGCGGACTACCTCCAGTACCTGATCGCACGCGGCAAGGGCGTGTCGAAGGCGGTGTGGGACGCCCAGAAGGAATACCTCGCGCTCCAGTACAGCGCGGCCGCGAAGCAGGACGAGCCGCTCGATCCGGTGCTCAGTGTCGGTGCGGACGCGCTGCGCTTCGAGGTGCTGTCGCGCGACGAGTCGACCTACGCCCAGCTCACGCTCAAGCGGCCGGCGGCGCTCGTCGATGCCGACAACGCGGGTGACGGCGGGCGCGCGTACGGCACGACCTACGCGCACCTCGACGCGGCGGCCTTTGCCGCGATCAACCGGATCCGTGGCTATCGCGCGACGACGCTCGCGTTCAGCCCGGCGGCCGAACCGATGCCGAGCACCCGCACGGTGCCGGTGAAGTGGCTCCGCGCGTTCGGCCAGATGCAGGCGGCCTCGCTGCTCGCCGTCGATCGGTTCACGCTCTCGCCCGTCGATCTCTACAACGTGTTGCTCGCGCTCCGCCTGCGCAAGGCGAAGCAGCCGCCGCGCGGCCTGCGCTACGAGCTCGTGCCGGGCGAGCCGCCGCGCCTCGTGCTCGAGCCGTGGGACCTCGTCGTCCACGGGAACGGCGGCCCGTATAGCGGCAGCGCGCCGCGCGTGATCCGGACCTGGGGACGCAATCGGTTGAACGTGCTCGCGCGGGTGTTGCCGCACGCGCGCTCGGTGACGGTGTCGGTCGCGGGGCAGGGCCTACCGGCGCTGTACAGCGTCGACCTCGGCGATGCGACGTTCGCGCTCGCGCTGTCGGGCTGGACCGATGCGGGGTGGGCCGGCATCTCGACGTTCGATCTGCTCGCCGCCGACGACGATCCGAAGAACATCGAGACGATCGTTGCCGCACTCCCCGCGACGCTGGACGAGCTCGCGCAGAAGCTCGGCCGGCCGCGCGCCGAGCTGCGGCGCATCGTGCTCGCGGCGCTCGCCCAGTTGCGGATCGGTCACGACCTCGCGACCGGCACGCTGTTCGCCCGGCCGCTCGTGACCCAGCAGCTCCCGTCGCTGAAGTTCCGCGACGCGCGCGAGGCCGCCGCGCATCGCCTGCTCGCCGAGCCCGGCGCGGTCGCGCTGTCCAAGGTCGCCGACACGCCGGAGGGGCGCGCGATCGAGGGCCAGGTCGTCGATACCAAGGCGCACCGCACGTTCTACCCGGCGTTCTCGATCGATCGCGAGGGCCGGACCTCGGCGGCGTCGTGCACGTGCTCCGCGTTCCGCCGCGCCGGGATCAAGGAAGGTCCGTGCGAGCACATGGTCGCGCTGCGCGTGTTACTCGCGCGCGAGGAGGCGCGGCTCGAGGCCGATCGCCTGACGCCGGAAGGCCGCGCGCGGATCACGGCAGAGACCCGCACGTTGTTGCGCCGGACCCGCGCCGGCGCCGAGACGTATCGGCTGTCGCTCGACGGGCGCAACGTGGTCGCTCGGTTCGGCATGCTCGGCGACGGTGTGCGCGAGCCGCGCATGCAGCGCCTCCGGTTCGGTTCGGTCGATGCGGCGCGCGCGGCGTACTTCGCGCGTCTCGAGGATCTCGCACAGAAAGGGTATCTCGATGCGACCCAGGAGTAGCGACTTGGGTCATCGCGCTGGTCATCCCGGTTCGGAGAAGAAGTCGGTCTCGTTAGCCCGTGCTTCGGCACAAGGGTGGCGTCGCGCCATCCGGGTTCAATCAGATGCCATTCACCACAAGGTAGGCTGTTCTTGGTCTGCTAGCGCCGGAGGGCTAATCCCTTCCTGCTCGGCTGGACCAACCACACCACTGCGGTTCGAGTCTTCGACGAGGTCGAATTC
>Ga0307509_10001923_pt1 | contig 34308 bp, 29 predicted proteins | sample 10_EM_MG_FD_202245 | JGI IMG/M metagenome (GOLD analysis project Ga0307509, IMG submission 202245) | Populus trichocarpa ectomycorrhiza microbial communities from riparian zone in the Pacific Northwest, United States - 10_EM | ecosystem: Host-associated > Plants > Roots > Unclassified | place...
CTTATTGAGTGAAGCTTTCAGCTTAACGATATTAAGTTTAACCGTTTTGATTCTTCGTGAATTATTTACTCTATCTTTATCTTCTACTTTGAGTTTTGGTGCGGTCGCAACCTTAGAGTTCACCTCGCTATAGGGTGCCCCCGTTACAGCAGGACAGGGTGCTCGCACAAGGTCGGAAGTAGTGGTGGATGTCCAAGGCTTAAATCTGATATCTACTTAAGTTTAAGCGTTTGGCATTCTACTTCAACAACAAACTTTTCATTGAGAGAACTAAATTGAGTGAAGCTTCGAGCTTAACTATATTAAGTTTTACCGTTGATTCTTCTGAATTACTTTACCTCATCTTTATCTTCTACTTCGAGTGTTTGGTGCGGTCGCAACCTTAGAGTTCCCTACTCTAGAGGGTGCCCCCATTACACCTTTCCTCCTCCTCCTCTACTACTGCTAACCACTCATCCATTGCCTCCTATATTGAAAGAAAAAAAGAAAGAAAAAAGATAAGTTTCTGCCCTTCCCTTTTCTTGAAAGTAAAATGACTAACCTTGAGTATATCTTTAAAGGGCCGGTTAACTGACAAATCAAGAGGCTGCACAAGCCCTGTGCAGCCTCCTCGGATTACACTCGGTGTAATATCATGGGCCACAAAGGTATCCAGAACCTCTTCTGTTCGATGACCTGAAAAAAGGTGTATCGCAAGCAGAGTTGGCTGACCTTCAAGGACAGGAACCAATTGCTCATCTAGCTACTCGAGCATGTTGCTCGAGTTGGCATATGCGGTCGGGTTGAATTTTACAACAACCCGATCATCATATCTCATCCTCTCAGGCCCCATCGTGGGGCCTGTACCCTGCCCTCGGAAGAAGAGCAGAGGCTTAACCCATGGAACTCCATCTGCAAAAATGTTAAGTTGCAAAGTCCCTTGTCTTTTATCCCAGCCAGAGCGGCTGGCCTGTATCCAGATAGTTTTATCACCGATCTGATTGTAGGTTTGGCCTTCTAGGTATTCGAATGGGATGGGTGTTTGATCCATGTTGCAGATGTTCTGTAACCGGTAGCGGCTGATTTGGGAAGCGGTGAGTTGGTCACTTTCTGTATTCTCATTGGGGCGGATCTGGGAGTTGCGGCTATTAAACTGCAGCCAACTAACAATTGTATCAGCAAAGTCACTGGGTAGCTGACTTGCTTTATTGGTATTAAAGCGGAGGCTAATTTGGTGCCAAGATAGAAACCGGCGGAACCACCCATTTGAGAAGGTAAAGGTAGGTGGAGTACTCTCACTGCTGGGATAATGTTTATGAAAGAGCTCTCTGCTGACTCTGTGAAACCAACTACGCCGGACTGGTCTCCCCAATGCTCTTCGTTCCCGGAACTTTTCGAATAGTTCCCTCTCCATTCCTGGCCACATTCTCCCCCTTCCTCCCCCCCTCATCCTCCTCTGCTCTCCCTTCATCTGAGCAAACTTCCCCCTCTCCTCCTCTTTCTTCCAGCGGTATAGATTTGTTGCGGGAATCTTAAACCTCTGAGCAACCTCTACCTGCGTCAGTTGGCGTTCCTTGGTTGGACCCTCACGTATTCTTGCCCCCATCCAGTAAGAGAGAATGTGTAGCTTAAAGTTTACTGTATAGGAGTGATATGGGTTTTCAACCTTCCTTCCCTCTACTCTTAGGAGCAGTGTAAGGGGCTTCCTCTTCGGCCCTGTTTTTTTTTTTACTCCAGCATAGCATCGCTCGGCAGGGAGTGGAGGGAGGCAGGTTTGAACACGGATGCGGCCACAGCGTTGAGATGGCATGAGGATACTGGTCTTTGGTTTCTGGTTTGGAGAGAAAAAAAATGTGTCAAAAGTACTTGTATTTAGGAATTAATCGCGTATTTGTTTACATTTTATTCAGGAGTCACAACTTGATGGGGTTCAGGTAAGGTTCAAATGTTTTTGATTTATAATGCTGTTTTACCTCAAAGACACTTTCAAGACATGAAGCGCGGTTTCACACCTTATTTCAACCCCCCGGCACCGTGTCCAATTATTCGAGTTTTTACGGTATCATCACTCCATCGACTAACTCACAAAATCACTAGCGGGGTTACCATGTAGAAATCCCACACAAATAGGCTGTCTTGGCAGTGTTATGGGGCTCTTTGCCTAGAACTCTGCCACTCAGAATTCCTGGCACATTTTCTGGAACCCTGTGTTCAATTTTGTGAATCCTCATGTCACGCCGTATGATACTATGGGGGGGACCAAAAAAATCCCCGGATTTTCACAATGTTATGGTGGTAAGTAGGCACCTTTTAAGAACAGACATTTTGTATGGAGAGCCTGGTAGGGGTCGTCCTTTTGTCGCCAAGATCGTACGTTTTACTCGCCGGTCATGAGCCACACAAATCATAGCAAATTCTCCAAGCAACTCATCTAACCAAGATCCAGTTATTATTAGTGAGGAATCCATAACCCCGTGATTAGGTTCGTCGGATCACTCGTGGGAAGCACAAAGGAAAATAACTACTATATCTCGGCCTCCAGCAAATCTCCAATTTTGTTTTTAGCCCCCTCTCACCCCCATATTGATTCATGCTCCTATCATAACCTCTATATCCATGCGATACACTTTCATCCGAGTAGAGTACAAAAACAGCACCAGTGGTAATAAAAACAAGTTCCCCCTTCCCACCATCATCACCGCGCCACCTCGAACTAAAAGGAAAAATAAGGAGAAAAGAGAAGACAAGCTAAGCAAAATTCCAAAACCGTGACTCCCATGCCGAACCACCTTTTTTTGTTTTGATAAGAGGAAAAATAAAGAAAACAAGAAGATGACTGAATACCCCAGCTGATTGAGAAGGAAAAAAGAAGGATGATGAAAGAAGAGGACAATCCTGGTTTATTGCCTAACGCGTGGTATGTTCCAGAACTTAGGTGCGTTCTATTTTGTAGAGCTCTGATTTGATGAAAAGGGTGATGATCAGGGCCAAAGTTGTAACGGAAAGCAACGTGATAAAGTTGTGTAAAGGGAAAAAATTAGATAGAGCGAAAAATAGAAGGCGATGCGAGCGAAAAAATGAGTATAATGGGGAAGCGCTTTTTCAAAGTACAAAAACGTAAATGGAAAGAAGTTATGATAGAATATGGCAGAAATGAGGGAAGAAAAGCGGAGGGGGGAAAAAAGGAAGCTGGGGACTAAAATTTCTTTCCCTTCTTGCTTTTTTTCTTCTTACTCTTGCTCGGAAGGACGAGTGGGACGTCTACTAGTTCCCATTCCATATATCGAATCATGTATTCGTCGATGTGCACTGGTTCTCGATCAACCCGGTTCCAGCCGTCACCATAGATATCATGACCAAGACCTCTGTGGGTAACAACCTCTGGTTCAACAGTATTTCTTTGCGGTGTCATGGCGGCGTTGCTGGCGGGTGCTGATGGTTCTCTAGGTGTAGTTCCCGCCGTAGCAGTGCCGGGCTCTCTTGGTGTTTGTGCTGGAGTGCTCCTTTCCGCAAAGTCGGCGCCGTCGGCATCCACAACTTCCCTCTGCGCAACCTTGGCTGCTGTAGCGTCCTCAACGTCTTCGGCTGCCTCGAGCGCTCTCTCCATGTTTACCCCGGGGGCAACCACTGTTTGTGAATCGTCCACGCCATCTAGATCCTTGATAACTTCATCCCCAAGCATATCGCGGATTGTGAGCTTGTTGAAGTAGTCGGTCGTGAAATCACCCTCTTGAATGACTACGTCATCTAACATTCGCTTTTGGTTTGATTTTCGGAGTATGTTTGACTCGATGGTGTATTCAGAGACGAAGCGGTAGATGTGGACGTCCCGAGTTTGACCTATACGGTGACAACGGTCTTGGCATTGCTTGTCCATTGCTGGATTCCAATCCAAATCATAGAATATCACAGTATCTGCACCTGTCAAGTTGATACCAAGCCCACCAGAACGGGTAGATAGGATGAATACAAGAATTCTCGTATCGTTATTAAACCTATCAGTTAATATCTGTCTCTGCTCCACCTTTGTAGCTCCATCAAGGCGAAGATACCGATGACCGTGGATATTCAAAAACTGCTCGAGAATATCTAGAACTTTGGTCATTTGGGTAAAGATTAAGGCCCGATGCCCCCCGGCTTGCAACTGACGTAGGAGAAGGTCTAGGCGTTGTAGCTTTCCACAGTCATACTGGAGAAGTCGTTTATCAGGAAAGGCAATTGATAGCCGAACCCTAGCCTTATGGAAAGGATCCGATGGAAATAGATTCTCAACTTGGGCTTCCTGGATAAGCTCGACTCCTTGTGGCGACAGCGCTATGGGTGCCATATCGGTTGCAACAACAGCAGGGGTGATACAACCAAACTTATCAATTACGCTGCCCATTGACTCAGTCCGGTCTTCAAGGGTTAAGATCATCGAGCTGATGACCTCGGACCGATTAAGGAACCAATCAGTTATCATTTTCCGATTCTTTGGCATTGGTTTCGAAGGCCCAACGGATATACCATCGGTGCAAAATTCGACCAGGTTCTTTCCGAAGAGAGGGTGGTACTGAGTGCGCAATCGATTAAGGCGGACACAAGATTGGAGGGCCTCAAGACGGGACACTTCTGCTTGATGTTTAAGATAAGCTGCGTGCCCTCGAACCGTTGCAAAGTCTGGTTCTACTGGCTTTATATCTGCCGCCCTATCTTTGTAATACTTTTGAAGGAACTCGGTCGCTGTAAGTCTTGATATCTCGTCTGAATGCTGAGTTGAGAGGTGGTTGTTTTTGGCGGGCACAAGCCCACAAAATTCGAGGAAGTTTGTGTTAAAGAAAGGTTTAAATGGATCCTCGTTGAGGAGACGCCGCCTAACCAGTAGCTCCTTGACTTCATAGTCGGCAACCACAGACTTTTGCATCGCGAAAGACGTGACGATCTGGCGAGTTTCAAATAGGTCTGGATGGTTACAGACCTTGCGAAGTTGCATCAAACAATTGATAATGGAGAGATAGTTGCCCGATGCCAGTGTTTCGCGTGTTTTTGCCATCGACATAAATTCCTCGTAAAGATATCTTTGTCGCTTTGATAGCCTACAGTAAACGATGTGTTCAAATTTTGCTGGCATCTGCTTCTCCACGTCTGCCTTCAATCTGCGAAGAAGATAAGGTCTGAGGACGCGATGGAGTTTTGTGACAGTGTGCTTGGCTTCATCGTCCATACCTTCTCGGCCGCCTTCGATAAGTTGGTCTACGGGGTGCGCAAACCATTCTTGAAATTCCTTCAGGTTTGCAAATCCAGCAGGCATAGCGCTCGAAGCTCCAGAAGGCATGAGAAAGTAAAGCAACGACCATAGCTCGATTAGGTTGTTCTGGAGAGGGGTTCCTGTAATCAACAAACGGGCCTCGGCTTTGAAGTTGAGTAAAGTTTGCCATCTTTGCGACCGGAAATTCTTGATATTATGGGCTTCATCCAAAATCAAATAATGCCAATTACGGCGTTTAAAGGTAACTTGATCTTGAAGGACGAGCTGGTAAGAAGTGATGCACACATGCCACAGATTGTTGTCAAACCACCCCCTTCTCTTCTCAAGCCGTTGCTCGCGGGATCCATAATAAGTTAGAATCTTGAACCCTGGCGCCCACTTTTTAAACTCCATCTCCCAATTAAGCATGACACTTGTCGGCACAACAATGAGGTGCGGTCCCCAAACTCCCTTTTCGCACGCAAGATGCGCTAAAAGTGCGATGGTCTGGATTGTTTTACTGTAACACAAGTTAGCTGGTGGAAAAATATCTTACAAGCACATTAGGACCCGAGAACACACCCAAGTCCCATCTCGTCGGCCAGGATGCCATTAGTGTGGTTATTGTAGAGCCCGGCGAGCCAATCGAGGCCATAGTGCTGGTACTCTCTCAAAGTCCCCCGGAGAAGAAACGGGATGGGGGTTTTGATATCTATATTCGGTTGAGGAGAGGTTTCTGGGGATGTTGTAAGGGATGAGGGGTGGCCACTTTCTTTCAAATCAACTTGTGAGTGGGAGAGCGAAGTTGACGTTTCCGCATCCATTGTATCCGAGTGACCGTTGAGCATCGGTATTTCTAGAGCTTGACCTCCAATAACCCCCGGCGCAGAGAGATAATTGGCTCCAACCGCTTTGCCCGGTGGGGATTTGTAAACAACAAGGCTCACTTCATCGATCTTATCTTCCTCCAATAACTCATCAGTGGTATCGGCTTTAGAGTCATTGGCGTTAGAGTCTTTTGAGAGTGACTCTATTCGCACACTATCCGAAGATTCCTCGAGGTTCCGGTCCTCCTGCACAGGCTCTATAAGCTCGTTCTCGTCCTCACTCTCAGGCCCGAGATCGCGGGAATCCACCCTTAGCCCGCTCAAGTCCCCGTATAACCCTAGCAGTCCGGATCCAAACTCATTTTCGGTCTCGGAATCATCCTCGGAACCATCTTCACCGGTCTCGTTGCCATTTGACCCGCTCTCAGAATCCATATCAACTGATTCGTCACTATCATCCATGAGAATATCGTCAACTTCCTCAAGCTCAACCGCCTGAGTCGGGTCTTCATCGATATCCATTCTAGCAGCATCGTCCGAGTGTATTTCAGATGGCACAGGTGTTCTGCCATCAAGTGACACCCCATCCTCAATATCCGATAAATCGTCCACCTGAACAAGCCCCTTACCTCCAAGTGAAGCTCGGCTGGGGTTAAGACCTGAATACTTTGCTTTTAGCTGCTCCACTGTAAGATTCTCGTCGTCATCCTCCACATCCTCCTCATCAGAATCTGTGGTCGACATATTTGCCTCATCTAGTTCTTCCAATCCCGACACTCCTTTGTCGTCTTCCTCCTCCTCCTCTCCATTGTCCTCTCCATCATACTCCTCCTCCTCCTCCCCCTCCCCCTCCCCCTCCAGCGTGTCTAGACCACCCTCGGATGCTGTCGCGGAATTATGACGGTCCCCCCGCCGTGCTTCGAGTAGCTGGGTCGAGTGTTCAAGCATTTGATTTAGATGCTGTTTGCCTGCTAGTCGATGTTCCTCTTCTGCCCTCATCCTTCTGCGGTTTTCAACCTCCTATAATTAAATTAGCTACTACTATAACGGTGAGGTTTTTACATAAAACGGGTGTACATCTTTCTCTATGGCGAGGCAGACTGGAGTTGCGTGCGGGTGACGCTTGCTGGGACGAGGGTAGAGATACCTTCAATACTTCCTCCCATTTCCGGCGTAGCTGAGAAATTTGTTCTTTATATATCCTCCGGTTCTCAAGAAACTCCTCTTGTTCGATCTCTTCTTTTGTCAAAGGTCTTCTTCTTTTGATTTCTGCCATTATCAACGCATTCCGCTTTTTCATTATCTCGATATGTTCCTTTCGTTCCCTCACCAAGAGTCGTTGCAGATACAGGGCATGTGCGACCAAATGATCTTGATGCGAATAGGGTTGAGGCGGCTCGGGCACTTTCTCAGGGAGATACAGTGAACAATGATCCGGTCTAAGGAGGCCATTAACAGCAGCATCTTCAATTTTGTTTCGTATTGCAGCCTCTCCTCGTGCCTCCTCTTCCGCAGCTGCTAGCAGGGCTGGATTCTTAAATATATCATCATGATCCAGGAAATCTTCAAAAGAATCAAATTCCCTCTGAGCAGGAATATGCGAAGGATGTGTTATTACTGGTTTGGGTATACTGAATTTCAATTTAATCTTTGGAACTCTGAAGTCTGGATCGACATCCAGTTCTCCATCTGACTCGAACTCAAACCCTCTATCAATCCCATTCCTTCCAGTTGTCGCAGACTCCGGTTTGATCCCAACCCCATTAATAATTTCTTCCTCTGTGAGAGCATTTCTGCCAGCCGTACGTGCACTTTTTCTCGTGCCAGCTACTGGACTCTTCTTAGGAAGGGTGGACGACTTTGCCGGAGTAGTCTTCGGAGCAGATTTTTGCGCTGATGTTGACTTCGCAGGTGTTGACTTCTTGACGGGTGTATCCTTAAGGGCTGCAGGCCTCTTAGGACTGACTCTTGAATTTCGACCAGAAAATTTTGGAGTGGGGGTTGTCGGCCTAGCTCTCCCGGTCGATTTGTTTTGCGTTGTTGTAGAACTACGCGACCGAGAGCCATTAGCAGCAGGAGCGGAAGCCAACAGAGCATTTTTCTTCTGTTCCGATTGTCGCTGCGAAGATCTTGTAGGACGCGTCGGGGTTGTGCCATTCTTCAGAAAGGGCTGCAGCTCTGGGGGAATTGGGTTTGTTCGACCAGATCTGCGCCGACCATCTTCCCCTACGAATGAAGCCGGGGTTTGTGTAGTTACACTCTTCCATGGTGGTGAATCGTCTAATTTTCTTTTCTTGGAAGGGGGTTTCTTGATACCAGAACCCCCCTCCAGGTTCGAAGCGGAAGCCTGTGGCTCCGGCGTTGTGTGTCCGTTCTCTGTAAACATGGTCAGAATAATAGTAGGAAGTGACAGGGGACCAGAAAAACTGACCAGGCGAGCCTGATGGTCCGGGACGTTTTCGCGTGTTGCTTCTCATACAAGTAGGGCTGGTGGGGTTCGGAGGCTAAAACTCGTACTGGACGTCCGAGATAGGGATAAACATGGGAAATTTTGGTGGTCAATAAATAGCCACAATCAGAGGAATCTGTGTACGAAGTTTTAAGTGGCAGAGGGTTCTGGTTGTTGAGATAATGGATAAAAAAGGAGAGTACGCGGCGATGGGCAGTTCTTCAACTGATGACACCGTTGGGTCTGACGAGGCGATAATTTTGCTGCTGTTGGTCGTGAGTCCACAGCCGGGTTGCCTCCGTGTTTTCCTTTCCTTTCTTTTTTTCCTCCCATTCTTTCCTTTCATTGCCGTAAAAAGTCAGGGATCTCCATTTTGCCCAGGATAGGTCTAGGGCACTCAAGTATTACCAAAGATGGTTTATTTAACCTTCTTTAAGCCATTAACTTACATGATTCCGGGTTCATTCTGATGCAACTTATGGCTGGAACTTAACGCCCTTGTGTCGCAGGTCAGACGCCATACCTATCTATCCGATCAAATCTCTCCTCCACACCCCACATCATCCCCATCGAGGCAGGTCCCCTTCCCTTCAGCGAACTAACTATACATGATAGTTATCCTAACCTGAGTTCTTCTATAGATGTTCGCTCAACGAGTGTCCATGGTGAGGCCTCTGGCCCACCGAACGCTTCCCCTCTTTTCTTCACATTGTACCAGAACCTTTATCACTGGCTACCCCAGAATTCCTCAAAAGTTCGAGCAATACCCAAACTTCGATGACGCGACCGATCCTGGGATGGTTTGTGGCCCCTCGCCTCTCAAAGCCACCGGCCTGGACCGTGCTAATGTTTATGAGAATAGAACGGCGGATACGTGAATCCCCCGGCCGAAAAGCGACAATTCCGAGATCCCTACGCTGATTGGTGGGACAAGCAAGGCCGCCGCAACTTTGGGGAACCGGTAGGATTGATCCTTCCCATTAAAACCGCCTCGTGCATCTAACTAAATATCGCATTGAAACAGTTGCACGAAGACGACGATCTCCTCGGCCGGTTTACTCCTGAAGAATATACACACTTCAAGCCCAGATGGGCATTTGCCATGAATGGGATATTCATCGCTACAATGCTTGGATTCTGCGGGGTCGTTTATGCCCTCTATCCAGACATGCCCGCAGTCCCTAGAACCTTTCCGGATGACGGATTGCTAGATGCACTCGGTGGTCCCGGGGCGCTCCCAGCCTTGTCGGATAAAAATGATAAATAGATACCTATATTCAATTTTACCGATGTTTGTTCCTTCTTTGCCCGTGTATATAAGCCACAAATACCCGTACACATAAGCCTAGGCTACAAAAACATTGATATCGTACCCAAAAGAGCAGAATTAGTGGTAGTCTGTGTGCTTTGAGAAAGGAAGCGCATCGTCGAAGTATTATGAAAGCATGTGCTAGCTACCCAAAAATATATCTGCTAGAGCCCCCATGATGCCGTTATTATATTTCTCTACGAGTACTACAAACACCTTTATGACTATTTTGGATTCTTTGGTTCACATCTTCATTATGTTCTGGGCTGTACGCCAAGCAGGGCAGTTGCCCGAATGGGGCTGATTGGTCCTCCCCTGGGAGCTTAAGAATTTCTATGGCTCGTAAGCTTCGACACAACAAACTCAACCTCCATCAACCCTTCACCCCGGTACGTTATCGACCACTCCCCCATCCCATCTATCCATCACCCACCAAATCCTATCATCCTCTCTGGAATCCGCTTTTTAGGACGTTTCAACTCTACGCTAGCCACCATGCCTAGTGCCACTGGAAAAGACTGGGAAAAGTACAAGAAGTTCGCCGACGAAGAGGAGGACGAGAAGAAGATTATACCACTATCGGAAGAGTATGTCTCCCTGCAAGGCAAGGTGCTATTGATTTGATCTTGATCAATGGGATGGATGGGATGGAAATACGATGCTAACTAGGCGTAAATGGTGTTGATAGAGATATCCAGGTCCTAAAGACTTATGGCGCCGCTCCCTATGCTGCATCTTTGAAGAAACTCGAGAAGGATATCAAGGACTTACAAGCTAAGGTAAACGAAAAAATAGGTAAAGTTTATCATGCCTAGATACGGAAGTGTATTTATGTTGACTAGGTTCTTCCGGAGTTCAGGTGTCAAGGAATCTGATACAGGGTTGGCCCCACCGCATTTATGGGACGTCATGGGAGACAAGCAGCGTATGTCTGAGGAGCAGCCATTACAGGTTGCGCGCTGTACCAAGATCATTCAGAGTGCAGATGACCCGGAGAAGGCCAAATATGTGATCAATGTTAAACAGATCGCAAAATTTGTTGTTAACCTTGGAGAGCGAGTGTCTCCAACGGACATCGAGGAAGGGATGAGAGTTGGGTAAGTTGTTTCACAGAATTTTATCAAGGGCGCTTTTTTTTTTTAATATAAGACGAATGTTGTTGCAGTGTTGATCGACAAAAGTACCAAATTCTTTTGCCTCTCCCTCCGAGAATCGATCCTTCGGTTACCATGATGACGGTCGAAGAGAAGCCTGATGTTACCTACGGCGATGTTGGTGGATGTAAGGAGCAGATCGAAAAGCTTCGTGAGGTCGTCGAGCTCCCTCTCTTATCTCCCGAACGATTTGTGAACCTCGGTATCGACCCCCCTAAGGGTATCCTTCTTTATGGCCCTCCGGGGACTGGAAAGACACTCTGCGCACGAGCAGTTGCGAATCGTACCGATGCTACTTTTATCCGTGTTATCGGCTCAGAGCTTGTCCAGAAATATGTTGGTGAGGGGGCACGGATGGTCCGTGAACTTTTTGAGATGGCTCGTACCAAGAAGGCTTGCATCATCTTTTTCGACGAAGTTGATGCTATCGGAGGTGCTCGTTTTGATGATGGCGCTGGCGGTGATAACGAGGTTCAGAGAACCATGTTGGAGTTGATCACCCAGTTGGATGGTTTCGACCCTAGAGGAAACATCAAAGTCATGTTTGCGACCAACCGGCCTAGTACCCTCGATCCTGCCCTCCTTCGACCTGGGCGTATTGATCGAAAAGTGGAGTTCAGTCTACCAGATTTGGAAGGGAGGGCAAATGTTTTGAGAATCCACGCAAAGAGCATGAGTGTTGAGAGGGACATTAGATGGGAACTAATTTCCAGGCTTTGTCCCAATAGCACTGGAGCTGAATTGCGAAGTGTGTGCACTGAGGCCGGTATGTGCCGAATTGGATTCTCCTCGTTTTTATCATTACCATCATTACTATTAATATTATTATTACATCCTCTAACGTTGGTAACCTCTAGGAATGTTTGCTATCCGAGCCAGGCGAAAGGTGGCGACAGAGAAGGATTTCTTGTCCAGTGTCGAGAAAGTGATCAAGGGCAATCTCAAATTCAATTCCACCGCTACTTATATGCAGTATAATTAGTTTAAAAGGTAGGTATCTAGAGTTAGTTCAGGTACGGAGCCTAAAGTTGTACAGTACGGTAGTCAGCAAATTTGAGCTATCATTACTTATTCCCATAAAACGCCCAGATGGCTGAAGCTAGGATCGGGTGTGCATTAGCTTTCTAAGACCTTGACTCCTTGAATTCGCTATCGCAACAGATTCTAATGCTGCCTTCCCGAAGTCTCTGGATAGACTAGACGGTACCAGCAGGCGCCCATTGAAACAGACAGGGCATTTGCTTAAACAAAATTTCTTCTGAGCACAAGTGATATTCGGCTAGTGAAATTGACCGCAATATCATATTATGATATAACTTTAAAGCTAATACAAGTGATTATCTACAACGCGCGCAATACACAAGTGGAATAAGAATCCGGTGATGGTTTCGAATGGTGAAAAGTACCGGCAGTACCAGCACTCGAGCACAATGCACTCACTCTCTTAGTCACACCCAGAGGGATCGTTAACCAAGACTTTTAAGTTACAGACAACCAATAAGAATGTCCGCAGATCAGCTTACTTAATACTTCTCTTCAGGACCTGAAGGATTGCCGAGGAAGTGCCTCGTGCCATGCCATGCCAATCTCCAACACCCCCAAGCAAACCCTTGGGTCCTCCATCAGTGCAACCTACCGGTAGCAACCGGCATCATCACCATTCGCTGTCTCTCTCCACACTTTACCATCTCACCCCTCTATTCCTCCAATTCCCCTATTCTCTCTCCTCACCCACACATATTTTCGTCGTTTATTCCCTCCCTATTATCCTGGAATTTTATTACCTTATCTCTTTTGCCTTCCCCACTCCCGACAATCATGAGCTTTCTCGCTCTCCGAAGGTTCGCATCTTCACAGGTGAGTCCCGAAGCAACCTTTACTCTTCCGATTCCTTGTGACAAGAACTAATCCAAGCGCCGCGACACATAGATTTTGCAAACAGCAAGGTTGCAAACCCGTTCCTTCCACGCAACTAGACCAGCCGGTAGGTAGCCTTGCAATTGCAGTTCCGATTAGATTTCCAATCATTTCTCTCCCGCTATCGCCGAAATTCCTGGCTTCACAAAATCAGTTCTTCTAACAAGGTTTCTTGATAATAGCAAAAATATTCAGCTCCCAGCCGCTTCGTGCAAAAGAAGCCCCCCCCAATGTTTCCTCTAAATATCCTGTCGTGGTATGTTCTCGGCAGTTTGTTTCACTAGTTCTACGGATTATCGTTTTTTGTTTTCTTTTCTTCTAAATTCTTGCTAGGACCATGAATATGATGCTATTGTTGTAGGGGCTGGTGGTGCCGGTCTCCGTGCAGCTTTCGGACTTGCGGAGGCGGGATTTAATACTGCTTGTATATCCAAGCTCTTCCCTACTAGATCACATACCGTTGCTGCTCAGGGTGGCATCAATGCCGCACTTGGAAACATGCACCCGGATGATTGGAGATGGCATATGTACGATACAGTGAAAGGATCAGATTGGCTTGGTGACCAGGATGCTATTCATTATATGACCAGGGAAGCTCCGGCATCAGTTATTGAGCTGGAGAACTATGGATGTCCCTTTGTGAGTTTATTATTAAATATACTGCCATCTCTACTCCCCTATTTGTGAAAGCTAATTGGAGCGATAGTCGAGAACGGAGGATGGAAAGATATATCAGCGTGCGTTCGGTGGGCAATCACAGAAGTATGGAAAGGGGGGTCAAGCATATAGGTGCTGTGCCGCGGCGGACAGGTAGCGATTTCTTCTCTGGCTTTCATATATAGTCTCACCGACAAATGTCCCCAGCTAATGCCTATAGAACCGGACATGCCCTCCTACATACTCTATACGGGCAATCGCTGAGACACAACACAAAGTATTTCATCGAATACTTCGCAATGGACCTCCTAATGGAAGACGGCGAGTGTGTAGGTGTCATCGCTTACAACCAGGAGGATGGTACCCTCCACAGGTTCCGGGCCCATAAGACAGTCTTAGCTACCGGTGGATATGGGCGTACATACTTTTCCTGCACTTCCGCTCACACATGTACTGGCGACGGTATGGCAATGGTGGCTCGTGCTGGACTGCCAAATCAAGATTTGGAATTCGTTCAATTCCATCCAACCGGAATCTATGGCGCAGGGTGCTTGATCACCGAGGGATCCCGGGGCGAAGGAGGGTATCTGTTGAATTCTGAGGGTGAGAGATTCATGGAGAGATATGCCCCAACTGCGAAGGATCTCGCTAGTCGAGATGTAGTCTCCAGAAGCATGACCCTAGAAATCAGAAACGGCAGGGGAGTTGGTCCTGATAAAGACCATATATACCTCCAACTAAGCCACTTGCCAGCAGAGGTTCTCCATGAACGTCTTCCCGGAATTTCGGAGACCGCGGCTATCTTCTCTGGTGTTGACGTCACTAAGTCACCCATTCCAGTGCTGCCCACTGCCCATTATAATATGGGCGGTATCCCCACCCGCTACACCGGTGAAGTTTTAACTATTGACGAAAACGGTAACGACAAGGTTGTTCCAGGCCTTTTCGCCGCCGGCGAGGCAGCCTGTGTTTCAGTCCACGGCGCCAACCGGCTCGGTGCAAATTCACTCCTCGACCTTATTGTTTTTGGCCGTGCCGTTGCTCACACTATCCGTGACGCCCTGACCCCAGGAACCCCACTAAAACCGGTATCTGCTGACATTGGTGCCGCCTCTATTGCCAACTTAGACAAGATCCGCAACTCCAACGGTTCTAAGAGCACTGCTCAGATTAGACTTGATATGCAAAAGACTATGCAGGCTGGTGTCTCGGTCTTCAGGACACAGGAAAGCTTGGATCAGGGTGTTGAAAAGATTCGAAAGGTCGACGCCAGCTATCGTGATTTAGGAATTAAAGACCGCAGCATGATTTGGAACTCTGACCTCGTTGAGGCACTCGAGCTTGACAATCTTCTGACATGTGCTGCTCAAACTGCACACGCGGCTGCTGCCAGGAAGGAGTCCCGTGGAGCACACGCAAGGGAAGATTATCCTAAACGCGATGATAAGAACTGGATGAAACATACACTGTCGTGGCAGAAGGAGCAACGCGGCAAGGTCGACTTGAAATACCGTGCAGTCGTTGGAAATACCCTAGATGAGAGTATGCTCCTCCCCTCTTTACATCTAATTGAACCTTACTAACTACATCACAGAGGAGTGTGCGGCGGTCCCACCTTTCAAGCGTGTGTACTGAACTAAACCAAAATTATATTCAAACCAAAAAATGTAGTCGGAGGAAAAGTTTCAACGGTTTTTCCAGTAGATGATTCAAATTCAAATATAGTTTTTTTTTCATTTCCTTTCATTTCTTGGTCACTCCTCTTGGCTTTTCGATTGGGATTGGGATTGTATTGTAGATGACGGAATAAAATACGATTAATTGAGCATGGGAGAATTCTGCTTTTTTACTTCCAGTGACGATCCTTTCCGAGCGAGAATATATGCTCGGAAGAGATGAGATATTTCGTCGGTGATACCCTTGGTTCTATGTACCTATACGGCAGATATCTGTTTTTGCACTCTGCAGTCCTGAGCGGGAACGGACACCAACATCCTACCTGCTTTCTTTCTCCATCTACATTTTATTCCGTCCAGAAGCCACGATCCCGGGGTTCGTTAGGGGCCAAATTACTCCATCGGTAGACCCCAGAACACACAGCAACCTTGGCAGTCCCCGCCGGACAAGAGTCACAGCGAGCGCCGCAACGATATCCAAAACCACCGCACTACGGCCGACAGGGGAAATCCTAAGGGAACTAAAGCACGGTATATACCAACAGACCCAAGTGATATAAAGGCACTCTACACCCACCCACCCACCAGACGGCTCACACGCCTTTCACACGAGACGTGTAGAATCAGTCGGGAAACTTGCGAGTTTTTTCTTCTTTCTTCTTTCCCCCCCCCCCCTCCTCCTCCCCCTCCTCCTTCTGCTTGGGAGAGTGGTATTATATACCGTAAAAACTTGAATAATTGAACCGTGTGCTATGAAGTCCGAAATTCCCTTCTCTGGAATGGGGGCAAAAAACACAGCAAAAACACAGCCCTCTCCCCCCCTGCTGAGACAGAAAAAAAAACAAAAATTTCTTGACCTTACTTAGAGAGGAAAGTCCAACGACATAGCACACGGTTCAATTATTCAAGTTTTTACGGTACCCTTCACTTCGCTCAGGGCAAACCGGATACTATCATTGAAACGGGCATTAGTCCGTTGGTGATATCGCCTTAGCTGCATGTTCTACGAGTATAGTCTAATGTGAGCATGTAAACTTGGCCCACCGTAGCCAGGAAGAGGTAGTTTGTCCGAACTTTGCCCGGTGAACTGGGTTGGTCAGTCTGGTAAAACCCGAGTGATATTACATGCATCATATAACCATGCCATGTTAGGTTCATATACTATATCGGGGAACATTTATCTCCAAACATTCGTACTGTACATTACCAGCACCAACTTCAGCCACAAAAAGCGCCCAGATCCACGGGAACACCATATTAGATTCCTTGACCCCATTCCCTACCCGCAACCATGATCAGAAGGGAAGGGAAAAAGAGGGAGGAGCTTCTCAAAAAAAGGTGAATAATCCACTTTCATCATTGGAATAGGTATAGAAAGAAAGGAAATAAAGTGAGAAATATAAGCCCTACAGGCCAACCGAACAGCCGAGCCAAGCATGCAAGCAGGCACAAAATAAAGAAATAAAGAGTGGGAAAAAAAGCTCGATATTTCCACCTAGCCCCCAGCCAGCCAGCCAGCCAGCCAGATCACATTCCATCCCCTCCCACGGCAAGTTAACCAACCAATCATCAAAGCCAAGCCAAATAACTAACGCCAGCGAGTAGAGCAGGGTAGCTCAGAGTAGAGTAGACATTAAGAATATAACTCCCCATCCCTGCCAGAGAAAAAGAGCCTAAAATCACCTTCTAGAAGGGCCACCAGGGACCATCGTTCCCATCCTCCCTCCGCCAGAGCTCATGCTCTGACGAACGATCGCTTCAGCCGCCGCCGCCGCAGCGAGCCTCTCCTTCTGTCTATTGCGGTCTTTAAGATACGACGCAGCTTCCGGCCTCATACGTAGGATTCGTAAAATCATGTCATCGTTGGGCTCAGCTTGGGCCTCCCTGCGTTTCTCCTCCTTTGCCTTGCGCATGGTTCCTAGGTTTCTACTCATTAGAACGGATTTCGTGCGCTTCGCACCTGGGACACCAAGGAAACCGCCAAAGCTTGTGGGTGCAGGGTTATTCTTTTCTATCAACTTCTGGCGGGCCTGTTGTTGACGGGCCGCAGAGGCATTGGCCATGCGCTCCGATGTGCGAATCAGGTTGTCGGTTGATTCGAAGTAGAAGAAGTTTAGGGATTGGAGTTCGTGGTATTTGGGGGATTTGAGGACGTCTATGGGGACGCCGGTTGCCTCGCCGGTTTGTTCGTCCACAGCGTGGAAGAAGTCGAACATGAGCTTTGCTGTTTTAGCTTTTATCTTTACATAATCGCTCGGGGGTTGGGAGATTTACCTGTAACCATTTGAAGACGGCCTCGGTTTCCTGTGGAGATAACTGCTTTTGTTGAGATGGCTTATCTGAAAGTGTGGGCACAAGCAGGCCTTCAATAGTAACCAAAACCTCTTTCCACAACTTAGACATTACCAATGTCAGGGCAGCATTAGTCAGTGTTTGATTCAAGATTGCAAAATTCTCATTGAAATAATCTGTCAGTGGGACAAGGGCTGCCGCAATCTCCGCCTCGGTTACTCCTTGCCCGCTAGTTGATGGTGGGCGATTTCCACCCAGCCCTGTACGACTAAAGAAACCAGAGACCGCTGATATGCTATATCCTTTAGAAAGCACACTCTTCAGAGCAGAGCGCGAGAGACAGTGATGAATATACGCAGACAACTAGAAATTTTGTCAGGGCAAGTGTGTTCCAAACCAAAAGGATTTCCTACCTTATCTGTAATTTGTCGTGTCATATCCCTCTCAGTTCTCTTCAGTGTCCTAAACGCTCTCCCGAAGTAAAACTGGATGTCATCTCGTTCACCTTCCATACTAACTCTCAGCAAAAGTCGACCTTGAGTATCCAGATCTAGCCAGTATTCCTTTGGCAAGAAATCCCCAAAGTTGGATGGGTCCAGCTTAATACTGGTTCTCCCAACACAGTCATGGTCTCCGACAGTATCCCAATCCCACACCGTTGCTGTTAGCCAGATCTGCCCCTGTGTAGTAATATCCACTGTCTCTTCCCATCTCGGATTGAGGTTGCTGTATATAACTCTAGTCTTTGCCAATCGCTTTTGATATTCGTCACCCAAAACTACATAAGGATCACTGAAGCCATTAATATCCATGGCTTTCAGGTCCTCAGCCTCCACGATCTTAATGGTAAAAACATAATTACTGGATTTCTTCCTTTGTTGAGTAACAGGTGGAGCGTGTCTTGCTAGTGTTGCCGCAACCCCGTCGACATTGATAGTGTGTTCCAACTTATCAAGTTGCTGAAGGGCGAATTCAATATTATTGAGTTTTGTACAAGACTAGGAGCCATTAGCATTTGGATGCTTGCAATATTACGGGATTGATAGTAGATATACCTCTGGAGCAAACTGGAATGGCTCAATTTTATCCTTATTACTCCACGCGTCTCGCGCCATAGCCATCCACCTTTGCTGCCTTGTCTGGCGCGCTGCGGCTTCCTGCTCCGGAGTTTGTTTATCCATTTCAAAGGTAAACAGCTTTTCTAATACTTCACAGTATCTGGCAATTCCACTGCCAAGGGTTTTCGCCAAAGCCGTCACGAATTTCCCATACTGAACTTCATCCTTCCATTCAAGCTTCTTGATGTAATCAACCGTCTGATTCAGCGAGCGGAAAATGTCCACCACAGACATTGTGTGACGCTCATCGTCCGTCGGTTCGCGCCCCTGCTCCTCACGAATCCTTATGATGAAGTCATCGTGCTTGATAGCCTCATCAACCCAGCCGATCACTTTGGCATCAGTATTCTTAATCCAACGCCACACAAAGTCTGCTAGAAAATCTTCAAGACGAATTGGGAATTTGTTTTTGGGAAACGCATCCCCATAGATTCGGCGAATCTCCGATAACTCCCTATAAAGATCAAATCCGTCCTCGATTTCCACTTCCTGGTTCTTTTCTTGGTACGCCTGCATAATCTCAAGAACCACGTCTCGTGCAACAGCAGCATATTCTGGAAACACAACCTCAACAAATATCATCATCGGATCCACGGACCTAGTCAGATGGATTTCCATGTTAGAATGTTAACTATAAAAAAAACACAGAATATCAATAGGCGAAGATCAACAAGAACATACTCCATGATAGGTTCTTTGAAGCGTTTGCTAATCTTCTCCGCTAGTTTGATAATCTTCTGAGTCAATTCTACTAGGTGAAATGGATCCAGCTCGTTTCTATCCTGGGGTAGTTCGCTGACAATCTCCTTGAGGACCTCGGACGCCCGACTCCGCAGCCCTTCTTTTAATTGCTCAACGTAGCTTTCCAAATTACCAGATGTGAATAATGGGTCCTCGTATATGTGCTGGTTTAGGATATACATAACCCGCCCAATGGGCTTAGACTTTGAGTCAAATGCATGTTGGAGAAGATCATAGAGATCCCTAAGGAGGTTATCATGGATAGATGACAATATCTGGCGATAGAGGTTTTGATCCGCTATCGTCCAAGTTCGCCAATCAAAATCGGTGGCTCCTTTAGCATATAGCCAAGCAGCATCCAAAGTAACGAGGTCGATGCCTTGATCCTGATAAAACTTCCGGACAGCATCCATGAACAAGATTGATCTAGAAAACTGCGGAATGCGCCAGCGTACACAGCACTCAGTCAAAATATCTAAGGAACCCTTCGAAAGAAGTACTGTAGGATCAGCTCCCGGGATGTCCATCGGAAGAAGGTCAGGGTCCTGAAGGTCATGCGAAAGGCATTTCTCAACCACGTGGCGAAAATAGACTCGAGGGTCAGGCGGGATATAGGTATACGGCGTGTCAAGCGTGTCATCAGCAGCAGTAGAGAATACATCGAAATTTCCCATGTCGACTGGGTGGTCAAAGCCGTACATGGAAGAGGATGCGTCCGACGATGTGGATGAGCGTGAAAGATCATGATAGGGGTATGCATTACTTTGTTGCAAAGACTGTGGCCGAGCCGTAATCGGACTCGGACCAGAAGTCGTTTTCGCGAGCTCTGAAGGATTCGATTGCACAATTTCGAGCATGATCTGGGAGAGAGCCGGTGTCTCTAATTTCCGCCACGCTTCCCATGCTTCATCCGTATCAAAATCGTCACTCCGCAGTGTCCGTCTAGTATTCCCGAGGCTTAAGTTATTACTGTATGCCTTCATATCCATGAGGGCTGCCTTTTCCGTCCATACGGACTTGTTCACGTTAATATCTTGCTGGCACGTCTGCAGAGATACACCAAATATCCTAGCTACCACTTTCACCAAGGGCATGTCATTGACATTGTAGCTCAGGGGTGCCGGGGGGGCCATGACCATCGCTGTGGAAGTCCTCGGGGTCTCCTCCGCCAGATTCTGATCATGCTGAAGCAGCTTGGATTCCAAAGTTGCTAATTGTGACGCCAATTCTGGATAGCTCCCGATCCAATCCTTATCCTTAATGACGCTGTACATAAGCCTCACGAATAGTGCCACATGACGGTCAGATAACCATTTCCATGAATCATCTTGCTTGACCTTCTGTAATTCCTTAGTAGCCGAAGAGTAAAAGATCAAGACCAGGTCTTCAGCTCGCCGAGACTTTGCTACTCCCTCGTAGAAACGAGGTTCCCTGAAGGCGGCGTAGAAGGCTCCAAACGTTCGCTTCACAGCGGCATCTTTGTATTCGGCACCAGGTTCCCTTCCCATTACCACACCCTCTAGCTTTGGCTGAAGTGCAGGTAGAAACCCTTTAGGAAACTTGTTGCCCTTCGAGCCTCGGCTCGTGTGGCTAGAGAAATCTCGCATCAACTCATGGAAGCTAGTCGACGAGCGATGGATTTGTGGCGGAGGGGGAGCGGGGACCTGTCGCCGAGGGCGAGGCTGGAGGAGGTAGGCCAGGTAAGCGCAGCGAAGGGCATAAGTGCAAGCATCGTCAGCGGTCACCAGGACTGAATGCCTAGAGCGTTGTGAACCACCAAGACCTGTTCGACGCTGGCGGTGGGACATCGGGAGGTGATGAGGTAGCGCGGGGGAAAGTGCTGTTAATGATAGCAGATGATGGCGGAAGGTGATGATGCAGCGCGTTAGCAATCGTCACAGGGCACGGCTTCTCCTAGTTGGACGGGTTCGGTAGGGTTGAGGTTGCGTCGAGATCCGACCTCGCACAAGGCGGAGGGGTTGAGGCGCAAGGGCAGTGGAAACACCACAACCACAAAAAAGCAACACGAAATCGACCACCACCACGGAAAAGACAACAACTCGGGCGGAAATGATAGCAATCTAGAGACACGGTGTAATAGCCGTACGGTATCCCGGGAGGAGAGCGTGGGGTGTCAAAGCTAACTATTATCAAAAACAAACCAAAACAAATCAAAACAATCAAGCGTCAGGCAGACTGGACCATTGGACTATGATGCAGGAAATGGGGCAGCAGGACAGGGCATGGGGGAGGAGCTGTTGGTTCAAAGCAGGAGCCGTGGGAGAGACCTGATGACCCCTCTCGCCTTCAATCTCGGCCGTTGCAAAAGGCACAAACAAGACAAGAGAGCACAAGATATTGAATTAGTGGGAAAAGTAGGGGTAACGTGATGATCAGGGCTAGTTGCTGCTGTTACAAGTATTTCGGGGGATAGCGGTAACGGTACTGTATGGCGTTGGAACCCCTCATCCAGCCAATGTTACTCTCACCAAATTTAACTGTGCTTCCATCTTTCGTTGTTGTTGCTGTTGTAAATTATATGGTCAACTTCTGTAGCCGCTGGATATTCGCAACCTGACGAAAGAAAGTGAAACCCGTGAAATCACAGAACCTATCCCGGAATTGTTGCAATACAGCAACTGAGAATCTCCGTACGGGACGATATGGTAGATTTGATGAATTCATTTAGAGGGGCCATCCAGTCCAACAAGAAAGTTTGTTCGCCTAAATTGTCTTATTATACTAGGAGAGTTGGTGGTATGGGTGCCGTGTCTCTGGAGGAAGAATGGTAATGCAATAGTAGTGCCAGTGCTTAGAGATGAAAAGAGTATGATATGGCATTGCAAATAGTGTATACAGTACATATCATCGTATACAAATGCTCGTGCGGTGCATGCAGCAGTGTACAGTACGGGTGCAGTACGGAGACTCGTTCACATCTCCATGCGGAAGGCCTACCGGCTTGTGCGTGGGAATGACAGGTGTGGAGAATTCAAAAAGAGTTCATGAATGGATTCTCTCCTCCGTTCTTTTTTCAGCTCCTAGCTGTGAAGCAGCTAGCTATATGAATCCAGATATCCACACCAAATCGGCAACTTTACTTGCCCCCCCGACTTTGTTGGCATTGAAGGCTTGACCAAAGGCTAGCCATGTCATTCCGGCCGACTACTCGTAATTCCTCTGTGGTGCTTAATATGATCTCCAACCGCAGCACCAAAGCTAACGAAAATCAGCGGTTACCATACAACTCCGATATCGTATCCCACCGTAGCTAGCTCTGTGTCGTCCACTCAGCGATCAGCTGTTGCCTGGACAGGCAGCTTATTTTCGAATCTTCCTGGCCGGTACGATACCGCTACGTTTGCTGACCTTAAACGCCTCAGCATTCCTATTCTGAAAGGAAGGAAGGAAGGAAAAAGGAAAAAGGAAACGCCAAAACCACACATTAATATCCTACTCGTAGGGGTTGTGAGGTTAAATACCTTGGTGTCATTAGGCCTCGGCAACCTGCCACTCAAAGATGGTGGAAGGTTGACCCAAGATGCAATAGCTGGAGGGGTGGGGGGACAGAGGGAATGTTGGCTAGTATCACAAGAAATGGAAACACAAGTAAAAGCTAGACGGAAAGACTTTCTTCCCCAGACGTCGATGCTGAGACGGTTTCAGGAAAGGGGGGGAAGGGAAAGGAAAAAGAAAAGAAGAGAAAAGAGTACCGGCACTGTAACTTATTATGGTGGACTCCCCCATCTTCCGTTCCATCTTCAACGATACAGCTTCTATCACGATGGCACAATTGGCAGGCTCGTGGCTCGCAAGAGATGGAGAACGAGTAATGGTAATATGTATGGTTTTGGTACGGCACTAGATATAATACGGCCAACTGTTAGCCATCTAACGACGAGAATTGCTCCTATATTATTATGATACAAGCACCAAAAGCCCCGATTTGCTGCTTCAAAATTCCGCCCCCTCCGCATTCACACCCCCCGTTCCTTCTTTTTCGAACCTTACGAACCTTCTGACCAATCTTCCACGCCTTCACCCAGTCCTCGCCTATGTCTCACATACCCAGTTGAATTTGTCAATCATCACTTCCTACAGTTGCTACGAGTAAAGCGTACTGAATGAATGCTGCGCCCATCAGGATTATGATATATTCTTCCCCTAAGCTCAAAACCTCCTCCCAGCGCAGATCACACCAACCCTCCCCGATTGTCCTGCTAAGGCATGCCCAAGCAGACCTCGTGAAGTGAAGCGAGAAGCCCCCACCGACCGCCCCGTCGCTCTTTTCCCATATACTGGTGTCAACGGCACCCCCGACAAGACACTCGTCATAAGCGTTCTCAATGCCTGTCATTTTGTTTCCCCCCCCCGCTTCGTCATTGGACCCGCACGAATTACATAGCATAACTGAGCGAGGTATTAAAAAAAAAAAAAGTAAAAACGCAATAAAATGCGTTAAAAATAATCCAGCAAAAACTTTGCAAGCTCCCCTCCCTATGTATCGCAGCATGGTACGGTTTTCAGGTGAAATTTAGTACCCTCAATTGCGAGGAAATAAGATAAAGGGAAAAGAAAAAAAAGGTATACCATAGCAGCGTATACTCGAGCACTACGAGATTGGCCTGGAATGCTGAACTTTTTTTCCTTTTAGTTTGAACCGCGCAATAATTCCACAGTGATAAGTGAACCATATCTACTTTTCATATCCCCCCTCACCCTACCGTAGGGTATCCCCCCCTCCTTCTCCCCGAGCACTACTTCAGTGCCCCATCCTCGCTTCAGTTTTAGTCAGTTCAAATATATTTATTCAGTCTTGGGGTTAGTGGGCAGCATGGTTGTGAGAGGGATTCACTTATTTTAATTACTTTTTCCCGAGAAAAGTAGGCGGTCTTTTTGATTCGTGATGATCTAAGGTGTGACAAAGAGGAAATGTCTTATTCGTAGAGAGAAATTTGGGCTAACACAAGTAGAGCACGACCTGTGCAGGAATCACAAAAAAATTTGTGTCTTCGCTGCCTCTTTCCCTGGTGGAAAAAAAAAGACAGAAGAGAGAAAATAGCAGCAAAAAAAATAAAACCGAAAACTGATATGATGCCCGCCAAAACAAGAACAGGGGAATAGGATGCCCGTTGTTGATGGAATGCCAACAATGGATGCCTAACATCCCAGCAGATATTTCGACACCAAGTTTACAGTACGTGTATGTCCCAGCCATTCACTTCTATCACCGCATTTCATCCTAGGGGAGATACCTCTTTTAATGCAAGCTTCCATAGTTTCAAAATTCCGAATGTTTCTATCCGATCGGTTAATTCGATTCATGAAGTTCAGAGAATAGATTCGGTGCAAGCCAATTGTCACCATAATTCCAAATTATTTAAGAGAGAAATGGCGGGGATCCGTTTTTTGTCTGGGGAAGGTAACCTTGTCGGCCGGCCGGGCGAGGGGGGGTTAATCAAAACCCCAGGATTCTTTTAACTTCTCTGCTGGCAGGCATTCTGTCAAACAGGACATTCTCTCCCCTGTTTTTATTTTGGCGGGCATCCTATCGGTTCTCCGAGAAGGGAAGAGAGGAAGGGGGGGGGGACGAGACCTCCCTAATATCGGGTACAATAATGAATCACGAGTCTATGGTGGCCGCTTGGGGTAATGAGTTGTGAGAACTGAGAAAAAAAGGAGGTTATACCAGGAAAGAGGTAACACGGCAGTGTTCCGGTAGGTGCTCACCCGGCACCGGGGACGCTCATCACGACACGACGGTTTAATCTATGAGAGTTGTCTGGAGCGACTGAGGTGACCATTACCCTTTTTGACCTTGTCATGGCAAGGGGAAGGGGGATGATGAGAGTTGTTGAGTTTGATGAGCGATGGTCTGCGATTTCCACCAATTCATCACAGGAAGGAGAGTTGGAAGCACTGCACCCGCAAGTGGGTTTAGCTTGGCAGGTGCAGCACAGTCCGGTACATGGCTCATGGAAGGCTGAAGAGGGTAGGGAGCGAGTGAGGTAGCATTTGGGAGGAGGGAATCGGAATAGCGTCAATTATTCTTAACTTTTGGAAGCCTGAATGTTGGGAGAAGGATGATGATGATAATGATGAGGGGGTAAAGCAAGACCTTTTTTCTGGATCCCCGATCCTTCCCTCTTACTACTGTATATTGTGTATATATTTATTCTCCGCCAGAGGTTAGGAAGATGGAGCGCATGCAAGAGTGCTCGTACAAGTTAAGTTATGTGGGCAGGCAGAGCTATCCTCCGCAGGTGGCAGTCCGGAAGAAATAGAGTCGTAGCACTTCCCGGTACTCGTATCGTGCAGGCACGTCTCTCTGGACATTTTATTGTCAATTTTATTCTGGGGGGGGTGTGCGCAAAGTGGAAGAAGATAGGCAGAGGAGAAACGAGTGTTGATTGGCAGGCTTTGAATTCACTACCCAACTCTACCCTGCTCTACTACTCCTTCGCTCACACGTCGTACATAATAACACATCCGGGCACCCGCACCTTTTTGTATCTCCATTTGCGTCCTTACCCACATCTTAGTCGATAGAAGCTTCAGTTCCTGTGCACTTCTGTTTAATAAGTTCTCGTATAGTTGCCTGCAACAGCGCAATAAAAATTTTGATTCTTATTTATTTTTCAAATTATACCTAGCATGATAGGACATTGAACACTTTTAGCAAAGTAGTAAAGGATATTTCCCAATATATATAACATGCTAGTTGCTTTACTGCCTGCTTTCAATAATTGATTCCTTCAGTCCCTGTTTGGCATGTATGATACCAATAAAAATACAGTAAAGGTCTTCTGTACCACTTATTTTCATATTTTTTCCCTTTTATATAACCCATATGACCCATTACTCCTATACCACAATTTTATTCAATAATCTAAAGGCAATTATACAGCCTAGAAAATAAATAAATTAATGTATCATATTATTATTATTATTATTATTCAAGCAATACTAGTAAATGACAACTGTCTCTTGTACTTACTTTTTGTTACAGCCTTTCCCTCTTGCTAGAGTTAATCCTATCTTGGTTCTACCAATCCTTCTACATTTCTAGGAGGTTTGTCATGTCATATTTCTTGCGTTCCCACTATCAATTGACAACTGTGCCTTTTTCTGTTCAACATACTAACTCTACCCTGATTTTGCCTTTACTCCTGACCATACTCTACTTCGAGTTTCCCTGAATTCTACCACTTGCTCTGCTCTATCTCTGATTCTTTCTAAACTTCAACCTTTTATATATCTCTGCTTTCCAGAGGTGCTACTCTTCAACCTTCTCCTTCTTGACCAACAATTAAATTATGCTTAATTGTCTTAATGATTTTATATTAATTGACTCATATAATATATTAACTAGTTATATCATTTTAATATAATATTATGCAAATAGCTTACCTTATAATTATCTAATAACATTATAGTAAGTATGACATATGTAGTATAGGAGAGATAAAATATGAAAATTAATAGAACAGAAAACTCTTACTGATAAAATATTCAGTAATCAAAAAATATATTGTGATTCATTAATACTTTTATAATTATAATAAAAAAAGAGAACATATGACTCTCAAAGAGATATTAGGGCAAAAATGAAACAAATAACATCAAGAATATTAGCAAAAGATATTTTACCTCATGTATATCACACTTTGGTTCATGTAGCAAGTGACATTACCTAGGATCCCTATGCCTCTCATATTTTATGAGGTATTAGGTATTGATTGAGACTTCAGGAGGCCTCATGAGACAACTAGAGCTAACTCAGAATTCAGGATCCTACCACTTAGGTCAAAATATGCGTGGTATATTCAAGGGGGTGTTCATCTAACTAAATGATTGAGGGCTTATTGTGGGTTGTCAAGAACTGTCTCAGGTTACATGAGGTCTTAGGTAAGCATACTGCTCGAGAAGTTTTTCCGTTATAGACTCGCTATTCCTGAATTTTTCTGTTTTAGTCTTCACCCCCCTAAAGTCTCTAATGAGACTCTGAGTACCCTGAAGTGTGAGAATACAAGTGTGCGTGATTTTTGGCCCCTATCTAAATCACATTAGAGTTTTGTGTTCTGGCTATTTCACAAATCTACATTCTATAAAGGGTTTAGTATATGCAGTAGTGCCAAAAGTTCGCTTTTAAGCCATTCAAAGACTCATATGAGCCTCCGGAAGGCTTGCTTACAAACTAATCACAACTAAGAAAATAATTGTTTACAAAAGTAGTATAATGATCGCTATTTTAGCCTTTCCAGAGGCTCAAACTGGCTTGTGAGAGTCTTACTGACTACATACACATGCTAAGATTTTTACATTGATCTTGGTCACTCTACCAAGATTTTCAAACACACCTATGTTATTATATAATACATTTGTCTTTGCACCAGTCTATTTAGCTCCTGCAAGACTGTAACAGGGGCTCTCTATAAAGAGGTGAACTCTAAGGTTGCGACCGTACTGAAGACTCAAAGTAGATGATAAAGATAAGGTAAAATAATTCAGAAGAATCAAAATGGTAAAACTTAATATTGTTAAGCAGAAAGCTTCACTCAATAAGTTCTCTCAAAAATCATTAGTTATTGAAGTAGAATGCCAAACACTTAAATTTAAGTAGATATCAGATTTAAGCCTTTGACATTCACTACTACTCCGACTATATGTGAGTACCCTGTCCTGCTCAGGGCTGTCTGAGGCCTACCCTCTATCAGAAATTATCCTACTGGAAGTATCAGACAAGCTCAAGTATGCTTAACTCAGTCAATAGGATAGGAGTTTCTACAATATATCTTCAATACAATCACAGGTGGAAAAACTGTTTCTATTGAAGTCATCCTAGTGGCTAACTGCTATGACGACAACTGCAGTCAATACCTAGGTGGTGGACTCACTGGCCCAGTCATAGTTTCGTCTATACAAGCTATGCAGTCCATGTTTTAATTTACTTGACTCATTCAACATGATATTCAGACTTACTTGCTCCTCTGGTGTGATGAAACCAATGGTTGGCTTAATAGGCGCTACCCACAGCCAGCCTCTCAAAATATACACTATAGTGATAAGACTCATACCTCTAGAGTCCGCTGACAACTATGGTAATACTGTTGATCAAGAGAGGAAGTGTTAGGCAGGAGCCTATCTCATAGACTTGTAAGATAACTCAAGCCGATAATCCTTATCGTAGATGGAGAATGTCTAGGAAGGCTCAGGGACTAAAGCAGAGGTAGGTAGAGTGATAAAAGATTTTCTAGCATAGACATTTTATATTGATAAGATCTCTTCTCCATTCCTTCATGATGTTCAAATAGCCTGGAAGGCATCTCAATATTTATATACTGTGTCTGGGTGGTCGCGGGCTACATCTAGTTCTCATACTAACTAAGTATCTACTAACAATTTCCCGTTTCTTCAAAAAGTGTGAACACCATTTGACCCTGACAATTCTATCACCTTACTTGACTTCCAAATTGCAATATCATGATTATTCCTGACAGTTCTCCCACACATCAGTCTATTTGTCACGATCTATCTTTGTTAACATGGGGTCTTGCTTACCACTACATACGCAGGATAGTCTCCATGATTGAACCAACCAAGAAGCTAGCTTTGTTATTGAACCTCTCAGTATTGCAGGTGTATCCTGCACTCGACAGCTGCGAGGCATATGATAGACTTGTCTTGATAATCGCACCAATGGCTATTATCTCTTCCTAGTTATATCGTTATTGTATGGTTCCCTCAGTATCCAAGGAATATTAATGACATGTGTGAGTGCTAGTATATTTGATTTCTCAAACTACTTTTTCCGACAACACCATTCACTTCTGCAACTTCCATCACAGAAGCATGGAGTATAGAATAATGTTGCCTAATGATTGTCCGTATAACGTCCCTTTACTTAGTGACTACTTTTGCAACGATCGTCTTCAGTATTCAGTAACTTTACACGACGGAGACCGATTTGGCTCAAATTACTTGCATAGGCCCGCCAAAGGTCTTCTTTCATATATCTTGCGAAAGGGATCTGGTCGGATGGATAGCCGCGACATATATACCAGTTACAAGAACAGCTCCAAATACCATGTCTTTGGGGAGGGGACTCGACTACAGTGACGTCTGCTGGTATAGGGTTGTCCCAATGCTGGTGTGGGAGGGTTGTGTTAGGTTGACACCTCAGAACTCAGAATCTAAGGTAGGGTAACTATAGGTCTTTATTCACTAAAGGAAGGCTGAGCCTTCTAGTATGCCTAACAGAAAGATCATGGCTATTTATTTAGGTAATTGTCCTGAAAGCACCTGGGACTCCTTGGACTACCTAAGAACCTTTCAGATGACTACCCTACTACCTGTAGGCAAAGATCGACTTCTAGGTGCTGGGGGGATCAATTATGTGTGACTCTATATCTTGCAACTACTCATACCTTTCTTATATATCCTGTGAACGACATTTAGGCAGATGGATGGTCATTACTCATACAGTATTATGGCAGCTGCTCCTATGACCTTTTTTTACTAGAAAATGAGCAAATATGCAGCTATCTGCTGATGATGCGCCATCCTAACACTGAGGCTGGAGGGGGGTGTTAGCTGACCCCTCTCTAGTTCCAGGATAACTTTGCTGGTGAAGGTAGGGTAATTGGAACTCCTCTGAGCATAGTAGTCAAGTTCTCAAGGTAGGGTAACTTTACTCTCTTATGCTTTTAACCTCTTCTGAAGTCCACAGTGTGACATCTAATGTTACCTCAAAGTCCTGTTATAATGTTCTCATATTTTCCTTAACTTTATGCCAACTTACTTCCAAAGGGTTACCCTGCCTAATAGAGTACTCAAGGCTACTCTTATCATTCTCTCGGCCTTGCCTAAGGTTAACCAGCCTTTTGTATACTAAGTATACTGGACTATATCACCTCTAATTACCCCTTGGTATAACATTTGAGCTATGGTGGTAGTCATTGTAGCTACCGATTGTAGGGTCATTACAAAGACCTTTTGACCTATTTAATCTACTATCAATCCTCATACAACTACCCCCCAATTAAGCGAAAACTATAAGTAATCTAGAATGATTGTACCTTTAACAGAACTTAGAAAATTTTCAGAGGCTTATATCTCTAACTTTCCTAATATACTACGGACTTTGGAAGTAAATACTAGTACTTTACATGATATCTTAAGCTAGAGACCTCTAATTATCACACAAGTGTCACGGTTAGATTCCCCTAATCGAGGGCTTTCTCTAGTGCCTGTAAAGGCCTCATTTGCACTATTTTCAAGGGGCTTTCAGCATAGCTTTACAGGATAGCAGAATTTTGAAGGATTCAGTACTCTATGCAATATCTCAGGCTACAGATATGCTATTGCCGAGCAGATACCATGGTTGGATTCTGCTTATTAAGAGCGTTCAAACAAGTCTTTGAAGGTCCCTATAGAGCTATTTTCAAGGTCTTTCCTTCACATCTTCACAATTGGGCAGATTTTTGAACTATTAACTATCTTATCTGGTATCAGAGGCTACAGATATGCTATTGCCAAGCCAATACCACTGATATATTTCCTACCTTCAGGGTATACAAATTAGCCTTTGAATGTTTTCATTGCACCATTTTCAAGGTCTCTCCTTTACACCTTCACACTTGGGTGGAATTTCGAACTACTAAAAATCTCATTGAATATCTCACACTACAGACATCTTATTCCCAGAGGGATACCATGGTCAGATTCAGCTCATTTGGGGCATTCTCATGAGCTGTGGAACGTCCCTGTTGTGCCATTTTCAGTGTCTTTTCTTTACACCTTTACTCTTGGTCAGATTTTTGAAGTAAAGACAATCACACCCGATATCTTAGACTACAGACATGCTATTGCGAAGTGGATATTATAGTTAGATTCCCCTGATTGAGAGCTATCTCTTGAGCCTTTAAATATCACATTTGAGCCTTTTCTAAGCTGTTACACACTCTCTATTTTATGTATATAGTCTTGTACATCAGCAAAAATAGTCACCTCCATCCTGTGCGTCCTATCCGTCGGACGCACCTGACGCATAGAACGTCAATCGCAAATCAGGACGCACCGGGCACACACCTAACACTCAGGGCCCACACCTAACACTCAGGACATACCCGGTGCACAACTAATACTCAGGACGCAACTAGAGGCAGCACCTAATCCTCAGGACGCAACCAGACCCACCACCTAATCCTCAGTACGTAACCAGACGCAGTACCTACTTATCCTGAGATAACTGAAATAAGCGAAGGGTTCCCCCTTTACCTGTTTCTGACCTTGGTCACCAGGTCACAATATATTTCACATCATCAATAAGTATTAAATTTACTAATAATAGTCTTCTATTCTTCTAATATACAGCTCATTGAACCCCCCCCTGAGGACCAGTTTCCCCCCCCCTCTTGCCTCTCCCGGGACCTTATAGCTCCATGGAAAATTCGCACCTCAGAACCCTCTTTATACCGGTGTATAGCTGGCATTGAGCCTAGTGAGGTCCAAGTAACAGAATTAAAATCGGTTGAGCGGTTGTGGAGGAATCTGCCATCGAGTTCTGGATTGCCAGGGTATTAGAATTCTTAAAGACCACTCTCAGAAGGGTGGGCGATCTCTATGAATACTGATGCGCCAGAGACATACCTTATACCGGCGTGTAGCTGGCTGTTAGGCATACCAGAAGGCTTAGCCTTCCTTTAGTGAATAAAGACCTATAGTTACCCTCCCTTAGAATTCTGAGTCCAAAGGGACAAGCCAACACCCCCCTCCTGGATCAGGGTTGGGACGACCCTACACTGGCAGACGCCGCCGTAGTTGCGTCCCCTCACCAAAGACATGGTCATTGAAGCCCACCTGGTAGCCCGATATATGTCACGGCCGTCCGTTCGCCAGGATCTCATTCGCAGGATATATGAGGGAAGACCTTTGGCGAGCTTATGCAAGTAGTTTAAGCCAAAACGGTCGACGTCGCATAACATTACTGAGCACTAAAGACAAGAGTCGCGAAAGCGGTCATTAAGTAACAGGACGTTCTTACGGACAATAGTTAAACAACACATTCTATACTCTATACTCTCGCGATGAAAGTCGCAGAAGTGAATGGTATTGTTGTTGGATGAGGTAGTTTGAGAAATCAGGCATACCCACACTCATGTACGTCAAATAGTATTCTTCAGATACTGACAGAACCATACGATAATGATATGACTATGAAGGGATAATGGCTATTGGTGCGATTATCGTGACAAGTCTATCTTATGCCTCGCAGCTGTTGGGCGCAGAATATATCTTCAATGCTGAGAGGTTCGATAACAAAGCTGGCCCCTTTGTTTGTTGGAAAAGGAGACCATTCTGCGTATGCAGTAGTAAGCAAGACTCCATGATGACGAAGATGGATCGTAACGAATGGACTGATGTGTGGGAGCACCGTCAGGGAAAACTCATGGTGTTGCGATTCGGAAGTCAAGTGAGATAACAGAATTGTCAGAGTCAAATGATATTCGCACTTAAAGAAAAAGCTGGAGTTTGTTAGCAGGTACTTAGTTAATATGAGTACTAGATACATCAGCAAAAAAAGGATTTACGTCCGGCGGACGCAACTTGCGTCCGGACGGGTTGCGTCCGCCCTATGCATCCTGTGCGCCCTGACTGTCCGCCGGACTTTTTTTCTCATCCCATGCACCCAACAAAGGTTCTCATACTCTGGTTGCGCCCGGAGGCCTCTGTTGCAACCCAACCGAGGTGGGATACAACCGGTGCACCCAGAGGATATGCTGGGCCCCAGATCCACCAGAAGAGACCTGATGAATTACCCCTGCTGGGAGAGCGCCCCTTGGGCGACTAGTATCTCTTCTTCAGATATCCTCTACCATCATCTAAACCCCCAACTCTGCAGGCCAAGATCTCCAGAAGATACAGCATATTAAGAGAAGCTTACTAAGAAGCTATTGTCCCGGTAACCACACATAATAAACCCCTAATTTTACTTGAGTTCACAAGCACCGCATGAAATCACCTAAGTTTCTACATATCTCCAGCCGCTAGAGTATCACCCCTTTTAACCTCCTGACAGCTACAGAGATACCACCGCTTCAGGCAATACACCATTCGATTCGTCTCGTCCGGCGGATTCTAGTGGTCCGCTCCCCGGCCCTTGCGGACCCCTGCCGGATGAGCTATCACTCCTTTTGACCTGATGACAGCTACAGGCATGCCCACGCCTCGAGCGTTATACCATTCGATTCGTCTTGTCCGGCGGATTCTAATGGTCCGCTCCCCGGCCCTTGCGGACCCCTGGCCGATGAGCTATCACTCCTTTTCACCTGATGACAGCTACAGGCATGCCACCGCCTCGAGCCTTATACCATTCGATTTGTCTCGTCCGGCGGATTCAAATGGTCCGCTTCACAACTCGATCTGACCGCTGGTGGTGGAGCTACCTTCTAGTTTGTACTTTTGTTCACCGGGCAAGTACCTACAGATTATTTGCTGCAGAGTGCTACAAGCATGCCACAGCTTCGAGCCTTATACCATTGAATTCCTCTTGTCGAGCTGAATCTAATGAGCAACCTCCCGGGACTGGCGTACCTCTGGCTGGTGAGCTATCACCCTCTTTAACTCTGCTGACAGCTACAGGCATGCCACCGCCTCGAGCCTTATACCATTCGATTCGTCTCGTCCGGCGGATTCTAATGGTCCGCTCCCCGGCCCTTGCGGACCCCCGGCCGATGAGCTATCACTCCTTTTCACCTGATAACAGCTACAGGCATGCCACCACCTCGAGCCTTATACCATTCGATTCGTCTCGTCCGGCGGATCCTACTCGTGCGCTCCCCGGCCCTGGCGGACCCCTGGCTGATGAGCTATCACTCCTTTTCACCTGATGACAGCTACAGGCATGCCACCACCTCGAGCCTTATACCATTCGATTCGTCTCGTCCGGCGGATTCAAATG
>Ga0307509_10001924_pt1 | contig 34292 bp, 31 predicted proteins | sample 10_EM_MG_FD_202245 | JGI IMG/M metagenome (GOLD analysis project Ga0307509, IMG submission 202245) | Populus trichocarpa ectomycorrhiza microbial communities from riparian zone in the Pacific Northwest, United States - 10_EM | ecosystem: Host-associated > Plants > Roots > Unclassified | place...
TGCCACCCATTTTTTAAGATGCTTTTGTGCAATTCTTCTCTTCACTGTCTTGGTAGAAACATTGGGTGCAACTTTTTTAGCAATCTCAAAATAGGTAGTATGGCGATTTTTGAGAGCTTCCTCAACCATGGCTTCATCCTGCAACTTGGTAGTCTTAGGATGTCTTCCTCTACCCTTATTCTCCTTGCCCTCTTGATATCCCTTTGCAATTGTCCTTCTGACAGTGGTGGGAGGAATGTTAAGGTAGTGGGAAATTTGCTCAGTTCCCATTTGAGGCTGATGTAACCCAAAGATTCTCCCCCTGGTAAACTGAGAGAGATGCTTGGAGGGGATAAGTTTTTTGGCATGACTGCGAAGAATAGGAGGCATAGTTTATTGAAAAAAATAATTAGATAGGATGGTTTAGTTTTGGTTGATTTAGAGGGATTTGTTTGGGTGGTGTAGGAAGTGCGGAGTGATGAGGAGTTCAATCTCTTTTATTTATAACTATAAGCTAATCGAGCGACTACCTATCCGGGCTTGCACAACCATACGGCAGTACGTTCCAAGGAGTACGCCAGTCCCAACCCCGCCTAGCCCGCAGTACATCTGGAAAAGTACCACCCGCGCGATTCGTAGACCGAAGTCCGAGTATACGGCCACCACACAGGAATCACAAAATAAACCACCCAACTAGGGTACGAACAAAGTAAATCCACCTCCCATAGCCATCCATCAAACACTACCGTAAGCGAGGTCATAGCCACAACCAAGCCCACATTCTGGCAAACCGGTCACACAAACACGACAAACAAAACCCAACACAATCTGATGGCGCCCACCACCACGCCCTTTCCGTCGCCGACCACGGCCAACAGTAATAAAACCCGGGTCACGAGCATGAGGACCGGACCCTTCCTCCCCAGCAACCGAAGCCACCGGAGAAACGCCATGACTAGCAGAAACCGGAGGAGGCGACGAGGAAACAACCTCAACCACCCGAGCCTTCCGAGAAGCCACGCCAGCCTCATCGTCCACCCAACGCACACGGCTCGGGTTACGTCTGGTAACAGCCCCATCCGCCGACGGCGACCGTTCAACCTGTACCACCACCGGCAACTCTGGCTCAGCCACATCGGGCTCAGGCTCCTGCGCCATGATAGCGGAAGCCACAGTAGCCACTGTTAACGCCTCCACATGCGCCCCGAGGGACACCACTGTAAGCGCAGCAGGCACAGCCACTGGCACCGGGGCGTGCACCGCCACTTCATCAGCCACCTCCTCAGGAAGAGGAGAGGCTTCAGCACCGTCACCCTCACGACAGAGGGGAGCAACCGAACGAAGAGCGGCGGAGGGACTCACTCTCCAAAGACGATAAATGTAGCCGATGGGAGAGGACGGAAATGTGATGGCGGAGGCGAGAAACCTCAGCCTCGAGGGCCAAAGTTTTCTCGACCGTCCGACCAAGAGCCAGACCCGATCTCACGACCGCGGCGGCAGAAAAGGTTGAGGAACCTCGCTTAACCATGACGATCAACTTGCGAAGGAAGACCGACCGTATCAACTAACCGACCGATGGGAAGATAACCACTGACCTTTCAACCATACTGAAGGGAGGAAACCGCCAGCACTCAACCAAAGGAGGCAGAAGCAGGTGCGAAATCGTCCACCAAGGGAAGGAAGAAAACAGAGGGCAAGCCGACCGAAGGAAGAAGAAAGCAGAGGGGAAAGATGAGGAACCTCAAGATTCCAAACGATCGTGATCGAAAGGAAAGAATTAAAATCAAGCAGAGCCCAGCGGAGTACTTGAAGTTAAAGACTTGAAGCTATCGTGAAAGAGGGGACGATAAGAATCAAGGAACGACACTGGTCAGAACCCGAAATGTGACAGGTCACCAACGGTTGAAATTTCAATCACTGAGGGTGATGAGGAGGGGTGCGTTGCGATCGATCGTTGAACCGCCGTTACTTTTGTCCCCCGACAATACTATGATACTACCGATACCCCGCTTTCCCTAAGCTTCAGCTTCAACACATTCTATCGCTTTCGCAACCTTAAAAACACCCACCCCACAAAGTAATATGGACCCTTCAACACACCCGGGACCGAACTCTACTGGCACAGGCCATATAAACAGTTTTAACCCGATAAATAGTCACAACACAACTACCAATATAACATACGTGAACGAAAGGGCCAAGCTCTTGAATTGGCTATCACCCTTACAACCTCGCGTACGTCACAACGATGTGAGGGGCCGACGAGAGCCTGGCTTAGGGGAATGGTTTTTGCAAGCCGATGAGTTTCTCAGGTGGCGTGACGGCATTGGTGGATTCGATAAGGCCACTCTGTTCGGCTCCGGCAATCCCGGGGTTGGAAAGACTTTTCTTAGGTATGACAGGAAGAATAATCCCTCCGGGGGGCAGTTATAGCTAACTAGGCAAAACACTAGCTCTCTAGTAATTGATAGGTTGCTTGATCATTTTGCGGGAGAGAACGTCGCGGTCGTTTGCCTCTATTGCGACTTCCAAGTCCAGGAGAATCAAACAGCTGCGAACATGATAGGCGCCCTCACCAAGCAACTTGTGAATGCGTTAAAAATTGTTCCTCCTGAGATCGAGGAAGCATTCGAGAGAGCAGAGCGCGAAGTTGGGGGCCGAGGGCTCCAAGTTGCAGAGACCGTTAAGCTCTTGCAGGCTGCCCTTGCTCCAGTGAAGCGGGCTTTCATCTGTATTGATGCTCTTGATGAATGTTCGGATAAGCATCTATCCCAACTTCTGACCTCATTGCATACCGTTTCTCAAGCGTCGCCGGACATCCGGTTGTTTATTACTGGGAGGCCCCATATCCGAAGCGCGGTGGAGAGATATCTTCCGGCAGGCGCGCAAGTTATCCCGATCAGCCCAAGTAGTGAAGATATAAAGGAATATCTAGAGATGGAATTGGGGCGCGACTTGGACCCCGAAGCGATGAGCCCAGCACTCAGGGCCGATATTCTGAAACGCATTCCAGAAAAGTTCCCCGACACGTATGTGATAGCTATCCCTGCACTAAAAGCTCAGAGAGATCACTAACTATGGTGCCTAGATTTCTACTCGTTTCCTTGAGCATAGCTGCGATATTAGGGGAGGCGACAATCCACCAGAGGCGAGAAAGACTAGATGAAGTGACCAGTGGGCTCGGTTTGGACAGCGCCTATGATGCTACATTGGGCAGAATAAAGGGTCAGGGTAAAGGAAAATCAGCACTCGGCATGGCTGCATTGATGTGGATTTCTCACTCGGAGCATCCAATGAACATTGGGGAGCTATGCGAGGCGCTAGGGGTCGAAGTTGGGTCTCGGGATATGAACTACGATAATATCCCTTCCGAAAAAACGTTGTTAGCCTCCTGCTTAGGACTCGTCACGGTGGATGAGAGCTCGGCTGTCCGCTTGGTGCACTTTACCCTTCAGGAATATTTCAACAACCATTCCGGACATTTCGAGAACCCCCGGTCGACGATGGCGGAGGTTTTCTTAACGTATCTTAACTTTGATTCCGTTAATGAGCTGTCGCACAATCTTGACAGGGCCCCGGCAGAGACACGTCTCCTGCAATATTCCTCTAGTTACTGGGGAATGTATGCGAGAAATGGGCTGACGGAAGGCGTGAAATCACTTGCGCTTCGGCTACTTGATAAATTTGGTAGACATATATCAGCGAAGCTTCTTTTAATAGGGAGCCTCGGTCAGATATGGGGGGAGTGGCGGTATAGCGAGGGATTCACTGGTCTTCACTGTGCAGCCTACCTTGGGTTTGATGAGATTGTGATTGCTTTGTTGGAAGAGGAAGAAAGCTGTGTTGCAGATATAGCTGACGGCCGGGGCCTTACTCCATTAGCGTGGGCTACGGAGGGTGGGCATGAGGGGATTGTGAAGCTCCTCCTTGACCGGAAAGAGGTCAACCCCGACTCGAGAGACGATCATGGCCAAACGCCACTCTGGCGTGCTGCCGAGGGTGGGCGTGAGGGGATTGTGAAGCTGCTCCTTGACCGGAAAGAGGTCAACCCCGACTCGAGAGACGATCATGGCCAAACGCCACTCTGGTGTGCTGCCGAGGGTGGGCGTGAGGGGATTGTGAAGCTGCTCCTTGACCGGAAAGAGGTCAACCCCGACTCGAGAGACGATCGTGGTCGAACGCCACTCTGGCGGGCTGCCTTGGGTGGGCATGAGGGGATTGTGAAGCTGCTCCTTGACCGGAAAGAGGTCAACCCCGACTCGAGAGACGATGGTGGCCGAACGCCACTCTGGGTTGCTGCCTGGGGTGGGCATGAGGGGATTGTGAAGCTGCTCCTTGACCGGAAAGAGGTCGACCCCGACTCGAGACGCATTGGTGGTGAAACACCACTCTGTCGGGCTGCCCTGGGTGGGCATGAGGGGATTGTGAAGCTCCTCCTTGACCGGAAAGAGGTCAATCCCGACTCGAGAGACGATGAGGGCCAAACACTACTCTGGTATGCTGCCGGGGGTAGGCATCAGGGGATTTTGAAGCTCCTCCTTGACCGGAAAGAGGTCAATCCCGACTCGAGAGACGATGAGGGCCAAACACCACTCTGGTATGCTGCCGGGGGTGGGCATTAGGGGATTGTGAAGCTGCTCCAGCGTCATGCAAATACTGGGTCCGGTACCGAGGCGAATGACGCCCCAATGTCTCCTTCCCACTTTTCACAGAATAGCTATGAGGGGCTCCTGGTCTCGCAGCTACCCCCACAGCCACCCCAAGATACTCCAGACATGGTCACTCCAAATACCCACCCCGCACTCTTGTCAACCGTTTCTCCTCCTGACACCCCCGATATCGGTTCGGAAACCTCCTCTCAGAACCCTCCACTTGGCTCTCCTCTCTTAGCTCTATTAAACCCTTTCCCCCTGACTGCTATCGCTGCTGCCGGAATTGCCGCCGTTTCCGCCATCCTGGCGATTATAATTAGGCTATGGCTACAGTACCGCGAGGATTCTTGTTGAAAATCTGCCCCCGTCATACCAACCATCCTAGCCTATTTCAATGCGGCGGTACGATTAGCGAAACATCTGAAAATGGCTAGGTATGCCGATGGATCGATGTGAGTGGTTTTCTACCTAAGAATTTAGCTATTATGCCGTTCGAATTTTCTATGAAGGTGAAGGATTCATGTGTACTCCGGGGCGATAATGGCAGACATTGTGTTACACTTTATATCCATTAGAAATTTATGTTCGATTACCGAAAACCCTCCTTACAACACTGCTCTACTCACCACCTCTCCTTCCGTGAATTCAACCCTTGCCTGCCTCACACTACCGACAGACTCAATGACCCACATTAGTAGTCAAGCGAGGAGTCGGCAAGTACTAGTACCCAACACGCCCATCAGAAAGTATAACTTTACTAAACCTATTTTGGTGAAATTGGCTAACTTGACATACAGGCTAGCACTCCATGGGAGCTAGGTGTGTTCCAGAGGATAAATTTCATGAAGCGACTTAAGTACGTAATCCAATCAGTGCTAGTAGGTTATTAGCGTTGACAACTTGCTAGAATATCAGCAAGATAGAAGGATTTAGGTAAAATATCCTGAGATATCAGGACCCTCGGATGGCAAGTTAGGAGCTTGTTGGCGGCGGCCCTAGGAGGCCAGAGGGAACAGTGAGTGTTTCAGAAAAAGCTTCTTAATTACTTGGGCATTGACAAGGCTTTATAGCTTCTGACATTCTATATTTGACAGAAACTGTCAAAGGGGGCGGGTGCGGAGGAGCCATTCCTGGAGAAGTACCTTAGAGAAGCGAAGGAAGTACCGAGGGAAGCAGAGCTGGGGCGGGCGGTAAGGCGAGCCTTCAGTGACGCGCTGAGGGGGACGGGGGTGTGTAAGCCCCGGGAAGACATGGGGGGGACTAATTATCCCTTCTTTTTCCTTTTCTCCACTTGCTTTTTTTATTATTGGGTCTTGATGGATACCCGCACCAGTATGGGGGGATTCGATTAAAAATAAATTTCTTTGCATAAACTACTAGTGTACCATAAAATCTCTTGAAATTCCACAATATCTGGCCGCCCTGTAATCTCCGAATTCTAAGTCAGGCTCCCGAGAAGGATTAGCATTTTCCTGAATTTCGAGTGTTTTTGTTTTTTTCGGAAACATACCGGTATATCACAATTCCCTAGAATTTGGCAGGTGTTCCTTCCTTCTGTTTGTGCCCTCGCCAATAGTTCATAAGGGCTCTCCTTTTCCTTGCCTGCCATTTCCACTGCCTGATTTGAGTTGTTGGTGTGTGGACTGTAGGCGGTAGCATTCAGCTCCCAGTAAGGGAGAAAGCGCAAGTTTTCGGCCGCGCATACAGGTATGAGGCAACTGCCTTACCAAATGATCCAGGCAGCGCATGGTTTTCATGAAAGACACGACGATTATATATAATACAGAAAAGATAGGAAATTGTGGGGTCATTGATTCTCACCCGGATTCTCGGCCTAACTTATGTTGGAGAATGAGGGAACGGGTGAGCTGTATACCGGAGACTTGAAATGCGAGAGACACTTAAGAACTTTATTCTATCTAAGGTCTGGGTGGCGCACTATTTATGCAGTGAAACAGAAACATCTATTGGCAGTGGAAAAGAAATCAGAGGAAAGAATATGGAATACAAAAGACCATGGATGAGAACAGAATTGCATATCTAATCAATTGATCAAACGATGACGGGGGGGATAGAGCAAATAGGATAAGCAGAATTCAGATAGCTCTAAACCTAGATTGAGGAATACTGACCGGCTATGTTGTGCTCAAAGACACAGAAAGTACATATCCTAAATCACTACCGGTATTTCAACAGGTCATCCGAAGGCTCCATGACCCTTACGTACCTTCCAGCAGAGTAACAAGGCCATCCTTGAAGAAATTATGATGTAACCTGCGCCAACACAGCACGTGCCGTCAACCTGATAGAGACCGCTCGGTATACATGACGATTAGGGCGGCTTAAGCTTGCTATGCCTATAAAAATTCCGGTCTAAGCCTCCCAAACCTACACCCATGATTTGGCCACCATGTCACATTCCGACATCACGGTACAAACCTCCAACTTGACGCCGGACAACACAAACAGCGATTCCGGAGGTGGTGGAGGCGGAGGAGATGACACCCCTATAATGTCGCCTGGATCCGGGGCGGACATTACGGGGTTCCTATCGACATAAGCAAATGAAAGACGAGGAACCATCTCTGCCCCATCAGGTGGTAGGTATGGCCCGGAGATAATACTAGCAAGGTACAACTGGGATTGGTTCAGGATTCCATAGGCTTTATGCAGTTTAAAAAGGGAAGGCCAGTCGCCGAGGCACCTAGATTAAAGGTGGGTTTAATCAATTTCCCTTTTTGCTTTACACTCAGCAGGAGAGCACACGGGAATCAATTAGAGTATTACCTTTCAAACCAGGCTGCCCCCGGCTGTTTAAATGCCTGCTGTGCGCTTGAGGAAATTTTGAAAAGGAAGCCTGCCAGTTACCCACCAACCAGAATACTCCATTTCGTTACTTCCCTGTAGATGTTACTGAGGAACTGAATGAATGGTTCTCTTATTCGCTCGCGAAAGACCTCTCTCTCCTGCTACTTTCTAAACAAACCTTTGAAAAAGGTTATGTTCTCTCACTCCCGCCGTACCAGACAGTCGAATCTGGAAGAAAGCAGCCCCTGATATGGACGGCTGGCAAAGATGCCAAGCACAGGCATTTTATATCTCGATGTGCAGACCTCATGGAGCATACCAGCCAGAGGGAACGAGTAAAGGGTCTTGGGGGGTTGGCCTAGGTTGTTTCAGGGTGTATTTGGGGTGACTTTTTTGGAAGAGGGCCATCCAGATAGGATTAGGAAAAATATTACGTTAGTAAGACAGACAGGGCTTGTAGAGGGGTTATTTAATTGTGTCTGAGGTTCGGTAGGAAGAGAATTAGAGTATGCTGCTATGGGTAGTAATTCCAGAGATGAGACGAAGGGAAGAGATAGCGGATGGAAGAGGAAGGAACTCCGGTATCATACTTTTAATGATAATATTATACGTTCGAGGGGCATCAGGTGTTAGAACGTTCAACTACAGTAAGGTAGCGAGAATTGCGGATGAGTCAGCGTCTTGCTATCCAGGGTAACTAGGGTATCGGGTATGATACTCGGATAAACCATTCCCCTAAGCATCCCGCCCTCTATCAACAAACAACCTACCATCATCTCTACCGACCCCGCATCATCAGTCAAAAATTCCACAATAAGTGTATCCCTATATATTTTGCTCGGATTATGCTTCAAAGTGTATCAAGGAGGGTAGCTCAAGTTATCATTACCCTATTATTCTCGATCACTCCCGACACCTTCCAACAAACAACCAATCACCTCCCTCTACCCCCACGTTCGAATTATCCATCGAAAATTCCACAATAAGTCTATTCCCGTACATTTTACCGAAGCCACGCATCGAGTGCATCGGGGAGGTTAGTTCAAGTTATCGCTACCCTATTATTCCCAATCATTCTTGACACCGGTCGCATCCAAGAGTGAGCTTTCGGATTTTTTTTAAGTATCTAAACACAAGTAAAGTATTAATGGATTGGTGAACAGGATTCGGCATGACGAGCGATGGTACTAGCAACAAGAAGAGGAAGGTGAAGCGAGCCACACCGTACTCAAAGATGACTATCGAGGAAGCAGATATGAGACTACGTATCATATACAATTCAACGAAATCAGGGCTACACCCAGTGTTCCCAACCACCCCGGGCACCTAGAGCAGAGTCTGTAAGGACGCTAGGGTATGGTGTCCACCTTTCATAATGATGGCGGACATTCGCAGGGCCCGGTCGTCTTCTGTATGTCAGCTATTTCAGAGCGAGACACCCGAGGCACTGCCGTCGGCCCCGGGCAGAGTCCCATCTCCGACATCCGCCCCCTCCTAAGAAAAGACGGGCGGACTGGACGCTTGGGAAAACTGTCCGTACCTGTCAACACAATGACTGCAGACGCAAAACCTATCCGTGAAGAGGTTGGTATTTGACAAGAGGGCGATTGATATCATCAAAAAAGCGGTCCGTGGTCACACCTTGTAATATCTTAAGATTGAAGGATATCCCAGTGAGCAGTGTCTGGATTTCAAGTAGGCTAACGTTAGTGACTTAGCCCTATATACTATCGGTCCGATACTCGATGCTATAAAAACGACTGGACGAGGGATATGTTTAAAGAGGGCGAAAGAGGTCATTTCATCAGATGGTCTAACTAGGGGAATGGAGGAATTTCTGGTAGTCGATCGGGTTGCGATCCCCGAGCACAAAAAATCTGTACTAATTATTGAGACAAAGCGATCTATGGGATAGGCGATGACAAATTTTGCTGGCAATGAAAGATGCAAGGGATAAGTTACCTGACCTACAGATGCCCAAGTAGCCTGCAGAAATTTGTGAACCGCTTGCAGGCTTTTCACGGCTAATCACTCGGAATATGCGAACAGAACAAGGACTTTATGGCGCTAGGCTAGTCGATTGCAGATCCCGCTTAAGAGGCATCAATGCCCTCAACCGATCAAAAACCACGATCTTCATATCCACACTACCGTGACCCGACCTTGATCCTACTTCTCGCCCTTTTGCACAATTCTTTGAATGACCTTTCCACCACTTCTAGTGGATTAATGTAATTAACCGTAAACCAAAATTTCCTATCCTCATACAAGCACACTCTTCTATACAATCCCTCCATTGGTCAGCGCGACCACCATACAGTCTACCATAACCGAACTCTCTATTACCCACCTCTCTTTACTACCCCTCATGGTATCAAACAATATTATGAACTTTTCCATCTTCACAAACTCGCTCCCGTCATAACTAAACATTCGCCAATCATCTCCTGCTGTAATAAAACGTTGTAATGTAACTGCAGATAACACCTCCCGTATTATTAAGTTAGCCCAAATCGGAATTTCGAATAATCGGGCAGCTTTACCTGGGCATCTAGCCGCTTGGGATCACTGATCAAACATGGCGAGCTTTGATGAAAAAAAGAGGGGGTTTTGCCAACACCTTTTCTTAGCGACTGTACTATTATAAATCCTCCTCACCTTGTAGGAGTTTCGTCGCTCCACGGTGCCTCCACCTGAAAGCATACCAGAACGGAGAACAGTGGTATCTGTCGGATGTGTAGCCCACACACCCCTCAAAAGCAGCTTCACTATTTCCTCACTCCCATCCTCCGCAGCCCATAAGAGTGGTGTTCGTCTCTCCCTGTCCTACCGGTTAAGGTTGACATCATCCCGTTCCAGGAGGAGCTTGACCAGTGCACATTCACAGTGCACTGGGCAAGTATAGTTAACAGAGGGAAACTTGGTCCAAAGGCCCGTGCCTCTCCCCCGGATTCCAATTCCCGGCATTTCCCCGTGACCATACATGGCCCCGTACTAGAGCACCGTTCGGCCGATAAGTCATGTAATATCGAGGCAAATGTTCTCCCATCCGAGTAGGAGGTTCACTAATCCAGCCGACCCATTCATAGCTGCTTAATGCAGCGCGGTCTGACCCTTATTGTCGTGAACAATTGCGCTAATATCTTTCCGTTCCAAAAGTAGCTGCACAATTTCATCATTTCCCTTCCCCGCAGTCCATGAGAGTGTCGTTAGGCCTGTTGGAAATCGCGAGATGCTGCTCGGCATGCTCTCATGATAGTCGTTTCGTTGTTCGGATAGTCGTGTTATTGTTTGCCTGACTTAGGAATGCTTTAGCTCCGTACATGTGTTCGTGCTTTCGGGAAAGCATTTCGGTTGCAGGAATGCGCTAGAGTTTTGGGACGATGTATCCGCCGGAAGGAAAGCGGAGCACTGTGGGGGTAGCGTGAAAGATTCGGACACATGAAGGCCATATTCCCGGAGGCAATAGGGAGTGGGACCTTTTCTTTCATTTGTTTAGCAAGTGAGTTTGCAACGGGGAAGAGGAGACATACGTGTATTGGCATGGGCATGTGTGGTGGTGGTTCACAGAAGCATCCCCCAATGGAGCCCCACAACCCCGGTATGGCCCATCTCTACAGCCCATGAGAGGTGACCTGAGACCAAAATCCCGGAACTGCTCATGGACGTCCCTTATCGTGGCGCGACGATCCGGCAATGATGGCTCGTCTTATCAGAGTCGGTCTCTCCCTTTTCCAACAGGAGCTCCACGATCTGGTAATGCCCGTCCCCCGCATCCCAGGAGAGTGATGTTCGGTTTGTTATTACCAAGGTGCACCCCTGTTATAATATCATCTTTAGTACTTGAAGAAAAAAAGCGGGCCAGCAAACCAAAGAGAAATAATTGATAAGCTTGGCAAGCTCCTAGGAACGGTCGACAAACAACCCCCGGAAACAAAAAAAACAAAAAAGCACGAACCTTGCAGTATCCCTGATCCCACGATCTTGCTCCAGCAGATTCCAACAGTTCTGGGAAGAAGAGGGTAAAAGAAGGAAGCAAGAAAATATTCCAAATTGTTCTTGAAAAGGGAACGAGGTGGTTATTAGGGAAGCAGGAGAAGGAAAGAAGGAAAGGGGGGCGAGGCACTATAAAGAGGGGCAAACACAGGGTAATCAGGGGTTAGGAATGCATACGCGGCACGTGCGTAGGAATTCAGGGAAGAGTAAGCAACATGGACTAATGCGAGTGAGGAAGTTGTGGGGACTGCTCCTAAGGATTCAGCTTCCAGGCGAGTATGTGACTAGGAGCCAACAGAGTGGTTCCCGAGAGAGGTGTCCGGGTTGCTTGAGTCTCGTTCAGAAGCGATCTCCCGGTATCAAACACCTTAATAAACCTCCCGGACGGAACCAAATCGACTTTTCAGCCAAATCTTCCTACCATCCCACCTTTACTTGATCAACTTCTGTTATATATGTATGATTCTTTTCCCTTCTCCCGTAACGGGCCAACATGGCCACAGGCGTACATATGTGCGTAGACAACGCTCCATAGGTTCAAGTGCATCTATGGCACGCTACATTTATTACTATCCCCCCCCTCCTTTCCCGTTTTCTTCTCCTTTCCTACATACCTGACTCTAATATATCTCTCATTTCTCCCAGTTATGTGTAGGTTCCTTGGATGGTAGTGCTCGCTGTGTGCCCATGAAGGCCCACGAGTCTGAGCTAAGGTATGAATATGACCGAAAATGTGTTTCTCCCGAACCCCTAGTGTGGCATAACACCACCAGCATGAGTGGTTGGTCTGCATGACTCTTATATAGATGCTTTCACCTCCTCCCCTGAGCAATCACCTAAATCCATGGGCACAGAGACCCCACGCGAAATCTAGAAAGTAAAGTATAGAAAACTGTTTTTTTAAGAGTTTACTTTATCCAGAACCTAGTGTATTCTAATTTACCCATAGCACAGGGACAAACTCTCACTCCTCAGCTATTTTTCTTTCCCACCTAAGGGAGAGGTTTGTGAAAGTGCAGAGTTCCATGGGGCCGGCGGGCATTGTCCCTGCCCGCCGGGCCAAGGCCTGTGCAGGCCTGCCCCAAGAGCTTTTGAAACCCGATAGGCCCGCCTGGCCCGCGGCAAGCACTACCGGAGGCTACAAGTCTCCACCAGCCTTCAGCTAAGAGGATAGGATCAGGCGTAACGAGTAACAACTGTGAACAAATTCAGTCACCTTCCGCATGGAAGGCAGAACGGTACTGTACTCAGAACCTTAGCCCCCACTTCAGATACTCATACCCCACGATTTCTACCCTGAGATTAAGAACCCAAATACCCCCAGCACGCTAGCAACCATGAAACATTAATGGAGCAGGTGAGTTTATCAAGAGTCTGAAGGTATAAATTAGTTTACAGCCTCTTAATTAGAGCACCGGGGAACCAGCTTCTCAAATTTCCAAGACTCCCCTGGAGGGCGTGATGGGCTTTGTTGTCAAAGTTGCCTTTTTCTATAGCTATCCCCGCTTGTACATTCCTCAGGTATCAGACTCTTTAATCCTACTGCCGCAAAAGCCCAAATAAAAGAAAAATGTGCCTAGGATGTTGTATTTATTTATTTTATTTTCATTTGTTCCAACTGATGGCTGGGAGAGAATTTTCTCACTGTTTTCTCCCCTTAATCCAAAGGGGGGAATTCAAGACCTCCTAGCGCCGTTCTCAATTATTCTAGCTTTTTACTATAGTTTACTTTTGGAAGGGTGAAGTATACCACTCTGCCCCCCCTAGATCTTATGGCACACGAGATTATTAAGAGAAACAATAACTATAGCAATGAAGCCTGGATTGGTTAAAGCCCAGAATATCTTTTATTTATTTCTTGTTAGGCTACATCTCCGGGCACGGATCAAATTGGATAATACCAATACAATACAGGTACTGTGCCGGCCCCAAGACAATCCAGCAAAATGAATCCCCGGTCGGTACTTGTAGCAGAGATTTAACTTTACCCGTTAATCTTGATAACAACCTTGCCTAAATTTGCGATATCGATCAGTACCCTGCTATACAATAATAATTGGTACAATGAAAGAAACGAAGGTAGATCTGCTTACCAATGTGCTTCTGCTCCCACTGGTATAGGTACGCATCCTTAGCCTCCTTGAAGTTGAAGATCTTGTCAACAACAGGCTTAATACTGTTGACCTCGATCGCGGCATCCATTGCTAACACCATGTCCTTGCTCCCAACTCGGACACCACGAACAATGCAATTCCTAAAGAGGGACTGCATAAGTGAGATGTCCTCAGCAGCCTGTTTCTGCGCTATGAATCCGATCACATTGATGATTCCCTCAAACTTGATACCGGCGAGCGATTGAGGGAGGGTGTGCGGTCCGCCGATTTCAATGATGTGGTCGAAGCCAGCGTTGTTGTGTGTATGCTTTCGTGCCTCCTCGCCCCAGTTCGGGGTTTCCTTGTAATTTATCACGACGTCTGCACCGTGTTCTTTGAGGAATTTGGCCTTCTCAGTGCTGGAGGTGGTTGCCACAACGAAGGCACCGGCGGCTTTGGAGAACTATTAGGTTGAGGGGTTTGGTTGGTGCACTCTCCCTAAGAGAATCGGGGCCCGGATGTTATAGATACCTGGAGAGCAAACACGCTAACACCACCGGTTCCCTGGACCAAGACACATTTTCCGGGCTTCAACCCTTCAACCCGTTTAGAGCGTTCCAAGCGGTAAGGGCAGCACAAGGGAGTGTAGGCTGTGTAGCACCCTCTTCGAAAGTCAATCCCCTAGGCAAAGGAACCAGCCCCTGCTCCTGGAAAACACCATACTCCCTCAACACTCCGTCCAACGATCCTCCGAGACCAGTCATAATGGACTCGTTATCCAGAGCGCCATACTGATGTCCCTGATTGAACAAAGTCGCGACCCTATCCCCCTCCCTGAGATGCTTGACGTGGGGCCCTACAGCAACCACTTCACCAGCTCCATCTGAAGCGGGTACAACTCCAGGAGCCGTGTCTACATTCACTCATTAAACGCGATTAGCCTAATATTTTCTACCGCGGTCCTATACCGAAGCCAATCGCAAGAACAGAACAACTCACGAAACGGATACGACCCCATCAAGATAGCCAGATCCCGGAAGTTCAACGATGCAGCCTTCATCCGGACGAGAACATCATAAGGTCCCAATGAAGGGATATCTTTCATCTCTAGCTCTAACCCGTCGAGTCCGACCTCTAGTTCGCGGATGACCCACTGAGCAGTAGATTTTGGAATGTTGCGATTTGCAGACGGCATAGTTATGTTCTGTATCGTCAGGAATAAGGAAATGCAAATTTTGTTGCCTCACTGTAGATTTTTCCCCAACCGCTCAGAAGGATTCACGAGGGCCCATTTTATATCAAAACCCAGACATAAGGCTCGCCAGGTTAACGACGTCAGCCCCCTCCCATACCCCCACTTAATCCACTCTCTCCGTCTCCCATGGACCTCCGTGGAATTATCACCCGTTTCCTTAAGAGCATGGTAGGGACAAGAAGTTCTATTTCTAAGCGAGCCTTTGCAGAGAGTAAGGGGAAAACGGCTTCCCATACAGCCGGGATTGGAATAACTGAGCCCCACATTAGCGCGTTGGAGTCGCCTCTCCTATTAAGTCCCGCTGTGTTTTCCTCTCCATTTGTCTCAGACAGAAGCCGACCTTATTTGTGGTGATTCTCCCTTTTATCAAAAGAGGGGAATTCTAGACGTCCTGCGCGGAGTTCAATTTCTCCAGCCCTTGTGATAAACACTACTTCTGGCAGGGTAGGCTCGGTAGCTGCTGGCCGCTGCGGGCATCAAGAAAATCACCACCCGACTAGCCAGACCAGCCGATCGAACCACCCGAGCGATGGTGGGTACCTTGCGGGGAGATGGGAACCCCGGATGGAAAAAAATGACCGGGTTATTGCTTTTGAGGAGGGTACGAATAGAAAACTCCAGAGAGAAGATGTTAAAATCCAATTATGTCGCGGATCATGGAAGGTGGTGGAGTGGTGTGGAGTGGATTGGAGTGAAACCAAGATAGCCCTATGACATGGCTTCCCGACGACGCAAGGGGGTGGATCCGCGGGATCTTACCGGGGTATTTAGCACCGATAAGAGAGCTCAAGAGAGCTCTAATCTACTAAATCAACCACGGACCAAAGCATACCAACCAATTACTATTATCATCGAAAGCATAATAATAACATTAAACACCATATCGCGTTACACTCCCGCGGTAACCTATGCTCATTGGGTTCGTGAAGGAAGGCGTTGGGAGCAAAATGAGTCTGCCAAGACCCCCCACCCAATAATTGCGCAAGCCAAACAACCACCCCGAAAATCCACTCAGAACCTCCTCCGCAATTAAGGTTCTGACAAAAAAATATAATAATAGGAAAATAAAGTAGGCAAGAAAGAAGGCAGAGGAGGGGAAAAAATACCCATTTCGCGGAGTGCTCCTCCGATGCCAATCATATGAGTAGCTATATTCATGCGGAAGGAGGATCTCCACCTACAAAGCTACCGTTCGGCATTGGCAAGATGGGAACTCTGTCCCCGTCGTCCATGATACCGCCGGCAGGGGCCGTATAGTGCCGTATGTACTGTACTTAATGAAATGGTTTTAGGCCTAGCGCTGCAATGCAAGGAATGAACCGGGCAGGTCAATCACATCTCAGGCCAGATCTGACAGCGGCCAGTTCAAGTACTGTGCGCACGGTGCCGCCAGCGCTACCTAAGCTCGAGTGACTACCGGTGATCAACTAGGGCCTCGCATCGAGCAGGGGAATAGAGTACCGCGTGAGACAAGGATTTTAATAGGGCACACCTTGGGCGAAGTGGGCATTGGAGGGGATCCTATGCAATTTCTCTCCCATCGTATTCCGAATTCACTTTTACCCCTTCCGGTTCTTTAGCTAGGGTAATCCTAGGTCTCTCACTACTCGAGTAGAGTAACTTCCCCTCTAACTTTAATAATTTCTTTGAAAACATCAATTTTGAAACCCCAGGTTCCGCTACTCCCCCCCTTTCCGCTAAATCGAAAAAGAAAATAACTATACTGGGTTTACATTTACATCGAAAGTAAGGTAAGAATATGATGAAAGAAAAAAAGGCATTGGCAAAACAAGCGACCCGGCCAGGACTACAAAGTTATGGCGATGACGGTTACTATTCCGATGAAAAATGCGAGCGCGGAGCTAGAACCAAGGGAGGATGCAGTATTGCCTAAATCGCTCTTGAAGAAGTCCCAATTGTACTCTGTCCCCTCAATCTGCCCTGCGTTCTCACCGACCTGCTTGGAAGCATCCGCTCGTCCGGGCAATGGATCAGCAGAGCTGCCGAAGGCATCGAGCATCTTGATGCTGACGGGGAACGTGGAGACGTCCAGCCCCGGGCAGATTTTCTCAGCATCTGCAAGATCGATCGAGGAGAATCCGAGGTGCTTGGCGGATCTGTGCATGAGGTACGATTCCTGAGTCCTGCAGCTGCTCTGGCAGAAATCCGGGATAAGAGCCGCATCAGAAGCGTTGCTGGCGGCGTTTGAGGGCCAGGCGGGTAGGCCATCGCTTTTGACAAGACAGAAGTCGTTCTTTTTTCCTGATTTTCTGAGCGTTTGTTAGCCTAATTCTGCAGCCATAAAGTCAGAAATGACAGGGGCTGACTCACTCATCCTTCAAACAAAAAGACCAATAAAGATTCTCCTGAACAGAATGCTTATCCTCCAGCGCTAACCCTAGGTAAACTCCCGACTTAAGACCATCCACAAAATTCTTGTCCCTGTCGTTACAGCTACCCTGGAGATTTGTGTCCCACTCATTCAAACTATCCACACAATCCTCGGTGCAAAATTCGGCGAGCTCATTGGTGCGGAATAGTTTTCTGCCCTTCTCCGAGTCTCTCAACTTGAAGAGGTGATTTGTGCAGGAGACTTGTGCAGCATATGCATGTGCACAGGATTCACTCAAACCGGCGGCTGGAACAATACCGTCGTAATCGAAACCTTTAACGGTAGTATTGAAGCTAACCTTGGCCTGAGCGATAGTAAGGAAGAGAAATGCGGAGATGAGTGATTTTCGCATCGTAAAATATCGAACCGTACCCGTACGGAATTTGCGTGAGGAGGATTAGGGACTGAGTAATTCAGCAGTAAAAGGGTGAAGAAGAACAGAGACAAGCCAGTTGTAAGGAGCGTGAAATTTTCAATTAAAATGAACGAAGAAAGGAAAATAGAAAGAACGTAAAAGTAATCCTAAAAGAAAATCGTGAATCTGTAAAGTAAGAGAGAAGAGGAGAAAGTGGGAGAAAGTGGGACGGGCCAAGATTATAAGCTTGAAGGGGTCCCTGGTTCAGATTTGGTGGCTCGGATGAAAGTGAAACCTTCTACTGGCACAAGGAAGGTAGGGGGTAGGCGCCAGCTGTGTCTTATTGGTATTGATAGACAAGCGTATCCCACAACTGCACTAACAACCAACCATGAAAGGCTATTGAAACAAAAATATGCATTCCCGTATTACAGCATGCAACCGACCAGTAAATTTAAGCAGTTACCCTCACGAAACCCGAACCAAAGCGTGATGGATCATACACTGCTTGTAAGAGCCTCGCATATTCGTTAGCGCAGGAGATATGCACTCCATGATGCATACGGTAGGGTAGACCAGTTGATAAGGGGGAAGCATCAGCACAGATAAAACTCGAGACCATAGATAGCTCCAACATAACTTCTCCAGAATGCAAATGGAAACATGCAAGAAATCCAACGCAATCATCCCCTAGCTAAGAACAACACAATTCCTTCGACTTACTTTTTAAGCCGCCCTCCGAGAGGCTGCTTCCCACTACCTAACCCTGGGAGAGCCTTGGTTGCGGTGGTGAAGATGAGTTGTTCACTCGGCTTTTGTGAGGTTTGGCACGAGATGGCCTGCCGTATCTCTTTTTCAAGGCTTGTGATGATGGTCGGTAATGTCTCGTTGCGCCCGTAACCCATCCCATACTAGCAGCCCCTGCGCCACCTAAACCCCCGATAATCGTAGCGAGCGAGCGGACCCGTATGGCTAGCAACGAAATCTATTGTCTACACCTAGCTTGTACGGGGCAAACCCCCATACTAAAGGCGGCCGTCTACCCGGGACTGACTGCCGGTGCGAGAAGGGGATAGGAGCGAAGACAGACGACGTGGAGTGTCGTTTCGGTAGCTAAACGAAATGATGTGCCCGCTTCCCACCTCTTTCTTCGTTGTTCTTTTTCCCCCGATTCCATTGTCCCGCCTCTTCGAACAAAGGGGAAGCAGCCGGGTATTTAACATGCTGAGGTTCAGTAGAATGAGCCTCTGTCCTCCTACTCTATGTGCGTGACCTTGAGAGAAACGGGACCTGAATGTAGAGACTCAATATACTGGCACCGTACGTCTCCCCTATAGTAAGATACGGGCATCGCAGCTTAATTCAAGGGGGAGGTAATGATCCCGTTTCTACAGGGTTAGGGTTCCTTCTCTCCTATTCCCCTGGCTCGGCTCGCTTGGCTGCTCATCACCAAGCAAGCAACCCACGAACTATCCTGTTAACTAAGACCTTGGGGATGTGGCTTCCGAAAAAAATAAAAAAATACTTTGACCTTGCTGAACTAAAAAAGTAAAAGTACAAGTAAAAAGGGAGAACTCTTCGAGTTACTCGTACAAGTAATGTAAATTCCTGCCTAAGTTTTATCGATTCTCTTTTTGTGGACTGTGGACTACCCCTAGGAAGCATTCGAACGCTTATTGATGAGGTTCGACTCGAATTTTTAACCCTTCCAGAAATTCCCGGTACTGTAAAAAAAAAGACAAAAAGTTACTGGTACATTTAAGCGCTGACCATGTCTCACGCAAGCATCTACTCAATCTGGTCAGGATAAATACTGTAACAATTCAGCCTACCGGTATTCCCCCTTCCTGGGGTTCAGGGGAGTACTCCTACTTATGGGCTAAACTTAACCTGAAAAGGCTGGTCCCTCTCTCGCCCCCCTCAAAGCGTAATTCCAGCTGCCATTCAGCCCATCTCTTCGACATCAATATCTTTCCCCAAGTGTCCTCCACCGCTATCTCCCCTAAACGGCAATAGCCCTACCCATACTAGTAAAAGTTTATCCTACTCTTGCAATGATTGAATTGGCAGATGTCTCCGGTCCCGACGCAGGTGGGGAATTTGGCTACAATCAGCGCTGATGGCAAGCTTCGTTCCTGCCCATCCAACTTGGGGCATCTATTCTGATTAAAGCGTCCTATGATGACAGCCTCTTTCCCTTCTCCATTTTGGCGCCCGTATGATACAACACAGAGATTGGACCTCGGGTTATCGCGCGTGAGCTCAGACTAGCTTCTCCCGTCATCGCGTAGTCATGGGAGATTACCCACTTGCCCACACCCCGCACCTCGCACCTTGTTTGGATCGGACTCTAGCTAGCGCGGCCATCTATATGTGAAACCAGCAGAAAGCTCCCCAGAGAAGATCTCGTTTGAGCGACGAGTTAGCCTATCCGCCGACTAAATCTGAGCGAGAACAGCTACGAGCGCCATACGGTATTATCTTTGATCCTTTCTCAATAGATCTTGACCCTCCCAGAACCAAACAGTACGTCGTATACAGATTGTTCGGGTTTCAGGGCGATTTCCCTCACGCAAGCGTCCTCCGGGATTACCGAGAAAATCATTGATACACAATTAATGAAGATCGTGCACAATACTAGTATTTTCACTTTCTCTGTTGAATCCTGGGCTCCTAGATAGGAAATATGCTTGGCTGGACGACGATCTCATTATTCCTCTTCGTGCCCCTCCGTTCCCTTAAAATCTTCCTTTCCCGACCCCCAGGACAAAGGCCACCAAGCTTACCACCCGGTTCTATTATATTAAGTTCGTACAGGTTATGATACCACATATCACACAACCCCAAGGTATGTGAATGGTAAATTTCCCTAAGCAGCCGGAAATTTTTCATTTATCATATGTAGGAGAAGGCCCAATGTGTGGTCCTAAATTGCCATTACCTTTTAATTATAACTTGATGATCTAGACATCATTATCCTTTGTTTGTTCTAGATTCGGGCTAGCCGAAGTTTCTCTCATTATCAGCTTTTCTACGCCATACGTTAGTGTGCCCGCCATATATTTTCTTATATCCGTGGATAACTCTGGGGGCTAGAGAAGGGAGGAAAGAAAGGAAAATTGTACAAAATTGTTACATTCTACACAGTTTTCAGTTATGGCATCAAATCGTGAGAATTTAGTATTTTGTGGTTGGCCACTGTATCATACCTATGGCAGGCAAGAGGCAAGGTACCGGTACCGTATTAGATCCGAAAACGGGGATTGGTAAATACTGGTATGACAGAAAATCCATCTCATCCGAGCGCCTAGACAAATTCACTAACCCCTATTTTTGAGCACTTCTTGCGTGCTACGAGCACGGTACAATACTACTAGTAGACCGGTGCTGTACCACCGTAAGCCCTCGCCCAGTGATCCGAAGCTTCAATCTTTGCTACCATGGTACATATCTCGAGTCGTACTCGTACATGCGGTCTTTCTCCGAGACAGGAGGTTGCTTAAGGTTGTGTGTTACAGAACTGTTCGGGGCATCCGAGATGGAAATCGGCCACACCCCGGGGGGTTGAGGACTAGTGAGGGGGTTCGGAGGCTACTTAAGTATCATAGCTCGGGGAGCAATGTCATGGAGGGGCTTTGGCGAGGGGAACTGAGGGTTCGCCTGGCAATTTTCAATCACCAAGGAGAATCCGAGATTTGCTGGTTTGTATGGTTACACTCACCGGATTTCTGTGAGTCGCCTCACTTGTGCTAAATTTACAATATCATACACGCGAAGCACGATACTGCTTTAAACAATACCGTATCTTGGGGAGAGATAGTAACCTTGTGTCTCTCGGCAGGTACAGTACCGTATTCGAAAACCAGGTCTATTATTAGACAACTAGCTGCGAAAAAGATATCTTAAGCCAGATGGGAGTACAGTACAAGTCGAGATGATACTGTACGAGTACTACATCCCTATGCTCTCTACTGACTCCCCCCTCCCCCGTCCACTTGTTTGCGCGCCGGAGGTCTACTCAAGTGCGACACCTTCCCGGTATTGGGAATGAGGAATTTTTTATCCGTGATCGACCAGTCTTAAACGGCTAACTTTAACGTGTGGGAACTCGAAAAGTTGCCTTTCGACCACATCCCTTTCCGGCATCAGTCCTACCATGCCCCTTTATGTCGTCGCGGATAGGGAATAAAAATGAAAATTAAGGCTAATCTCGCTGGTGGTTTAGCTACCTTGCACAGTTGGGGGGTTCTTTTTTCCATCTCTAAAAGTTCGTGAATTTTGTTACGGGATTATATATTTCCTGAAATGTATTTCAATCCAATCTTGATGGCCATCATGTTTTGTTCAATAGGTTTTAGTTTTATCTCTTGAAATCCCATTCAATCATCTTCTTGCTCTGCGCTGACAAAAATTAGTGGTAGAGCACGGGGGTGTAAATGGAGGGGTCTTTGGAAGCAAGTTGTCCAGGCTCACACTGAACCCCCACGGATGGTCACCAACGGTATTATAGACGTTTTCTCACACAATAGTCTTTATGCATAAATGATTACCCTCCTTCACGGTCCTTACCTTGTGGGGCTGTCTATGCCTGCAGTAAGGGGCTGGGGAGTCCTCTCACCCTCTCACTCACCAGCTAAGCACCTCCCTTCATGTACCAATTCATTTCCTCCCTACACTCGTAGGGTAGGAATCGTACGGAGGACTAGTATGATGTGCAGTGCCCGGGAAAGCCACACTCAGCATCACCGACATTCCCAGCCGTGCACGCAGTTGGTTTGATAAGGCGGATGTTTATACGGAACTGACTTCCAACTATGTGCTGTATGTTCCCAGTCAAAGCCTGACCGCAATTCTTCGACAACCACATACGAGTCCACCGAGGTGGGCCTGTACGATGCCCGGTATACACAGTCTTGCAAGTATAATCTGACGGCGATGACCACGAGTGTCTCCAATCCTTCTACAACAACGTCCGCCACGAATTCCACTTCTGTGGGTTCTACCTGGCCAGCCTCTGCTGGCGGTGGCTGCGGAGGGGGCTATCGAAGGGAGCCGTTGCCGGCGTGACTATCGGCGCGGTTACTGGGACTTTGGCTCTGGGCATTTTCCTGTGTTCCTGTTGGAAGCGGGAAGATTCCGGCCAGGACTGCGGGGCTGCAGCACCTCCGTATCCCCACGAGATGGAAGACTCCTCGAATCCAAGGGCTAGGCCTGGTCTGATTCCAGGTGTGGTGCAACCAGCCCCCCTGCCGAGGCCCCCGGGGACCCTAGATGACCTGTTAGCGAGCTTGCTGGCCCCGTCTTGCCGTTGGGGCAGGGAGATTCGAATATTAGGGGGTTTGCGCATGGGGACCTAGGTGGCGGTTAATAGGAAATGGACCTAAGTGCAAGAATGAGTTTGCGCAATAGGTGTATCATAATATGATACTGTAGGTAGCTTGGTAGCTAGATGATAGTGGATTGGGTAGGGTAGTATATCGCATGGCCCTCAAACTCTTTCCCTGCTCAAATTAGGATTCCCGGCTACACAAGTTGGGTATCATACTAACAATACTGGCTTCCATAGGACAGGTGATAATCTGCTACTGAATGCCCAATACTATCATCACTAAAATCTTTTAATAAACTGTAAAAAGAGAGCTGTGATGCTGCTGACTTGTTCTGCTGCGATTGGATTTCTTCAGGTCTGAAAAGCCCTATTTTACACTTTTTCCAGGTCTCGCCACTCACCTGGGTTTCCAAGACCTTTAGGTTAACGGAAAATGACCTGTTTTCCTGCCACCTATGCCTCCTTGCGCAAACTCTCTATTGTATGGGACGAGATAAGAATTTGGATTTCTAGGTGATGCAGTTCTTTCCTTTTTGGTTTTCGTGTGCACATGTGCTCTTGCAGGCCATTTGAGCACTGTCTTGGTGTGAGCTTTTGAAGCACGGGCCTGTATTATTTTGTGCTTTCATCAACTCGAGTACCTCCGTTTCGCTCCTACAGTATCCTTGGGCTACTGTACCGTATTTGTTGTGCCGCCTTCTGAGCACTCTCTTGGGCCGGCAAGACATTGAAAATTTGTTGCTACCCCTGTCAGTTTCTGAGGCAGCGGTCAATCAGCAGTTTTTTGTTAATAACAAAGTTGAGCAGATGAGTACTGTACAGTCTCCACCGTATTCAGAACAAGACTGGGCGGGCGGGGAACAATTGCCAGTAGCTTTTTGTAATCCTAACCTTGACGGAATCCTTTTTTTCTCACTCAACACCCCTCTTCGTCACTTGCACAGTTTCGTCACGACTACTCGAGTGCCGTGGGGACTTGTACTCGCTCGTCTTTGCCGAGGATACCTCTGCCAGCCCATGTTTTGCTTAAGCTCTCACCAAATATTCGGCTCATGGAGGTATTCTTGGCAAAGGCGGGCTAGTAGACTTCAGAACATAGCTAATATTAGCTCTGACCCACTTACGCCAAGGTGGTCATTCAAAAGCCACTTAGTCATCTATTTCTCGAATACTGACTAGCGTAGCAACAAATTTTCAATGTCTTGCTGGCCCCAGGAGATACCGGTAGTCTACTCGAGTACTGGTACAAGGGACAGGGATAAATTCATGGTACAGAGCAGGGATGTATGTCTTACTGGCAACGGAACAGTGTGACTTTGGAGAGTAAAAATGAGTACTTAGACTACATAGGTAGTAAACGATCATGACAATAGAAAAGGAAATAAACAAAGCGTTATTATGGGAAAAATGAAATAAAGAGAGTAGAGCTGAGAGGAAATTTGGATAATAATAATAATCAAATAACAATAGAATAGATTTAAGGGAAATTCTCATAGAGTAAAAGGAAAGAAAAAAGGAATTCATTTCGTACAGGTTGTTTCCAACTCTGCAAATTCATAACGAAAGAATAGAAAGAAAAAAGACATACGTAAAATAACCAAAATAACCAAAATAACCAAAATAGTCATAATAATCATGATAATAATAATAATAAATAAAGTAAAGGAAAACCTAAAACCGAGTATGACCGCCATTAGCAGCAAGAACAGCTTGAACCCGTTCTGGCATGCTATGTAATAGCAGCTCTAAATCTTGAATAGAGATATTATCCCACTCCTCCTGGATTGCCTGGCGCATGAGATCGTTGGTCTGAGGACGGGGAGTACGACTGTGAATCCGAGATTTAATAAGTCGCCAGACCCCCTCAATTAAATTGAGGTCAGGCGAACATGCTGACCAAGGAAAGACATAGTTTAACAAACCCTTAACTGTATAAACCTTTTTGGTGTAGTTAGCAGTATGGGCAGACGCTCCATCTTGAACAATATAAACATAATCTTCTGTTTCCTCTGAAATTTCATTCCAGAATGTTGCCAGATGTGGCACGATATACTTACAATATCCCTGAGCATTAATTGTTTTTCCCATAGACTTTTTGTCCCAAAATATCAAAGGCCCTTTCTGCGTTCCACAAAATGATTCCCATACATGAACGGTTTCTAGTTTTTTAAACTTAGGGAGGAGACAAGCTTGGTCGAACTCCTCAGCTGCTGTGCGAGTAACATAGACACGACCAGGTGATCCTCCAACATTGAAGGCCACCTCATCGGTCCATATTATCTTTTTCCAATCAGCGATCTGCCAGCTAGCAAATTGCAAAGCCCAATCTCTTCGTGCCTAATTATTATAACTTAGTTAATAATCAATATTAATAGTATTAAGTAGTGTAAAAATACAGAGTAAAAATCTTTAGATTAATATACATATAAGGAAATAGAAACCCAAAATAAAGACTGCCGCAAAATATACATATAGAAAAAGAAACATGGAAAAAAGGTAAATATAAAAAGAAGAACATAAACAAAGATACATAAAGTATAAAAGAAAATAAATAAATAAATAAAGCGGAAAGAAAAGTAGATCTTACAGTCAGATGAGCGGGCTTTAGGTATGGTTTAACTCTAGCCACACGTCTGTGATACCCTTCACAGGCCAATGAACTTCGCAAGGTTTTCTCAGAAGCAGAAACTCCAGCTAGGTACGCAATCTCGGTAAGGGGTTTGCGACGATTCTCAGCATATTCTGTAGCCACTGAGATTAGCAGCTTTCGCTCTTTAGATCCTAGGATTTGTTTCCGGCCACGGGTGGATGGCCCCTTATGTGGGACAAGAGGCTGACAGGTTCGGAAAACAGTGGTGAGAGCGACACCAGTTGCTTCAGAAATATGACGGTATGTCCAGCCTGCTAGCTGCTTTAATGCTCGAATTTTTGACCGCAGAGTAGGCGAGATTTCACGTCGAGTAGTCAAGTCTTCTCGGCTTGGAATATCGACCCACGGTGACACGACAGGTTCACCTTCGGGATGTAGGGGAAGCTGTGAAGTACTTGGTACTTGAGGTAAACTGCTATTGGTAGTGCCAAAACCGATAGAAGTCAGTGTTGCTTCGCTATTTCCTTCACTATCCTCATGATCTGTAAAATGTTAGCAATTTGAACAGCATATAAGCATAAGTCAGACCAAAAAATAATCAAATAATCAAGGTAAAAAAGAAAATATAAAAATATAAAAATATAAAAAAAACCGTAGAAAATGCAGGCAAAAAATAAAATAAATAAAAGAAAGACAAAACAATATGAAGAAAGAAACCCCAAAGAAAGAAAACCCAAAAATATAAATATAAATATAAATATAAAGTATGAAAGAAAAGAGAGACGAGAGAGATAGTATAAGAGAAGGAGGAGGATGTTGAAAGGAAGGGGTAAAGGCAGAAAAGAGAAAATAAATACTTGGCAAAAATGAGACGATTCCATTAAAAGCCAACTTTGGAAAGAAAGGAAGAGGGTAAGGGCTTGTTTGGTAAAAATAGGGAAAGAAAAATAGAAAAAATAGCGAAAAGCTAAAGGACTCGGAGAAAAATAGAAGGTAGGATAAAAACACGGGAGAAAGAAGGAAATTGTAGAAGGGGGCAGTAGACAAAGGAGATCAAAAAAAAAAAAGTTAAATACTACCAGATGAGAATAGTGAGGCAGTAGATTCCGGAGAGAAAGGATTTGATAGTGAGGAAAGTGAGAGCGAGAGGGGAGTTGTTGGAGTACGATCTTGGGAGGATGCGGAAGGTAGCTCTGGTTCAATCAATGAAGTTTGTACTTCAGATGTATCATGAGATAGATGCACTGTAGGTAAGAAAGAGGTAAGTAGCGGAGGTAAAGTATTGGGAGGATTGGTTGCGGTAAACTGGCAAGAAGACATTTTTCTGGATTTGGGCGAGAAAACCCTTTCCATGCTGCCTCTAGTTTGATAGTTCTTCTATTCACTTATTTATCCTTTAAATCTTTACTTTTGCCACTGCGGTACTTGTAATTCTAGCACACTTAATGTTTACCTAATTCTATTTACGGATCAATTATTGTGTGATTTCTTGTTACTGGCTCTATCTTTAGTTAAACTGATCACATTCTTTTTCTTAGCATTCTTTTTTTTCTTTTTACTTTAGAAACAACAAGGAAACCTGGTTGTTGGGTATCGTGTGATCAGGTTACTTTTTGTATTACACAGTCAGCTTACGTAGTTGTGTTGTTTCCTACATTCTTCCCCAATTCACATTTTCATCCCTGCTCTGTACCATCAATTTATGCCTGTCCCTTGTATACGAGTAATATGATACGTCAATACCGTAAAAACCGAAAGAGTTGGGAACCTCGCTAAGATATTGGAGTTGCCTCTTCCAGTTAAGGTACTCGAGCGAGGTCTGTTGTATTTTTCTTCTCCCTTGTCTCCACTGAGGGTTGAAAGAGGATCTTCCTGCTGCCTTTTCTCCCCATGATCCATGGGGGGGGGGGTTCTCGACCTCCTTGGGCCATCCCCAATTACTGTACTTGTACCATATTTGCAAGTGCAGTACCGTACTTGCTCGATCGCTATCGGTGGTTAGGCTTTACTTTTAGTAATCTGAGATAAACACTATAAGAAGAGAGAGCGTTTTCCAGACGGGGTATAGCCTGTTTAAATGGAGCCCACTGGATCTCGTTAACCAGCTGCAATATTCATGATTTGGTTAACCTGCTCTGGTAAGCCTATTGCTATTCGGGCCAGCTATTTCGGTTACCTAATCGGATAGTTAATCTAGCCAGTAAATACGGTATTTTTGCTTTTGCGGTATGATATGATAATTACCCTCTTTCCCGGTCGTTACCTCGTCGTTATTGGGCACAAGGGTGGTTGTACTTGCACTGTACCAGTTATAAAAACTTAAAGTCCTTTCATCTGTTCACGCATCCCGCACGCACCCGGACTTTGGGAATGAGCATAAACAAGGCGAATTCAAGCTTAGCTGGTCAAAATCTGGCGTGTAACCACGGGAGGAGCCTGTCTTGGATATTTTGTTTTGTGGGGGCCAGACAATTGAGGCGTTCGGCCTCGGGTTTGAAAAATGTTTTTCGAGTGCCAAGTTTCTAGTGGATCTGTCTGTTTTGTATGCAAAAAGGCATTACACACGCCAAAGTTTTTCGGCTCGAAAAACCTGCATAAGAGCTTTTCAATCCCAGGGCCGGATGCCCCCACCATACCAGGAGATTCATATGAATTGACGCCAAGATTTTGGTGTTTAGATGTGTACTACGCCATCTTGGCTTCAATTCATCCTAATAATACTTGATGAACCGCCGGGTAGTGCTACAACAACTTGCTCTCTAGCCTACGGTATGCGCCAATAGGAACGAGTTCGCCTAACTTACCCTTACCGCCCCGTGCATTTCATCTACATAGCACGATCGTGTCGTACCAACTGGACAATTGAATTGGGAGGGGAGAATAAAGAGCATCATTGTTGCTCTTTTCTCCGAGCTCTCTCGACAACCCGTCCTCCCATTCCGCCTACACTAGATTCAAACATACCATATTCCACTGCCATAGTGCCGGAGACCAAGAACTGACCTTTGTTCGCTTTCTTCTCGTCCAGTGGCACAAAAAGGTAGCGCTTTGCATTAATTTATATGTGTGTTCCCTTTTCTCAACCCTCCCCCCCTTGCCTTTCTCAACCCACACTCACCTTATCAAAAAAAAAATAGAATCCATAGAATCAAGGAGGAATCAATTTTGGGTAGCTCATAGAGAGCCTTTCTCTGAAACTTCGTTGCTGTTGGGGCAGGTTGATTATTGGATTTGGTCGTGCCAAAGGTCGATTTCAGACCACTTGCATCGTAAGCTTTCGACATGATGGATCTTCAATTCAAATTGGCGGGGGGAATTCTATGCTTGATTGTCTTGATATCGTCATTGACATCCGGGGCGGGAGGCGCTCCTCAACTGGGAGAGGTAGATGCAGAGGTGGAGGTGGACTTCAGCAAAATGCCTGAGTGCTCTTCAAAACTTTGTGTCCAGTATGCCCCTTCACTTCCCTCATTCTCTTGGTTCACCCGCTACTATTGTGCCTTCGATCTTGCCCCCGATGATCTGATGAAGTTGAATAGGCTATTTCGTCCGATGCTGGGCTGCGGAACAAGGATAATGACAGACTGCTTCTGCGGAAAACCGAATCCTCTGGTGTGTGCTTGGAAGTGAGTTTTTGCAATTGCCCTTTTGCAATCTCCGTGATTCCCCCGCTGACTTTTGTTCCCCCCCCCCTTGCTTATGCATGATAGGGTGGATTGGGATTGTTGGAACCGTACGGAAGACTGGTATAATACGCAGTGCCCGGGAAAGCCACTCGTCGACCTCACCGACATTCCCGAATGCGCACGCAGCTGCTTTAATGAGAAGAATGTTTGCGCGGAAATGACTTCGAACTGTCTGTGTTCTCAGCCAAGGCCTAACTGCGACTCTACGACAACTAGATGCGGATCCACGGAGCTGGGCTTGTACGATGCTTGGTATACAAAGTCTTGCGAGTATAATCTGACAGCGAATACCACGAGTGTCATAAGTCCTTCCACAACTGAGCCTTCCACTTATACCCCGCCCGACTCTACTGGTGGTGGCGTCCACAAACGCTTATCGAACGGAGCGATCGCTGGAGTGGCTATTAGTGCGACGACTGGGGTTTTGGCTCTGTGTGCGTTCATGAGTTACTGCTGCGGATCGGGGGCTCCCAGGCCCAACAGCTCCGCCGCAACACCTCCGGGTCCGCACGAGATTGGGGATCCCTCGAATCCAAGGGTTAGGCCTGATCTGATCCCAAGTACGGCACAATCAGCACCCCTTGTCGAGGTCCCAGGGGACTCTAGGCTGCCTGCTAGCGAGCTTGTTGGTTCCCCCACCGTTGAGACAGGAACAATATAAAGATTATATGAGACGAGATAAGAATTTGGATGTTTGGGTGGTGGAGTTCTTTCCTTTTTGATTTTCGTGTGCACATCTGTTCCCGGAGGCCTTTAGTACTGTCTTTGGTGTGAGCCTTTGAAGCACGGGCCTGTATCATAGTGTTTTGTGTTTTTCATCTACCTCGGTTTCACTCCTACCCTTAGGCTACTATATTTGCCGTACCACCTTCTAGGTGCTCTCCTAGACCAGCAAGATATTCAAAATTTGTTGCCACCCCTGTCAATTTTCGAGACCGCAGTTAATAAGTAGGTTTTTGTTAATGATCAAAATTTCCCGGATGTCTAGACTTCAGAACATGGTTAATGTTAGCCACACGACCCCATTTACGCTAAGGATGTCGCTCGAAAGCCACTTAGTCATCTATTTCTCAAATACTGACAGAGGCGGCAACAAATTTCAATGTCTTGCCATCATAGCCAAGGAGATAGTCTACCGGCATGATACCTTGGTACCGTGGAAACCGAAATAATTGGGACCTCGCTAGGACATTGGAGTTGCCTATTCTGGTTACGGTACTCGAAGGTTTGTTGTATTTTTTTTTTCTTAACCGAGGCCTGAAAGAGTGCCTTTTCTCTTCCTGATTTAAAGGAGGAGATTCTGGGTATCCTTGCGTTATTCTTAATTATCGTATTTGTAAGTACTTGATCTGCCACTATCAGCGGTTAGGCCCTTAGCCTTATTAATCCCAAATAAGCACCTTAAGAAGGGACAGTATTTTCCGGACGGAGCACAGATTATTTAAATTAGGCTCACTGGATCTCGGTATGATACTAGTATTCGTGGTTTGTTAACCTGCTATGTTCAGCCTCTTGCTGTTTGGCACGTGATCAGGTAGTGGATCCGGCGGTAATTACCCTCTCTCTTGGTCATTGCCTTGTCGCCATTGGGTATACAAGTGCTTGCACGACTACTGTAGTAAGAACCTTGTCTAAGTCCTTTCACCTCACGCATCAAGCACCCCCTCACCCCCCCGGACGCACCTAGACTAAGGGAATGAACATAAGTGAAGCGAATTTAAGCCAAACTGGTCAAAGTTTGGCGAGTGTAACCGTGGGAAAAGCCGGTCTTCGCTGTTTTTTTGGGGGCCTATATAATTGAGGCGTTCAGCCTCGGGGTTAGAAATGTCTTTCGAGTGCCAAGTTTCCGCCATGGTTGATCTGTCTGTTTTGTATGCAAAAGGGCGTTACTCACACCAAAGTTTTTCGACTCGAAAAACCTACATAACAGTCTTTCAATTCCGGGGCTGAATCCTTCTACTTGGCGATTCATAAAGTATTCGGATGTATTGGCGCCAAGATTCGGGTTTTTAGGTGTATACAGTGACATCTTGTCGCCAAACCATCCGAATACTTTATGAATTGCTAAGTAATTCTAACGACTAGCTGGGTACTCTATGCGCTAATAAAAACGAATTTGCCCAACTTACCTTTACTGCCCCGTGCATTTCCTCCGCCCAGCAAGATCATATCACACTAGCTGGTCGATTGAATTGGGAGGGGGAGAATAAAGAGCATCATTGTTGCTCCTTTCTCTCGACCTGAGCTCTCTCGACAACCCGTCCTTCCATTCAGCATACGCCAGATTCAAGCATACCATATTCCACTACTATAGTGCCGGGGACCAAAAGTAGACGTTGTTCACTTTCTTCTCGGCCGGTAATAGAAAAAAGTGGCGCTTTGGGTTAATTTCTATGTGTGTTCCCTTTTCTCGACACCCCTTACATTTCTCAACTAATACTCACCTTATCAAGACAAAAAGGAATCCTTAGGATCAAAGAGGAATAAATTTTAAGTAGCTCATAGAGAGAGCCTTTCTCTGAAACTTCGCTGCTGCCGGGGCTGGTTGATTATTGGATTTGGTCGTGCCAAAGGTTGATTTTGAACCCCCTTGCACCGTGAGCTTTCGACATGATAGATCTTCAATTCAAATTAGCCGGGGGCATTCTATGCTTGGTTGTCTTGATATCGTCATTCACATCCGGAGCGGGAGGTGTTCTTCAACTGAGAGATGCAGAGGTGGACTTTAGCAAAATGCCTGAGTGCTCCTCAGAACTTTGTGTCCCGTATGCTCCTTCACTTCATTCTACTCTTGGTTCATCCGCTCCTATTGGGCCTTCAAGCTTGTGCCCGGTCATCTGATGAAGTTGAATAGGCTATTTCGTCCGATGCTGGGCTGCGGAACAAGGATAATGACAGACTGCTTCTGCGGAAAACCGAATCCTCTGGTGTGTGCTTGGAGGTAAGTTTTTGCAACTGCCCTTCTGCAATCTCCGCGATTCCCCCGCTGACTTTTCCCCCCCTCCCCTTTGCTCATGCATGGTAGCGTGGATTGGGATTGTTGGAACCGTACGGAAGACTGGTATGATACTCAGTGTCCGGGAAAGCCACTCGTCGACCTCACCGAAATTCCCGAATGCGCACGCGATTGCTTTGATATTGAGAATGTTTGCGAGAAAATGACTTCGAACTGTATATGTTCTCAGCTAAAGCATAACTGCGACTCTACGACGACTAGATGCAAGTCCACAGACCTGGGCTTGCTCGAAGCTTGGTATACAAAGTCTTGCGAGTATAATCTGACGGGGATGGCCACAAGTGTCACGCCCTCCACTTGTACCCCGCCCGCCTCTACTGAAAGTAGCGTCAGCAAATGTTTATCGAAGGGAGCGATCGGCGGTGTGGCTATTGGCGCGGCGGCTGGTGCATTGGTCTTAGGTGCCCTCCTGTGTTACTTCTGGGGGTCTGGGGTTCCCGGGTCGAACGGCGCCACCCCAGTACCTCCGGGTCGGTACGAGATGGGGGTCTACTCGAATCCAAAGGTTAGGACTGATCTGGCCCCAGGTATGGTGCAATCAGGACCCCCTTTCTACGCTCCGGGGTCCATTAGATGACGTGCTGGGGAGCTTGTTGGTCACCTCTCGCCGTTGTGGCCGGAAAGATATGAAGATTATATGAGATGAGATAAGAACCTGTATCTCCGGACGATCCAGTTCTTTCCTTTTTGATTTTCGTGCGCACATGTGTTCCTAAAGGCTTTTTTGGGCACTGTTTGGTGTGAACTTTTGAAACCCGGGCTTGTAGCATTTCCCCTTTTTCATCTACATCCGTTTCGCCCCTGTTCTTGGGCTACTGTATTTGCTATACCACCTCCTGGGCGCTCTCCTGGACTGGCAAGATATTGAAAATTTGTTGCCGCCCCTGTCAATTTTTGAGACTGCGGTTATTAAGTAGCATTTTGTTGTTGGTTAGGATTTCGCAGATGGCTGGCCTTCAGAACATACTGTAGTTAATGTTGGCCACAATGCCCCACTTACGCTAAGGATGGTGTCCGGAATACTTAGTCATCTATCTCTCAAATATTGACAGAGGCGCCAACAAATTTTCAATGTCTTGCTAGCTCAGGAGATAGTTTACCGCATGCTACGTCAATACCGTGGAAGCCGAAACAGTTGCGAGCTTCACCAGGACATTGGAGTTGCCCCTTCTAGTTATGAGCAAGGTCTGTTGTACTTTTTCTTCCTTGTCTCAACTGAGGCCTGAAAGAGTGTCCTTTCTCCCCTGGATCCAAAGGAAATTCTGGGCTTCCTTGCGCCATTCCCAATTACCGTATTTACAAGTACTTGCTCGATCACTATTTGTAGTTAGGCCCTAGCCTTGGCAATCCGAGATAAAAAACACCTTAAGAAGGGTCAGCGTTTCCAGACGGATATAACTTATTTGAATTGGGCTCACTGGACCTCGGTAGATAGTATTCGTGATTTATTAACCTGCGCTGTTAAGCCTATTGCGGTTTAGGACAACGATCTCAGTTACTCAATCAGTTAGTAGACCTAACCAGTAAAGATGATATTCCGGTTTCTGCTGTACGACTAACCTCTTTCCCGGTCATTACCTTATCGCCACTGGGTATCTACAGTCACTAGACATAAGTCTTGGTGATTGTGGAATGCTGTGACAATCTGTGCATCTAACGGGTATTTGGTGCGAGCTGGATAATGGTATTGCAATGGTGGAAAAAAGTGGAGAATTAAACATGAAATATTATTTTAGTAGTAAAGGAACTAATCGTGCCAAGGTTGCGGCGTGCGGCCGCAACCCCCGCATGTTCGCTGGCTCACATCGTGGGGCACTCCTACAGAGTGCCTGCCAGCTCAACGTAAGATTGCGGCTCAACATCACTTTGTGGCTCAACATCACTTTGTGGCTAGTTTTCTATATATGAATTATTAGTAATAATGTCTTGGTAGACAATGATAAATTTATAGTTGATAAAAGATAGAAAAACAGAGACTTCAGTTATCAACCAATTACCATCTCAAATCACCTTGATTGCGAATTATGCCACCTGCAAAATCATCTTTCATCCTTCCAAGCCAGCGCATTGAGCCATACAATGACATCGAAGTACGGATTGAAGCGGCCATTACCTTTATTCAGTCGTCCTCTGATAATTAT
>Ga0307509_10001925_pt1 | contig 34282 bp, 34 predicted proteins | sample 10_EM_MG_FD_202245 | JGI IMG/M metagenome (GOLD analysis project Ga0307509, IMG submission 202245) | Populus trichocarpa ectomycorrhiza microbial communities from riparian zone in the Pacific Northwest, United States - 10_EM | ecosystem: Host-associated > Plants > Roots > Unclassified | place...
GTACGGGAGCGTTTGGGAGAGGTTCAGAGGGAGGGGAGTATCATGGGAAGGAACTGGGCGTGTCTGGGAGGAGAGAATTCGCGGTCGAAAGGCTTCTGGGGGAGGTGGCAGGCGAACGGGTGCTTCCGGCGCTGCAGGGGGGAGGGGTTTTGCGCTGGGGGTATGGTTGCTAGGCAAACTGCTCCAGGGTGCACCCGGTGCGTCCGGACAGAAAAAGGTAGCGCCTGGACGAAACGAGCCCAGGCGGAAGCACCCAGAACTGGAGTTTACGTTATAAGCGCCTGGAACGTTCGGGGGAGGGGGCGAACAGGATGCAACAGGGCGCAGGGCAGTTTTTTTGCTGATGGGGGTGGTGGTGGAATCCCACGATGATTTCCCTGGTGTTGAGATTTCAATCGCCGGAGGTGTAGGGGAGATGGTTCGTGTGGTTAACTTCTGTGACCGAGTCTCCTCCTTATATAGACTCTTCCCACTAACAACCCTAACCCTGGTGACTAATAACTTGAGTCACGCAGTCCTATGACTCATAACGAGTCATACCCGAAATTTATCAGATGACTCCTATGAGTCAACTGACTGCATAGCATGAAACATAAACATACCTTATGACTAATAACTATTAGTCATGTGAAATCTGCCTCGCTTAGTCACAATTTGTGACACTTAACCATTGTAAAATTTGCTGTTTATAGTTCTCTGGGAGTAACTGGGCCATATTGGTAACAAATCGTAGAACTATTCGATACCAAGCAAGGAACCCATGAAACCATTCTTGTAAGAAAACAAACAATTCAGGCATCAGCCGAAGCTCTGGATAGGCTGTTTTCCAAAGCTCCTTTGGATTTCTTCGGAACTACCCATCCCTTACTGGCCTTCCCTGCTCTCTTCGTAGCACAAAGGCCTCCCAAAGCATCTTCTCCATCTCCAGCCACATGCAGACAAAAGTTGTCAGTATCTCCCGACGCGATATTCTACTATTCTGATACAGAATGCTATTTCTTACTTCAGGTGAAGTCCATCTCGTGATCGTACTTTTGGGAATTTTAAAAAAGATTGATGCTTTGTCTATTGTTGGAGAACGCGTCTTAATAGCTGTATGAGGTGCTTCGTTCATGAGCCGGTAATATTGAATCCACATAAGAACCTGAATCTTTCATGACCGTGGATAGCTTCGTTCCACCCGCTGGGTTGATTTCGCCTATGATTGCTGTGTTCATAAGTCCTCGCATATGTCGTGTCACCAATGGAAGTCTTGGTATATTACCTGTAGCATTTGACTCTGGCGTTCTAATGGCTGTACTTTTCGGCCAGCCCGTGGTGCCTTCTGGCTTGTTTCATCATTGGCCTTAAGCTTCCGAAGTTTTCGAACTGGTGACATGGTAATCCTGAAGAAAACTGAATAATTGGAAGAATAACGCGACAGATTGGCAGAAGCTTCAGTATGATCACGAGGTTGAGAGAGTTGGGTTGAGGTTGATTTAGTATCTTAAGCGAGCTTCCAAATGAGTATAGCTCGGCACATCACTTGCTTGGCAACGGTCTCTATATGGTCAAATTCTACGGTAGACTTTTGATTTTAGTGAGTAGTACAATGAAAAGACAAACGTAGCGGCCTAGAAAATCTAATCAGATCAGTTGCACTTCGTTCCTCCCCCTTCCCTATCCCTCCTGCCTGCCAACAATGAAGCATAATATTATTATGATATCATACTTGGGGGACCGGGCGGAATAGGCAGAAGAAAGGGGGAAAAAAGGAAAAGAGCAAAAACAGAGCCAACGAATGTCTGACTTGGTGGAAGACACAAAAGAGAGCTTCCTGCGGGATCTCCACACTATTCAGAGATGGGTGTTGTTGGGCTGCGGGCGTAAGACAAGCTGCAAATGGGGCGGACTATTTCCAACTCCCCCTTTGAGATCAATGAGCCTGCGCTAGCACTCCGGCACGACAGTATGACAGAGTGCACTAGCATTCATCCTCCAATGGTAAAGTACCAGTATGAACATGATACTATTTCTACTGCTGCTACTGCTGCTACTGCTGCTGCTGTTAGACCGCCCTAAGATATCTCACCCAGCCCTTCTCTGGGTTTGGGTAAAGTACCGGCATTGGCGTACGGCACGGGTGTCGGGAGTTTGGTTGAAGGGACGAAAGATATTGTATTCATATTTGTGACACTTTGTGGCAATAATTTTGGGTCGGGAACTGCCAGCGTTCTCTTTGTGATACAGTAGTCTAAATTTCTCGGCGAACTCAACTTTCGGCTCCGCTCGGTGCACGTTCGGTCCCCCGGCACAGGATGATACTGGTACAGTATCACGTAATACGGCATAAGCCCTCGCACCACCCAACCCTGAACCAGGAGGTGACAATGCATAAGTTACCGGTAGACCGGCATACCGTACCGATATTGGGTCCAAGCATCACCCATGCATTATACGGTGTATCACGGGAAATATCCACCTTTTAGCTTACAAAAATTTACCATCCTCACTCGCTATATAACCAAAGCAAGCGTCAGCATCAGGGCTTTGCTTGCAAACCCCAAAACCTCCTTTGTCATCGCCTGTCTTTTACCCCGGGGAACAGATCCCTTCATTCTTTTAGCCCTTTCCCCCCCTTCTTTCCTCTTACAGTATTTCAGGCCTTGCGCTGCTTATGCGGCGCTGACTTCTTCTTTCGTTCGTTCCCTTCCTTCCCATCCTGGTGGAAGCACGAAAGAAGACGAAGGAACCCACACCTCAAATTACAGTACTCGAGTACACACGTGAGGCTCGGCCCTGGCAAACGAACGAGGTCCTCCACCTCTTTCCCCCCTCAATCTGGCTAATATATTGCTTGACTGTGCGACTGTGCGGTGCCTTCTATCCACACAAGCCTCCTGCAAATCATTTAGAACCCCTAAACTTACCTACTAGTCGTTGGTTTGGTTGTAATCAACCAAACAGGTACCATAAAATGGATTACACAGATAATCACCTTCGTTTCTCCGCCGGGCCTCCCCCACTATCACCGTCGCGTTCATCTCCCACTTCTATATTTCCAGGCTTCCTCGGCTTTGCACCACCCTTCCCCTCAGCCACGCCTTTCGGGGAAACACCAGCTTCATCAACCCTCCCGTCGCCTCCCAGATCGCAGGAGCAGCAGCAGCAAGCTCTGCCTATCTCACAGTCTCGTCAAATACATAGGAACCGAATCTCCTACTCTTGCCATGCTTGCCGTAGGCGCAAAGTCAAATGCGATCGCCAACACCCTATTTGCGGAAATTGTACCAGGGCATCCGATGTCTGCATTTACGACGACCATAGTAACAAGAAGAAGGGATCCAAGAGCGGTGTCCAACAGCCTCAGAGCATCACGAACCCACCGCGAACGAAACGTCAAAGGACCAGAGAAGACTCTGAAGACTGGGAAACAGGTGAAGGCTACCCAGCAGTGGCCATCACATCCAACACCAATGGCCCCGAATCCACATCCCCCAGCAGCCAGGAGAAGCAAGGAGACTTGGAGGCTCGGATGAATAAACTCGCCGAGGTTGTCGATAAGTGGTACAGGGATGCGTATGGTCAAGGAATCATACCACCACCCAGAAAGCAGGCTCTCGGTATTGCCGGGACTGACGGTTCCGATACAAAGAGCACATTTGAGGGAAGCCTGGGGCAAATCCCGACGGCCAAAGATGCATTGTCCCAGGAGCAGGGTATTTTGGACAATATGAGGAGGCTCACTCACTCGATTAGCGGTGTTAGCGGTGCTAGCGGTTCGCCAGACCGCTCAATTGCATGTTCCTCCGTATCTTCGCCTTATTCACCGCGTTCTCAAAAAACTGTCACAACACCTGGGAGCAGTGTCAGCGGGCACTCCCAGCAAGTTCCCGCTCTTGAAGATACAAATGGAGCTACACATCCTCCTAAGGAGAGGGGGGAGTCTGCTATGAAGTTGCTAAACCAAGAAATTGAAGCAGCAAGAGCGGGAGGTGCCGGTGATGGTATAGATGATCTAGGATTGGGTCATTTAAGTATCCAGGGTCGTGGGAGGAGTCGATATGTTGGAAGCAGTTTTTGGGCCTCCATAAGCCACGAGGTAATATTGTACAAGCAGTTCCAGCTGCATTCCCTCCTACTGCATAAACACCTCGCAGATTGCTTACTAACGATATACTCAAGATCGCCGAGCTTAATGAGGTTTTACGCACCAACGAACCACCTGACACGAGGCCTTCTACTAATCCTCCAGCAAAAGAGATGATTGATCTGCTCCAGAAACCTCGTAATTCCACCGCCTCTGAGACTTCTTCCAAGTCGACTACACCGGGCGCAAGTAAGCCATCGCAACCATCATCAATAGCCGGTGCACCAAACTTTTGTGGGCTATCCCAGTTTGATAAATCATCACTTCTGCAATTTGAGCCTCGTGAAAGCGGAGGGAATCCATGTGAAATCATACCTCTAATCCTCAGGGACCTTCCGGACAAGTCTGTGTGCGATATTATGTACAAGGCCTTTCTTAACGGAGTGCACCCCATAATGCCTCTTATTCACGTTCCGACATTTGCAAAGGACTATAGCGCTTTCTGGGCATGGTTTCCAAATAATATCCACTCCACGCCAGATCCGACACTATCTGAAAACCATGGGTTTTTTCCATTGTTTTTTTCAATCCTCTACGCGGGATCGATGTCCCTGACTACAAAGGCCATTGAAAAAATTCTCCCTGGCCAAACCAAGATGGAGGTGACCAAAAGCCTTTATTCAGGATCAATGCATGCTTTATCGGCCTCTTCCTTTCCTAGAATTCCGACTCTCAATTCGCTCATTGCCTTTCTCATCGCTCAGACTTGTCTCATTCGGGAAGAGGAGCCATTGACCTCTTGCTCGTTTGTTGGAATGGCTATGCGTGTTGCACAGTCTATGGGTCTCCATCGTGATGGGAGTCTCTTTGGTTTGAACGAAATTGAATGCGAGGTTCGTCGACGTATCTGGTGGCACATCGTTTATTTAGATGTTCAAGGAGCTATCGCGACTGGGCTTCCACCATTGGGGGGGAGTGAGGAAGACTTATTTGATACGAAGATGGTTAGCGAGCTTAAGGATGAATACATCGGACTTCCGCCTCAGGATCGTAGGAAGGCTGCTGAAGCCGCGGCTGCGACTGCCGCTACTACTACTACGGCAGGACCACAGACGCCGGGGAAACACACCCACAAAGCATCTCTGGATGAATATTTAAATAGCCCTGCAATGATTCTTGCTGCTGGCAGGTATGACATGACGACTGTCCTAAGGAGACTTCTCACTCAGCTTTTCTCCACAAAACCGCCGCACAAAGCAGATCTTTTGGATATGGGAGGAGGGATTTTCAAACTCAAGCTTAGGCTAGAGGATCGAATTGCAAGGATTCCAGCCAGGGGAATACCGGAAATGGGGTTCACCCCTCGTTACGATTCCGAGCTTCATGAGCTTATAGGGCATGATGAAGGCTCTCCTGGTACTGAAAAGGCAATTGTTTTTAATGGCTGGGCTAGGATCATGTTGAGTATGTTTGCGGATAGAACCTTTGGTGTTTTCTACCAATCGTTTTTGAAAAATTCCAAGAGCAAACTATGGGATCATGCTAGACATTGGTAGGGTCTAATTCTTAATTAAGAAGAACATAACTAAAGAGCAGCTAGTGCATTGCGTTTTTGCGTCTCTTTCCTCCAAAAGTTTGTACATGTTTCGAAAAATCCACTCTTCCAACCATATCAATGGTTCTGTCCCGGTACATTTCAACCCCTTCATTCTACTATGATATTGCTTATCGATCTCCACGAAAGGCCCCTAAGTGCTGAAGCTCCGCGGAGCCGTGGGTTTGTGGATGAGATCTTTGCCCTCTTTGGCGAGGATGGGAACTCTTTACTAAATGCGCCTGGGGGTAATCGGCCACTCTTGGAGGGCGGGAGTTTGGCATGGAAAATGTTAGCGAGGCTGAGAAAGAAGGCCTACGAGAGAGCCGGCATAAAAATTGATAAGCCCGCAGGGGGAGGGGAAGAAGAGGGCATGGTAACACCAACCGCTCCGCCGAAGCCTAGGGGCATAGTGGAGCGTGACAAGCATCTAAGTCCAGACACACTCACGATTCCTGCTACCGAAGATGCAGGGAGAGGGTCCCCTGAGCCTGGAACATTACCGCCCCTTGATATACCAACCGGTGGGTTCGAGGAAATGCTATTTATAACTGATAATGTCATCACTGGAACTATGCTATACGAAGACACTACGGAAGCTGCAGTGAAGATTTGGGAGAATGTGGCTGCTGCAGGTATCGCAGTGGACGGTGATGCTCCCATGGATCCTAGTATGCCAACACCGCCTTTTGAGGAGCTGCCTATGGATATTCCCATTGGTAATGTCGCCGAAGTTGAGGCAGATGATGTTATGGATTTTGACTGGGAAGAATGGGATGCTGTGTTTGGAAGGTTTACCACGATTGAAGGGATGGTTTTAAGTGATATTCCAGTGCAGCGGGGACCCGAATAGTTACTTTTTTTATATTTTTATTTTTCATGTAAATTGGATTTTTTGCTGTTTTCATTCATTCAGGTTTTGGGTGTCCTGGTTTTGATTTCACGGCGCCTACGGTGGCTCGTGTGGAAAGGATATGTAATGTATCGTAACTTAATTCTCGGTTTTGTGAGTTGGGCGCAGTGCTTGGCTGGATATAAGCTTTTGTGGCGTGGAGTCTACCAGGGACGCGTGGTTCAGCCCAAGGGTCTGCCAACGGAATGTTCCGTCGATATTTTTTTTTGGAGTCAGCAGATTGCTCGTAGAGCCGCATCAAGTCAAGAATAAGCCTAGTGCGCACGGACCACCAAATAAACAAACTTTACTGCTGCCGTCTTCGCCCCACCATCCCCCCACTAATCTCTTCACTTCTCTACTATCTCCCTCTTTTACAAAAGGGAATTTGCTCATCACAGATAACATCCACCATGTCCTCCTCAATTGTTGGCACCCGTGAATTGCCCTCGTCCCAGTACGACCTTTCAACGTACTGGGGTAGAGTTAGGCACTCTGTAGATATCGTAGATCCTCGGTGCGTGCGGAGCTTGATTTTTGTAATGAGTAATGGTACTAACATACCGCTTTCCTAGCACCCTGTTAACCTCCCGGAAGGCCCTCGATGCTCACACAGCCCTCCTGGCGAAATACAAGCGCGGCGAGATCCCCCCACAAATGACCCCCGAACTCTGGCATGCAAAGAAGGTGGTGGACGCAACCTTGCACCCAGATACCGGAATACCCGTCTTCCTCCCCTTTCGCATGTCCTGCTTCGTCTTCTCGAACCTGGTCGTCACGGTGGGGATGCTCACGCCAAACCTGACCACCCGCGGAGTCCTTGGCTGGCAGATCGCCAACCAGACCCTCAACGTTCTCATCAACACCTCCAACGCGAACAAGTCCTCATCGCTGAGCAGTGGCCAGCTCGCGACCAGCTTCCTCCTTGCCGTGAGCGCTTCCTGCGGCGTCGCTGTGGGACTGGGAAAGGCGGTGCAGAAGGTAAACTTTAAGCCCAATGTCCAGATGATCCTCGGCAGACTCGTCCCATTCGCGGCTGTGGCGACTGCAGGCGTGATGAACGTGTGCTTGATGCGTGGTGGTGAGATTGAGAAGGGAATCGACGTCTATCCCACCAGCGATGACGGCGAGAAGAAGGAAAGTTTGGGGAAAAGTCGGAGGGCCGCAATATTCGCTGTTGGCGAGACGGCGGTCAGCAGAGTTCTCAATGCAACGCCCATCATGGTCATCCCCCCATTGCTACTGGTTAGGTTGACGGCTACGGAGTGGCTGAAGAGCAGGCCAAAACTGATTATGCCTATCAATTGTGGTTCGTTATCCCCTCCTCTCCCCCACTCTATATGTACTGTACCGGTAGTGGTAGTGCCGCAGTGGTGGAATTTAGCTCACAGGCACGGAATCAGGGCTCATCTTTGCCACCTCCATCTTTGCTCTACCCTTGGCACTAGGAGCCTTCCCGCAGCGACAGGCCGTAAAGGCGGATTCGCTGGAACCTTACTTTTGGGGGAGAGGCGGGAAGGAAGATTTGGTGGAGTTTAACAGGGGGATGTAGGATCTGTTTTTTTCTCTTGTTTTCTTTTATTATTATTCCTCTCCCCTTTCTCCTTCTCTCTCCTTCTCCTATTTCCACCGGGCGATACCAAAGTTAGACAAAATTTAAGCGCAGAGCGCGCTACTTGTACTCGAGTATTTAGAAATACACAGTGTCATACCCTACAGTACTCGAGCAAAATTTGTTTTACTGTTCCTCTGCTTGTACGGAGGTACAGCGTATAAGTTTTGTAGGTTACACAGGGGGTGAGGGTAGCAGTCCTCGTTTGTGGAACCTACAAAACTTACACGCTGTACCTCCGTAGAAACCGCGCTGCACCAGCCTCCATACCAGCATACATCCTAGCACGTACACGTGGGCGTTTCATAATAAACCCCTGACAAGTGCATCTGATGCCATCGTGTGCATTTGATAATACACGTCGTGTGCAGCGCAATACTGGTAGCACTGCATACCATCCTCAGCCAAACCACGCGTTTCTGACATACTAGCCCAAGGGACACTCATGACAGCAGGGGGTGGGCAAAGGGAAGCGGAAGCCGTAACCAGCGTATCATCCATCCACCCTCTCTCTCTCAGCCTACCCTTCAATCACCGGTAGACCACCTAAAAACACAACCACGAATAAATAAACAAACAAACAGAGGGGGACAAACAGTCATCAACAGGGCCCCACCACAACAAAGTGGGGGGGAAGAAAGGAAGGGAAAGGAAAGGAAAGGAAAGGAAAGGAAAATGGGCCCAGGGGAGGGGGGAAAGAAAGAAGAAGAAAAATAAAGTCTCTCATACCGGTTAAAAATGTTCATGCAACAAAAGTGATGCATCAACCAAATGCGCTCTAAGTCAAGTTTAATATGTGATGATGGTGACGAACCATCATAATCATCGCATGTGTCCAAACTACGGTACGGGACTGGAGAAGAAGAAAACTTTTTCCAGGGCTTTTTTCCTTCTCCTTTTCCCGCTCACTCTCCCTGTCCCGGGTCCTTGGTACTCGTACCGGACTGGACTGTATGCGATGGCAGCTGGCTGGCTGGTCGGTCCGTTTCGAAAAAAACGGCATTGCGTCACTTATGTGCTTCCATACCGTGCCCTGCTATATAACTCGCAATGTTCGAAGCGTTTTTAGAAAAGACTGCTTATTGCCATAACAGCCAAAATCCCAGCAAAAAAAATGACCAAATTTTGGTGGTATGCAATAGCAGTCTTCTTTTAAAAAAACGCTTTCGACAGTTGCGAGTTATTATAATACATTATGTATGAATAAGTTATCATACTTGATAGACTTTTCGTAGGGGGGAGTGAAAATTTTTGCCTGTACGATATGATATGCACAATAAGTTACGTCCTTCCAGAAGAAAGAAAGGAATAGTGGTAATCGGGGCTAACTAATTAAACTGACTGGCTGGCTGATTCTGATTGCCACATGGGGAAAAAGTAAATATCATAGCTTATGATATGATGATGAAGCCTGCTACGGGTTAAGTTAGTAAGTACGGTAACGGTTGTATGTGAGAGCAACCACCAACCAACCAACCGCCGTTGCATTTCTAGAGTTCTAGGCGGAAAAGAAGGAAAAAATAAGCTTGAGCTATCATACTTAAGCTGACTTGGTCGTGTTCACAAAAAGTCGTTGAATTATGATATGGTTGCGAGCATGCATTTATTCACGTATGATATGTAGGGATATTTCTTAGACAAGGCGCGGCTTGTGCATCGGCGGTAATATATAGCGCGGAACCATGGACTTGGGTTTGTGTCATGGTAACCTGGCCGGCATATGCTAATACTATACTGGGAATAGGCTTATGCATGGACTATCACTCGTAAGCTTAGGTATTATACCTGGAAATCAGACTGTAGAGAAGTGACTTTATTATATTATGACTAAATTCAACTGAAGCCCCTGAAAGGGATATGGTGAACGGCTAGTGACGTTGAGTACATTTAGGAGTGAAATGAGATAAAACAGTCAACTTAGCTGCCGATTTATGCTATTTCTTTGGAGAATCTTTGGAGAACTTTGAGGGGGGGGGGTTATGATAGGGGGTGGCATGTGGAGAGGAGAAGAGCAAAGGAGGAGGTCGAAAACCGATGAGAAAAAGAAAAGAAAAGAAAAGGACAGAATGGAATAATGGCATAAACAATCCCGCAACCCGAACCCACGACAAAAGAAAAAAGCCGAACCCAGGAACAAGTAGAATAAACCCCGAACCCCAAAGAAAAAAGAAAGGAAAAGGATATCATAAGAAAAAAAGAATTCCCCGTCTATCACGTCGGGTGAGATAGAAATCAAGCCATGCCCCGAACCCCCCCTCCAGAAACCCCAACAGCGCCCCCAGCATCAGCACCCCACTCCCTCCACCCCTTCCAATTCCTAGCTAGAAACTCCAACCTGGCCCGCCGGCTCGGGTTCTCGACTTCAGCAGCAGAATCCATGCCATTCCATCCTTCTAGGTCAACCAACGGCTTCCCCCCTCCCCCCAAGAGCCTCCTATCGACCCAATGCTCTTCGCCACAGGGCCAGCACGAGTCTCCGGTGCCGCCCATAGCGCTTTTTAATGTTTCGAAGCAGGTAGCGCAGTACCGGTCTCGTCGCTGGATGGGGAGTTCGCTGGTTGACTTCATGTCTGCGCGGGGAGTTGGTGGTAGACAGTGGGGGGAGTTTGGGCACTTAGCCACGCGGTAGAAGGTTTTGTGGGGGTGTGATGGAGAGGAATGGGAGAAGAGGGAGGGAGAGTGAGAGTAGGATGGGTGGGTGGAGAAGCACTTTAAATAGAGCCAGAGCTCGTATTGGCACATCTTTTGGTGTTCTTGGGTACGTGTGTACGTATGTATGTGTGTATGAATGTATGAATGAATGTATGAATGTATGAATGTATATATGTTGTTGAAAGGCGGATGGTTGGTCTGGGTTATTGTAGTCCTGTTGCCGTCTTGTTGTGATAGTGCGACGGAGGGGTAGTAATAATAGATAGTATTAAACAAAGGCGGACTAGAAGACGCCTTCTTCTATCCACCTCCGCAGTGTGCCGGGGGTATAGTAGATATAGTGGGACACACGGCCACTGCACAAAGGAAAAAGGAAAAAAAAGACTGGAAAAAAGAAGGAAAAAAATCCCAATATGGGAAAGGGGATGCTTTCGCTTTCTCCCTCGCTCCAGAAAGTGATGGAAAATTCAACTCGTAGCCTCGTCGAATGCGATATGTGGTCACTGCTTTTTTCCTCTCTGATGCCCCACTAAAGACGTAGCTTTAGCTCAATGCTACTGTGCTCCCTGTTTCGCAAAATTTCGTATAGAATTGCACTGCGTAGCGTATGTCTAAAGGACGGGAGAAACCCCTCCAAAAGAAAGGGATCGATTTTTATCCGGTTGGCCGGTCTGTTGCGCCTCCGCCTGTATCAAAAGTTTTGGGTGTATGAGAATTTTCTGCACAATTTTTTTTGGCAAAATCCTGAAAGTCCCGAGGTCTTTATAAGACAGAAGAACGGAAAAAGAGACCACTGCTCTCTTTCTTCTCCTAAACAGTCCCCCCCCCTTTTCTTTTAGCCTTTTGGACGAAGGATCGACGGGCACTAGACAAATACCAAGCAGCCGGTGAAGGTTGGGGCGTTCAATGCTTGTTTCCTGTTCTTTCCCTTGGTATTCCTTCCGTTCCCGGTGGAGCGGGAGCCCACGTTTTGCTTCCCTCCTTCCCTTCTTTCACTTGAAGCGCTAGCGCACTTTTCCCTATCACCAGGGAAGAGTGCAAGAAAGGGAGACAGAAGAGAATGCACCAAATGATGAAGTGTCCCCCCGCTGCTAGTCGTCCTCTTATCCCAGAGCAAACCTCACTTTTTCTCTCCCCGTTTTCCACCTTGCCTTTACAACGAAGCACAATATAGCGACGACCGCCACCACAACTAGGGGGCAGGTATATGGTGACTAGGAGCCAACAGATGAACTAGCTTAGCTAACCTAGCCCCTTATTGTGAGGTTTCACCTGCTCTCTATCGAAGTTCTTCGACTCGTGATTTCCGCTCTCGCTGTACTTTACTGGTATCGTACTTTCCATGAATGAACGAACCCAAGGGGGCAAACGTATGAGGGTGGAGTCGCGGTGAGTAAGTAAGCGAACACTTGAATAAGTGAATGGATGGATGGACGAACGGGCGAGCAAGCGCACGATATGGGTGAGTAAATGAATGAGTAACTTAGGTGAGGATGTCCACTGCATAAATACTCGTTCGTTATTTCGACCTCGCTTTCTCTCTCCGATCTCCTATTTTAGGCAGGCGGGCAGGCAATGAGTGAGTGAGTGAATGGATCAGTGAACGGAAGGGCTGATTGAATGAAACCTAGAAGAAAAGAGGGAAAACTTTCTTTCACAGGGGGTGGCGGGTGATGTTCTTGGAACTCCTCGGGAGTGGGAAGGACGGAGAGAGGGAGGCAAATTGCTCATGCTTTTTTCCTTTTCTTTTTTCTTTAATCCGTTGAGGCTCAGCTCGGGGATGACTTGCTTTGCTTACCTTGTGGTTAGTACGATCATACCTATTGTGGTATTATACCCGGTCAGCGCCTACTTCTGCGAGTGAATTAACTAGCTATCAATATGGCTATCAGTGGGATGAAGTAGCTGCGATAATTATATAGCTAACTACTCGAGTATGTTAACTCTGCTGGTAGTTTTTGGACCCAACCGATCTTGGTCGCCCATCATAGTGGGCAAGAGTCCTGGTGGTTGGGTACATTCACAATACATCCAAATCAGCCATTTTGAGAGAGAGTTTTGATCAGGCATCTGAGCTCAGCCCGGATTGAGCCCCCCCCCAAACCCTTTAGGTACCGGTAGCCGTATGTGCATGTAAAAATTATCTTCCGAAAGTTGAGAGCCATGTTACAACCCACCAATTATCGGGAGGGGTTATCTTAGTAAATTGAGGATAGCTTTCAAGTAAATTAATAGTAGGGTCTTATAGGCTTGTAGGACCTTCGGTCGACAATGGGTATGCTTCAAATTCACCATGAGATACTTCATAGATAAAATGACTTTTTGTCAAGAGGTTTTGGGGAAAGGAGATCCGGTCTCCGATAGGTTCCTAATAATACCGAAAAGTGAGGTTTTTTGCCCATTTTTTGGCGACAAACCACTCAGCCACCGAGAACTTCCCCCCCTCCTGCATCTTGCCCCGACACAGAAAAACCACATGGTCTAAGGACCCAGAATTGATATTGTGGTCCATGAAAAATGGTATCATACTTGGCTATAGCTATTATTTTAAATCTTGATGCCGGTATGTTTATGGTAATGTCGGAATATTTTACTAAGCGAGAAATACCTGCGGGACATGGAGATGTGACAGGGCTGTAGGGCTGCTACCGTATTGGTTGCATTGAATACAAATCACCGCACCAAATTTTCTAGCCAGTATCATACTTGTATTATTTTACGAAGGCGTCATATTTGGTGCAAGATACATACCGAACAATCAAATACCGGTATGTCACCGAACTTCGGCTTACAATGAAATCAAATAACCCACTCCTGTCCTATCCTGTCAGCCTACTGGTAGCAGTAGCCCCTAAATTCATGCCATTAACCCCTATTCCCATCGCTCATCCTAAGGCCTGAAACATCACTATGATATCCCAATTCCTTTCTTTCCCCTTGCCCTCTCCTCGATTCCACTTCCTCTCCCTTCCTCAGCGCCTACATTAATTCGAGCGATGGAGGAACTCCCCTCCGATGTGAAGAGCAAATGAGGCACCGCCTTCCTCCCCCTCCTCTGGGGATGGCTAGAATGAGATGAATGTGGGGATTACGCCGTCCAGTCCAGTTGGGTAATAATGCGCTGTGTGCATAGAACCCCACACCCGGGTGAAGGGCGAGAGAAACGCCATGCCCGAGCTGGGAGTGAGGAGGAGCGTTGGAACAACTAATGCGCAGCGGGCATATTATGGTGGTGGGGATGATGAGGATGGGGTAACAATGGGTTGTGGTGATGATAATGACGATTGTGTCATTGTTATTATTAGGCAGCTGGGCGGAGGGATGCTGAGTACCGGTATTGGGTTGAGCCGCAGTGCGCGGTGCGCGAGCCGTTTTGTTTCTTGTGTTGTTTTACTCACTTGGGTTATGTTGGGGGCCACTACGAGTATGCAGTGCCGAGCACTGGTGTGGTATGGGGGCGCGAGTCTGGTTTATTATTGCTAGACCCGGATATGGTGCTACTACTGAGAGTAGTAGTAAATTTACTTGTATAGTAGTTACTTAATATAAGCCTTGGTAGACTACCGTATTTACTCGAATATAAGAGAATGGCGCTAGGATGTGATCTTTCCCTACTAAGACTACACTAAGGCTATAAGAAGGCTAAGGCTATTCCGTTTTTCCACCGGACAACCTCACCTCAAGTCTAGCGTAATTCTCTTGTATTCGAGTAAATACGGTACTAAAGTACTCTTCAGGTATCATGAGAATTTCTTTAGCTTTGAGCGCCAGAAGGACCTAGCACTCCCTCTCCTTCTCTACTCTTTTCTCCCTCCGAATTCTGGAAGGATACCCCATAAAGAACGCAGGAAGAGTGAGTAGCAAGCAACGACCCTGTGTATCATGCGCCCTTGCCCCGTATTGTAATGTGTGACATCGCATCCTCTAGAGTAAACGCAAGAGCCATCTTCAAAAGTCCACCTACATCTCAGGAAAAAACAATCAAGACAAGACAATCAAGACGCGACAACCAAGAAGAGACAAAACAGCCAGCTGCGCGGACTCTGACGCACATCTTCAGTTCAGGCGCTGATCACTCGACTCCATGATTAACCATACCCCACCATTGTTCAAGAACTAAACCTAGCAGAACCTCATACTGGTGCCTATTCACTCATAAGACTAGTCTCGCCTTAGAAGAACACAAGTGCTACACGGCATGTACCGCAGATATATAGTACCTAGACGTCTAACACTGTATGATACTTGCACTCTGTCACAGAACAGTATTGTACAATATAAGTAAGTGGTGAGTTAGGTGAACAACAGGTGAACACAGTTCTATGTACTTGTCACCGTAAAGTACCGGACCATATATTTACCAGTAATCACTACATAGTCGGCTCTCCCGGGCGGAAATGATAATTGCCGTAGCCACGGGACAAAGGCCACCACGTACTGTTCGATACCTACCGGTAGTCCACGCCATCTATTCATCCAACTTACGTGTTCGCCGTGACGAAAACCTGCACTTTCTGTCTTTCTTCGCGAAAAAAAAATACACTCTGGTTAAACAACGTAACATACTACTACCTTTCCCCCCTTTTCTTTGTCCTCCCCCGAAAGGAAAAATGCTAGCAGGCAGAAGTACAATACCAGTATGTGACTATTCAGTGCGTCGCGTGTATTGAAGAGTACCGGTAGGGTCTTTCGGAAGCCTGGGCGGCCGGCCCGGGCCAGTTCGGTTCCCCTCCGACCTCTTACTTTTCTGATCTATTTTTAGACCATTTTCGGTATGATATCTCAGAAGTGCCGATACCGGTCTTGGGAGATATCAGAGGCTACTTTCTCTCCCTTCCTTTACGGCATGTTCCCCAAGACATCCACATATTACCATAAATCTAACAATTGAGCTGTGTGCTTACATTGTTCGGATTTCCTCCTCTGGTAAGGCCTAGCTTTTTTTGCGTCTCTGCATATCTGCCGGAAGGACTAAAAATTGACTTTCGCTACTGTGATGCTTGACAAAACCCGATAACGGACTGACCGCAGCGATAACAGCAAAGGTTTCGGAAGACTCTGGAAATATTTAAGCTCGGCTCTTCTCTAGTTTTGTGCACTCTTTTTCCTTTCATAAAGTGTACAAGTATTTGTTGAGAAAGGCAAGACACATAAGTTACACTTTATGCCAAGAGCAAACCGTTTTTTTTCCATGATATATATTACTAATCAAACAACAGGTACTGTAGACAAGGGAATCGGTTTTTGATGTCTGGCCCTATGATGCTCCTCCCCCCTTTTCCAGAGAAGGAAAATTTGGATAACTTATAAGCACGCTGCGCTGCACTGAACCGTACTGTGCCCTACCGTCCTTGAGCTCCCGCAGCAAACCGAGATGTGTTTGGCACACCACAAATATCGCCATTCTTCGCTTTTCATTTTATCGCAATATTTTCCCCAAAATTGCATCTGACGTGAGGATAAGTATCCGGGTGACCGGGCAAAAGATTTTGCAAAAATTTGTATCCGCACCCGGACCCTTTTCTCGCACCAAGAAATGGGGATATTATAGTGCAAGTGACAGAATGAAGAAAGGAAGTAAAAATATATAGTCTAATTTGAAGAGTGAGGAAAAAAACATATACTATTGGTGCCATGCAGTGCAGGTCTCCGTGGAGATTAAGTGGAGGTTTGGTTAGCTCTTTTGCAATTGGGTGGTTGTATATTGGTTGGTGGAAGGGGAGGGCACTTTAGTGTGCCCACGCAGCACTGCAAAGGGGCCATATAAAAGTATCATATCATACACTGGATGTTGTTTGTTTTTTTCGCAACAAATCTTTTGCCATATCCAATAATGTTTTTGGCCATCACGCCCTGGAAGCCGGATCGTTCTGACACCTGCATAAATGGGGAAAGGAAACGAAATTGGAAATGAAGGTAAGGCCCCTTGTTCGGCGTGTGCAAATGGAAATATACCGCAGTGATTTTGAAAACGTGTTATTTCCTAATATCATACTTACATAAAAAAAGCCACTTGCATCTGCAAAGCGAAAATAAAAAACACCACACTATGGCCAAGCTACGGATACTTTTCTATCTATTCCGGCAGAAGGAAAAAACCCGCGAGAGGGGCAGATACCGACAAGTATAGTAGGGGGAGTGGCAGCCTTGCAAAATACCACGCCACAATTGTGAGAGCATTTCGCAATCTAACCTTTTATCATACCATTTTTCTTACCCATCAGCGCCTAGGGCTTCCTGCTAGTTTCTGCCTTTTTGGCCAGAATAAGCGGGTGAGAGAGAGAGCCCTTAATCTGGCTATCGTACTGGCCCTGGAAGTGGCATCTGTCCGTCCGTGAAACTGCGCACAAATACTCACTAACTACTACAACTACAGGGGTTCGACAAAATGAAAACCTCCGAATTCAGCTTAAAAATAATAAAAAAAAAACTGTCAAATCTAAAATGATGTGCCGCTACCGGAAACATCTCCTGCCCTCGTGAACATCCTCTTCTCAATGCTGTGAGCCGATTGGGGTTTCCAGATTTTTGCCCTTTTTGGTGCATCCTCGACCGATCCACCCCCGGTCTTACCCGGTACTATACGTTAATGTTCATTTTTTTTTGCTTCGGAGTTCATTTTTTTTTTGGACATTGGGGGGATAAAGTGCTTTTGGGATATTATGATATATAGATCTTTATTGGTACATGCCCAATAAGGGGCATGGATTGGTGTCACATTCAAACATAGACTATTTTTTTTTTCTTTTCTGTTTTCAATATTATCTCGGAATGTGTGCGATTTTCGGAGGGTTTGTTATTATCTCCGAATTGAGATGATGTTGAGGTAGAGTGCATGCTAAATGCTGAAGAGGGCGTTCAAAAAAAGAAAGAAAGAAAGAAAGAAAGAAAAAAAAAAGGGAGGTGATGCAGGTACCCTGCTGGGTTGGATCAGCTTTTGTTAGGTTGAGATGATGTGATATCGTGCGTGACATAAAGTAGTTAGGTGGAACGAGCGGGATTTTAATTGATCACCATTGGCTCTCCTTCCCTTCCAGGCGGGAGGAGGCGAGTGTCGACAGCGGGTTGAACTGAGTGACGAATGGCAGTTTAGTAAATGTCGACAGCTCATATTCTCTCTCTCCCATAACCAGACGTAAAAGTATTCGGCGATCAGCCTACTTCCCGTGTGGTATTGCCCTTCTCTTCCCTGGCGCGTGCACAGTAGGGTGCAGAATTATAATCACTGGTAGTTCCCAGAAGCGAAGGTAACCTTAACCTGCACTTGCCGCTATGAACCCGCCCCTAGCGCAGGTCGGCCAGCTAGCGAATGAGCTAGTTTGTTGACTATAAACCAATAGAGCAGCCTTAGGATCTCCCGGCAGCCGCACCAGCAGCAGCTGGAGTGCTTTTACAAAACGCCTGTGCTCTCCGCCCCCTCCTATTGAGAAGGCTGCGAATAAGGCACTGGATGTGGTACATGTCTAGGTTAGGTGGGCCGGGAGCTAGGGAGAAAGCCAAAGACCATTTTGCAAATGACTACCTCCCTGATTGCATTGCATAAGGTGGGCATATGCGGATCTTAGCCGTGCCCACAGGGTGTGAGGGGTGTAGGCAGAAACAGCAGGGGGCATTAGTGAATGAATTAACAACACAATGGGACGCGAATACCCCACCTCACTCACGACCTATCACTCGCTCATAATTGCCCGCCTCCTCACCTACTCGTACATCTGTGCAGCGCAAATCGCTGGCAGGCTCTAGAACAAGCTTTTTCCGTGACCTTCAGCGGGGAGGTTGGGAGATTAGGCAATGGTCGTGATCACCATCCAAAATTCCAATTCGCTATTCACACATAGAACCTTGACCCCCCAAAGTTAGTGTGCAGGAGATAGCTTGTGTGCACGTTCGATCACGTGATCAAGCTCATCTCATCCCGTTTTCAACCTCCCTGCTGCCTCGCAAATTGCCTTAGTGGGGTGGCAGGTAGCTTAGTTAGATGCTTGCAAAACCGGGGTGGGTTAATTAGGTTGGTGCACGCCTGGATAATTTTCCGGCTCGTCTGTTGCGCCTATCGAAGGCGAGATGCACATTTATTAATGGAGGGAAGGATGAATTGGTGGGTGGGTGGGTTGAGGGGTAATCACTACCAGCATCTAACTAGTTGTCCAGTGTTCATGAGGCCTGGTGCTGGGAGCTCGGGGGATTGTGTGAGGATTGAGGGTAAGAGTTGTGTGCAGCTAGTGGTAGTTGATTGTATTGTGTGCATTATGAGCGGGGTGAGTGCTGCGCTGGGCTGCACGTCATCGGAATTCGGGAGGAGGGGAGAAGTGCAGTTTAGGGTTTTGCCTTAGGGCGGGAGTGGGAGGTAGGTGGCGGGGGGTTGCATTTTTAGCGCTCGGGGTAGAGGAGGAGGGGAAATGATTGAGCTGGTTACTGAAGTTGGTGTGGTTATAGAGATCGATCGCCTGGGACTAGAACTTTCATGTGGGAATGTTCGGATATGATAATGATGATGGATGGGATTGGGTTGGTTGGTGGATGAGATGGCGGGAGGGCAGAAGGAGAAACTCCGGGATGATACAATAGGATCACGAGTGCTGCGCTGTGCTATCATGCGCAGATGCTTTCCCTTCAAAAACGCCGACTCCTTATTTCTTTTCTTTTCCTTTGCAACACGTCGGCTGTGTCTGTCCCGGCTATCCTAATGTGATAAACCCCTGGAACTATATATAAAAAAAAACCCTCCTAAACGCCAGATATATCCGAAACTCCAAAAGGATGAACATATGTATGTATCCCGTGACCCCTACCCCAGATCAAATGAACGACTGCCTAATCTCCTACCTATTCCTCGAGGATCAGCCCCTAGACTGCCGCTTGACTCGCGATACCCCTCTTCCCAATAACCCCCCTCCGGACAACAATGTATCCCACCACAACATTAACAAGAATCAACGCCTCGGCTGCAACAATTCCCCAGCCTAGGGCAAATACAAAATTCTGAGGTGCATAGTTAGTCCCCGTACTACTGTTATTATATTACTCCTTTCCCGAGACCCCCCGACGGGGAAAGGAATTTAGGAAGAGAAAAACCTACCAACTCGCCACAAACCATCCAAAACTGCACATCTGGGTGATCAACCCCGGAGTTTTTACAAGTCCAACCCCACACCGTATCTCCCTTCCCCTCCTCACCAATTAAGCACCCAGTACCCACAGCAGCGAGCACAATACTGACGCTGCTAACCCCGAAATTCAACCAATCCCCCAATCCGCCAACATGTCTAACATCGGGCTTCAAGCCTGCAATGAGCACAATCGTGGATAGCGCTGCCGTCACGGAGGACATAGCTAGCAGTATCGTCGTAGGATGTAGGTTGATCACTGCTGGCCACAAGTCCCGGCCATTGTACAGCATGTGTCGCGGGAAAGTGCGGTTTATAGTGGAGTAGATTGTTGAAATGGTGATCAGTATCGCAAAGGAGAATAGGGCGGTTGTCAAGCGGAGGAGGAATCGGGTGCGGGAGATATAGAGGGGAGTGGTCTGGGAAGTGGGTGGTGGTGGGGGTCGGGAGAGGCCAGTGGTTATGTGGGTTAGTGGTGGCAGGAGGAGGGATTTTTGGAGGGATGTAGTGGAGGATATTGATGATGGGTAAGATGGTGGACGGGCAGCTGCTGCTGGTGGCGGTCGAGGGAGGAGTTTTTCGGAGAATGATGACATTTTTTTGTTTGCGTTCCTGATAGTAAATTCTATCTGTAATCGAGTAGATATTCGATGAGCTTTCCTTCGCAAGATTTTTGTAAAACCAAGATATTTATGTGCTGAATTCTCATCTAGATATATATATACCTATCCCACCCTACACCCAACCCCCGTTTGCTAAAAACTCTCCGCATACTTAAGGGACAGGAAATAGTGAAAACTTGAAACACTAAGCTGAGCTTACTGGTCTGAGTTTACTTGCGCTTGGACGCCTCGATAAAGAATGTTACAATTTTCCTGGGCAATGTGCTACTACCTGATACAGTACCCTTTACTCTTAGAGTAAGAGAGCGTTACTAAGGAGCTGTATTTCTCTCGTGAAGGGGTTCTCCTGACTTGCCGATTTTAGGCCGAGTAGGTCTCCTGTGGCTGGGCTGTGGCAACTTAGTGTACTCAGTGCTGTAATTTGGAATGAGCGTGCTAAGAATAGGTTTTCTGGCAGGAGACGAGCCCCCACCCACACGTCCTGTATCCGTGTTCTGTTGGGTCAGACTTTTCTTCCCGAGGGGCTCACTTGGGGAATTTTAGAGTGATGGAACCACCAGTATTATAACTTAGTTTGCCTTTGTTCATACTCGTACTAGGGAGTTCTCTGTTCGAGTACGTGTATATACTGGCGCGGCCGAATTAGAACTTAGTATGGGCGTTGCTATCTCAAGTATCCGGCTCCAACTTTTTGCGGCGCGGGGAGTCGCAGCGGTGGTTGGATGAGGCCCAAGCTCCTGGTACTATGCGCTATGACTTAGCGCATGCTTGCGAAGCCCAAACTCAGACATCCCCACAAATAGTTGTGATAACCAATCACCAATCTTCTAAATGATTTTCATCAACGTTCCAGAATCATCCCATTTTTAACATTTCCCCGAACTATTTTAGAAATAAATACCCCCTAAAGACTTGCAGAACCTTCCAAATCCCTATCAGGGCCAACCCCTAACCCTCGGTACGGCAACCGAGCCACTCCATTCCCAAAACAGACTCCTTACTGTATCAAGAACTCAGGTGAAACTCCGAGGCTCGTTTCGAAACACCAAGCCCCAAACCTTCTTCTACTTAAACCTTGATAACCCTCTACAGGCTCTGACCTACCCAGCGTCCCGTGAACACCCCTTTACTGACACTGGACGGACCTTCGTATCCGATACGACCTCGCTCAAAGGCCACTGTTACTTGATCTGCCGAACTCAAACATTCCCAACTCGTCCCACTTTTCCATCTTCGCTCCCCAGGTTCGTGCTTTTTCGCTGAAACTAGTTTTCCCCCTGGTCTTAGAGTCGGGTGTGTGCTTATCAAGCGACCGTCCCTGCCCGGAAAGACGAAGGGACGTGCACTCACCAAACCGTTCCAACCCACACTGCTCCGACTTCTGCAAAAAGCACCTGCCCAAACTCTGGGCCCTCAATTGCGGGCACGCTTCTGGCGCTCTGGATGAAGACTATGCGACTGTGTGAGCACAGTGGGTCGACCCCGTAGCAGCTGTCCAAGATGGCTTTCCACCATCTAGCTTTTCTAGAAATAGGCGAGTGATAGCGGTGACAGTCATAGCGATGCGCGGAAGTTGGCTGTGGCTGCATCATCCCAGGTAACACTATGGTTAGGAGATTGGATGAGTGCTAAGATTGTGAAGTGAGGGTCTTTAATCTAGATCCTTTGCGTTTGCGAAACAGTGTCGCAGACCGCTGCTCTGTAGTCTGAGTAGATTGCTTATCTGAGTGAAATTAGGTCTGGGTCAGAGCTATACAGGTGGCTGGTTCACTGGGTCGCCCCTGGCACACATTGGCCGGGCCCCTAGCTTGATAGCGGGTGAAGACGTTTTGGAACGTCTGCCAAAGCCAGCAGCTGTCATACAATTATGGTTTGGGATTACCGGATAGGCCCCTGGATCACTCGGTTTGAATTCATCCACGTGATGGAAGTCTGTAAAAGACCCGATCCGCTTTCGTGACGAAGGTTTTGACGTTATTTTTCCTACAGGTCTTACTTTAGCTAGCCTTACTATGGCTAAGTTTACTGCGGAGGGTTACTACCTTCTATCTCAGCCGGCGCGGGTGCTGGAGGGGGATACAGACCAGCCATTCGGGAAAGTATGCTATCCTTCCAAGCAGGGAGGAGTTGATACATCCGTTCTAACGAGGGTTGAGCAGTAGTAGTGACTTGATCTTTTTGAATAGCGGTTGTCTTCCCTCTTATACTCTCCTGTCTCGGCGAAAATCAGTACCACCAGCCCTCCATCCTTACCGAAGAACTAATATGCCTTTCTATCAACCGTAGGCCACCCAACTTCTCTATTTTGCACCTATCACTCGAATGCCAGAGGCCAACTACAACTCTCCCCTCTGTGATGGTAGTTACCACCCTGACGCAGGTAAGACCGTAGTCAAGCTAACTCAGCAGATACGCTAGCAAATCAATTTTACCGAGCAAACTTTGTTTTGGGAGCCGATAGGGTTCCTTAATTAACTCACGGAGAAGCCACGATTAAATATAGGGTCGGGATATGGGACGTAGCGAAAGAATTATTCTCAAGAGTTCTAAGCGAATGATCCAGTAACCTAGGCCAGGCCATAGTGCTGTTTTTGGGAAGGCAGGACGGGGTGGGTGTGAGTAAAAGCTTGTTTGGCCAGGTTTTCGTAGCAGGAGCGAAGAGCCCAAGGAAAGATCTTAGGCTGAGGTGGGATCCGCAGCACGTATATTCACATAATATAGTCCTAGTTCCTATATAAGGGAATCCTTAGGGTCGGCGGCACTAGTGGAAACTCCGGCCCTCGGAGGAGGACCTCCCAACACTGGGTAGTTTTACGATAGCAAAGCACGTGGGGCATGCGGGTAGCCTCCACAGCTAGGGAAAATGTTTGGGATGATGAAATGAGCGCCGATTAAACATCGCCACATATGTCCTACCCCGAACACCGCACATTTGAATCTAACATGCTACGGTAAGGTACTTGTACATATTGTGCAATACACTCCCCTTTGGTTATCCTCCGACCCTGCTCTCATTCCCAGCATATCCTTTACGCCCTCTCTAACTGCCCTGCCATTAACCATCCCATTCTCAACACTCCCCCCAATTGGCAACTGAATGACGCCCACGTTTTTGGCACATAATCATCTCTCGTTAACATTTCTCGTTCCACGTACTGAAATTCTGAGGAAACATACATCTATGCTTCTAGTGCTATGAAGGCCTAGCTCGGTACCATGTAGCTACAAGGAGTCCGCATCATGAGAAGTATTTCCAGCAGTTCTAGTAAGTCCCATTCCACCTCTTACGGCGATGCTCTGATGGTTAATGCTTAAAAAGGCCATTTTACACAACACTCGAGTAAATGATTGCCATTGAGGTCGTTTCAATGGCATTTATTGCACTTCGTGAGCTATGACAAGGAGCATTGTTCCAGTTCTCTTGTACTGGGGGGGGGAGGGGTGATGTTAACCTTTTCGTTGACGTCAAGTCTATGAAACAAAGGTGCCACTTGAGACCTCTTATCGATAAGAGAAACCGTGGCCCATGGAATCCCTAGCTGAGCCTAAACTGAATTATTGAATCAGTAGGCGGGCCACCAATATATCGAGCATGCACTGCTCCTTGAGGGACTTTGAGGTCTAGGCCGGACGGCCCAAGAAGAAACTCTTGCTAACCATACCACTCGTTACACTCGCTGATCTATCAAAGACAGAGTGCTGAATTATTCAACCGCCTGCCCGTGCCCCTTTTCACCTTATCGTACTTGCGCTCAGGTAACTTACTGAAACCATATTAAGAGCAGAGCAATTGCGGACTGGCATCGTACCGTATTTTCCTATCGCCGGATCCCCGGGGACCACGAAAGATCCACCCTTGGCTTCCGCACTGCAAAAGACAAACCAAGATAACACCGGCCTAGACAACGATCTCTCTGTCATCCTCTCCGCCGTCGGGCCACCCTGCAAAGCAAATGTTGGAAATATTGCCGCACCTATCACAGCATCCAAAGAAGTCACTTAACAGCCACCTTCAGAACTTTCGGTTATGGATACAACGGAAGCGGTAACGGTTATTGGAGGGGTAAACTAGCAAAGCGTTGAGCCTCGGCAGAAGACGATACCACGCGAGTAGCCACATTTTTCCCGGAACAAGTTAAGATAGGCGGTAGAGAGCATCGTCCGCAGGGTGCTACACACCAAAACACTCTTGCACCCCCCGCTCTCTACTTATACTGCACTCTACTTGACACCCCCTGGAGTTGCCAGCGATTGGATACTATGCAATTACAATGACACTATCGGAAAGATATAATAGTAACTCTACTCGAGTACAGCCCCGCAGGACGGATACGGTCGCGGGACAGTACCGTAGTTCATTATAGGAAAGGAAGAAGGCAAAAGGCTGTTACGGTCAGTACTATAGGCGATAGGAATGTGGGCACAACAAGTACAAGTATAGAGGATCCACCCTCTTTTTTCTCTTCACTCTCCATTAGCTTCGCCGTAGTCTATCGACGATCGAGTTCGACCTGTTCACTATATCACAATGCCTATTTCCTCCCGTTGGTTCTGCGAGATACCTAAGTCCTCTTTGGCGACGTATCTATTTGAGTCCCCAACCGCGCCGCTGCCTAAGGATCCATTATACATTGACGCCTTAAATCCCAATAAATTCGTCTCTTACTATGCATATCGTTCCCTAGTTCAGCGGATTGCCTCAGGGCTCTTAGCTCTCGATTTGCAGCCTGGTGACCGCGTGCTTTTATTCTCTGGCAACAACATCTTCTATCCTTCGTTTCTCAATGGAATCATTGCTGCTGGGGGGGTATTCACCGGGGCAAATCCAAGCTTTACCCCGAGGGAAATAGAGCAGCAGATTAGGAATTCTGGGGCTAGGTTTTTGGTTGCTCATAGAGACAATAGTGATATTGCCAGGGAGGCCATGGAGAATGTTGGATTAGATGAGGGGAATGTCTTTTTGTTTGACGAGGGGTTGGATATAACAGCCGATGGGAAGATTCTTGGATGGGGGGATAAGTCAAGTCCCGGTCGGACACGGCATTGGAGTGATATCGTGGAGAATGGTTATGATGGATTTGTCTGGCAGGAGCTCAGGACCGACGAAGAACTCGATACTACTGCTGCAATTAACTACTCCTCTGGGTACGTTATCCTTACGGTCATGTCGTTTCACAACTAATACGTAATCTAGGACCACCGGTATTCCAAAAGGAGTCCAAATCACGCACAAAAATTTCATTTCAAACGCCCACCAGGTGATCTATCTGCGCATGCAGTCCAATTCTATTCCCGATGGCCCTCGCTGGCTAGGTATGCTACCAATGTACCACGCATACGGCCAAACCTTCTACGCAACCATTGCACCCAAATGTGAAGCTCTCCTCTACATGCTTCAAAAGTACGATTTTGGAGTCCTCCTAATGGCTATCCAAAAATACAAAATTACCGCCATCGCCGTTGTGCCCCCAATTATGGTTGCTCTAGCAAAGCACCCCGACGTGCTACAATTCGACCTAAGCTCCATAACTAGGTTAGGATGCGGGGCTGCGCCATTAAGTAGGGACGTTTCAAGGGAGGTCGAAGAGAGACTGATGAGAGGCCGGGCGGCGGAAGAAAGAGTAAACTTGAAGCAGGGATGGGGCATGACCGAGTATTATGAATTACCCCGTCAGCGCCATAGCGCAGGTTGACACTGACACGTGTACTAGGACTACTTGTTCGGTCACGGGGTTCCATCCAGATGACATGGATGAGGTGGGTTCTGTCGGTGAACTGCTGCCAAATTGCGAGGGCAAGGTTTGATCACTCCTCCCCAATCATGGGCTAACGCTTATCAATAATGGATTACTGCTAGATCATGGACGCCGAAACTGCAACCCGGGAACTCCCCCCGAATACCCCGGGTGAAGTCTGGATTCGAGCGCCTAATGTTACGAAGGGGTATTATAGGAACAAGGCTGCAACTGAGGATACGATTACCCCAGATGGTTGGCTCAAAACTGGGGATATAGGGTACTATAATGAAGCAGGGCGGTGGTTCATTGTTGATCGGAAGAAGGTTCGATCTTTATTGTCTGTCTATTTAGCAACCAGCTAACTTTTCCCAGGAGCTTATCAAAGTAAAAGGGAACCAGGTGGCCCCAGCGGAGCTCGAAGGGCTATTGCTAGAGCACCCTAGCGTCCTTGATGCAGCGGTCATCGGAATCCCACAGTCTGCCGCCCTAACATTTGCCTTCTTGTCCAATTCTGCTAACCCATGCATGACAGCGCCGAGGACGAACGACCGCGTGCATACATCGTGGAAAAGCCCGGAACAACCGTAACCGCAGACGAGATCCGCGAATGGGTCAAGAAGCGGGCAGTAAGATACAAGTGGATCACCGGCGGTGTCGTACTCATTCCTGTGATTCCAAGGAATCCAGTTTGTCACCCACCACTAACACATGCTTTTTAAGAAGGCTACGACTAACCCTTGGTATAAAATATAGGCCGGCAAGATCATCCGAAAGGAGCTTAGGGACAGAGCCAAAACTGAGACTGGCGACTCAGGAAATGTGGCAGCCAAGCTATAGACAGAGAAGCTAAATCCGAGACCCTGAATTTCAGTGCCTGGTTATGTTTGTCTATTTATTGATGATCTTTCAAAATTAATGTATCTTCTCATTCTTTGTCCTTTGCGAAGCGAAACGAGCTTATCGCGTAGTAGTAGTGTCTCGGGGATAAAAAATTCCCAGAAACATCAATTAGGATTTTCAAGATTGTTTCACATACCGAGTGAGATTTTGTGAAAACCTCTATCGCAATCCCGTTTCAAAATGTCCTTTGTTCCGAGGCTTGGATATAACCCCACTAATACCCGAGATTCAAACCCCATATACCAAATTTTCATTCCCCATCGACTTTTTGACTCCTTATCCCTATCTCACCAAAATCGCAACTAGATCAAAAAATCCAACATCATGAAGAAAATCCTCCTCCTCCTCCTTCTCCCGATAGTCCACGCAAACCCCTGGCTCCCGCAAACCTCCTCCGCTCCGTGTGCACCCAGCAAAAACTCTACCTGGACACTGAAAACCTACCCCTGCATTCCACAAACCCCTAGCGCCACATCAGCATTCTGCTGCCTCCCTCACGAAACCTGCCAAATATCCACCACCGGAAGAGCCCAGTGCCTCCCAGAGCTCGCCAAAGACATCTACGGCCCCCCCAGACCAGCCAACTGCTCTGGTATGGCAGAGTGCCCGTCGTTCTGTACGCAGTAAGTGTCTCCCGGTTGCCCTCCTGAGAAGAAGGATGCTGAATGGGTGGACGGCTGTGCCCCAGTGACGAATTCGCCTGCGGGAGCGTATGCTGTCCCAACGGGAAAGCCTGTCTTTCGGATGTCTGTTTCGAGAATTTACCCGCAAAACAGGAACTTGCAGCTCCTCCCGACGAGGGTGTGCAGGCTTACAGCTTTACTCCGCCGCCGCCGGCGCCGGCGCCGGCTGGGTCCCCTGTTCCCGCTAAAAAGATTATCGGGGTAAGTGGCAAAGCGCTTACCGCGGTTGTAGTGGTAGTTGTGCTATTAGTGGTTATCGCGTTTGGGATCGCCGGGTGTGTTTACCTGGTTAGGCGGCGGAGGCACATGGAGAGGGTCAGGAATTCGCCGGCGAGGTTGAGGGGGTTCCCGATTGTGGGGTACGTGAGTAGCGGAGGCGGAGGGAATGGGGTTGGGGAGTGGGCGGACGTACCGTTGCCCGGGTACTCCAAAGGTCCTGAGGCGGGGGAGATTGCGGTTTGGAAGTAGGTGTCGGCATACTTGAGTGGATAACTTTAGAGGTTAGATGGAGGCCGAGCATGACAGAGCAGAGACAGCTTTTTTATCTTTATTATTACTTTTAACAGTTTTTTGGGGGGGGCATATGTTTTCAGCCCTTCCTTCACCAATTTTACCATATCACTACGAAGGAATATATCCAAACGGGGGGGTGGTGCATACCCGGATTCATTATTCTCTCAATCCAGCTCTTTAATAGCTCAATCCAGAGGTTCCAAATGGGTCCTCATCACCATCGCTGCAACCAGCGAAGCCATTGTTATGCTCTGCAGCTGCTGGCACCCATCCCGTGCGCCATAGACACCGGAATGGAGCAATATTAATTGTGGTGAGATGCCCGGAATGCCGTAACTTCTTAAGAATTAGCAAGACTAGACGGGCTCGGGTGCGGTATTCCTTGTACATAGAGGCTGAGGGAATTGTATTAAAAAACTGAGTGTTTTCAACGGATGCAGTTAGTTACTATACAATAGTCCCTCGGCCTGCTCCACACCGTTATCCAGAGGAGGGGGGGAGCTAAAAGTTGAGGATCAGTGTCCACGGCTAGATACATATAAGTGCTACTATCGGGCCTAACTTGATACTTGTATCTCATGATGTGTAGTACCTAGATGACCGATGTACTCGTACGAGTACTAGTACACCCCCAGTACTGTACTATGCTACATAATCTTTTTCCCTAACAGACAAAAACGCCACAACTCCAAACTCGGAATTCTAAAAGCAATGGGTACTTGTACCGGTAGTGCATCCCTTCGGCGGTGTGAAACAGTAAAATTCGAACCACGGTACACTAAGCCTGTCCTGGAACGATATGACTGTGGTCCAAATTTTACTGTTCCAAACCGCCCAAGGGATAACTTATAACCTAGAAATAGTCCTAGCTATTGGAAAGCCTCAAATCTGTACTGTAGTAAATGATAATGTGAAACTAGGGCTACCTTACAAAATCCTCACTTAGCATGCAACGTCCACTATTCCCTCCATCCCGGGCCGCCCCGGTACTGCTTTTACTTGTAGGTGCGCTTTTGCCCCGCCTAAAAGGGAACAAAGGACGGTTGCTTACCCCGATTAGAAAATATACCTCTTTGTGTTACCGAGAGCATCATCTCATCCGAAACTCAAAGGGTGGCTTACAGCACGAACAACAGTATTCTCTAGGCTACCGGTACTTGTACTTCACGAGACTCGATGAGCAGCTGGCCGGTTCATCTACCATCCGACTAGGTTTCCCCAGGATTAAGATTAACTTGTGCGGAGGATCTCCCTCCTCCCTCTTCTCTCCCCCCTCCATCCGTGGCTCCTACCGTACCCCCCCGTTTCCCCCCTAGCCCCCGGAATATCAGCACCTTACGGTAGTTCTTCCCAGTTCCCACTATTATACTACTGTTGTCATGGCGAGCGATAACCCACATAACTTTCCCCCCACTCTCACGCCGAGTCAATGGATCACCTTCTACTCCCTTACCTCCGCCATAATTCAGCCATTCACGGAGGACCAAATAACAGCATACATACAATCCGCAGCAGCGGATATCTCAAAGGAGCACCTTAGATCGTTTCTCCTGGACGAAGCAAACTATACAAATCCCCGCTTCAGATTCGCTCTAGAGCACACCCTAGAGCAGAGGCTGCCAAAAAGCTCGGTTCAGGCAATATGCTTTGTGTTGAACCTGCTCGAGTACGCCCCCCCAAAATTCACCCTGCACTCCCTTTCATTCTGAGGCTGACAATCTCTCTACAGTTCCATACCTGGTTGCCTCCTCCTCACCTTTTCCCTGACCCCATTCCACCGTCAGCCGACGCGCGTTCGGGAGGACCTCCTAATCTCTTGGCTCGACCAGTCATCCCGGCTCCTCTTCCCGCCAATTCGCGGCTTCGCAAAGGCCATCACGGCCCTAACCAAGGTAGTCTGGGCACGGAGTGCGGATACAGACATGTACTATGGGGCTATAGGGTATCCGGAAAAGACCGGAGCCGGGGTGAAAGCCCTAGATGGGGAACCAGGGGAATTCTACAAGTTCGAGTTTCTAGACTTTTCTACTAGCGAGAAAAACGTGCTTGAGTGCGACGTTGTCATCGTCGGGTCGGGGTGTGGGGGGGCTGTTGCGGCGGCTCGACTGGCGGGTGAGGGTCTTGATGTTGTGGTTGTCGATCGCGGCGAGTGGTGGGTCTCGTTTTTCTTATGCCTGTTTCCGCGCCGCGCGCCCGGTCTTGTGGACTATCATACTAAGCTAACGAGGACCGGGTGGGGTTTAGGGTTCCATCCGATCAGCTACCGTTACGGGAGGTCGAGGCTTTTACTAGATTGTTTGACAGCGGTCTGACTCTTACGACTACGGATGGGGTTGTTGCTTTGATAGCGGGGGATACATTCGGTGGCGGTGGAGTGGTTAATTGGGCTGCGAGTCTCCAGGTATACATCATCATTCCCGGGTCAGGGTCAGATCATGGGATCTAACTCGGAAAAAAAAGACGCAGGGATTTGTCCGGGAGGAGTGGGCGGCGAAGCATAATCTTCCCTTCTTCCTTTCCAACGATTACCAGGATTGCTTGGATAAGTACGAATTCCAACACCCTAACAATGCGAAACTATGACTGATGGAGTAGGGTGTCCGAGCGAATGGGCGCCACGGTGGAAGGCATTAAGCACAACCACCGAAACCAGACTATACTAGACGGATGCAGGAAATTAGGCTACTCTGCGGTAATTGTCCCGCAGAACACGGGTGCTACTTTACCAGGTGATAAGGAAGGCACAGTACGAGAGCATGCGGATGGGTATTGCGGCAATGGGTGTGGGTGTGGCAAGAAAGGAGATGGCCGGAAGATGGGAACGTATGTTCATAACCTGGGTGGATCACGATATCTCACTTTACTAACTGTTTTTTTCTTTCCCGCAGAACCCAGACCTGGCTCCCAGATGCCGCCCAGGCCGGCGCCCGCTTTATCCAGAGCTACTACGTAGATAAAGTCCTTTTCTCCACCGATGCCAAAAGCAAAGCCATAGGAGTAACGGGCACCTGGGGCCCGCAGAAGGTCCCATTAAAGATCATGGCCAAAAAGGTCATTGTGAGCGCTGGTTCACTGCACTCTCCGTGTTTACTCTTACGTAGTGGATTATCCGTACTTCCCCCCCTTCCCCATACCGCTACACACATGCAACCACTAAGCAATGCCAGAACCCCAACATTGGAAAATATCTCCACCTCCACCCGGGCGTCACAATCCACGCCTTCTTCCCAGAACGCACAGAGCCTTGGATAGGCTCCCCACTCACCACCGCCTGCACACAATTCGAAAACCTCGACGGGAGCCACCACGGCGGAAAGCTCGAAACCGCCGTAATGGGCCCACTAGTATCCGTAGGCCCGCTACCCTGGCTCTCCTCGGCGAGCCTAAAGCGCAAAATACTAGACTACCGCCACTCGGGCCTCTTCTTCACAATCCAGCGCGAGTGCGAGCCCGGCATGGTGACGTTGAACGCCCGCGGTGGGCCAGCCGTCAAGTATACCATCAGCGAAGCCGACCGAACAATGATCCAAACTTCCTTGCTAGGACTAGCGAAGATTCTCTACGTCCAAGGAGCAGAGGAGATATTACCATCGGTCTATGGCCTAAAACCCTTCAAGCGCAATCCCACTGCCGCCGAGCGCGAGGAGGAAATCCGCGAAGAGATCGCCGAGGCAGAGTCCTCCGGGCGCTACTTCTGGGACGGGAAAGATCGCGGCGAGGATAAAGACGAGGGTTGGGAGGAGGATGGGGAGGATGGGGAAGGTGCCTGTGGATACGCAATGCCTCAGTTTAACGACCCCGGCATCATGGATCGCAGGTTCCAGCGGTGGCTGAAGAAGTTTGCGGCCCACGGGATGGGTGGAGAAAAGACGATTTATGGGTCGGCGCATCAGATGGGGAGTTGTCGTATGGGGAATGATGGAGGCTTTGGGTCTGTCGTGGACCCCAAGGGGAGGGTGTGGGGCGTTGAGGGGCTGTTGGTTGCGGACGCTAGTGTCATGCCGAGCGCTTGCGGGGTCAACCCTATGATCACTACCATGGCTATTTCTGAGTGGATCGCCAGCGGGGTGGCGGCGGAGTTGAAGTCGCAGAAGGGTGGCGGTGGTGGTGGTGTTAAAGCTTAGTTATCGTAGCGGATATACCCGGTTGGACTGTATCGTAGTATCATATTGCCTTATGTTATACCAAACTCTCACCTCTCATCTGAAATGTAGGTGTTTTAAGTATCATACAGCACTGAATTCACTACCAGCTCTCAATCTTCATCCTGCCTTCCCTAACTCCGTATGCGTCCTGAACACACACCCTCCAGAATACGCGGCCGGCGCCCCCAGCCCCCCTTCGACACATCTTCTCTACCCCTTCAAGATACTGTAGTCTTAAAGCGCCGGTATCAGCATATACTTGGGATGCACACACCTATACCAGTAATAGCCCAGCCCCCCCTCACATAGGCCAATCCCTATATAAAAACAGCAACAACAACCTCACTACCCCTACTACCTCCCCTCCGGAAAGAAACAGGTATAATATGATAAGAATAAAAACACGATGACACGACAACCCGCCCACCCGGTAAGAACGGCATCCAGATGATGCTCCCTCCCCCCCGGTCTGTCCACATGAGAGTATACACAGGCATTTAATCCAACCCCACCCCAGTCAGTCAGTCAGGTACGCCTCGTGCGCCTTCACACACCGGACGCAGACACAATACTAACCTTATTAATTCCTTCGGGGAGGAGGAGGTCAGGGGGGAACAGCGGCCTAACTCATTTTTGAGCATCATACTGTACCGCCAGAAACATCCCCCGAGTTTGGCATTTACAACACAGATAATCCATCTCGACTTGGGGGGGAGTAGTACTATATTCATGACAAATCTGTGAAATAATTTCTCTGGATTATGTTATTATTCGGCACTATTTTACGGTCACAGGGTAAAGTTACCCCTTGTGGGTCATCCCGGGGCTCTAGAGTAGAAGAGGGTGAGGGGTTGGGCGGACGGAAATCACCATGGTAAAGTTGATGAAGCGGCCGATAAGTTTATCAAAGAAGGGTGTCGGGGAAAACGAATCTCACTAAGAGGGCCTTTCCGATACCGGTATGATACCCAATTATAAAAAGGGAAGGGAAGGATATATAGTTGGTAAGTGGCTCTGTGGGGGGTCTGTGGTGGTGGACTTGGTGATGCTGGAAGTCTCCATCGGGGCTGTTCTGGCTACCGTATTCCAATGAGAAGATGGAGTCTCCGGGAAAGAGTTCATTCAGGTCGGGCCCGTGTTTAGGAGGTATGCATGAGATTCTACGATTCCCACAAAACGAGGTCTGGATGCCGGTTCGATCCTTCTAGCATCATTATATAGCTTTCTTTCTTTCTGTAAGGCCGGTCATTGTTATATCGTGCAGATAATCCCAGGGTAATAATATAATACCCACCCTCCTTAGTAAATAGTTATAATATAGTTCCCCCCCCCCATCACCGCTGCTTTACATCCATCCATCCAACCAGCCCCTCACAGTCCACCCTTGGTATGATATAAAACCCCATACAGTATAACCGATCCACGGGAAACATGGACAAGCGCTCATCAAAAAGAACTTTATCCGCCCCCTCGTTTACCTACCTACCTACCTACCTACCTACCTACCCCCCTATTAGGCAGCCTTACTGGTCCTGCCCAGCGCCCGCCGCTCAATCATGTGTCATTGCTTTCCTCCCTACAGATTATTCTAATTCTACGTGGTCTGCCAGTGCTATCGACAGCTCTCGCTCGTTGAAGCCGTTATCAACCGATGTATGCCCCATGCCGGAGGGTAGTGAAGCAGGTATGTATGTCAGTAGGGTTTGCAGAGTATGTATAATTATAACGCAGAATGGAGTGAGTGAATAGCTGTT
>Ga0307509_10001926_pt1 | contig 34274 bp, 36 predicted proteins | sample 10_EM_MG_FD_202245 | JGI IMG/M metagenome (GOLD analysis project Ga0307509, IMG submission 202245) | Populus trichocarpa ectomycorrhiza microbial communities from riparian zone in the Pacific Northwest, United States - 10_EM | ecosystem: Host-associated > Plants > Roots > Unclassified | place...
ATCTTTTTGCACGCCAGAGGCAAACGTGGGCATCATGCCCGGACGCGGTTCAAACTCTGATTTTGGACAAAATCCGAGGGACCATCCGTGCAAAGATGGAGAGGGAGTATGGAGTCCGGCAAGATCGGCGCGAGGGTTTTACCGATAATTGGGCTGCCGTGAGAGCCGAAATAGAACGTCAAACTCCCAACAACCTGCATCTTGGGGCCCTCCCGGAGACGCAAAACAGTTCCCAGACGGCTGAAGCGTCATTCGGTTTCGGCGCCACGCCAGCTGCTGGCCTTCTCAGTTATCTAGATTCAGATCCTCTGAGTCCGGACTCTTCATCGGAGGAGACAGTGGGGCTAACGTTGGACGGCGTGGTGAGCCCAACTCCATCAAGTCTGCTATCTTTGAGTCTGAAGATCTTGGAACACGAACTCGAGGAGACTGTTGGTAGTGACCCCGGAGCGGAGGCGTAGGGAAATGGGCCCAGGGCGTGAGAGGGTGAATAGGGAATGGAGTATTTTTATTTAGTCAGATATAGTAATAATAATTGTTTCGTTTCTTCTCCCTATCAAGACATAGAACCAAAAGTGGAAATAGTAGATCTCATGGCCACTGCATGAGGAGGAAAATTCATTCGTAGTGTATCCGGCGTATCCGGCGTCAGGGCGCACTATACCAGCCGAGTCAGGATATCGCAGCGCAGAGTCTGGAGATGTAAAGTCAGAATCTGGGGACGAACTGTATGGATCGTGAGATCCTGACGCATGAATAAAGAGCAGAGATACCCGGATGGGACGTAGCCAGATGAAAGAAGTCCTGACGACGGGGGAGAGGGATCCTGCATCAAGAGGCAAGAGGCCAGCATCAGGCGACAAGAGAATTACATAGGGTGATCCGGAGTTGTCAGGACGACAGCACGGCGCACCAGACGCTGTCAGGACGCAGCAGTAGGGCTCCAGACGCTGTCAGGACGCAGCGGCAGGGCTCCAGACGCCATCAGGATGCATGGGACGTAGGGGTCGGTGTCTGGGTGGCGTCAGGATTCAGGGCGCTAACAAACGCAAATCAGGACGCAGCGTCGGATGGACGTCGCGTTCTGATTCGCGATTGACGTTCTGTGCGTCAGGTACATCAGACGCACGGGACGCACGGGACGCAAGGTATTTTTTTTGCTGATCAACGCGCGGAGGAAGGTCTGCACAACCAAGTGCACGCAGAACCCCAGCAAGAGTCCGAAAAAATACGCGTAGCCGTCAACCACCAAACCGTTATGGCCATGCTCAAAGTTTATCCAACGAGCCACCAGCTACAGCGAGCGAGGGCACAAGTGATACGGAGGAGGTAGCACCAAGCACCCCCGAATACAGCCACTCCCCGAACCTATCAAGCAATACTATGCAAGTCAGCGGGAGTCCAGCATCACAGCCCCCAGCCGCAATCCCAGAAGTATCACCCAGCCTGCCAAGCATGCCCGAAACACTACCATTCTCTCCTCCATCACTCGAAATCCCTCTCAACATGGACACCATGCGGGAACTACTATGTTCACATGAGCAAGATATCGTCCACCGAGTCCTCCAGCAATTGGGTACTCAAAATGCACCGCAGCATCCTAGCACCTCCCAAAACCAACGGCCCCAAATACTTCCACTTTCTGGCACACACCCACCCCTCCACAACCCCGTCCGCACCAGGATAGCTGAGCTAGAGCACCAGCTTGCCCAACTCAGAGCTCAGGATGAGCTTGAACAACCTTTGACTGAGCAAAACCCCCTTAGTACGTTATTTCCTACCCACTCCCTAATACCACCAATAGGTGAGAGCGCATCTGGAGTAATCGACTCCGTTGAATCCATGTTCCCCGGAGTGGAATGAAGCACTCTAGTGCAAATTATCGAAAACCGTTTCAAGCCAACGAACATATACCGCCTCCTATTCAGGGAAAAAGAGCGTGCAGAGACTCACCGGACTATAAATATCGGAGGAATCGAGTTCGAGCAGGCTGAAAGGGAGGGAAAAGAAAGTGAATACCGCATGAGCGGCTTTTTTAAAGCTTGGGCAGCCTACTGCGGTATTGTCATCAAGTTAGCACCCATGGGACTCCGAGGCGAACTCGCAACAGCCCTTTGCATCTACACAATGAACCTCTACGAGCTGCTGGAGAAGTATACCTGGGATGGGGTAAAAGCGTATCACTTTCAATTCCACCGCAAGAGAGTTGCCAGTGGAAAGAATCTCTACCAACCACAAGAGTGGTGCCACCTGGATGCCGAGCTTGTCGCCTCTAAGTGTTTCGCTCACCCAATACCACGCCCCTCATGGCCCCAAAATTTCAAGCCCGCTGCCACCCAGGCACGGAGGACATTTGACTTGCCCATCCGTTAAAGTACCCCCTCATCTTTCTATTCCAACACTGGCCACTCTGCCACCTACCCGCACACTGAGCACCGAGGAAACTACCCCCATACTGCAGCCTCGACTGGCACCATGGCACAAAGCATCCCCCAGACAGCGGCTAACGGTCCCCCTTGCCGCAACTGGAACTACCGAGACTGCCATACTATACCCTGCCGCTATGAGCATTCTTGTATTATATGAGGCGGCAGTCACCGGGCATCCCAGTGCACAACAGGCAATAGGGGCCCCTCTCATCTTCCCCGCCACGGGCTCCATGCACGTTAGACTCCCAGTACTTTTCATTTTTCCTTTGTAATTCCTAGCATATTCCATTAGCCCCAGCTGCTTTTAACACTATATATCCCACCCAAGCCTCCAGCTCACCTTTACCCAAGCTGCTCTACACAGAGATATCTCCCCTCCGAACCTCGCTAGCACACAGCCGGCGCGCCCAAATACGATCATACACTACGCGGTATATACCCTACACAATATGGAGACACCCACCGGACAGCTTAAAATAAATGGCTGGCAGGAGCTCACTCGCGAATACCCAGACAGGGAGGTAATTGCGGCCATCTTGGGCATATGCCAATTTGGAGCTCGCATTGGATTTGAGATGGTACAAGCCGGGCCAAAGATCTACCCAAACCTTCAATCAGCGCTCATGGATAAGGATCTGGTCACCCAGGATATTACAGCGGAGCTCACCAAGAAACGAATAAAACAATACCGAAGCATATCTAGTCTCCCAGTCCACTTCACCGCCTCACCCATAGGGCTAACAGATAAATCCGACGGAACCAAGCGGAGGATCCACCACCTATCCCACCCCACATCTGCCCCCGGCTCAATAAATTATGGGATCCCTGAGCACTACGGAGCCTTAGTGTATAGTACTATACACGAAGCAGTCCAGGCCATACAAGAGTTTGGCAGGGATTGTGTACTGGTGAAGCGCGACTTTCAGTCAGCCTTTCGCCACATACCAGTATCCCCTATGGACTCACCCCTCCTAGGCTTCCAGTGGGGGAATTCCTATTAGGCGGAGCAGTTCCTTCCCTTCGGACTCCGAACAGCCCCATACCTCTTCAACCTTTTTGCCGAAGTATTCCACTGGATAGTGGAGGCGGAACTGGGAAAGCGGAACATCCAAGCGCGAATCATCCACTATCTCGATGACTTCCTCTTGGTCCTACCCCCCGGAACATGCACTCGAGAAATTAGGGAAATATTCACTGAGTTGTGTGGAACCGTCGGTCTATCTATCAAAATATCGAAAAATGAAGAGGGCTGTAGAGCTTGTTTTGGGGGGGTAGAACTCGACACGAAGGAAATGGTAATGCACCTTCCAACCAAGAAACTCCAGAAAGCCCGGCTACTCGTACAAAGCAACAGCGATAAGAAATCAGTCACCCTACTCGATCTCCAACAAATCTCCGGGTATCTCAATTTTGTTGCCATCATGGTACCCCTCGGCCGCACATTCCTTCGCCGGCTATATAACATGGAGTTATACTTTCCAAGCAGCGGGCGGTACCAGCAGAGACGGTTATCAAGCGAAGCACGAAAGGATATAGACTGGTGGTGGGAGGCGCTAGCTGGAAAACCGGAGAGGTCAATTTTGACCAGAGTGCGGCAAACTATCTCAACCTGGTCAGACGCAGCGAGTAAAAAAGGTCTCGGAGGGTATTATACATGCGAGACACATCCTCTCCCCCAGTCCGACTCAGTTTTCGCAATCGTATTACCCAACAATCCTACTCGACAAAGGGAGCATATTAATACGCAAGAAATGCGTGCAGTGGAGCAAGTACTCCTGTACTGGGGAAGAAGGTGGCGCGGGAAGAGAATACAAATACACGTTGACAACCGGGCTGTAGCCTATGGGCTAGCAAAGGGGACGATCCGGGGAGCATCAATGCGAGTACTAAGGCGGTGCCTACTCCTAGCAACTGAATACGATTTGGAACTCGAGCCGCAATGGATTTCCACAAGGGACAACGGCCTAGCAGATGCGCTCTCATGTTGGGATATAAACCGAATTACTGATCTAGCACCACAGCTCTTGCAGGACATATACAACCTTCCCAATCATGGGTTGCAAATATACAGCTCTCGGGACTCTCTTCCATAGCTGCCTACTACCTCTGGCGCGGACTTGCGCCATCCACAAGATGAAATTCCGACACACCCAGATCCCGCTTCACACTTTTTTGTACCTTGTCCAACTATCGCCATAGGAATGGGGGGTGCTTCCCAGCAAAAGTAACATGGGTAATTGAATGGTTGTGCTCCATGGCTGGAACCATTAAAGTCAAGACAATGAAGCTGTATCTTGCCGGCCTGAAGTCATACCAGCTTGATCTCGGGATTGAGTGCACAGCATTCTCAGATCCTAGGCTAGAACGCACAATTCAAGGCATCAAACGCGAACATCACGAACCAGAGCGCCGCGTACGAACACCCCTCACCCGGCCACATCTCATCCGAATCCTTGCCACCCTTCCAATTCACTCTTATGACAACATAGTACTTTACGCAGCATTCACACTAGCATTCGCCAGATTTCTTCGCGTAGGGGAGTTCACGTATCGTGAGGCAGACCGAGAACTCGGAGTCTCCTTTAGCAAGTGGTTCCTAACCAAACAGAGTATCAGAATGTCAGACGACGGAACATACATGGAGCTAACAGTGCCAGCATCCAAGACGGACCCTTTTCGTAAAGGGATAACACTCACTATAGCTGCCAGTACTGATGCCGGATGTCCGATTAATGCCATGAAGTGACTCCAGCAGATTGATTACCACCGACCACTTACTGCACCACTCTTCTGCATAGGAAGATATCAGCAGCAAGCATTCACCCGGGACCATGTCGTCCGAAGCCTACAATACCTCGCTATCACAGCCGGCCTCGGCCAAGGCTCTTGGAATGGTCATAGCTTTCGTAGAGGCGCGGCAACATGGGCCGCCGAAGTTGGAGTCTCTGAAGCCGAAATTCAAATACTCGGCCGATGGAGATCTGACGCGTATAAGCATTATATCGAGTACTCCCACAAGGAACAGATCTCACTGTCCAAACGCTTCCAACAGAAACGGAGCCCCCACGCAGCTAACTAACCTAGCCTGCCTTCAAATCGGGGGAGTCATTACCACTTATATGGCAGGCAAAGGTTTAACCTAGTTCCTGCCTCAACCTGGGATGCATCAGCGGTAACGATCTCCCACGGCAAGGGCAGCGACAGCATCTCCAAACGCCTCCGACAGTGGAATGAGCATACAGCAAATTAAGTGGTGGTAATGGTCTTGTATTTCCTTGGACATTCTCGATTCATATCTCTTTTGTCTTTCATCTTCTTTCTAGTTAGTTACCTACAATATAGATGTTTGGGCTTGGGAAAATTGGCTTATGTAGGATGACCTTGCATTAGGTTAGCCTACAGTGATCGCGCACTCTGTTCTTCATCCTGGATCCGAATTGCTGTCACTCAATGTTTCCTGTCGTCTCATACTGAGCATCGAAGGTAGGGTCTATGGCCAGACTCCGGCACCCAACATCGATTCAGATGAGACCCCCCCTTCCACTGCAACGACTGTAAGAGCAGGATGTCACACTCTCGTTTCCTCTATCTTCCTTGCTTGTGCTTTGAGGAGCAATACCATTCGTGTGAGATCACAGTCCATTCCCAGCTTTACACGTGCTGCGCCTGAGCCCAAGGACCCCACAAGGACTCCCCTTGCGTCTGGGAAAGTACCGCTATAATCATAAAATTAGGCTATTTTCGGTAGAGAGTCTATAAGGGTCCTTATTGCTTCTATGTCGCCGGAGGTGTTCTGAATATCCACACACTCGACTTTGCAGAAACAACTCTTCATCTACTCGAGTAGAACACCTCCCACAGTCTTTTCTATCCCCGTTCGACCTCTCAATCCACACAACGCCTTCAAACCTTCTTGAAATTCCTATTCCCTGTCTTTATTTTACCGCTTTTTTCTTCCTCTTACACAGTTTCCCTCATCTTCTGTGATCCGTCACACTCCTGACACTGTCTTCTGTTTCCTAACCATTATAGTATGACACCACTGTTTTCCAGCCTTATCGAATCTTAATCTCAAACCTCCGGTCGTCTTGATGCGAATTCCTAAAACATCCTGGACAGGTCTTCTTCCTCTAACTCCTCAACCAAACATGCTATCACTCTTTTGATAACGTACCCAAGGTAGAAGCGAGACACCAGGTAGAAGCGAGACAGGGTAACTCTCTGGTTACACAGTTGTAAAGACTACAACAACTCAGTCAATTCAAATCCAAATTAGATCAAACAAAATGATTTCAATTGAGAAATTGTAGGAGAATTATCCCAAGTTGGAAAGATCAGAAAAAAGTAAAAAAAGGTTGAAAGAAGGGGGGGAGAAGGTGGGAATTATTATTGAAAATTGAAATAGAGCCTGATTAACAATATAGAGATATTGGGGTATCCAAAACTAGAATCTAAGAGCCAGCATAGAGCTTTTGATTAGGGGAATTATTGGAATAAAAATAGCTTGCAGCATGAGAAGATTTGTAGTGATAGAACAAGGCTAGTTGAAGGTAATTAGGCTAAATAAATATTACTAATAATGATAAAGAGTATTAAGACACAAACATTATGACCAGAGTAAAGAAAGATGATATATAGCTAGTAGAGTATCACAATATAGCAGAGGTTATAAGAAGAGTAGTTTTACAAAAACAGATACCCCGATAGTGTGCTTAATTGGCTTTAGAGTTAGATAATTTAAAGCCTGATGTATTTCAACTGTAAGGTCAGAGAAACATGACAATATTATAATTAATCACTTGAGGAATTATCAGGTAATGTCTATTAATACTTTGATTTAATAAATAACTATTGGGTATTAGATATAGAAGTATACTCTCATAATATTTTAAATGAATCAAGTATAAATTGAAATTACTCAATTTATACTCGTTTGCATATATTCTTTGATTGCAACACTGTTTCCAATAACAATCTATTCTTCACTAGCTTCTTAATAAAAATCTACTCTTTTTAATAAAATATACATCTCTTATATCAACTTTATATGCTATTCTGTCCATAGTTTCTCCATAGAAAATCCTATCTTTATACTGTTACGGGGTAGCTAACTCGAAGGGATATTGAGCTAACTAGGCCGTAGTTCGAGGGTACGGAGATATGTCAGGAAGGCTCGGTAAAATAATCGGAATAATTTAAAGTTCTCGAACTTAGAAGATTTCTTAATAACTTGTTATATTGTTAAGGTCTCTTCTCCGTTGCTTGATTCCTCTTCAACCCCCGGGGAGAGCACTTCTATTTATACTACATTTATGCTACTTTCCTTTCTCAAGGATTTATGTATCTTTTCATTCCTTCAACTTTGTTCAGGCAAGTGCGAACACTGTTTGACCCTGAAAGTAATTGCCCTGCTCGAACTCAGAGGGTCTCCCGACTACTAATTCATCTGGGGGTGTTTCCACTCCACCAGTAGATAGTCTTCGATCTCTTCGTCCTAATGAACTAATTTTTAATATATGCAGCCCGTAAGCAAACATGCCAATAGTTCTCATGGGATACCGAGTGATCAGTTCGGGTAGCCATCTTTCAATGCAGCATGCATATATATGCAGCTGCACCGGATATGTGATAGAGTTCAAACATGATATCGTTCCAATCAGTGAATTACTTCAAGGAACGTGAACTCTTCCAGTTGCCTGAGTAGCTACCACGGATGCCTCCGGGTTCGTCCTACTTCTAGCGAGCTTTAGGGTTCGGATATACAGTCCTCTTTTATGAGGCTGTATATCTCGTACTAATATAGGTGAGCTAGTATTGTGTGCGTAATATATACACAGTTATTATCTCTACAATATTCTCCAAGCCCGAAATAATGCACTCAATTCTTCATCAGATTTCTAACAATGTGCTACCTGAAATGGGCAGATTTAAAAATTTAAATCAGAAGAACAAGTGGTCAATTTTCATAAATTTACAATAGAAATCATAGGATTTGTAATATGTGTAGAGAATATATTTGATTTAGATACTAAAGTACTAATACCATTGTCTTGAAACAAAATATATCTTATCTAATAACTCTAGATATGAGTAATAGTTGGAAAAGTAGTAATAGCTTTTGAATTGATAGTTTAACTAATAGTCAACCCCCATATGAAAACAATGAGATACTTCACTATTATTATTCATATCTAACAAAATAGTGCTATTTTAAACCTTACAAGTAGCCTAACAGCATGCGATTATGATATCATCTATCACAATATATCCAATAATATTCCCTTCTATGAAATTCTGTCATTATTGTACTTCACTTTTTTCTATCTCAATTTTTATCTAGTTTACCTTATCTATCAGCCCTTTCTTTCTCCCCTGTATTTTATTATTCACCAAACCATTCTGACACTCCAAGAACTACTTACAAATCTCTTTTCTTGAGTTTTATACTATGTCACATCTTCTCAATTGACATGTTACCTCTCTCTCAATTTCACTAATGATTTTCAGATTGTTTCCTACTTCTCTTACTGTATTTTTACTTTTTCTCTCTCTTTGGGATTTGAGCTAATTCTCCTACAATTTCTCTATTAAATACTTTTGTTTGGTCCAATTTGGATGAGAATTGATGAAGTGGTCACTGTTTTTACCTCTGTGTTACCATAGTGATACCCTGTCTCACTTCTACCTGATGTCTCGCTTCTACCTTGGGTACGTTACCATGCTACTCAGCCGCGCAACCGTCATGAAACCGAACTCCTCCGAGTCACGCTCCACCAGCGGTCCGACCATTGCTAAGGCTTGGAACCTGCTTAAACTTTTAACATATAATAGATCCCCCTAGATTAGTTGTTTGTTGAGCAGGGAAACAGAGCAGTCTATTTTTCGCTTTTTATTCGCAACCTTACCTCGAATTGATCCTAGGTTCATGATGTCCTACTGTACATCGAGATCTTGCTCCATCTTCGAAATTGCCTCCTGCCGGTTAGAGGGAATGTTATTCCGGGGACATACACGGAGCCCACAGGAGGCAACACTTCCGTGCTTGTTACTCCAAAGCCTCTGCCACTTTTGAAATCCTTCAGGTCATGCTGATAGCTACCTATCTCTTTCAGCAGAAACAGCGGTGACTCTAATTCCCTTCGTCCCTAGAGCAGTTCCAATCCTCTGAAAACTCTTGTAGGCTGCGACCAAATACCTGTGACACCAACAGCAGGAATGGCCCGGAAGGTATGACCAGATTATCCGGATCTGGTTATGTGGGCAGACAGCTATTGCATTGGGGGCATGTCTGGCAGCGCAGGATCTACCGGATAAGTGGTCTAAGATACACTCTCACAGGCCGGATGTCACAGTTTGTGCTAAACATCTTTCCGGCTGTATCTTTTTCCTGCTTTCATATTGGCCTATTCGAATGTCTATCATATCCCGCATTCATTTCAAGTGTACTGACCTATACATCCAGGGCACCGATTATCCCTCATGCGGTGAATATGGAACCACCACGACTTCAATCAATAGTACTATCCCGGAGCACATCCCAAAAGTACCAACTAGTCCAAGGCCTTGAATGCAAGCACCTCATACACACCCAGATAGGGAATTCGGGCGATCTTTCCCGGCACTTCCACCGCTACTCAGCGTCACTCATTGTCTCCTTGGAGTATGGCAGGCCCCTGGTCATAGTATACAAGGAGGAGGAGGAGCTCCACTCAGTCGACACTATCATGCGGAACTTCACCGACTCTTGCGCCGTGGGATGATAGCAGAACTATTGTGGTCGAATGCCAGTCTCCAACGCGGCCAGAAGTGGGAGTGAGGGGATACTGAACTTGCTTCTCAAATGGGAGGAGGTTAATCACTGATCCCGAGACAATTGTGGCATCACCCCATGCTTCTACATGGTAACGGGAAGTAAGAGGACTGTGTAGCTGTTTCTGGAATGAGAAAGGCTTTATCCTATGCTGTAAGACAATTATGACCAAACACCATTCTCCTATAGTGCCAAAGGCGTGAATGCGCTGTTCTCAACGGGACAGTCCCTCCGTCCTGGGCATGGAAGAGGTCGGACGACATTATGTTTCCCTGTCCAGTATTTTTTCCAAACTTGCCCTGAAACCCACCGCTAAGGACTATGGCCCCACCGTCCCCCACGAGAAATGTCTCACACCGGCGGTCCAACCGTTCCCCATAGTCCCCAAAATCCCCACAGTCCAGGCAATCACCATATCTTCCCTATGGTCGTGAGTCACGGGGGATCCGCCACTTGTCTCCTGTCATCTTTGTATTTTTTCGTTTTAAGTATTTGTATTATATCTACTATAGTATTGTTTACTTTGTTTGGGGTGTTTTTCCTTATCACTTGCTTTTCACTGCTGTAACTCAGTTTGTGTGGAGGGAACCGGCGATCGAAATGCAAGGCTTGTTTCACCACAATAGTTGATTGTATAAAAGGCTTTCATTATAACCGGTTCTTGTGCATGAGGAGATATTAGGAATCATAAGGGTGAATTTCGTCTCGATTGTTATTGTCACGGTCTACCATATTTCCAATGGACTTTCCACTTCTGGCGGTAGTCGGGTATTGGTAGGTACAGTGAGAGAATGTGTGGAGCGCCGAGCTCATGCTAGACTGGGATGAGGTTGATCCTGAATGGCAAGATGATGCAAGCCGGCCGCTACTCTCTGGTAAGATGGCAGGGTGGAATATCGGGTGCCGAAGCTGCTTCATGGGCACGGTGAGGTCAATCTGGAGTTACAAGATAATAATGGCTGCAGCCAGGTCTCAAAGGCAGGAGGTGTACAAGGAATAGTCAGCGGGGACGATCTTGCCTAGAGGGTTGTAAAAATTAGAGGGCGTATTGTGTATTGAGCTGGTAAGATTGGTTTTCCATAGTCATATAGTTTCCTGTAACTCCAATTTGGCTTATGCAGTAGGAGGGTACAGAACTATGGCGCTGAGAATGGCGATGCTGTTCTTGATACCAATGAATACTTGTTGATGATATGCATCTGAGCTTCTTTTTTAGTGTTCTAGAGTATGGGCAACAGGCGTGGTTGTGTTGTGGGGATTTTAGGACGGGGTTGAAGCTAAACCAATGATTGCGTACACATGTTCTTTGCCTCATTTAGTCGGTAGCCGTGTGTACCTGAGAATGAACAGGTTGTCTCGCACCTCCAACATCAACTCCGCTTACACGGACAGCTACAGTTGTCCAAAATCTATCCTTCACTTACATTATGTTTCCAGAAGGTCAATCAAATGCCCAGCAGGGGATTCCATTCCAACACCAGACCAATCTGCCCTCGGGTCAGGCTTATGGATTCAATACGAATGCATACGGAATCGGGGCTACCAACAGCCATGCAACTGGAGCAGCTCCTATCGTACACCCACCCCACTCCATTCAAGATGGTTATATTCTGCACCAGATGTTCAGGCAAGAAGAGACCTTGTGGCATCACCGTTACGAGGATCTGCGGAAGGAATATGAGGCAACACTGAACGCTGAGAGAATGAGAGGTTGGACGGAGTTGAACCAGCTTCGTCAGCAGCTGTATGAACGGATTTTGGATCAAAGTGCTCAAATTGCAGAGCTTAAAGTTAGGTTCTGACTTCTTATTTTTGCTGCGGCTTCTGACTACAATATAGGCTCAGATCGTGGGGGAAAAATCGGAGAGGATAAGGCTTAAAGAAAATTTCAACATACGGGGTGCGCTAGGTAGGTTAGGTGGTGATAGAACTTGAGAGATTGGCGTTTACTGAAATTGAGGTCTAGAAACCATTTCAGACATCGGGAAACAAAAGGGGATGGTGTCCTGCAAGTATGGTTCCGGCTGCCAGGCAATCCTCAGCGAACTTGCAGAGAGCGAGGCTTTTCGTGATATAGTTAAAGACGAGTCAGAAAACCGATCACTGGATGAGAGTAAGATACTCTCATCTGTTGGGGCTGTGTATCACGAATCTTCCAAACATGGACATGGAAATACGGGTTTGATCACACTGTACCATCAGCACCATTCCTCGTTCGAAGTAGCTCTACTGGCCGCTTTTTTGAGGTTGCAAGAGGGGTGGGATATAGAGAGAAAGCTTGAGTGGAGGGAAATCGTTGCTCTAGATTGCACAGAGAATTGAGTGGCATCGATTGGTTTTCCTATCCAATCTGGGTTGCTGCATTTATGGTTAGGTCTGTGAAGAGGGGTGGTGCGGAGTGCCTGGGGATGGTACAAGGGTGGAGTGGTTATTGTTAAGACCACACCAAGGAAAGCACTGAGAAACACAATGGAGGATAGAATGCGAAGATACCCTCAACAAGCATGATATTGTCGCTTCCGGTTTTATAAATTAGTAATTTTGCCAACAAAGATGATGCCAAAAACAGCATTGCCATCCACCGGAATTTTCAACCCCATTCTCTCCCTCAATATGTTGAGCTAATGTATCGATGGGTGACTCACGTACGATCCCCCGATATCAGGCCGGTGCACTGTTTTCCTGAACTCGATTCTTCATCACAAATGGTTTCGGGTCCTCCGATAGGCACCAAAGGCAAGGCACGAAAAGATCTAAGTGTTTCCCATTATACCCCGACATCCAAACTCAACACCAATTCGGTTATGTGCGCCCCTGTGCCTGCCTTTTCGGCTACTATTACTGTCAGAGCAGGATGCCGTATTCTTGCTTTCTCTATCTATTGTGCGTGGACAAAATTAACCGATCAACGAACGCTCATAATTTTGGCCTTGGTGTTGTCAACCTCCTCGTACAACCAGCCCAACTCAACCAAGAAAAATAAGTAAAAATAATTTAAATACATAGCAGTGATCAGTACTTAATACCTTAATAAAAAAAAGAGAAGGCATTTGAGGTGCCTGTTGGTGGTGGTAATGATTTTTGTGGGAGCCCGGAAACGATGGGCTGCCACGCTCACCGGTGTTCGGTTAATTTTGTCCACCCACAATACCTTGCTGGTACTTGAAGAAGCAATACTAGGTGTGAGAGATCCCAGTTCATTCCCAGCTTCACACTTGTTGAACCTGAACCCACTGAACCCGTCCAGTCTATCCTTGCGACCGGTCAGGTCCTGATATAAGATGTCCCACTAGAGCTAGTGATGCGTTGCGCAGGGGAAACCGAGCAGTCCATTTTTCATGTTTTATTGGGCATCTTACCTCTAATCGATCCCTGCCACACTGCGTCCTGCTCTACCTTGAGGTTCTTCTCCCTCTTCAAAATTCACTCCTGTCGCCTGGACAAAATCTACCTTCAAGGAACATGCGCCGAGCACCAATGAAGCAGCACTTCCGTGACTGTTACTCTAAAGCCTCTGGTACTTTCGATATTCTTCCTTCTAGTGATGCAGATAGCCACCTATCCCTTTCAAGGGAAACGGTGGGACAAGCTGCACCTTCCGCCACATGGGTGGTGCAATCTTCTGAAGTCTCTTTCAGATTGCGACCCGATACGAGTAGCGCCAACAGCAGGCATGGTCCTAAAACTACCGCCGGATATGTAGAATGCGGTTGGGCTCACAGATGTCTATTTTCTTAGGGACGCACTCGGCTGGTAGGATCTACTGGATGCGCGGTCTAACATGTGCTCGCGCAGATCCGAGTTTACTATTTGCGCTAAAGATCTTTCTGGGAGTCTGTTTCCTCTTGCTTCTGTATTTGCCCATCCGAACTCTTCTGCCTCATCCAGGTTCCATCACACATACACTGACGAACAGCCTCAAGACACTGAACAATCCTCATGGCTACAGAGAGGTGGAACACCCACTACCTGCTTCGATCAACTTCACTATCCCCGCATATTGTACCGGAGGTACCAACCAGTCCAAGACCTCGAACCCCAGCAACTCACCCGCCCCCCCTTAATCACTCCAGACGACCTTTCCCGGCAATTCAACCGCTACGACGACGACGAGGCCCTGATATATGGCTTTGGACTTCGGATGCAGGGGCTACACTAGGCAGCACATTATTAAGAATTCGTTGTATTTGAAATGGTCAAATATACATCACCGAATATCACTGGGATGGATAGATAGCTCGCAAAGTCTTCTCTTCATCCTTGCTTGCTAAACTAGTGGTAAGGACGGAAGTATATATTAAAAACAGAACCAACCTCTGACATCTCCGCTTTCTTTCCTCAGTGTTCCAAAACATAAGAAAGAAAGAAACATTCTGCATAATCTCTGAACAAAAGAAATCCATCACAAAGACTTCTGCCTTCCTGCGCCTTTGATCCAATGTCCAACTCTTGTTCTTTCATCTCCTTTCGCCATCATGCATTCATTTTGATAGCTGGAATCCCATAGTTGTTAGGGTATGATAGTTAGTTTGGGGTACGACCGGTTTAGGGTCGTGACTGCCACTTGGGGGTTTTTCCTGTTGTGTGGGTTTTTCCTGTTTTGTGTGTTTGTGCGCTCTCTTCTGTAACTTTATCTAGTCTGAGCTACCAGTAGAGAGCTTCCTGTATCGTACATCGAACATCCACATCTTTATCACCATATACCGGAACCACCACCTACGTGCTTTCTCCGTGCTTCGTGCCGTTACCTACGCTACCCCAGTCATCATTGGGTTGTGAGCAAGCTGCCATCAGAGTGTCGCTATCACATTTAACGGTCTAAGCTCTTTCCCATCCATCAACGGAAACATATTTCCCGCGCTTCCGCACTTGCATATAACAAAGGAAGCTAAAGCATCACGAACAGGATTAATTGATTTATACACGTTGTGCATTTATCTCTCAAGGATATGATGGATATTCGATGTCCCGCCAGGGATAAGAACTAATCGGACGGGATGTTTTCGTGGATGATGCGGTAATTGGCAACCTCGCTGTTGACAAGATTATTGATTTTTCAAACTAGAAGTAGGACTTTGGTGGGGGTTAATTTTTAGCGACAAGGTTCAGGCACAGTTCGGGTGCGAAGGCAAAGCAATCACTTGTATATGGAAGATATCAAAAGGGTAATAAAGAACGAAATGGTTGACCGTGAAATAGGAAACGACAAATGGCAAAGACAAAGAGCGACGGTTTCAACAGATAACAACAGCCCAGGATACTCCTCCTTTTATCTACAAAACTTGGTCCTATTCTCCCACTGACTTCTCGCCCGCTTTCCTCCTTCATTCAAATGAACAAGAACCTGTTTGCCTATTCTAATCGGTGAAGTGGTGTGCGGTAATGTGACATGGAAGCTGCTTGTTGTTTGGTATTCTGTTATATTGCAATAGGAGTTTGTAGGTGTCTGAGAGTAATTCGTAGTACAGCTTCTGAGTTGCAGGTTGTGTCAAACTAGTTGTAGTGCGACGTCGCAGTTGATAGTCATTTTGAGGTTGGCAGTGGAACAGAGGAGTGTTAGGTCCTGCAGGATTGTTGGCTGAAACCTGTTGCTAGTCGCTGGTGCTGATTGATGTCGGTTTTCCGATGATAGTGAGTAGCAAAGACAAGCGGATCTTCAACATTAATGGTAAAGGGCAACAAAGCAGCCATGCATGTAACCATTCCGATGTAATCTTGTAATCTTAGAGAATCAAGCGTGTTGTTGGAAAGCGAAGAGGTACTGTGGGGTGAAATATGGTACTACGCATTTTTAGATAGGTTTAGTTTTCTTTATACAGAGGAGATTGAGTGAGCAGGTTAGATAGTCACGGGGAAGGACAAGGTTGTGGTCTGGGGAGGTGAAGGGGTTTAGTAATCACTGGTTGCATCGTGGGGCTTTCTGTGGCAGGAACGACGGAACTCAGCTTGTACCTAGACACGACAGCGAGATTCTGGGGAAACAGCGGAACGGGATATACAGAAAAGTTTTTTTCATCAGCGTTTTGTGATCATCGTCGAGGACACTTGATCAGTACTGGGAGTGCGAGCGGTGTTTGCCCACTCGAGTCCTGTGAACGTTTTCCTTTGTGTTCGATCATTTTCTGTTTGTTTGCTGTTCTTTGGTTTTGTCTCCGGACTCGAAACAGCGATTATCTTCCGCCCGGGGGAGAGTATTCTTTCAGTACCTTGGCTACTGCCAAAATTCTCTTATAACACACTAGAATTGTCACCACCGAAGAAATCTCGCCACTACTATGGTTCAGTGCCCCGATCTCACCTGCACTGTACTGGCACCCCTCATATCTTGAAGAGCGGCTCAGGTTGAGAAATTTAAATTAAAGCTCCTATATATTGTCTTACGCCCCTCCCACCATATTGTTTTCTCAAACTCTGAATTGCGCTGTAAGTATTTCCCAACTCCATGCCATCCGTCACTTTCAACCAGGGGAACCTGTGACAGATTTAGGTTTATTGCAAGATAGCATTGATATTTGGCCAGGCTCGGGGAAATCTACTCGTGGAAACGCCAATGGATAACTCTATAGCTGTGAGGGCGGTCTGGTGCTAGCTGTATTCCCAAAACATAACCGTTTCAACAGTCACTGTGAAAAAAGCACAGAATATCAAAAATAGGGTCATATATCTTCCATTTTTCTTCTCGTGCGGGCTTAGTTTGTTGTGTACTTAATCTTGATTTTTGCAGGTTAACACCTAGTCTAACGTAAAAACTCAAATAATTACACAATGTGCTTGTTGAAAATGCACAATGGTTCTATATCTCAGACAAAGTTGTGACACGGATGGCAGATGGCTGAGTATACTTTCGTTCGAAGAAGGTTCCTGGATTGAAGGGTATGGTGTCAGAAGTGCCATGCTGTGTTTTGTTCAAGAGTTATAGGAACCAGAAACGTTTGAGATCTTGTAGGAATTGGCACTAGGGAATAGTAGAGGTTAGGAATTTAATTAAGGTTGGCTAGGAGTTGGGACGTATCGGTGTGGCACTATGATTTAGAAATGGAAGACTGTATCAGGGTAGTAGAAAGTGGGAAGATTAGGGAAATAGTCTGAGAGGATGAAACCACAAAGCGGAATAAGGAATAATGGTTTTAGGAAAGCTAGAGAGAGCTCTGTCGGAACAGGGAGGATTGAGAGGTTGGTGGTGGAAAAACAAGAAGTACTCGGGGGGGTAACCAAAAGTCGGGCGCACCCCATATACTTTAACTAGTGCTTTCCACCATACAAACCCGTTTTGTGGCTTTTTTTGTAAGGGAGACAAATCGGGCGCACCCCCAGAATAGGAAATAAACCCAGACATTTCGTGGCACCGCGCCGCACTTACCCTCGTACCTGAGTACAGCAAGGAGGATGATTGATATGGTGGTCGGTGGGGGGGCGTGCGGGTGGCGAGACATCTTAAGACTGGGGTGTTTCACAGGTCGGCACCTGGAGCTTGGATGTGAGGACGAGTAAGATACCTGTTTAGCACACAATAAGGCTGGAAGTGCAACAAATAGCCAAGTTTACAGAATACGGTAGTCTGAGCCCCAGTAGTGGAGGACCTTCTTCCCTCTGCCTTACGTCATGATCCAATTTTCTGAAATATATCACGAGGATTTTTTTCCGACTTCTCATCTCTACCCGAGCGCGGGGGTAAAGTTAGGGCTGGGTTGTGACTGCGTTTTCTTATTAACTCCCACCAAACTGTTTCCCCCGGGTTGGTAAATCGGTAATCTTGTTAACAACGACACAGTCAAATACCACATCATCACATTACCGCGTCACCAGAATTTTCAATCTTCTTTCTGCCTCAATGCCTGCAACTAATCCACCAATGAGCAACCCGGGTAGGAGTTCTAAGCATCAAGCCAGTTCCCAGCAACCCGCTCTGCCGCTTAGCTCTGATTCAAATGCGAGTGGCTTGATGTTTCTTGGTCCTCCGGCAGTTGGCAGCGGGGGTGAGGTACACGGGAATGGGGGGGAGGTACACGGGAATGGGGGTGAGGTACACGGGAATGGGGGTGAGGTACACGGGAATGGGGGTGAGGCACACGGGAATGTGGGTGTTTCGCCCGGTGTCTCGCCTGGTGCCCAGGCTCCGACACTCAACCCGAACTCGCATGAGACCACTGCTACGCCTGGCCTTATGGCTGGAGGTGGCTCAAGCCAGCAGTACCCCATGCAACATTATCTGTTTGCGCAGCAGCTCCTGGCGGAGCAGGAAGCCATGTGGTTCCAACGCTATCACGATGAGATAAAGGAGCTTGAAGACAGTTTCTATCTCCAGTCACGGAAGGACAGAGCAGAGTGGTATAAGCGCTATGACGAGAAAAACGAAGAGATTCTGGAGAAAACTGCGGAGATTGCAAAACTTAGAGTAAAGTCCTTACCTCTGATTTTGCAGCAATTTCTAACTGCTATATAGGCTGAGGTTTTGTTTAGAAAAGAGGACATCATGAAGTTAGAGGGAAATTACAACCTCCACGGCGCCTTGGGTAAGCTATTATTACATTACTTATCAATTTGGTTGTTACTAATATTCAGCTGCAGGACGGATTGAGTATCAGGCTAAAATGATCAAAAAAATCGCGACTGATGGCCCTCCCGGGGTTCAGGCTGGACTGGATGCACTCGCTCAGACCCCAGAATTCACTCAGGTTCTTCAGGAAGAAGTAACCGCCCGTAATCTTGTACTCGAAGATGTCACCCCCTGTATCTCTTCCATCTATTACCATGCATCCAAACGGGCACCTGGTAACGATCCTATAATCACCATTTACACAGAGGATCATTCGATGGAACAACGGGCTGTACTTGCTGCCTTTCTGAGGATACAGAGACGTTGGCCGCATGGGCTTGGATGGAGGGAAGCGAAAAGGATAAGGTAGACTAAGTTCTAGGTCGGCAACTTTGTTTTACTGGGTCACAAGGTTTTTACCGGTCTCAATGTGTGGCGTGCTATGGGGGGTTAAACTGTGAAGTCCTGCAAGGAACGTTGTTGCTGTTCATAGCAGTAGGAAGTTGGGGGTTCAAATACATGATCAAAACTCTGAGGCTGCAGTGGATCTATCTGGTACAGGTGACAAGAGGGGTGTGGATACCTCCAGGTGCAATAAAACATCCAGTGAAGCTACGTAATTAGCGAAACCTGATTCTGTAAAAATACCCCTGACCTTGAATATCTGTGCCAGTCAGTCGGCACCTTCATGATGAAATAGGACAGAGCCTTTCTGGAAGAGTGACGACTACATGCATCACTCCAAGGAGAGGTGATAATATTAGCTATCGCGATATATGTGATTGAAAATCACTACTAGTCAGGCTTCGGTGAAGGATGTTTTCTCTCCACCTTTTCTATCTTGTTGTCATCTGTTACTAGTTTCCTTTGTCACTCATTATAAACCAGGTATAGAAACTGTTACACCTGATTTGTAGACTATCTATGAGGATTCGCATATATATTGCGGGCAAACAGTACAGGGCTCACTCCGGGAACAATGAAAACCAGGCAGATCAGTCAATGAATCACATAAGTTCGCATCAATACATGATCTACCTAGAGTACTGGACTGTTATTCCCATTTTTGAGTTGAATGCAATGTTTGGTTTCGTGGCGTGTGAATGCTTTACTTAGATTGATCCCCGAGAGGGGCAATGTCTGATTCAATTGGCGAGTACAACAGGGGAATTGAGTAGGATTATGGAGGGAGGGAAGGAGTCAAGGATTTCGGCGCCTAGGTAAAGCCAGAGCTAGGGCCATGGCTGCGAGGCATAGGTCAGGTGTGGTACGATTGTGGCCGAATGCCTATCTTCAAGGCGGCCGGAGACGGCAGAAGGTATACGGAAGCTAGAACGGGAGGGAGTTAATCACGAACTGCGAGGGAATTCAGGTCGGTCAGCATTCTCCCAGGCGGCTGGAGGTGGGGGTGTGGGGCTGCTGAAGCTTCTGGAGCGGGGTGAGGTCAATGCCCAATCACGAGATGAGTATGGGTGCGCCCAGCTCACCTATGCAGCTGGTGTATAGGGGAGAGTCAGTGAGGAAATGAGTTTTCCTGGAGGGAAGTAAAAACGAGAGGACATACGGTGTATTGAGCCGGTAAGATTTTATTTTATTTGCTCAAATAGTTTCCTGTCACTCCAATTTCGATAAGCAAGTGTTCTCAGCCGTCCGGGGGTCCGGTGGGGAAGCCAAGAGCCCTAGACGGGAGGGGACGGCTATCAATAGTTCGCCCGGGGCGGTAGAAGTACATGCCGGACGGCTGGCCCTACGGGTGAGACGTGCTAGTTTGGGTAGGGGTTGTGGACGGCAGGGGACTGCAAGGGGCCGCAGAGGACGCTTGAGGACGGCGGGGGGTGGTTGAGGACGGCCAGGGAAGATAAGGGACGGCGGGGGGCTGCAGGGGACGGTGGGGACGGCCGGGGGCGGCATGAGTGATGTCCTATGATTCGGAATGCTTCGTTTGGAGGTGTATGATTCCAGCTTGGCTAGTACCGGAGGTCCAAGCACTAGGACTGTAGTCCCCTACAGTCCGTCCTATGATCCCAAAGAATGCGGACTATGAGCCGTAGTCCGTCCAGTGCTCGTCAGAAGACAGATGCACTGAACGGCTGAGAACACTGGACTAGGTAGTAGTAGGAAGATAGAGAGGGAAGAGTGGTAGAGAGGGATGGTGCTGAGAGTGGTGCTTCTGTTCTTCATAGCAATGAATTCTCGTTGCTGATATGTGCCGAAGATTGTTGTTCAATGTGCTAAGGTACTGGAGGCTTCCCTTGTTGTGAGGTGGGAAGCATAGGACTTTTAGGCTAAACCAATGATTGCGTACGCATGCTTGTTGGCCCTGTGTGGTTAACAGCCGCCCATACGTGAGAATGAAGTTCGCTTACACCTCTCCCACTTGCCCCTCCAACGCAAACAGCCACATTTGCCAAAATTCTGCCTTCAAGTTTCACTCACTCTATGTTTCCTGCTTATCCACCAACCGCCTACCAGGACACTACTCTCCATCCCCCAACCAGCCTGCCCCGTGGACAGACTCACTATATGTTTCCTGCTTATCTACCAACCGCCCACCAGGGCACTACTCTCTATCCCCCAACCAGCCTGCCCCGTGGACAGACTCACTATATGTTTCCTGCTTATCTACCAACCGCCCACCAGGGCACAACTCTCCATCCCCCAACCAGCCTACCCCATGGACAGACTTGCGAAATGGACTCGAATGAATACGGAATTGTTACAACCTATGGCTATGCACCCCGACCGGGTCCAATTCAACCTGCACCCTACTTCCTGCCAGTGTATAATAATCTTCTCCAAGAGCAGCTATTCAGGGAAGATCAGGCTCTATGGCACCAGCGCTATAGAGATCTCCGCAACGATTGTCAAGCTACATTGGAGGCACAGTTAATGGAATCTCGCATTGAGTGGGAAAAGCATTTTGAGGAGAAGGATAAACAGATTAATGAGCAAACTGCTCAAATTGTAGAGCTTAAGGTTTGGTCACGATTCTGACATGTCATTCTTGCTGCTAGTTCTTACTGGTATATAGGTTCAGATTTTCGAGGAAAAGTCATGGAGGATAAGGATACAGGAAAACTTTAACATTAGGGGCCGGCTAGGTAGGTTGTCAAACAACATGAGAGCAGAACATTTACTGAAGTTGAAATGTAGAAACCATTGCCGATGAGGGGAAAGAAAAAAAGGATGTGGTGTTAAGTGAAGATGCGGTTGGATATCAGGCAGTCCTGAGCGAACTAGCAAAGACTGAAGCCTTTAGTACAATAGTGAAGGAGGAGATGGGGGACCATTCGGTTAGTAAAAGTGAGGTACTCCCATGTATCCACCGTGCCTATGACCATGTATCCCAAAATGGACATGGGGATACAGATCTAATCACAGTCTATGATAAGCACCATACATCATCGGAAGTGGCAGCCATGGTATGTTTTCTCAGGCTGCAAGAGAGGTGGGACATGGAGAAAAAACTTCAATGGAGGGAAGAGGTGGCTCCTGATTACACAAAGAATTGAGCTCTGCTGCTTATTTTTCCTTTCAAATCTGTTCCTGTGCAGTACTTCTGATTTGGTCTTTACAACTAGCCTGGGGTGGAGGGGGGTCAGTTTCTTTTGTCACCAAGCTCGTACATAAAGCAGGACAAAATATCTCAGGGGCCGAGGTTCATTCGTCCACACTTCAGTGTTCTTCCATCTCATATCTGCTTCCCGTCACTTGCGCCACAATCTCCTCCTAATACAATGGCCACACTCTGAATCAGCTATCATATGCATACGTACTAGTCGGGGGATGTACAAACTATGAAAATATTTTCACCTCCCTTGTTTGTCCTTCCTTCATCCCGCTCTCCCCTTACTTCCGGTGAAAAAGTTTCCTCAAGTATTTCATTTCATCAACTTATCACAATAAATCAATCATCACCTCTACATAAGTGATTTCACCACACTATGTAAAATCCTCACCATAAATAATTTACTCGGCAGCCACTATTTTCAACACAAACCATTATTCAAAGAAAAATTCCTCTTTTTTTCAGCGAAAAAGCTTTTCATTTCGAACAAAACGGAGCTGGTTGCGAGGGGATGAGGGGCACCCAGCACGGAGTGTTCATAGCGGCTATCGTTGCTGAGATTGCTGGGGCCCTGTTGGGATCCTCCTCGGCTGCCTGATCCTCGTGGTTAAAGTCTGCATCGCCAGCCCCGATTGCACCATTGTTGCATATGTAGGCATGGTGGAGGTCAGAGAGAATTTGTTCATTGTCAGGCACAGGCAGTGGCTAACAAGATAGGACTAATAAGCATGTGTGAGTAACGATTAGTTTACGCTCAACGCTATCCTGCGCTCCCCACAACACAAGTAGGGTGGTTGCCTTTAACCTACTACACTCAATAACCTCCAGGAATAGGGCCTTCTACATGGAACCTGGAGCTCGTTCCCTAACCTTGTCAGTCCTGACATCTTCTACATTACCGTCAACTTCCTCGACCTTATTTTTCCGAATCAGACTTGACCCTCCTACTAAAATATTATCCGCTTTGGTGTCATCTGCTACTGGGCAGTCTGACCGGACGGCTGCTGCTTGACTATCACCTTCCCCGACATCATCTGTGTGGATGCCTGCACCACTGTCATCTCTAGCAAGCTTTCTTCCGGGCGCCTACGCTAGGGAAATTGCATACAATACTTTACTACTACTAAGGTCGAGACTACGGAGATGGCACTGAAGAACTGCCATGTCCAAGGTAGGCCAACCGGCCCAGCGGATCGTGGGAGGCACGGGTGGATTAGGGATTGAGGAAGCGACGGGGTGGTGGGGTAGCGGGTGTTGGGGGGATAGGGGACCTGTGGAAGGGTTTTTTTATATTGTTATGAATTTCTTTCTGTAGTGAGCCTTTAATGCATATACCTCTAATACCATTATTTGGTTTCCGGCAGTGGTGTACTCTCTCTTATATGATCTTGCTCTTCTCTGCGCATGGATTGCAATGGCAGAATTAGGTGGATGAATAGGTTTATCCTCCGGCTACCATTATGCCAGAGTCGGAATTTGTGGGTTCCCAATAGCCGGGCTCCGACACTATCCACCCCCAGGCAGTGATCTCAAGCGGCCAGTCCGTCCGACTTTGGGCACGGCCGGACTGACCCAGGCTTTTTCAGGGACGGCCGGGCCGGACTGTGGGCAAGCCGCTTTCCAAAACCAAAGCCGGGCCCGGCCTGGGTCACCTGCAGGCTTTTGGTATTTCCACCCTGACCCTAATACCCAAAAATAACTTCCCGAGTATTAGGGTCAGGGTTGAAACAGGCTATCGCTAATTGGACTTTTGACTTTATGCGTACTGGAAGCTCTTATGTCGGAGGAGGATATCTTCATCATAATTCTTTCGTGTTATGTACTCTCTAAATCTTGTATAATATCAATAATAGCCTGCTTGGGAGATAAAATTTTGGTGAAGATGAGGCTGGAGATAGTATCTCGGCTAAGATTAATATACCATAATAAATTCAATATTAATATTCAGCTATATAGCAGAGAGCGGCACCCTCAAGCTTATCAACTCTTAATTGTAGCGCAATCCCAGGGTAAGCCAGCCCGAATAACAAAATAATTGTGCTAAGTGATGAGTGGAAGGATCATGGTCGCGTAGTGTGGATATGAAGAAAATCGTTGTTCAGTACTTGCATAGAGGACATTTCCGTGTCTTAAGTGAAATCTACTAGCAGCGCTGTAAGTTTCTTGTTCTATTCCCATATTCTGAGTGATTAGCCATGAAAAGCTTGCAGGCAGTTCACAGATACCTGCAGGCTGCCTGGGCATCTGGCGGCTTTGGCTGGGCATCTACGGGCTTTGGCTGGGCATCTGTGGGCTTTGGCCTGGGTTGCCTACCTCTCGACCTGGCGGTTGCCTGGGTGCCTGCAGGCTTTGGCGGCCATTAATAATTTAAGCCGGACTGACCCAGGCTTTTCAACACCACGGCCGGACTGGCCGGACTGCCGACCCATGGTCCGGACCATGGTCCGGACTGACCGCTTGGGAACACTGCCCCGAGGGCCCCGATTTCTTGATACCCTACCTGTGACTCTAGTTGAGATAGTTACGCTAATTTTTTTTAGTTTTATTATGTGGAGTGGTGTAGTTAAAAGGATTTTTGAAAGAGTTATAGTTATTGCTGAAAGATTGTGATGCCTTTGAATTTTGACTGGTGAGGATGCGGTCGGGAGCAAGATGTTGATTATCTTGGGGTCAGCTAACCATATTTCTTGCAATAGTGGAAAAGAGTGATTGGTGGCAAGCCCTTGTTGGTTGCTGACAACGTTTCTACCGCTGGAATTGTACTAGCCAATTTCAAAAGTAAGTCCCTGACGTGAATGGACCGAATATGGAAAAAGAGTTTTTTTTTAGAAAAAATGGACCGAGCGCCAGGGGGTTCCTTGGTAATGGCTTTCGGCTTCCGTGACCCCCTGGTGTTCGGTCCATTCATGCCAGGGACTTGGAGGCGATATTCGAAGTGAGTAGGGTGAGAGTTGTGCCAGTCAACAGGCCAAAAGTGAGTTGGCAGTACTGTATATTACATGAATCATAGAGGAGATAGGCTGGGATTTATGTTATAAACTCGTGCACATCACGTCTGATCATATTACCTTTGCATTGCTAGAAGAGTGAAATTGGTTTCATGGGCTGAGCGTGGTTTCACAAGAATGTTCTTGGCACAGAAAACGAGCTGGGCCAGCGACGCTGTTTTAACAGATCTCCGCTTCTCTTTCACTAAACCACACCCCGCTTTCCTTCTGCTCCTAGCAATATCATCAACCGACCATCCTATACTCCGCTTTGACAGAGCAAGCAATAGACAATCAAAAATGTCTCAATATACCATCAATAAGAGCAACAACTGTCTCAATACTACGGACTCTTATAATACTACTAATGAGTGGAACGACTGTACCGTCGCCGAGGACCTGCCTCCACTCCTAAGCTGGCTATCACCACTCGACCCCGGCTTGCGACATAGCGACATTCAAGAGCGCCGAGTTAATGATGTCGGGGAATTGCTCATTACCACTGAGGAATTTAGAAGATGGAGCGGATTAAGTGAGGAAGGTAAGGGGGATGAGGTAGTTCTGTTCTGCTATGGAAATCCGGGTGTCGGAAAGACATTTATTAGGCAACTCGGATTATTCTGCGGTGGGAGGAGTGAAATGGTGCTAACATGGTGTGATGATAGTTCTCTGATAGTTCTCTGATAGTCGATAGACTAGCCGATAGGGCTAAAGGACAAAACACTGCCGTTATATGTTTTCCTTTGATTTTGCGGCGCGGAACGAGCAGAAAGCCACCAGTATGCTGGGCTCCCTGCTGAAGTAGGTGATCAGTGGAATGGAAAGGGTCCCGGAGGATATGTCGCGATCACTGCAGGAGGAAAAGAAGGCTGTAAGTGGACGCAAGCCACAACTTGGTGATATCGTGAAGATGGTGCAACTTATAACGTCCTCACAGCCCACGTTTATGGTCATTGACACGCTTGACGAATGTACTCTTGTTCAGCGATTTCGGCTTTTTGATTCATTGAAAGAAATCGTCGGCAAGTCCCTGGATACCCGAAATATTTGTGACGGGAAGGTCTCATATTCGCGCCGAGATTGAACGGTCCCTTGCCAGGCGATAAGCGCCTCAGTTGGTCCAGCCAGGGACGATATAATCAGATTCCTTTGAGCCAGACTGAGCGAGGACGAAACACCGGATGCTATGGACGAGCCTCTAGAGGCAGACATTCTGGAGAAGATTCCCGGAGCTATACCGGAAATGTGCGTAGTGGCTATGGTGCTGAGAATCTAATCTAATTTTACCGGCTAATATATATATTTAGGTTTCTACTCGTTTCCTTCAATATTGAAGCAATCCTGCAAGAGGCAACAATATATTGGAGACGAGAAATGCTGGAAAAATAAAATGACTCCTAGGTTGAGGTTGAGTGATGCCTACGGCACAACGGACGGATAAAGGCGCAGGGTGGGGATAAATCAAGACTCGGGATGGGGGTTTTGATGTGGATCAGTCATGCGGAGCTGCCATTGAAGGCAAATCAGCTCTGCCATGCCCTGGCAATCGAGCTGGGCTCTACAGATTTCAATGCCGGCAACACACCTTCGATTACGACATTGGTCGGATGCTGTCAAGGGCTTATTACTGTGGATAAGGAAGCATCAACTGTACGACTGATCCATTTTACTCTCAAAGAGTATTTTTCCGCCGACCCTGATATTTTCAGCAGACCTCACTCATCAATGGCAGAGATCTGCTTGACATATCTGAATTCCAAACAGGTCAAGGCCCTTCCAGCCAATGCCCCTCGTCGTCATTCCTCCTTCAATGATGACTATCCCTTTTTAGAGTATTGTTCTTCATACTGGGGAGTCCATACAAACCACGATCTCTCAGACTGTTCCAGATCACTTTCCCTGCAGCTGCTTCAGGAATTCGATGACCATGTATCCATCTACTTCCTTATAAAACACCTAGGAAGTCTTGAACTCAGCGGCTTCTGGTACTTATATGAGCTTAGTGTCGTGCAGTGCGCATCGCTCTTCGGAATTATTGAGATTGTAGCTGCTTTAATACGGATACAAGGTTATGGCACCAAGTGGGGGTGGCATTTGGGGATCCACCACTTGCATCGGCTGCCCGTAACGGACACGAGGAAGTGGTGAAAATGCTGGTAAGGTGGGAAGGGGTCGACCCTGACGAGCCGAATAATTATGGCCAGGAACCGCTCTCCCGTGCAGCTGGGTACGGGCGTAAAGGGGTAGTGGAGATACTGCTTGAGCGGGCAGAGGTTAACCCCGACAGAATAGATGATCTCGGCCGAACGCCGCTGTCCTATGCGATTGGGAATGAACATGAGGAGGTGGTCATGATAAATACTCGGGCGGGCAGGGGTCAGCACCGATAGGATGGGCAACAATGGCCGAACGCCGCGTTCGCATGCTGCTGGGCATGGACAAGAGGTGATGGTGAAAATACCACTCGGGTTGGAAAACGTCGACGCGGACGGGCCAGAAAACAAGGGTAGAACACCGCTCTCGTATGCCGCTGAGGAGGGACATGAGGGAGTGGTGAAAATGCTGCTTGAGCGGGAAGAAGTCGGCCCCGGTAAGCCAGATAACCATGGCAGAACACCCCTCTTGCATGCCGCTGGGTATCAGAATGGCCCTGTCACTGCCGAGGGAGTGGTGGAATTCACGAGCGGAAGAGGTAAATTCTAATCAGCCAGATAATAAGGGCAGAACACCCCTGTCGCATGCGGCTCAGGTAGGATTTGAGTGAGCGGTGAAAATACTACTTGGGCGGGCAGAAGTCGACCCCAACAAACCAGATAACCATGGTAGAACACCGCTCTCGCATGCCGGTGGAAATCGGAATATCTCTGCCACTGCCGAGAGAGTGCTGAAATTACTTCTGGAGCAGAAAGAGGTCAACTCCGATCAGCCGGATCATGATGGCAGAACACCGCTGTCGCATGCGGCTGAGGCAGGATTTGAGCGAGCGGTGAAAATACTATTTGGGCGGGCAGAAGTCACCCCCGACAAGCCAGACAATGACCGCAGAACCCCTCTCTTGCATGCTGCTAAGCACGGATTTAAGGGAGCTGTTGGAATGCTACTTGGGCGGGAAGAGGTCAACCCTGATAAGCCAGATAATAATGGCCTAACAGCACTCTCGCATGCCGCTGAGTGTTGTAATTACTCAGCCACTGCCGAGGGAGTGGTGAAATTACTACTGGAGCCGAAGGAGGTCAACTACGATTGGCCAGATAATGAGGGTAGAACACCGCTGTTGAACGCCACTGAGGCAGGATTTGGGGGAATGGTGCAAATACTACTCGGGCAAGGAGATGTCAATCCTGAAAAGCCGGATAATCTCGGCCGACCACCGCTCTCGTATGCCTCTAGTGGTGGGCATTCATATGAGACTGAGGCATATATGAAAGTGGTGAAAATGCTATTGGGGCGGGAAGAAGTCACCCCCGACAAGCCAGACAATAACTGTAGAACGCTTCTCTCGCATGCTGCTGAGCACGGATTTGAGGGAGCTGTGGGAATGCTACTTGAGCGGGAAGAGGTCAACCCTCACATGCCATATAATCTCGGCCGAACGCCGCTCATGTTAGCAACTAGCGGTGAGCATGAGGGGGTGGTAACCCTGTTACAGTCTCACAAAGCAGTGGGTCTTGCACGACCCAACGCTAAACAGTCACCGCCTCATCGAAGCTACTGCTATTTCTTCTAATTCCCATGCTGTTATTCATGGAAGCCGCCCTAAGATATGATCCCTTCTTTGTCCAAGGAAATTTCATGAGATTGGGAGTGCACATATATGTTATTATAACCATCTGAAACAGGATATCTAATGTACTTGGGTCAGGAGTTATGAATTTCTGTTTACGGTTTGGAGTTGTTGGGAGGGCCTAGTCGCCGGAATGAAATAGTCTTATTGCCAGAACATCGAGTGTATGCCTAGGAGTTTTGTCTTTCTCCTATTCTATCTAATTTTTCTAACTGTTGTAGGTTCTTACTTGCACCATTTTTCATCTAGTACGGTTCGTTTTTCCTCTCTTAATTTCCTATTCCCCCACTTCCCCCTATCTAATAGATCGAGCGTAGATAGAGTCCTGTTTTTTTTCTTTTTTCTTTTTTAGTTAGATCAAAAGCAGTGTGCTATATCATAATGATGCCCTAGTCATTCCCAACAAGGAACCTCATCTTGCTGATTCGGAAGTACAATCCTGCGAATGGGGGAGATAGAATAGGGGGGAGTGTGGTAACATGATTTGATTTGTGAAAGGACTATTTAAACTTATTAGATTTGTGGGGTTTTTAAACTTTGATCCACGACGATAGCGAGAACGAAACAAGACGAGTGATGAGCGGTGAAACCAAACGAAACGCCAAGTGCTGTAACTCACAACGAAAGCGATCGCACATTCGGGTGCGGGGAGATCTTTTTCATTTACAACAACCAAAGACACAGGATCAACGATGGTTACTTCAACAATCAGCTAACAGCTATCACGGGAGTATATATCAACTACAAAAGCATCATATGCATCCATGAGCTACGATGCAATTGCATGTAAGCCTCCTCTTACCTGTGAGCACTCCCGGGCTAACAAAAGAAACAAACACTCTCCTGCCTCCGGGATTTGAGATATTCCACGCTGGCCTTACAGTGCTCCAGCCTTCCCCCCCGGGCTTTCCCGGGGGCTGCACGGTCCCGAAACTATCGGGCATTCCTGCATTCGAAATGCTTTCCAGACACACGCCCGGAAGCCGAATCATCTGTCCGAATCATCAGCGCGTTTCCGAAACACAAACAAGCGCGTTCGCAGAAGCTATCCGAACGACAAAGAAACACTCGAGAGAGTATGGTGAGCAGCATAATTTCCAACAATATGGTTCAGACAAATCTCCGGATATGCGCCTGGGATCGGCGCAGCGCAGGAAGGAAGGATGTGGGAGGGAGAGATGGATGCGAGGAGGCTATGGAGTCTGAAGAGGTTTTCTTTGTGACGTTTGTTCCGCTCTTTGTTAGCATAATAGTTTAATGGAAGGGGAAGGGGACAAGTATGGAAGGAAATGGAGCTAATGGTGGAAAGTTCGCACGGGTCATTCGGCAACCACAACCACCGACCGACGTTTGCTTTCTGAGAGAATATTACCGCACCTATACCTATAAAATTATTATAACCATGCTTACGCACTCTCGGGGGTGGTTGACTCTGATCTTCGGCGATTGTAAGGGGGGGACATTTTGTCCCTGAGGAGCGATGATTTGGGAAAAGCGGGGGTGTTACCATCCTTCGCTGTTTGCTAAGCCAGAAGTGTGAACTCCACTTTTTCCCGCGACTGGAGCTGTGTCGTGATCGATGGGAGGAGAATCTGAGGGCGGCTTTGTTGTTTTATTTCTACCTATGTTTTTACTATTAGTTAGAGTATGGAGCATCATGGAGTTGAGAGCGTGAGCAAGCAGAAGAATAGAAGTGAAGTTCCTCTATCTAAGTTGTGTGTTAGCAATTAGTTTCTATCGGGTTTTTTGAACAGACCAACGCCCTCAGGTTACTACGGCAACAAGGTGGGTTAGGGTTACTGGAGTGCAGCGCTCTACACGCACTTAGCCTTATTTAGAGGACAAAAACTATAATTAGAGAATTGCAGTTTGAATGTCGTAACCAGAGCCCCACTTGAATACCGCGAAGAATTGGGAACCATCTGCTTCCGTATAGTACTCGAGTGCAGTGAATGAGTGACCCGGTTGAGCCCCCAACCCCGCCAGGTCATGAAACAGCGGATATGGCCTACCGGTATTCAATACCCATCTGTCCGCGGTAAGAATAGGCACCCATTTCGGACAGCTACAAGAACCCCTACAAAGCACTGTACTGTACTAGTATAATTTTCAATCATGTGAAAGGGTGTAGCTAAAGGTTACTTTAAGCAGTGAGAACTAGTTATGTCGCTTCGGCAGGTACAGTAAAAACTCTTGTAATCCGCTATCAGCTTATCAGCCATGATCAGCCCTTTAGCCTGAGATAGATTTAGCCTCGCAGGTTAATGGAATTGCGAATAGGTGTCAAATTGCCTAGTCCGAACGAGGAGTGCGCAGTAAGTTATTTTGCATCCGAGTAGTAGCGAGAAGAGTGATATTGGTTTCATAGGAATGTTCTTGGCACCAAAGAGTAGGCCTGCGACGCTGGTTTAGTAGCCCCCCCCCGCTTTCTGCCGCTCCCAGGAATATCATCAACCGACCATCTCTACTTTGACAGAGCAAGCAATACACTACCGAAAATGGCTCAATATACCATCAACGAGAGCAGCAACTGCCTCAATACTGCGAACTCTTATAATACTACGACTAATAATGTGTAGAACAATTACACCGTCGCCAAGGACCTGTCTCCACTCCTTACCTGGCTATCACAACTTGACCCCGGCTTGCGGCATAGCGACATTCAAGAGCGCCGAGTCAATGATGTCGGGGAATGGCTTATGGCCACTGAGGAATTTAGGAGATGGAGCGGGTCGAGTGAGGAAGGTAAGGGGGATGAGGTAGTTCTGTTCTGCTATGGAAATCCGGGTGTCGGAAAGACATTTATTAGGTAACTCGAATCATTCTTCCGAGAGAGGAGTGAGATCGTGCTAACATTGCAGATGACAGTTCGCTGGTAGTGGACAGGCTAGGCGATTTGACCAAAGGGCAAAACACTTGCCGTTATATGTTTTTACCTTGATTTTGCGGCGCGGAACGAGCTGACAGCCACCAGTATGCTGGGTTCCCTGCTGAGCCAGATGATCAGTGGAATGGAAAGGGTCCCGGAGGATATATTGGAGGCCTTGCAAGGGCAAAGAAGGCAGTTCATGGACGCAAACTGCAACTTGGTGATATCGTGCAGATGCTGCGACTCATCACGTCCTCGCAGCACACATTTATATTGACGCTCTCGGTGAATGTACTGCCGTACAGCGATTTCGGCTTTTTCATTCGTTGAAAGAAATCTTAGAGAAGTCGCATACCCGAATATTCATTACCGGAAGGCCTCATATTCGCGCCGAGATTGAAAGGTGCCTTGCTGGGAGAGTGGTAAGTGTCCCGGTTGGTCCCGCTAGGGACGATATTATCTCATTCCTTCGTGCTAGACTGAGGGAGGACAACACCGGATGCTATGGCTGAGACTCTAGGGGCGGACATTCTGGAGAATATTCCCGGAAGTATACGGGAAATGTGCGTAGGGGCTATGGTGCTGAGAATCCAATCCTGTCTTCCTGCCTAATATCTGTATTTAGGTTTCGACTCGTATCTTTAAATATCGAAGCAATCTTGAAAGAGGCGACAATATATCGGAGAGGAGAAAAGCTGAGCAAAATTATTTCTTGTTTAGAGCTAGGCGATGCCTACGGTGCCACGATTGAACGGATAAAGGCGCAGGGTGGCGATAAATCAAGACTCGGGATGGGGGTTTTAATGTGGATCAGTTATGCTGAGCACCACTGAAGGCAAATCAGCTCTGCCATGCCCTGGTAATTGAGCTGGGCTCTACAGAGTTTAATGCCGGCAACATACCTTCGATGACGACATTAGTGAGCTGCTGTCAAGGGCTTATTACTGTGGATAAGGAAGCGTCAACAGTGCGACTGATCCATTTTACTCTCAAAGAGTACTTTTCCGCCCACACTGATATTTTCAGCCGACCTCACTCGGCAACGGCAGAGATCTGCTTGACATATCTAAATTTCCAACAGGTCAAGGCACTCCCAGTCGATGCCCCTGATCATTATTTCGCCTTCAAGGATGACTATCCCTTTTTATAGTATTGTTCTTTATACTGGGGAGTCCATGCGAATGAGGATCTCTCGGACTGTGCCAGATCACTTGCCCTGCAGCTGCTTCAGGAATTCAATGGCTACGTATCTACATACTTCCTTGTAGGACACATGGACCGTCTTGAAACAGTCATGTTGGGCTCTCCGCTATAGGCTTAGTGGAGTCCACGGCGCATCGCTCTTCGGAATTGTTTAGATTGTATCTGCTTTGATAGAGATACAGGGTTATGATACCAACGAAGAATGGTATTTGGGAGATTCTCCACTTGCATTAGCTGCTTGGAATGGAGGTGATAAAGTGGTGAAATGCTGGTAGTGCCTGAAGGGGTTGACCCTGACAAGCCGAATGATTATGACCAGACACCACACATCTATGCAGCTGGGTACGGGTGTGAGAGAGTTGTGGAAATACTGCTTGGGAGTTCAGAGGTCAACCGCGACAGGGGAGATAATCTCGGCCGAACGCCGCTCTGGCATGCCGCTAAGAGAGGGCACGCAGGAGTAGCGAAAATGCTATTCGAGCGGGAGGAGGTCGACCAAGATAAGCCAGATAATGAGGGCAGAACACTGCTCTTGCAGGCGGCTAAGGAAGGACATGATGGAGTGGGTGGTGAAAATGCTACTAGAGCGGGAAGAGGTCGACCCCGACAAGCCAGATAATAAGGGTAGAACACCGCTCTCACATGCCGCTGAGTATGGACATGGGGGAGTAGTGGAAATACTACTCGGGCGGGAAGAGGTTAGCCCCGATAAGCCTGATAATGATGGCAGAGCACCGCTCCCGCATGCCGCTGGGAATGGAAATATGGATGTGGTGGAATCACTACTCGCGCGGGAAGAGGTCAATGTAGACAAGCCTGATAATCATGGCAGAACACCACTCTCGCATGCCGCTGGGAATGGAAATGAAAATGTGGTGAAATTGCTCGTAGGGCGGGAAGAGGTTAACCCTGACGAACCAGATAACCGTGGAAGAACACCGCTCTCGTATACCTCTACTAGTCTATAGCCAAACTCAGGGTCAGAAATCCTCCAATGTCACACAAAACTCTAGCAACTTACCACAACTCAACAAACTTAAGAAATTTGAAAATCATCACTTCAAAAAAAATTTAACATATTTAAGATC
>Ga0307509_10001927_pt1 | contig 34273 bp, 38 predicted proteins | sample 10_EM_MG_FD_202245 | JGI IMG/M metagenome (GOLD analysis project Ga0307509, IMG submission 202245) | Populus trichocarpa ectomycorrhiza microbial communities from riparian zone in the Pacific Northwest, United States - 10_EM | ecosystem: Host-associated > Plants > Roots > Unclassified | place...
TGGGACGTGAGGAACTTCAATTGTGTGGATACACGAAACCTCAACCTGGCCTCTTGGGCATATATTGGCACCGGACAAAAATATCTTGGCGCCAAGGCATCCGGATACTTGTGAAATTTGGTAGTACTCTGGTACTTGTCCCAGGCAAGAAGTACCCGAACATGAAATGGAAAAAGTTTTATAAAAAAAAAAAAAAAAAAAGTACCCGAACATTGAGGTGATCAGACGCCATTTTGGGTAATTCTCACCAAAATTGCCCCTGTTAACTGCGTACACAGGCCTCCAAAGTATGTCTTACCTCTGAAATATCCCTGAAATATCGCCGTTTATCCCTGTATTATCCCTGTATTATCCCTGTTTTTCCCCCAAATGTTCGGGTACTTCTTGCCTGTAGCAAGTATGATAACGCTTTCTCCGGAACCAATCCCTACATCCCACACATCCTTGAGTTCAACGGCCCAATCCTCGGGGGCTGGACTAGGAGGCAAGGAGCCTCGCCTCCACCTCCTTGCCCTCTGCTAGGATCCCCATGCCGGAAAATATCCTACAAGCCTATCCTCCTCACAGACATCACATTTCCGGCCCACTAGCCAATTACGATGCGCGCTTGGATAGTTTTGGGTAGTGTCCAGTGAGGCTAATATTAGGGACACGGGTGACCGGCTTGCCCGTGACGCGGCCACGTACCGTACTGTTGTAACGGCTATGGCTGTGCAAGTACAAGTATTGGCGCAGTGCGCCCCCCAGGCACTGGGGCATGGCTAGGGCGGGTTGGCGGAGGGACGGCGGACTACCTCTGTTGAGAATGGAGCTGCGTGGCGGCTGTGCGGCCTGACAAATTCTAATGTGCAGGGTAGGTGTTTCTCTCACTGATCAGACCACGATACTGTCATTCCAATCCTGGTCTGTAGAATCAAACTACTTTTCATTAACCATCTTAGCGCCCACCGAGAATAAGGAACTACCCCGTCTAATATGCGATTAGCTATACGACTATAATACAACTTCACGCTCACACTCAGCACCTCACGGCGGTTTGGTGCACTCCGACTATTTATACATCAACATCGCCTCTCACGCCTCTCGTGCGTCAGCCGCTACATAAATGCCATCACTAATAGCATAGCGAACGATACGCATGATATATCGCTTAGATACCGTATGGCGCCTGAGGATTTCGGATCCGAAGACTGGCCAGGGCTTGAGGATGAAGAGCTGGGTGAGCTAGACGAGTTGGATGAGCTAGACGAATTCGAAGAATTGCTTGATTGACTTCCACTGTTTTTCTTGGTCCTTCAAACGTGACCAAAGATCCGTCAACATATACTAATAATTCATACTGGGGAAGTTAGGGGTACTTTGGAGGGTTGGCAGCACTGGGGATCTCGAGATCTCCGCCGTATACTGTCTGTTTCTGATTTTCATCGCTTCCCCACGCCTTGACCACGTCTGGGAGGACCGAACGCCCATTGATCTTGAGGGATGTGTTTGGGACTGGCTGCGGAGCCCAGTTCTTGCTGTGGAAGATGCCAGGGTATGACTGGTTAAGATAGACACCATCTAGGTTAGGGTGATTGCGGACAACATCCTTAGTTTTGTTCGCAACAAGCGAGAAAACGTTAGCTCCAACATCGTAGCGACCAAGGGTGTGGAGATCCCAATTCGCTTCGATCGTCGATATTTCGCTGTAATGATCTGAGGTTGTTAGATTTGTGCTGGAATCGGGGCGGTAATACTATATACCGTAGTAGTTGCTGTCTGTGGTCCCATGGACGCTCTCGGGTACGGCACCTCCGAGAAGGATACCGACAACACGATTTGGCCGGGTGTATGAGTGGTTCTCGTCAAAGGTAATAAGTATTAGAGTGTCCTGAAAGGTAAGCTGGGAACTGATAGCAGACTTTCATCAAGAAGCTATGTACCTCCATGAAGTAGTTGTTGGTGAGGAGTGGCTCCAAGAAGGAACGTGTCCAGGTGCCAGCAACAGTAACAGATGTATCGTGGCCATCTAACTAAAGTTAATAAAGGATGATAACCATGAGTATTGCAGCTCACCTGATGTCATGTTTGGCGTGATGAAAATCTGATTTCTGTCAGTGCATATCGGACAGTGTAGCGAAGTCATAGCCTACCCATTGTGGCAATTTTTTCTCCTCCAAATCTGACCAGAACAGAGTCAAATTCTTAATCTTTGCTAGACGCTCAGGGGCATCGGCGACAGAGTTGTACATGACAAGAGGGCTAGGATATCGTCCGTTAACCCTAACCCGAAGTAATGATCAAGGTCACGTTTACTCACTTGTGCTTGCGAACATAGTCATTTGCCTGAGTCTGCTGATTTCGGTATTCATTTCCCGTAAAACCAGTGTATGGCATGTCCTCCTGATATTCCCCCCACGAGATACCCTTATCTTCCAACAGATCGGCCACGCTTGAAATATTTGCCGGAAGCTTGTTAATATTATCGTTGTTTATACCAAAGTATTCACCGCCGACCGAAGCGACATAGTTGGGCTCACTGGGATGAGTGAGAGCAAAGTAATTTGATAAAAGGATGCCTGCGACAAAGAGAGTTAGCAACCCGGACAACGCGTGTTGAATTACAGTAAATATCACCCTTTGTTGCGAGCCACGAGAGGTTTGCTGAGGAAAATAGATGTTAGCAAGAATGAAATGCAAAACTTAAGAGGCTTGGGCTCCACTCACGATCCCCAGCTGCTTTATCATAATCGGTATTCTCAAGCCAAATAGTAACGAAACGGTTGAATACCTTCCCCTTAACATCACTAGCAGAGACAGTGATAGCCGCTGCAGCTGCCAGCAAACCCAAGCCCAGAGGACGCATTTCGTGGTCGTTTCCTCGGTGAGCAAGTAAAGAACTTTTGTGAATGGACTAGAGTTGGAATAAACGGAGAGCTAGGAGAAAGAGCGCGGGAGCGGCGACGGGTAGGCGAGGGTACTTGTAATCAACGATCCTCCAACAGTACCGGGCAGAAGGAATGTTATTATGGTTACTCCCACGGACATCGGATGTCAGCAGTGAGAGGGGCGGATCCTGTTTATCTCTCTCTGCCCTAGGGAAAAGGGCACGAGTTTATTAACGGTGCCAGTGATGAATAATTAGCTGGCCAGCGCCGGAGGGTAGGCACTCCAGGCCGCGTACCCGGGCGGGGGATCGTGCTCGAGTACACAGAGGGGTGGGCTTCCGAACTATTCCTGGAGGTTGTCTGGGTTTTTAAATTACCTGCATTTTTATTGGGCGCTTGTGCCTGTCCGTGCTACCGGATTGGCCAAGCTCTGGGCGAAGATCTTCCCTGCACATCCGTGTGACAAGAGAGATGGGCCAGGCATCATGGGGTGCTGGTACAGCACTGTACGAGTACTCGTACAGTACAAGGTACTTGGGTTGGATGGTCCCTCAACTCCCTCTCATCATCAAAAACAAACACCCCTCTCCCCAGACATGACCCAGTGTCGGTACCTGCATTACCACAACTATCCAACCGAAAAGCCATGACAGTTTACCAGAAGCTCCCGACCTCTGAAGGAGAGAGTGGTTCTGCTCCTATCCGTACTCCTCGGTTGGCGAGGCTCGCAAGTGTCTTGAGGGCTTTATTCCACACTCTCGGTTTAATCTTGCTGGCTTTTGTCTTGAGCGTCTTCTTATTGGGTGGCCTTCCAGCTTTCGAGGCCCTCAGGGACCCCGGGCTCCAGGTAGAGAAGTCCTTTAGGAGAGAACCTTCAGACTATGTCCTGGACAATGGTTGGGATGTACACTCAACCCCTACAACCCGAAGCTATAACTGGACAATTTCTGAAATCGAAGCTGCACCCGATGGTACGCCCTTCTCCACAGCTCCCTCCATAACCCCCGAAAACAAGCTTTTTTCCCGAATCCCGCATGAGCCCTAACCAGTCATAGGTGTCCTGCGTACGCTTATAGTTATCGATGGACAATTCCCGGGGCCGCTGGTTGAGTGCAACGAAGGTGATACCATTGTGATAGATGTTTACAATAGTGCCACAAATTCTACTTCGCTCCATTGGCATGGGCAGTACCAGAATGGAACGAATTGGATGGATGGAACTACGGGCGTTACAAATTGTCCCATCCCGCCTGGAAAGTCATTCCGTTACGAATTTACCGTTCGGGAGCAATGGGGGACATACTGGTAAGTCTCAAACACATCGCCAAGGGCTAAGATATTTTCCCCCGCAGTTAATGCCTATAATACCTAGGTATCATGCACACTTTTCAACATCAAGAATAGACGGGTTATTTGGCCCATTTATCATTCACTCGCCGAAGGAGAATATTCAGGGTGATACTGATAGGATAGTTATGGTTCATGACTATTATCACGATCTATCGGCTGCACTTTTGCCGCAGTACCTTGCTCCAGACAATGAAAATGATGAGCCTGTTCCGGATGGTGCCCTAATAAACGGCATGGGTATCTGCTCCACCTGCGAACCCTCTTTAAAGAAGCTTGCTACGTTCGGTTTGGATAGAGGCAAAACCCACCGTCTAAGGTTCATCAACGTTGGAGCCTTTGCTGAGTTCGACGTGGAGATTGATCAGCACGAACTCTCACTCGTCGAGGTTGATGGTGTGGAGGTTGAGCCCTACCGCCTCCACAGGTTCCGAATCAATGTTGCCCAACGGTACTCGGTTATCCTTCATGCAAATCAGCCCGCCGAATCATACTGGTTGCGTGCCCGGATGATTGCTCATTGCTTCGCCGGGATCCCGGAGGATCTGAAGCCGGAGGTGCTCGGTATCGTACGATACACCGCCAATGAGGAGAAGCCAACCACAAAGGGATGGGGGGAAGCAATGGAGCTGGAGTGTAAAGATCTCAACACCTCTGAGGTTGTCCCAGCGGTTGCTATGCCCGCTCCAGAGCCTGATGCGCTCATATACATCCGAAGCAACTTTGAAATCGGACCGTACCGCCTGAGTAGAGGGTTCTTCAATAAAACTTCCTGGCGCCCCGCAGAGGTGCCTACATTAGTGCAAGCCATTGATGGGCTTGCAAGTGCTAACAGATCGTTCTCTCCTGAGGGCATCCTCCCGGCGTATGACATCAGTCGGCAAATGGTTTACAAGATTGACGGAATTAAAACAATCGATCTCCTAATCGATAATTTCGACGATGGGTGAGTTGGCCATCGTGACTAACCCAGATATATACTTATATCATGCAGGAACCATCCTTTTCACCTTCATGGTTACAAATTCTGGGTCCTAGGACAGGGACGCGGATACTTTGACAGATCAACTTACTCTGCCCTAAATACTACAAACCCCCTACGCCGCGATACTGTCACCATCGAAGCCTACGGCTGGGTCCTTATTCGCTTCGTGACGGATAACCCTGGGATGTGGGCTTTTCATTGTACGTGTTTCTTCCCACAACAACACTTACCCACACTAACCTTTTCAAGGTCACATAGCATGGCATGTGGAAGCAGGGATGCTGATGCAATTTCTCACTCAGCCAGCCACCATTGCGGGTTGGGAAGTCCCCGAGGATGTGAAAGGATTTTGCGCCCATCCGGAAGACCAGAGGGGCGGGGGAATACCCGATGAGGACTTTTATGAACTGGCGAAGAGGCCATCGGGTGGTGAATGATTTCTCGCTGGCTGTAGTTCTGGGTTACCTTTGGCGCCCGGATTTCAAGAATATCCATCCCCGGTATAATATAAGGATTAACGACCTGGCACCATGTAGACCTAGCCCACATATCGAACGCGGTCTTCGAAGGGGCCAACTAACTATGTAGCCACTGGTCGATCCTTCACAAATACAGTAGATATCTATCGCAAGACTCTTGCTTTCCCATATTAAAGTATTTTGAAGCACACGAGAAATGCACCCATTCATTACTATCACAATATCATTACATCCAGGTTACTAGACAAAGGCTTACAAAAGAAGTAGGAGACACTGTCCCAAGACACCTGAATCAATCACTTTTCACAGTAAATCTACACCCTGAGCCCCCAAAACGTGAGCCCATCATCAGCTTTATGATACTTAAACATCCACGAATCTAAATTTCGGGGAATAATGAAACCAGTGTCGGAACGGAAACGAACTAGGGGGTGTTGTGGTTCTGGGACGATGCTTGGATGACAAGCTGGGGGAAGCTATCGTATAACCTAGGAACTGTAATGACGAGATAGTGTGGGGCTGGTTATTAGAAGTGCAGGAGTATCACCGTTCAAGAGTGGATGTGCGAGTGAGAGATAGTGATGTAAATTGTTGGGCAAAGATTTGGGAGGGTACTAGTGATAAGGGTGTCGATGATTGATATTCTATTAGCGAAAAGCTGACCAGTGGTTCTTGAAATCTTTCATATATCACAAAGCCTAAGGGCTGTCTCGAGGAATTCCCGAATCCCAGGAACGAGCCAAACGAGTCTATGGTAGAACTTAAGCCTCGTATAAGCTGGGTATTTTTGCTTCTCCAGCTATCTGAATCTATCATTGCCCGTTTCCCTTGTAATTCTCATCCGGGAGGAAAAGCTTCCTCTCGGCACCCCTCTCTGTCAACACCACCATGCGAATCACACCTCCAGAGCTCCCGTCCCACTTGACGGCTTCCGAAAGAGCGCCCTTCACGAACTCAATGCACTCTCCTTCTGTCATGTTTTCTTTCCAGTTCGCGTCACAGTAACCGTAGATGTAAGTCGACCCGGAACCACCAATTGCGTAACGCTGCTTGTGAAGCGAGCCTCCGAGGGGAATCGAGTATACTTCCCCTTTATGGCGGGCATCATAACCAGCGATGATCATACTGGCCGAGAGTTGGTCTTTGTTCGAGTAACAGAGCTCCTGGAAGATTGAGGCTGCGACTTGGGTGGTTGGGGGTTCGTGGTTTTGAACACTAGAAGCAGGCGGTTAGGTTGGGTAGAGGTGCATAATTAGGGCAGGAAGTTAAGACAGACTTATACAACTGTAGGTAGTAGTGGACAATATCAGCGATGGCCTGGGTATCAGCAGCAGATCCAGATCTGGAATTTAAGTATTGGAATTAGTAAGGTACCAGAGTGTAGGAGAATCGGAGCTCACCGGCAACACCAGATGGTGTCATGAACTTGGGTCAGCTTATCCGTTACTCGATTGGCAATATAAGTACCAGTAGTAGTTCGGGAGTCAGCGCCTAAGATCTTATTAGTTATGGAGGTATCCCAAGGGCATAGTACTCCGATGGATCGTCGGTGAAAATGATGACGAACCAAGGATAACACCGCCATCAAAGAGAGCTGCCATACTGTTCGCAAACCATCAGTCGAAGTGGGGAATTTGGTATAATCTTTAGAGGACAGCCTTACATGGAAGTTCCCAAGCTAAGATGTTATGTCAGTTGTTTGACTATATTTAGATGGAAGTCTGGGTGATAAACTTACTTGACTTCGCCTTTCTTCAAGTGCTCCATGTCGACATGAATGCCATCTGAAGGATCAATAAGCAAGAGCCCAAAATCGGTGGGAAGCTTCAGTATACCTATACTAAGATTACCGGTTGGTTTTGATTCCATGATTAATTCGATGTTTTGGGTATTGGAGATGAAGGGTGAGAGAGATGAATGCGGATCCAATGGTAAGCTTTGCGGTGATTGTGGGCACTTGCTCTCTGCTGCGGGCATGGTAAGGTGGGGGTGTTACCCTCCCATTCAAAGATCTTATCTTGATAATCTCCCCGTTCCCCCTCCGAACTTCCAGGTGTCTTCACTGGCAAACAAACAACCTTCGCCCTGCATCCAGTTTTTCGATTCATTTCGGTCACTCTCTTAACACATTCCTAGATTCGTTTTTTTGCCTCAACTCTCTGCGCATTAGCTTCGAATTCAAACATAAATTATTGCGAAAACCTTTGTCCAAAATGGCTACCACACGCCAAACACTGAGAGATCGTCAAGTCGGTAGGTGTGTACCTCCTGCCAACATAGCTTGTACCTCTTTGTCCTGTCTTACTAATTCTGTCTCTTTTTTCAGCATCCATCGAAAAGATCCTTAACCTCAATCACGTACAGGCCAAACATGAATCCGATATCAACGGCCTAGTCCCCTCATCTGCTCCCATCCTGAACGACGAGGGTGAACCTATATGGAAGGTTCTGGTTTTTGACAACCTCGGCCGAGACGTCATATCTTCTGTCCTTAGAGTACAAGACCTGAGGAACTTTGGTGTGACTATACATCTCAACTTGCTCTCGTCGCGCCACCCAATCCCAGATGTGCCAGTCGTATACTTCGTTGAACCGACGGCTGAAAACATCACAGCTATTTCCAACGATTTGACCAACAACCTCTACGACATCGCCTACGTCAATTTCCTATCGTCAGTTCCACGGGCTATCCTAGAAGACTTCGCAGCATTGACTGCTCAGAATAATACATCTGAGAAAATAGCCCAAGTTTATGATCAGTATTTGAACTTCGTGGTTTCGGAGCCGGACCTGTTCAGCTTGGGCTTGAAGGATGTTTATCACACACTTAATTCAGCTCAGGCTGCCGACAGTGCCATCGAGCAAGCTATAGACAAAGTCGTCGGCGGCTTGTTTTCGGTAGTAGTTACTATGGGTATAACTCCTTTCGACCTTTGCCAACCTCAACGGTACTGACTCCTACATTCAGGATCTATTCCTATAATCCGTGCGCCGAAGGGCAACGCGGCCGAAATAATAGCCCAGAAGCTTGATCGTAAACTCCGTGATCATGTCCTTAACTCTCGCGATAACAATCTTTTCTCGACCCGTGCTGGCGCCACTGGCACGACGCAGTCCCGCCCAGTCTTGATTATCCTTGATCGCAACATCGACCTGATTCCTATGCTTTCGCATTCGTGGACCTATCAATCACTCGTACATGACGTACTCAACATGCGGTTAAATAGGATCACCGTCGAGACAATTGAGGAAGGTGGGAAGGTTAGCAAGAAGAGTTACGATTTGAATTCAAGTGATTTCTTTTGGGCCAAAAATGCAGGAGTGCCTTTCCCACAGGTAGCAGAGGACATCGATGCAGAGTTAACTCGGTATAAAGAAGATGTTGCGGAAATCACCAAGAAGACCGGGGCTGCATCATTGGAGGATCTACAAAAGTAAGGCTCACAATATCCCACTAATTCCTGGAGGGTTCTAACAGCCATAGTGACATCGGCTCGCCTGCCCAACATCTGAAAGCAGCTATTACTCAACTCCCGCAGCTGCGCGATAGAAAGGCTGTCTTAGATATGCATATGAATATTGCTACCGCTCTTCTTAAAGGGATTAAGGAGCGTCAGCTGGATAACTTCTTCCAAATTGAGGAGTCTATCACTCGGCAAAATAAGGCCCAGCTACTAGAAGTCATCAACGATCCAGAGAGAAAAAACCCGGTTGACAAATTGAGAATGTTTATTATCTGGTATGAGAAATTTCTTAATAGTGTTGTATAGTGGCCATCTAATTCAGATCTCAGGTACCTGAGCACAGAGAACGACGTCAGCAGAGGTGATATGCAAGAATATGAGGCAGCCCTGAAAGGGGTTGGGTGTGACCTTGAGCCGCTGACCTACGTCAAGAAGTATAAACGCGGATCTAACGTCTTCAAAGAGAAATGGGCTAACTAGCTCCAGAGTCCGCGAAATTACTCGTATGACAATGATGGCGTCGGCGCCTTCTCAACCTGCCGCCCAGAGTGCCGGGGGCGATCTCTTCAAAGGTTTCAGTTCAATTTCCAACAGATTGACGGATCGCCTCAAGGATGCTGGCGCGCTCGGCGGTGGCTTTGAGAATCTGATTTCTGGTGTCAAGAATTTCCTTCCGGTGAACAAGGACTTGACCATCACTAAAATTGTTGAATCTCTAATGGATCCAACATCTTCATCCACCTCAGCACTCGCCAAAACCGAACACTATCTTTACCTTGACCCTCGTTCATCTACCTCTCGCACAGGACCGTCTACTCGGGTCGGACCAGATGGCAGGCCAATCACCGGAGGTCCAACTTTTGGTCAGAGAAGACAAGGATTTACGGAGGCGGTGGTATTCACAGTTGGTGGAGGCAACATGGAGGAATACGGTAATCTGCAGGAGTGGAGCAGAAGGGTAAATGATGCTAGCGGCGCGGGAGGCACTAGGAGGAAGGTAGTCTATGGAAGCACTGAGTTGATTAGTGCAGAGAAGTTTGTTGGTGGAGAGTTGAAGAGGTTGGGCCAAGAAGGTTAGAAAAGGTTAAAAAAGTGCGTTTGGTGCCAGACGAAAAACTAGGTGCTTGAGAAGGAAAAAGAGATAAATGGGTCAATTTGCTCTTTTTGTGGGGGGTTTTCCCCTTGTTTCGTTCCTCGTAACGTACCTCTGCGTTATTCTTAAAAATCACGCAAATCCTTTGTCAATATTCCTTTTTTTTCTTTTTTTTGAAATAGCAAGCCTTATTCATCCAAATAATATACAATTCCAGAGCCTTGATTGATTGTTTGCATAATTATAGGTAGATTATCATAGGACATCACTCGCACAACGTCAAATCACTAAATAATGTAGTCACTGAACTTTTTCTGGCTACAACGGCGCCTTAAATCCCTAACGCAATTCATGAGCTAGTCTAACGATACAGCGACAGCGAGGGGATAAGAGAATAAGAGAAACCTCGACTGAAAAAAGAAAGGGGCCATGATAATATTACACCCGTCCTAACCCTCCTTCGCAACAGCATTCTTAGCCTGAGTCCACATATACTCCATCCTAGCCCTCTCCAACCGCTCCCTAGCCAACGCATCACTGGGCACCCGCTCGGTAGTAAACCTCTTAAACCCCTTCTGCCGGACCTCGCCCTCCCAGACCAGCGTGCACATATTCTTCGTCATGTCGACCGCCTGGCCTTCTTCCCCGGCCCCCACATCGCTCTCAGCACCTTTACTCCCTTCTCTAGCGGTGATGCTCTCCTTCCAGTCAATCCTGTTCACCATCAACTTGCGGAACTTTGTGATGGCGTGGACCCCACCCTCTACAATAACGAGATTAAACTTCGGGTTGAGGATGCAGATCCCTGTCAAGGCTAATTGCTCCGCGTGGATGTTAATCTTGTACCTATGTCTCCCGTTCGCTAATGTCTCGATGCGGAAGACGAGGACGTGGATACCGCGGGCTAAATCCTTCTCCTGGTTCGCGGCGAGCTTTTCGTGGCGTTGCTCTTTCGTGAGCTTGCGCTCTTCGTTCGCTCTCAAGTGAGCCTCGTGGCGTTCTTTTATTTCGCGGTTCACCCGCGCTTCCACTGCTGTGGGGTCTTTCACGGCTTCTTCGCCGAGGACCCGCATCAGATTAGATTTCTTAATCTTTGGCGGTGGTGGAGGTTCCAGGCCGAGGCGAACTTTCGCTTGCTTTTCCTTCAGGGCTTCGGCACGGCGTTGGCGGCGGACTTTCTTTTGCTCTTTTTTGGTCAGGGGGAAGGGTTTCATTGGCGGTGCGAGTTGGTCTTGTGGTGGGGCAAGGAGGACTGGGTGTTGGACGTAGTGGGTCACTATTGTGTCGGCGGCGAAGATTAGGAGAGATTCCGGGGTTATTGCCTCGTACGAGGGGGCAGTTGTGAGGCCTTGGTCCCACCACTCGATTTCGGGGGGTGGTTCACGCTGTAATAGTGAATTAGCAAGCTTATATATGAGGAGCAAAGAAAACTCACAGCAAATGCCTTATCTGCATGCATGTCCTCATCAATCCCCACCTTCCTCGCCGCCTCCGCAATCCTTTTCTTCATAGCCTCCAGGGCAGCTTGTCTACGCAGAGCATTCGCCTGCTCAATGTACTTCCCCTTCTGATTGAACGCCAAAGCCTTGCTAATCCTCCGGGGTGCAACAACCTTCGACGCAAGATTCGGATCAAAGTACGGATTTTTGCTGGGGTCCGTCATGTCCGGCGAGGGGCCCTGAATCTCCAGCTGCTTTTTCCCGGCCTTCCCCTTCGCCCGTCGATTCGCCATAGTAGTTGCAAACTTAGGTGGAATCCCCCCCTTTCCACGCTTCGCCGATCCTGCGTCACCACCATCGCCCAGCAGCGCGGGATGAAGGCCCACGTCCAGTCCACCACGCGCCTTGGATGCCTCCTCCATGTCCGGTTCTTCCCTCCTGTACACACTCGGCGGTGGCCTGGGTGGCCCGCCCGCCGCGAGTCCGGAGGATCTGGATACAGCTCCGGATACACGGGCTCTCATCGCGGCGATCCTATCAGCGGCGGATTGTGCAGGAGGTGGCGGTGCCGGCGGGGGCGTTGGGGACGCGGAAGATGGGGCAGATATTCTGGCATTGTTGTTTAGCTTTGCGGCGACAGCCGCTGCACGGGCACGGGCTTCTGCTAGCATTTTTTGAATGCGTTCTTGGTCGACTCCCTGTTTTGGCTTTTTGGACGAGATCGAGGGGCCATCTTCTGGGGGGCGCTTAGAGGGAACCATTGATGCCATGCTGAGTTATAGATTGTAGTCTTAGGAGAGTGAAGGTGATGATGGGGGTTGGCTATGATTTCGGGGAGGTTGACGAGATTTATGTTGGCCTAGAAGATAGAATTCAGCAAAAGCCTGAAGCCTGAAGGTCTGCCTAAGTGGCGTCACGTGTTTGTCTTGGCGGGGGCGAGGGAGCTGCAAGTTAGGTTCGATACTCTTGACCAAGAACAACGAATGCCCACGATTACATTTTTCTTAACAAGCTGTTCAAACTCACAACTACATAACCACATCCACAAATGCCCAAGAGGAAAGACCCACCCACCGAAATGTCGTCGATCGCTCCTAGACCCCGTCACTCCAAGCTCTCAGAATCCGAATCCACCGACACTTCAGATGCAACAGCCCCAGAATCCTCTGATGCCGCTCAAAAAGCAAAAGAGCGCGCCGAACGCTGGAAAGTTCTAAAAGGCCGTGCTGTAACCGCCCTCCCCCCCTTCCGCTCTATATGCCCTGCTAACCAACCTCCCTCCCGTAGAAAAAATCCGCCGAAGTAAACCGCAAGGAAGTCTACGCCGAGCGTCGCCGTCAAGCCGTGGATCCTTCCGAAACCTCCCGGCTAAACCGCAAGCGCGACGAGGCGGAATTCAAGCTCGCCAAGGCCGAAGCAGAAGACGATGGGGAGGACTTTGAGCGAAAGAGAGCGTGGGACTGGACGATTGAGGAGAGCGAGCGCTGGGACAAACGCACAGAGAAGAAAAAGAAGCATGTTGAGGACGTTGCTTTCCAAGGTTTGTCCCACCACCACCCAATATACAATAACAATGAGCACATGAAGAGCTGGCTAATATGATAATGATAATGAGCAGACTACACCCAAACCGCTCGCAAAATCTACAAAAAGCAACTCCGCGAATTACAACCCGATCTCGAATCCTACGCCGCCGAGAAGGCAAAGTTAATCCGCGACGGGGCCATCGTCGAGACCGAGGATGGAGAATTGATCGCCGTGGACCGTGACGGGGAGTTCTACGCTGATGCCAACTCCCTCGGCTTCATCGATAACAAGCCCAGTAAAGGTGCCGTCGACAGGTTAGTCGGCGACCTCAAGAAAGCCGAAGACGCCCGCATGCGCAGGCAGAAGGGTGGTGATGAGGAGGACGTCACCTACATCAATGATAAGAATAAGCAGTTTAATCAGAAGTTGGCGAGGTATTATAATAAGGTATGTTCTGCTAATATCTTGTTTATTTCCTCCTCCTTGGGCGGATGGACGCTAATGCGCGGGTTTAGTATACTGGGGAGATTAGAGATAGCTTTGAGAGAGGTACTATGGTTTAGAAATGGGACTGTTGTTCGTGGCACTGGATTGTCTGGCGTAATGGAAACGACTCATTGAGGGGGCTGGTTAATTTGTATTCTTTGTTGATAGTGTTTGTCCTATAGGTCTTAGTGAATGATCTACCGCAGAAACTTGAATAATGAACTGTGTGCTATGTACTAGTGCAGTACAGTATTTGGAAACTCCCTTCTCTGGCAAGTGGGCCAAAAACACCTCCATTCCCCCTTCCAAAATTACCAGACCTTATGATACTATACTAAGAAAGGAAAGCCCAACGACCTAGTAGACGGTTCAATCACCGATGCCCAAGTTTCTAGGGTATGTTGATCCCTCCGACGCCGTGGTTTTGCCGTGGGCACTGATGGGTAACTGGAGTGCGAGGGCTTGTATGTTATACGGTAACTTCGGTGATATCATACTTAAAATTTAAAAGCCCCTAATCTTAAGTATCGGTGGATGTTCTAATACTAGTGTTCAACTATCCTCATGCGATGCTTCACAGCCGCGCCCCCATACCCACCAAAGACTCGCCTCACAGCGCCACCCCCACATCACTTCGCCAAGGGCTCCGACACCAGTATGAGCCTAGAAAGCTCAAGTCTTGATTCCAAGATTCCCGAGAACCATGTCCTTATTTATGCTTGGGAAAGGAGTGTGGAACTTAGGAAAGAGGGGGCTATTTTACGAGGTGTAACTGGGCAGATATTATGGCGGTATCTACTTTTTAGGATGTCCCGAAAACTTGTATACAAAGCCTATCCACCCCATCACTACCCTCCACCTTCAAGTAAGTGCAAGGCACTATACATGACTTCCCAAGAACAGAAACCGAAACCCCAACCAACCCGTATTTTTCACCCCATGAACCTGCGAGAACAGAAGGAAAAAGTGTTTAGTACAAACGCTTAGGAGGAGACATTGAGGCTTTCTGTAGACAAATTAGCAATCCGCTACCAGAACCACTCAAAAACAGTGCAACATACGATAGTCAGAGACCCGACGTTTTGCCATCCCTTCTTCAGCAGCGAAACCAAGTAGTTGATAGCAAGCATGATATTTCCAATCAACTGATCCTCAGTCATGCCAACATTTCCAACAGCAACGCCCAAGCAGAGAACCTTCTTGAGCTGAAACTTGATGGTGCACTTGACGTCGGTGACCTTCTGGGCCAAATCTTCCGCGTGGGAAACGGGAGTGGGGAACTTTCCGGCTTTGGACAGACCGGGGCCGAGAAGACGGGGGATCTGCTTGATGAGCTGCTCAGAGGCGACGAAGGCATCATACTTGCGGGCGAGCTTCTTGATGAGCTTCTTGTTCTTGTTGAGCTTCTTCAAGTCGTCAACAGACATGGACTCGAAGCTGTGGTGTTTGGCGCGATCGATGTCGTGCTGGTCTCCGAGGATACTAAATCGCCATTCATCTAGAATTAGTTTGCTGCTCTTGGGTTCCCCCGCCTTCCTTTGTTTCCGCCAGCGAATGGATTCAAGAGTCAGGGGAGGGATTGAATCTTCACCAAATGGTCATGTTTGGTCGGGGAACCTGGGGCAGCTTGACAGTTCCAGAGAACCGCTTGTCACGCATGGGGTCATAGTTCTTGAGCCCAATTTGGAGCTCAACGGTCTCGAGGAAGTTCCTCTTCTTCTCATTTGTGGAGTAGTCCAATAACTCTTTTACGTTTCCACGTACTCCGGCTGCAAAACGTGGCAATTAGCAACTTTGCTCAGTAGCTTAATTATTATGGGAAGGTTGACAAACCGACTGTGATTTTGGACATGGCGAATCAGTCTTCCAAGCGAATTAATCGTTGGTGAGGAATTTGTGGAATGTTGGGGAACGTTTGCAGAGGGAGTCTGGAGAAATTTGGGGTGAATTTTACAGGTGTGCATAGATTGTGCGTGCGGAAGACTTGGCAGGTTGACAGTCACGGATTGATCAGATTAGACAACCATGACCACCTTTGGTAAGGCTCATGCATGATCACTCGGCGAGCCAACCCGGGCTCCCGGGTTCAGTTGTATCACTTTCCAGATGGTGCGGGGTAAGATCTAAGAGCCTGTTTGGCAAAAATGGGGCCGTTCCGTTGGGCGACAGTTTCTGCTGTGAAAATAGCATTGCCTCCTTTTGAAACGGAAGGAAAAGGGTTACTTGTATGGGGGAACGGAAAGGAACCATTGTATCCAAACAGGCCTTAAAGGAGTTGTGAACGGTTAGGGAGGTATGTTGGGTTCAAATTTCCAATTCCCGTTGCTGACTTAAAAGCTATCGATCTAACTCTCCCTAAAATAACCCATGCACAAGTAACGGGCATAGAAGCACAAACATCAAACCCGGTACCTATCATTCTTTCCACAAATAACTTTATACAAGAAGAATAAGAACCCCATCGTAACCGCAACAACCCCTGAAACAATAGTAACCTGGCTAATAGCTTCCCACGCCAACCCTCCCTTCTCCCCTTTCTCCTCGACCTCTCCTCTAGCATTACCCTCTCCACCCCCACCTTTCCTCTTCTCCCCCTCCCCGGTTTCCCTTGTTTGCTACCTACTCGCCGTAGTTGCTGCTGGCGGGGCTAACGTCGCAGTCTTCTTGGGAGCATAATCAGGAACGAATCCACTGGGGTGATGCACTTGCTCAATTCCCAATTCCGCCGCGAGAGCAGCGATATCCTCGTGAGAGTCGAGGTCTTCTACATCCTCGCCAAATGCATTGATAGAAGGCTCAGCTGGCGCAGAACTGCTTATCTTTGAGAACTCCCTGATGCTGCTACCCTCAGTAGTAACCGTGGCAGAGGAGTCTAGTACTGTGGGCGTCGGGGTAATGGGGGCTAGGGTGGATGTAGGTGCTCCGGTTGTGATAGAGGGGTTATGATACGTTATTGGTTGGGGCAAGAGGGGTAATGGTATTGGTGCCTCTTCTGGGTTGATGTTCAGAGGTTGGGGCTTTGCAGTTGGCGTTTGGGCCTGTGCTCTCATGCCGCCCAGGTGGACGAAGCTCCTGTATGAAGGAATAGATGGGATAGGGGTTTCTGCGAAATTTTCTCCCTTAGATTTGGCGGCTTCGTCTTCTTTCTTTCCACTAAGTTTTGGCATAGATTCTCTTGTGTTCACAGCATCCCTCAGCGTAGTAGTAGATGTTGGGTAGGTGGTGATTGTGCTTGGAACATCTCCCGCATCCTGCGCAGAAACCGTGACCGTAACCTCACTTGTCTCCCCAGTAACCGTAACCTCAGAGCCCGTGACTCGCATAGTCACTGTCTCAGTGCTCCCGGGGAGTACCATAGTGCTGGTTTCCATGGTTACTGTAATAACTCTCTCGGGTTTAACGCTCTGACCAATATTGATAGGACCGAATATCCCGTCGAAAAGACCGGTGTCAACACCTTTAGCTGTCACAGTTACCGTTGACGTGACGGGTTCTAGTTGAGCTCCTCCTATGGTAGCGGGACCAGGAACAGTGACTGTTATCGTAGTTGGGGGGTCGCAGAAGTCTCCAGGACCAGGACCGTAGATCGAAGGGTCATCGAATTGAGGAGAGGGATCAGCCGAACGGGGGTGGTTACGGTAATGGTTGTGGGGGCGGATCTGCCTGATTGGTTTGTTAGGAAGGGGCGAGGATGTGGTGTATTGAACGAATGGGAGGAGGAACAGGAGTTGTAAGGTTTGCATATTGGAATCTCGGCGCTTGGTGTATTAGATAATTGCTTGACAATGACAATGACGGGTGCTTTGAAAGGTAGCATCGGTGTTTCTTATATCCGGAATTGGAGGCATTGTGGAAGTTGAAGCTGGATACTCGGTGGTTGGTCGAGTATCTAGGTGTTGGCTGGGGAGGAAACTGGGTGGGGAATAGATTGTGGTGTTGGTAGATAGCATGTTTCTGGAGTTCAAGGTTACACTGCTTCAGACACCGTATATGGAGTATCTGCGCCAAATAGTCTCATCTAGCCTCCCAAATATCGCACTGCGGGCTACAAGAAGGGGCTTGAGTGTCCGAGTATGAGCTGGTGATAAGGGTTGAGATATGAAGAATATTCCCTCATCACTAATACGACACCTTCCTCTCCAGCATTCTTTCACCTCCCGCAAGTAAGGTGAATACAAAGTGAACACCTGTTTTTGTTTTTTAGTTCAACTTGGCTAAGGAATGAGTTTTCAGTGCTGGGAGGAATGTTGGACGCATTCGGCTTGGTACTTGTAGCATTGTAGTATCATACTAGCACTGTAGGGTACCATTACTTGCAGTGGAGGGAACGCAACGGCTAGGAATGATACACCACCTCCCGACCACCCGAACTGATCCGTCTGATGATCAAAATACAGCCACAAGACGACGCGGACATCAGGCAAGGTTCATATGGTCGATCGGGGGCTCAAGTAAGTTACAGTGCCAGATGTTGTGTCGGCTTAGTGAATGGGCTCTGCCCGAATGATTTATGAGTGAGGGAGATGATAAGGATGAGGGGCGCATATGAGGCTCTTTTGATTGTCTTCTCCAACGATTCTGTGCCTCTTCTCCCAGCCACTTGATGGTGGGAATGCAGTGTTATAACTCTACTCGAGTACAGCACAGTGCTAGTACAGCAGCCAAATTATCAAGGGAGAAATGCCCGTACTCGAGTATGATACCAGTACAGGAGCATGTCACAGGAGGGTAATCCAGAGAAGAAGAACAGTGAAAGGCCGGGGAACTTCGCTTCATCCAAACTCGCTCAGACCCGCTTTGGTGTGACGTGCGTCACCCTTCTTCATCTCGTCTTCCTTCGCTTCCTAGGCCCGGACTGACCAGATCACCAGAAACCCTCTCTCCTCTCTCTCACCCACCCTCTCTCACGTACTCTCACCCTCCCTTCCACCTCTCTTTGATATTCCTGTTCGTTCTGTTTCTTACTTTTAACCTTTACCTTTCTCCTCCTTAGCCGCCACGGTATCTTTCTTCTTGCTGCCACCATGGCCAGCGCATCTCCTCCGCCTCCTTACTCTTCCTCCTCTTCATCTGCCAATCCGCCGAGACCTTTAAAGTCTGCTCTCCGGTCGCGCCAGCAAAAGCCTCCGGAGGTACTTGAGCGAGAGCGGGTACTTCTCGCTCACCTCCCACCCGCTGACCTGTCGAGGGAAAAGCCGATCCGTAACTTTCTTGCAACACGTTTCTACAAGTTTGTTCTGCTTACTATCCATCTACTTTTCAGTATATACCTGAAACTCCGGTGGGCCTATCACAACATTCTCAACCGCGGACTCTCTATTCTTTATTACCATCATCGAACACCACAGTTGATACAGAAAGACGTGAAAGAATTGGAGGAGCGGGGAAAGTTGCCTGGGCATGTCAGTGTTGTTTTGGAATATGAAAGGGGAGGACTGGATACGCTTATCGACGAGGTCTCTGAGATTGGTTGTTGGTGTGCAAGCGCTGGGGTCAAAACTTTGAGTGTTTATGAGCAGACTGGTACATTCGCCAGTTATGATTGCGCGTGTATATGGCTTACAGTACGGCATAGGAATTCTAAAATCCTACATTTCTACATCTCATCGTTCGATTTCTCAGAGGCTCCATAGCTATTTCGGAAAGTCCCGGCCAAGCCTTCGAGTGCACGCACCCCCGTTGTCCTCTCTTCGCGAGCCCGGCGAGGAGGGCAGAGAGGTTGACTTGGAAGTTATCTTTATTTCCGAGGAGGATGGTAGGGAGTCACTGGTTGATTTGACCAAGACTTTGTGCGATATGGCCCAGAGGGGAAAAATCTCCTCAGAGGATGTCAGCGTTGAGTTGATTGATGCCGAAGTCACGGGTATGTTTATTCAGCCAACATGTGATGGGCGGTGTGACAAGCACTAATGAGCACCAGAGAACACCATTTCCGAGCCGGACTTGTTGATCTTATTCTCACCCTCAGTTATTTTAAGAGGATACCCTCCATGGCAAATCCGGTTAACAGAGATATTGTGGGTTTTCCCCACTCTTGAGTTACGAAACCTGTCAGCTAATATTCCTGCAAAGTCATGTACAAGACAACTCAGGAGTTGGCTACCAAGTCTTTCTTAGAGCATTACATAGATTCGCGAAAACAGAGATGCGTTTCGGGAGGTAAACCGTCCACGCTCTTCCTTCTCCTTTACCTTCTTTCTTTCTTTCCTTCCTTCTTTCTTTCTTTCTTTTGGGCCGACGGGTTGCCCCCGAGCGTATATATCACATATTTTTCTTTTTTTCCATACGGGAAAGAGTAGGGCGGTTTGGGTTCAACCGGTTATGGTTTATTCATAGACTGCGGGCTTTTTCATTTGGTTTGCTTAGGGTAGAATAATAAGAGATACCGAGGTTTGTTTGCTATTGCGGTATTTCCGTAAACCGTAGCCATCGTGCCGGAGTTATGGAAACAAGCAATAAGGTTGCTTGGGCGTTGTTTGTATTCTCGTCTGTTGGCAAAGGCCCTCCCCGTTATTTTTAAGTGTGAGCAAAGACGTTCACAAATTTCTGTTTCACGGGTACCTGCAAGGTACTGCCGGCATAATACAGTGCTAGTGCCGAGCGCAATGTTTTTAGTCTATTGAGAAGAGGGTACGTGGTTTAGAATTGCCTCATCATAGGGTTCGAATGGTAAGGTACGGTAAGTTACCATACGATACAATACGGTAATATACGGTAACGTACGGTAAACTTACCATGCGTCGTTTACCGACCGTCATAAAGTTCCATATCATGATCTTGGATCTTAGTGCGATACTCATGTCATAGCCAAGAATGCCTAGCGGTAGCTGATATTTTGTGGGTTGGGTTGCTTCAGCTTGATAAACACAGAGGGCAGAAGACAGGATTACCTAACATCAGAATCTAAGGTGGGAGAGGCCGTTTTCCGGTATTTTATCTGCCTAGTGTAATTTACGTAATTTACCGTATGGTATCAACCGTGTAAGGTACAGTAACGTACCGTATTTTTCGAACACTACCTCATCAGACTATATCATTTTGCGCTTGAAAATGCTCTGCAAATCCAATAGTATAATAAGGCTTTGTAATTCCCTAACTTAAATGCTGATGAGGTCTAAGGTTTTGCTGTTAGTATTATATTATGCTTGTAATAAGTTAGCTCCTTCTGTCTCTAAAAACCCGGTTTACTGACACCAAAGAGTCTAGCTCCATTTGCCAAGCCGATTTTCTATCTTGGCACAACTTCACGTCGTCGCTGGTTGCTCGACCACTCCAAACCCAAGAGTCCTCTAGTCAAACCAGTCAGCCACTCCCTCTACATCGCCACTATCGAAACGTCTCCACTTTCCCCTGCCCCACCCCTCATCCATGGACCGTTCACCACCGCGAGCTCCCCGCGGCGGCGGCCGTCGTGTTTGGGACCGAGAGCGCGACCGCGAAGATCGTTACGGGAGAGACTACCGAAAACGTAGCCGTAGCAGAAGTCCCGACCGACGATACACTGCAAAAAGGAGGAGTCGAAGCCCTGATAGAGGTACTACTCCCGTTGTCCCCAAGCTCACCTCTTTACTGACAACCAATAGGTGACTACCGCCGTGACCGAGATAGAGACAGGGAGAGGGACAGAGATAGAGATAGAGACAGAGACAGAGGCCGCGGCGGCCGACCTCGAGATAACGATAGAAGGGTCCGCTCTCCCGAACGCCGCCGTCGAAGCCGTTCTCCGCGCGGCAAGCGGTCTCTACCAACGCGCGATCGCACCCGTTCTCGCTCCCCGCCCCCTGCTTCTACCACTCCAAAGCCTCATACTAAAGACCCCGAACGCACCTCCCCGGGGCCACCAAAGCGTAGTGCTGAGGTTAGTTTCAGTACGGATGGGGATGCTACCACCCCTGTGGCGGCAGCGGGTGAGAATGGCGACGAGATGGAGGGAGTCGTGGATGACGAGGAGGCACAGATGCAGGCTCTGATGGGGTTCGATGGTTTCGGGACTACCAAGCAGAAGAAGGTTCGCGGGAATGATACTGGGGGCGTGTATAAGAATAAGCCGACGAAGTATCGACAGTACATGTGTGTCTCGCCTACCCCCTTTTTTGTGGGTGTTGAGCCCAATGCTAACTTTGGTATAGGAATCGGCCTGGAGGGTTTAATAGAGCGCTTTCGCCTTCTTGATACACCGCTGGTGGTGAGCTTGTGTCGAAGGGTATTGATCAGCGGGTTTTCGTCTGCTATCACTACCGGATTTTCTGAACCCTGACAGGGGATTTCTCGGTAATAACCGAGCTTGTGTACTATTATTTATTTCTTTTGTAAGCGGAGTTCTTTGTTTTTTTTATCATACATAAAAAAATTTCTTATTTTAGTTTGATGCTGGTGGCCCTGTCCCACGCATTCAATTAGTCATTCACGAGGCTGGGATTGGCATGGTCAATTCTGGTTTTCCTAATTTTGCTCTTAACGGTATGCCGGCACTCGATGGAGAGCGGAGTATGTTAAAGTCGCGGGTGGAGGAGCTGGATATACTCTACGCGTTTATGGAATGGTAGTCGGTATAGCAGAGGAAGTAGGATGTTGTACTATAGTTTGGGTGCCGGTTTTTTTATATCTATAGTATCTAGAAATTCTACTCGGTTACTCTCCACTGCTATCACTTTAGTGTGTTTGGGTTGCTCTAAGAGTGATCATGGTTTCTCACTCGCAGGCCTTATGGTTCTCAAATCCCCGCCCGCCACCCGGAGTGATGCGCTTGGACACGGATACGCTCTGCTTGTCTAATGGTGATTGTAAATAACCTTGGGAAGCACACTGACAAAGATCTCACTAGTTCACGGGATGTTACCTTTCAGACCGCAGCTTTGCGTCAAACACCTCACTCCACCCTCAAGGCTCCTCTTTTGTTTACAAGCCAGGACCTAAACATGGTACAAAAATCCGGTCGGTCTCCAGCCACTCATTACTCCCGATCTCAGTCTTATCATATCGTAAGGCGACCTCGTAGAGTCTCTCTCAACCCTTTGACGAGCGTGAGCCAAGGGCAATACATCTCACAGAAGCTCTGTCGGTGTGGACCTCCCTCCCTAGCGCGGGACTAGGTTTAGGTTGTTAGCTCATGTGATGAATCCGGATTTGTGCTCGGGTGGGTGCTGAAGCTCACACCTATCTGGCCCATGTCTGCCAGACGGTTTGTGGGGCCAAGCGGGTCGTGCGTGTTCCGTTCTAGCACTGATCCTGCTCCTCCGTAGTCTGGACTGAAGGAGTTGAGCCGAGCCAAGCAGAAGCCCAGGTATTATGTTGTGCTCTGGGCGGAGCTGGTGCGGAGGTTGCCTGGAGTTGCGGCCGCCACCATTTCAAGGGCTTGGTCTGCCACCATACCCTGTTTGAATCGTGGGGGAGTGGCCGCTGCCCCGGATGTGCCCGCCAATAAACCTGGCTGTCGCCGATGAATGCCACACTGAGCTCATTTGCGAGTGCGTAGGCTTCCTAAGCTTCGGTTTCGGCACTGATTTTGGCAATAGTGCCGCTGTACTGGTATAGGGGGCCGGGTTCCTTTCGCTCGCCGTAGAACTCGACGCCGCTGGGATTATGCGTTTAGGGTGGGGGGACGCCGCTGACGGTGCTCTTGTTTGAGTGCTGTATATAAACTCACGGATACAGGATGTGAGTTACTGTCTTTCCGAGAAAGCAGTCCCCAGCTCTTGATGAGTGGTGTCCTTTTCTCTGCTAAGGTTTACACAGGCTTGGACGGTGTGATGTCTGGGATTAGTTAGTCTTGTACGCCCTCTTTAAGGTGATGGCCTGAGTAAAGATCGCAACGGCGCCGGAACATGAAGATCAACCCAACTAATCCCGAATCTAGTCAACCCCCAACCCTTGTAGCTTCTGTGAAAGTCTTTATATTACGGCTGTTTAGAGAACTAGAGAAGTGTTTAAGGGAATTTCTATCATACTTACCGTGATACAGGGGATTCGGGGTTTTGTTGTTTTTTGTCTGAGAGCTGCCAAATTAACATGGCCCGGGCTTAGTGTAGGTATCTAGTGATACTTGGAGCTATTCCACCAAAGTCATGAAATCATCACATTTTGGGGATCGCATGTCGACTTCGAAATAGTTTATCCATCCCTTAGTCGCCGATTTCTCTAAATTTCGTCGGCTTCCTTTCTGGCTAGTTTTAATAACTCTTCCGGGGTCTAACTTAACTGTCATCAAAGTATCATACAGTCCGTTCTGGTACCGGTTTGGGAAGTGCACGACCCTGGCACCCACCAAGGAAGAGATCCTTGCAGTTCTTCGCCAAGAAAAGAGGGTAACCACGTCACATTTCAATTTGGACATCTCGTCTGCTCTCGCATCTGCATCCTCCCGTCTCCTCTGGATCTTTACACTCGCTTTAATATCGCGGCCATAACACGATACCGCCCTCGGCCTAGGGCGTCCAGGTATCAGATGCCGCCATGCGCTTCACCCTCTTTCACTTCTTCTACTCAACCTCCTTCACGGTCCTCTTCCTCCTCCTTGCGATCCTTGTCCTGATCACCCCAGCCGACACCATCGTTCAAGCTCTTATACGAAACGTGAGAATTAACAATGTATTCATAGTTGCCGGCTGCTACGTTCTCACGGCCCTGATCGCACTAATAATCTACATTTCTCGAATTTACAGTGTCAGGCGTTTGATGGCCGATATTCCGAAATTCTACGCCCCTGTCAAGAAAGTTTACTTAAGGGCTCGGGTGCATAAGGCTGTTACAGCAAATTTAAGTAGGAGCGCGGTTATTTCTGTGCAGAGTCGACCAAAGGAAGGCGGGGAGGGGGTCTGGGGGGAGATCAAGCATCCGGGTTGGTCTGGCGGAACCGGGCAGTTACCGAATGTACAGTACTTGTCCGTTGTTAAGGAGTTGCCGAATTTATTGGAGATAGAGGCGTTATCGTTATGCGCTCCTGAGTCTTCGAGGGGTGGGCTCAGGACTCCTACGCCGAGCGGATTTGAGGGGATTACTGTGCCGGATCAGGAGGTGGTTAGACGACAGCCACATATGTCGTTCAGAGCTTACCTAAACCAGTTGGCAGCGGTGGGCTATGTACGACAGGATGTTGCAGATTTGTTTATGGCTAGATATGAACGCGCGAGGTTCCGGAATCAGGGTGAAGGGATTGAAGAGAGGGAGTTCATGGAGCTCATGCACATTTTTGCTGGATTATTGAGGACTCTGGGGGATGACTTGTTTCCCGACTCGTCATTTACGTCCTCGCACCATCGAAGCTGGGAGCCTAGGGACGAGGATTCGAATGACGAGGATCATCGAGAGCGTATGGAGCTCGAAAGGCGGGATAGGTACAACAGCTCTGGATATGAAACGACAAGTACGGAACGCGAGGAAGGACAAGGGCTACGATCCACCCCCGATCGCCCGAATGACAACTTCATCGCCGGTGCACGAAGGAGGCAGCCCGGAGCAGTTGGGCCGGCAAATATCGGTATGCACAGGACTACGACAGTCACTACTGCCGGAAGCATAACAAGTCCTGAAGATAACGAGATAGAAATGGTGTCGCTGAGGCCGAAGGGTAATAGAAGGTTGAGTGTAAGAACGTCGACAGGGACTTTTGGTTGACGAGTACATAATGCTGTTGGAATCCTTTTTTCTTTTCCTTGGGGTAGTGTTGGTCTGCATTTAGGCGTTTTCCCCCTCCGTTTTGTTTAGACTCATGTTTTTCCTTTTCGCAGCATTGAAGTCTGGCGTTTGGGTTTTTCACATTTGGAGCGCGTATGCCACTACTGTTTAATATTTTTTTCAAGTTTGGCTTCGCGCCAGCTGTATTGGTTTCTTTGCGGTTTTGTAGTATATATCATGTGATATGATATTCGGGGTATGTGAAGTGTTCGGTACATTTCTACACTCTTGAGTTAAGATAACGCTCTCGAACTGTCTACTGAGATAATTTTTGGGGTATCATATCCCCGAAGTTTTCCCAGACGTATGCTCTATTCGGGTAAAAGGCGCTGCTTGGCTATGCTTCGACTAGCGTGACTGTCGCCCGTGCTCGCTCTAGCACTTAAGGTGAACAAAAGTCATGGTTGCAAGGAGGTGTGGGGATGTGCTTTACTCGGAAGATAGTAAAAATTCGTCAGAGATTGGTGGTTGGGGATCGGTTAACTGTTGTTTTGCACGACTGTATGATCGGCGTCATTAGCAAGGACGGGTTCTGCTGGTTGTGGTGTTTCTTTCCACAGAACACCGGCATGGGGTTTTATCCTAGTCTTGCCGGAGCGCCATGGCGTTGACGCTCATCTGCTGGCCTTGGAGGCTGCCGCATATCGCCCTTCATGTTTGGAATCAGGGCATTTCTTGTGCTGGAAGATAAGGCTAGTTCCGTTGACCCCTGTAGGTACAACCAAAATAGCGGGCACCGTGATTGCGTTATTAGCGGGTGCGCACTTGGGGCTTCCTCCATTTATGTATGATAATGTTGTAATAATAATTATGTGATCGGAACTCGAACGAAGAAGTGATGATAGCAAAAGAGTCAAGATAATAGATTACCGCAAACTACTAATTTGAATAACAGGAACGATATAGACAAGCTATATAGTGAGATGACTTGGTTCCACTTCCACCAAGTCTCCGTAACAAAGAACGAAGGCATTGAAAGAAAACACATATAGGAACAAAAGAAATAATAAAGAAAGTATAAAGAAGTCCGGACTTGTACCTGGCTTGAGAACAAATATAAAGACGTAGAAGAAAAATTTAAGGGGAGAAAGAAACCATATTTGAGAGGACCAAGAAATCATATACGAACAGATAATGTTGGAGCATCCTTCCATATCTGGTATGGTTGACTGCGGGGTGTTATGTAAGCCGGCGATGCGGCGGTGATGCGGCGGCGAGTGAGGCTCTGTGAACTGGGGAAATCGTGACTGCGTCTTTTCTTGTTACATAGCCGGGGTCACCCCCACTTCTCTCTCTCTCTTAGTCAATCAACAACAGTCGTTTCAACAGATAACTTTATGTTTTGGCGAGTGATACTTGGTGATTTATCAATACTTTCGTCCCCGATGGTCTATTCCTCTCTAAGCCTCTCCAATTCCACCACTGGCTGGCCTGCCCGGGGCTTCCAGAAGTGTATCAGAGGTGCTAGCCTCACGCTCTCAGGAGATATCTGAAGGAGATATCTGAATATCATGTGGTTGCTGGATGGGGGGCTGGGGATGATATTTGGAAGTATGATATTGAGCCCGAATAGCAAGTGCCCCTTCTAGTGAATGTGATAATTGGGGAATGCGTGTAAGGGTCTCCGAACAGGTTCGTAATACAGGAGCTTGTTTGAGTTAACTTAGCGCAGCTGCAGTCGGGATGCCATGGGTTGAGCTAGAAACCTCGACCCTTGGGAGTTGTATCATAGCTGCAATCGAGCGAAGGTGGGGTTATTTCACACCACTCCAACCACATCAACTACGGGGCTCTTAAAAATCAGATAAGTCCACCACAGACTCCTCCCCTATCGAAATACCCGGAGAACAGCCGGGGACAAGAATCATGTCCCAAGAAGCGATGAGGACCCGAAAGAGAACTTTGGGTGTGTCGGAAATAAAAGCTATAATAGTGTTCAAGGACGGAGTTGGATTGAAAAATAATGCAGCGTTGGCACAGGTCCGTCAAGAGTTTTTTTTTATTTTTAGCCATATGTAGAGATATGCCCATTTACGATGGCGGTTGGGTTCCCAGCCCGGTTAGCATCCGTCATAGCCCCATTCAAAAGCCAGGTCAGGACTGAGGACGCATATTTTTCTAGACATGTCGCCAAATGGAGCTCTAGGAATTCCTGTCGGTTACGACAAGGGCGAGACTAGATAGCACAAGATTTACGGGTGGAACATGGCCCGGCTGGGGTTGTGCAAGCGTTATAGCACCTTTCATTGCTAAACAGTAAGAGAAGGAAAGAATGGAGAGTGTGAGCGTGGGGCCGGGTGTTGGTGTATTAGCATTATTTCTGACAAACCCAGGTCCCTGCAGTTTATTCCGAGTGACATTTAGTGAACACAGTCCTAAACCTTTCCCAGGTGAACTCATAAGAGAAATTACTGGAATATAAGGAGAGGAGACCGGGGTGAAAAACAAAAAAGAACTGCAAATGTACAATACGCCAGTAGGCAGAAGGACATCAATATAACCGGCCAAAGCTAATTGACGGTAACCAACACAATGAAAATTTCAGCATTCCTGCGGTCACAATATAGCTTAAGCCAGAGGTGTGGGTCCGCTGGTCAGATAATGTTTTGGTAATTTGCCTACCCCCCCTCCTCCCCTTACTGAAATTAGACATCTTGAAATATTCTAATGGAAATATATGCACTGCGCTTCATACACCGGCCATAATGTATAAGGCGGCCTTTCGGGGGTATAGTGGTGGAGAGGAGGGTGGGGGGAAGGAGGAGCCCTTCAGAGGGCTTTGGGGGAGTTGCGTGACCATGTTTTTGTAGGGAGGCTGTAGGGAGTGCTGAGTAAGGCTATATCTGCGAGTAGCTGAAGATGAGGCCGAAGTTCTCGTTGGAGGAGATGCCAATGGGGCTACCGAGGAAGGGAATGAGTTGTGGGGGTTATTATTGCTCTGGAGAATATAATTTAGGCAATGAAGAAGACATTGATGTGTAATTGGGGTTATCGATATAGAGGTATTGTATGAGGTAACCGAATAAATGGGATGGGATGGGATGAGCCGCATAGGTTTATCAGAAGATATTTTTCTCTCTCCTCTTGTAGACCCTAACTAACACTTTAGCCAAGCCAGGTGTAGTCTACTCCGTACGTCAGCGGACCACATTGCTGTTCCTCATCCCCTTCCCCCTGGAAAAAATACACACCACCTCCCGCATCCTTCTTTCCTTCACCCTCTTGCCTTTCTACACTCACAGACTCTCTTCTCATTTACTAGTACAATCTCAAATGACACCATCCGAACTTTCATATATACTCTTGCAGGATGAATATCATATTTTAGATATTTCACCCGAAAACTTCTCTGAGCTAGAGTCCTACATACGAAAAAGAGCGTATGTCCTCAAAGACCTTTATACCAGAAGTGACCGAAGATAACTGATATATAGATACACTTACCGCCCCGCAATTGGCCAATTAAAAATCAAAATGGCGACGCAAATCCACGGAACAATAGTGAACTGGGCGTATGACTTGATTGCTGAAGGCGCGGCACTTGGGGCATGGTGCCGTCGTGATCTTCGATTGGTTTCTAAGGGGCGGCTGGAGGGCTTTGTTTCCCAATATGAAGGAATGTAAGTTGTGCTCAAATAATAACTTCTACAAACATTCCTCTCACACGCTGCCAGAATCAAAGTTCCAGACATTGAAATTGTGCCCGGAGATCGTTCTTGGCCAACGATCGTCTTTGAGGTTGGATATGCAGAACCAGTTGAGGACCTGAAAGATGATGTTAAGCTATTGCTGGAGGGCAGTGGTGGGAAAATTAGCAAGGCCATTATCGTCAAGGTTGAACCACTCCGTGAGGGGGAGACACAAATACAAAACGGATTTGTAGAAATGTGGCACTTGAAGAATGGCAGGGCGATGAAGGATGGTGGTAGGAAGGTGATTTTTTACCACTATCCGATATCAGGTTTTACTTTTACTAACTCCTTGATTTAGAACCTATTCCCCCCATCATTGAGTCATGCATCTCAGAAACTCAAGATTACCCTTCACCATATTCTTAGAAGTGAGTTCGCTAAGTTGAAGAGCAAGGGGTGGGAGAGGCATGAAGAGGTTGCCCTTCCCTTGGACCCTCTCCGGAGTGATATTGAGAAAGCCGCCCGCAGGCAGTTAATCCAGAAGGGTGTTTTGCCAGATGACAATGTCGTGGATGACTATGACTTGCCAGTGGAGGGGAACAATAACTAGAAGGATGACAAGGACTGGGCTTAATGACTTTGTGGTAGGCTCGTTTGAAATCCATTATTGAAGTGATAAGATATATTTCTAATGGTTGTAAAGAACAGGTTGTTAGTGAAGATCAGAGGTTCTTGGAGAAATCTGCTGTTCCTACAGTACTAGGACAAAAAGAATCGTCCGATGCCCATTTTACACCAAAAGTAGCCGATTTCGCCACTCCCTCAGGCCACAATTTTTATGAGAACCCACAAAAATTTGGCTGTGTATTAGAAAATCCGTAGATAATATAATGAAAGTTACAAAACTCTTAAATATCACAAGGGGATGGGGAGGTGGTTGTTTAAGTAGAAAGGAATTGGTTGTCATGTACTTTTTTGTATGGAGCCCCATACAAAAATCTAGGTCACTTTCACACAGGTTGATGCAATCATAAACAATGGAAGCAGCTTTGATCCCTTGTACTTCTACTTCTAGAAGTTTGAATAGGTTGTGATTTTCTAGCTGGAGGAAAGATTTGAAGTGTTTCTATGCACACAGTGTTGGGAATTGTCGGTTTGAAAAAGTCAAATTTGGCCCTAAAACCAGTATCGGACGAATCTTTTTGTCCCCGTACTTTACAAAGCCCTTTATTTGATTTATTTCCTTTGTTGGTATTGTTTTGTGGGTTCTTGTGCTTTTACTTTTCCTAAGAGAAGTAGCCCATCCCTTCACTACTATGATAGCTCTTCTTTTGTTATTGCTCCCTTAATCATACAATCTCACTCGTACTCTCCCCCTTCTATCATTGTTTGTTAACTTGAACCCCATTTGCCCATAGTCAGAATCCGAAGACCCCCGTTTGCTTTGTTGGCATTCGTCTAAGCATTTCCCTACCAAAATGGGTACATTGAGAAGTCATTGACTTAGTAATGGTGTTGGAATATCATCATCACAGCTCTTGGATAGATCCGGCTTAAGTTCATACTCTAGCCACGCTAACTTCAAAACTTTGTCTAAGAATATTATTTTTCCGTACCATATGTGCCATACCAGGTTTTGCAAATGTAGCCTATATGGTCTTTGGTGGGTATCCATAATCCCTTGATCGTGGACCTATCTGTGCAGTACAGCACCTGTTACATGCGGAAACTACTGCGTGACATAGAAACTCAACTCTCCCTACTTAAGTCTGTAGAGTGGTGGGTTGGTAGATATCCACCAAGCATGACAATGTACTGTTCCTCAAGCTATCCCATTTATGGTACTAGTAACCAGTGCGTATTATAGGTATAATATAGTTTTGAAATTGTTGTTCATGACCTAGAGAATCTGGGCGCTATTATACACTTTTTTTTAATTTTTTTATATTTGTTATTTTTATCATCATCATATATTCGTTGATTAAGGTACAAGAAATCGCATGGAGCGCTAGCTATGGCGAAAACAAAACCTATAAACAATCCAACGACCCGCTTCACCCCCTCATAGGAAAAATCAAACCCCTCGAAACCAGAGCCCACCCTTCCCCCTCGTAGCACCTAAGACGAAAGCAAGACGAAGCAATACCCTCCTCCAGACACGTAAGGAAAGGCAAGTATAGAAACGAAACCAGGGAAAGACAAACCCTTCGACGGACCCCCCACAACAAACGAAAAGAATCTTACGGCCCAGGGCCGACAGAAAGGAAAGATAAAACTACCGTTGCCGGATGCCTAAGGGAGTTCCCCGAACCTATCGGCTTAGGGGCAAGGCCTTGTCACGGGCAGACTGCCCGGAAAATTGGCAACGCTTCGGACTTTAGCATGGGCCAAGGAGGTAGTGCTATACCATGACACAGCGTAACCTAATGCGAGGTTTGTGACCGTAGAGTAAATCGCGGGAGCGGATGAAGAGGGCGAGGGGAGCCACCCGGCGAGGAGAGCCACTTAGCAGTGGAGGTGCCAGCTATCGTGAGGGGCAGTAGGGTGCCAGCCAAAGGGGCAGATAAGGTGCCAGCTAAAGAAGGATGTAGCAGTACGGTGCAAGTGGATCTGACGCGTGGGAAGCAGGAGGGGGAAGGCTTGCCAAACAACCAAGAAGTACGAACACGGAGGACGGAGACGGGTCACAGTTTTTCGAATGCCGACCGTACCGATCCTGCAACTCAGGAGAGAGTGCAATACCAGAGAGCAGGGCCACCAGGGCAACTAGTTCACCGATAGTCCGAAACTAGCGACCGTGTGTTGATGGAGGAAGGAGGGTCGCCCACTGTGCAAAACACTAAGCGAGATGCGTTGCGAAGTGCGGGGTAAAGGGTAGGAACATCAACGCGAGCGTGCTTAACGAAGACGAACGGAACCAGAAAGGAATCCATAACCCCCGGGAGGGGAGGCCAAAGGCCCCAGAGAGAGGAAAGGGACGAAGGCGTGATGTCCCCCCGAGCAGTCGCCACAGGCGGGGGAGATCAGAGGCGGAGGGCACTCTCACGATGATTTTCCATGGTGTTGAGATTTCAATCGCTGGAGGTGGAGCGGACGAGAAAGATGACGCTATTATACACCAGTTCTCCTTTATACCAGAGAATTCAAATTATCTATTGTTTAGGGAAAAGAGGTAAAGGAAGAAATATCCTATATGAGAGAAAAATGAAAACAGGAAAGAAAGAAGAAAAGGGGAAAGAAAGGAAAGAAATGAAAGGAATCGCGGGCCGGAATTTACGGGGCGAGAGGGGTTAAATGATGGGATGAAAACTGAAGGCTTGGATCGGATCTTCTCACAACAATAGAATACTTGCCCCATTACAGACCAAGCTCCACTATTCCTTGCAAACAGACACATAAATCCTCGTTCGATAATGAAATCAAATAACAGGTGGAGGGGGGGGGGCTCATGAGGGCATGGTGTATATGGCGATTGTCATCTCAGGGGATTTCCGTCGTATAGAAAAGGTGATGTCTAACCACACATACCGGGAAAGGAGAGTGCGGTGGCCATTTCTACACGGTAGTGCCTTGAATTGTACGGGGGATTACCACTTTGCGAGAGAGTCGCACTACTGCTACGGGTATCTGGCAGTTATCTGGCATGTCGGGGTTGACCTCTTCCTGTTGGAGTAGTATTTTCACCACCCCCTCATGTCCATGCGAAGCACCATGCGAGAGCGGTGTCTCCCCGCCATTATCTGGCTTGTCAGGAGTGACCTCTTCCTGTTGGAGTAGTATTTTCACCACCCCCTCATGTCAATGCGAAGCGCCATGCGAGAGCGGTGTCTCCCCGCCATTATCTGGCATGTCGGGGTTGACCTCTTCCTGTTGGAGTAGTATTTTCACCACCCCCTCATGTCCATGCGAAGCACCATGCGAGAGCGGTGTCTCCCCGCCATTTTCTGGCTTGTCGGGAGTGACCTCTTCCTGTTAGAGCAGTACTTTCCCCACTCCCTCGTGTCCTTTTGAAGCGGCAAAGGCGAGCGGTGTCCAGCAATCATTATCCCACCTGTGGGGATTAACCTCTTCCCGTTTGAGTAGTATTTTCACTACCCCCTCATGTCCATGCGAAGCGGCATGCAAAAGCGGCGTTTTGTCTTCTCTATCTGGCTCGTCGGGACTGACCTGTCCCCATTCGAGTGGTCTTTTCACGACTCCCTTATGTCCTTCCTAAGCGGCAAGCGAGGCAGGTGTCCTGCCGTAATTACTTGGCTTGTTGGGATTGGCCTGTTTCCCTTCAAGTAGTATTTTGACCACTCCCTTGTGGCCAGACGATGCATGCGTGAGCGGTGTCCAGCCACTATTATTGGGCTTGTCGGGACTGACATCTTCCCACTCGAGCAGTATTTTCACCCCTTCCTCACATCCATTGTGAGCAACCCATGCAAGTGGCGTGCGACCAGAAAAGTCTTCTGTTGATATCATAATATCCCATGTGTATCAAACCAGCCACAACTTCAATAATTCCGAAGAAGGAATCCTCAGTGCAGCCCGCTAAACGGAGAGTAAGTATTGTCCGGGGACAAAAATAACAGCGGTATCAACAGGCGAGAATCTTCGGCAATGACAACGGCCTCCCCTACCAACCCCACTATCATGAAAACCAAAAGAAATTAGAAAAATGTAAATACATAGTAGAAATTAATATTTGGTATACCATCCATCAGCCTTAATAATTGCCTCTATTCTATCCACCATTGACCCTGCCAAAGTAGTAAAAACCTTTGGGTCCAGAAATTCCCAACAATTAGTGATTGCCTCCTCTATTGCCTTCTTGACCACATTGACATCACCCCTCATAAGATATAGCTCAAGATAGTGCTTATGAAGCTTATCTTTCACCAGTGACCAAACATTTTCAATTGGATTGAGATCTGGTGAATAGGCAGGAATTTCCATAAGAGCAATTCCCTGCCTTCTAAGCATCAGCAAAAATAATACCTTGCGTGGTGTGCGGCCCGTGCGTCTGACGCCCAGGATGTCGGAATGGTAATCACGAATCAGGACGTAACGTCGGATCGACGTGGCGTCCGGACTTTGCATTACCTAGCGGCATCCGTCCTGACGCCATCCGCACACGGACCCCTACCTCCTGTGTAGTGTTCGTTACGGGGCCTCTGGGGCCCCGAAACCGGCGGGCCCCCGCCTCAATTCCCCGCCCCGCCCCGGTCAACGGCCCGGGGCGGGGCGTTTTTTTTTTTAACCCCTGCCCCTGCCCCCGTCCAGGCCCCCGCCCCGT